>WBZX01002630.1_pt1 | contig 12080 bp, 11 predicted proteins | sample 5204211 | NCBI WGS metagenome assembly WBZX01 (sample SAMN12344362, study PRJNA552823) | activated sludge metagenome | biome: Activated sludge suspended growth; feature: Nitrification reactor; material: Wastewater; isolation source: activated sludge from nitrification reactor of wastewater...
CACCCGCGCCCTCTACGCGACCGCCGACACCAGGACGCCGGCGGTCGTGAACCTCGGGCTCGTCGCGGTCACGTCGGTCGTGATGCTCACCGCCGTTCCTCGGCTCGCGGACCGTGACCTGGTCACGGGCCTCGCCGGGGCGTACGCCGTGGGCAACCTCGGCGGTGCGCTGGCGCTGGGCCTGCTCGTCGCACGCCGCATCGCCGCCACCGGTGGAGGGCGCCTCGGTGTGGTGGCTCCGGCGCTCCGTGGCGTCGCTGCGGCCGTCGCCGCCGGCGGCATCGGCTACGTGTGCAGCCGATCGATCGGTTGGTCGTCGAAGCCGACCGCCGTCGCATCGTTGGTGGCGTCAGCCGCGGTCGCTGTGGTCGCGTTCATCGGTGTCAACTGGGCCGTCGGTGGTCCCGCGCCGAAGGTGGCGATCGCGACCCTGGGCGCCGGCAGGGACGCTGGAGCAGACGCGTGATCGGTTCCGACACCAGCGCTCCCTCCGTCCTCGAGCTGCTCGGGCCGTCGACCGGCGGGATCCGCCGCCACGTCGCCGCGCTCGGCTCGATCCTCGCCGATCAGGGCTGGGCGGTGACCTACGCCGGACCGGCCGGGGTGCTCGACAACCTGGGCGAAACCGCCGAGGTCGTCGGGGTCCCGTCGTCGTTCTCGCCGGCGCCGATCGCCCGGGCGGTGCGGCAACTCCGATCGCTGCGCGGCGTCGACGTGATCCACGCCCACGGTCTCAAGGCCGGCTGGGTCGCGGTGTTGAGCCGGCGCCGCGGCACGAACGGCCGCCGGATTCCGATCGTCCTCACGATCCACAACGTGGTGCTCGACGAGGTCTCGGGTCGATCTGCCGGGCTCCTGCGCCGCCTGGAGCGGCTGCTCATGGGGCGCGTCGACCGGGTGATCGCCGCCTCGCCGGGGATCGCCGAGCAGTTCGCCGGTGTCGTCGGGGCCGGCCGCCTGTCGTTCATCCTGCCGGTATCGCCCGTCCCGCACCCTCGGCGCGACCGCAGCGAGGTGCGGCGAGAGCTCGGGGCATCCGACGACAACGTGCTCGTCGTCGTCGTGGCCCGGCTGCACCCCCAGAAGGACCTCGACCTGTTCGTGCGGGCGTGGCGCACCGTCGTTTCGGAGCATCCCTCGGCTCGGGCGGCGATCGTGGGCGAGGGGCCGTCGCGCCCCGACCTCCAGGCGTCGATCGACGAGGCCGGCGTCGCGGCGTCGTTGCGTCTCGCAGGGGCCTCGCCGGACGCGATCGAGCAACTGGCGGCGGCCGACGTCGTCGCCCTCACCTCCCGCTGGGAGGCGGTCCCGCTGGTCGTCGTCGAAGCGGTGCAGCTCGGCCGACCGGTGGTCTCGACCCGGGTCGGCGTTGCCGAGGAACTCCTCGGCGACGGTGGGACCGTCGTCGACGTGGGCGACGTCGACGCCTTCGCCGCCGCCCTCTCCCGCTACGTGGGCTCGCCCGACCTGAGGCAGACCGCGGGAGCGGTCAGCCGGGAGCGGGGGACCGTCATCTACGGTGCAGATGCACTGGTGCGTCAGGTCGCCAGGATCTACGAGGAGGTGCTCGGCCGATGAGACGCGCGACCCGACAGGCGCTGGCGGGCGCACTGCTGGCCCTCTGGGCGGTGGTGTCCCTCGCCCCGGCGGCGTCGGCATCGGCTCGCCGCGATGAGGCCGGGCAGCGCGCCGACTCCTCCACCGGCCGCGTGCTCATCATCGCCGCGCCCCGCCTGACCTGGGCGCAGGTCGACGAGATCCGCCCGCCCCACCTGACACAGCTGTTCGAGCGGTCGGCCGTGGCGTTGTGCAGCACGCGGACGGCAGGGAGCCTCACCCGACCCGGCGATGCGTACCTCACGATCGGCGCCGGCAACCGGATGGGCACCGTCATCGACGTGGACGGCAGTGTCGTCGACCGCACCGAGCCGATCCTGGAGGGCGACCCGACCGCGGTCTACCAGCGGACGACCGGCAAGACTCCCACCCGGCCGATCCTGGCGATGGGCAAGCCGGCGATCGACCACTACAACGAGGACGAGCAGTACTTCGGTGCCGAGGCGGGCGCGCTCGCCGGCGCGCTGGGCAGGAAGGGCCGGTCGATGGCGGTGATCGCCAACGCCGACCGGCAGTTCGGGGTGCCGCGGTTCCGGCAGGCCGGCCTCGCCGCCATGGACACCACCGGTCAGGTCGACGGCGGCATGGTCTCTGCCGAACTCCTGCGCGTCGACGACCGGGCCGCCTACGGGCTCGCGGTCGATCCCGAGGTCTTCATGTCGGTGTTCGACACTGCGTGGGCGAACGACGACGTCGTGTTCGCCGAGCTGAGCGACCTCGAGCGGGCCGAGGCCGCCCGGGAGATGGCGACGCCGGACCAGGGCGACCGGCAGTACGCGCGGGCGCTGCGGGCCGGCGACGACCTCGTCGGCCAGATGCTCGAGCGCGTCGACTTCGAACGCGACACCGTGATCGTGGTCGGGCCGACCCCGCCCGCAGCCGAGAACCAGCTCACAGTGTTCGCCATGGCGGGTCCCGGCATCGCCACCGGCTGGGCCACCTCGGGCTCGACCCGTCGCGACGGATTCGTCACCCTCACCGACATCGCCCCGTCCGTTCTCGACCGGTACGACATCGCCGTGCCGTCGTCGATGAACGACACGCCCATGTCGTCGGACGCCGACGATGCGACGGTCGCGGAGCGCACCGCCACGATGATCGACCGCGCCGACCGGGCCGTGGTGCGCGACCAGGCGTTCGGGCCCACCACCGTGGTGTTCATCGTCGTGCTCGTCATCGACCTCGTGCTCGCCGTGCTCTGCCTGGCGCGTCTGCCGCGACTGTCGGGACTGGTGCGGGGTCTCGCCCTCGTGGTGCTGGCGGCGCCGCCCGTGACGTTCCTGCTCGGCCTCGTGTCGATCGCTTCACCGGCGGTGCTCGGCGCGGCCGTCGCCCTCGGAGCGATCCTCTGCGCCGGCCTCGCGTCCCTCACCCGGCGGTTCGACCGCGGGCTACCCCCGGTGCTGCTGTTCGGCCTCTTGTGGCTCGTCTTGGCGGTCGACATCGCGACCGGTGGGCACCTGCAGATCAACACGATCTTCGGTTACTCGCCGATCGTCGCCGGACGCTTCGCCGGATTCGGCAATCAGGCCTTCTCGATGATCGCCCTCTCGTCGCTCCTGTTGGCGGCAGTGGTCGTCGAGCGGCGGACGTCGGGTCGCACGACCATGGGAGCGGCGACCACGATCGGGGTCATCGCCTGGTTCCTCGTCACGGTCGTTCTCGACGGCCACCCCGCGATGGGGTCCGACGTCGGCGGGGTCCTGGCGTTCGTCCCTGCCGCGACGGTGTCGCTCCTGATGTTCCGCGGCACGAAGGTGCGAGTGCGGTTGATGGCGCTGATCGCCGGCGGCACGGTCGCGATCCTGGCGGCGTTCGCTGCCCTCGATCTCAACCGCCCCTCCGCGGACCGGACCCACCTCGGCCGGTTCGTCGCCAAGCTGTTCGACGGTGACGCCGGGGAGATCATCGAGCGCAAGATCGCTGCGAACCTCCGGGTGCTGACGAGCGTGTGGGCGTGGGTGATCCCCGTCGCGCTGGTGTACTTCATGTACCTGACCTGGCGCCCCAACCACACCCTCGAGCGACTCAACCGCCACCACAGCCAGTTCCGGGCGTTCGGCGTCGGAGCGCTCACCCTCGGAGTGCTGGCGATGGGACTCAACGACTCCGGCGTGTCGCTGCCGGCGATGATGCTCGCACTCGTCGCCGCCTACGTCAGCTATCTCGTGATCGACATCGAGGGCACGGAGCGCGCGTCGTGACGGACCTGATCGAGATCGTCGGCGCGTACCTGCTCGGATTCGTCGTCACGGCGGTGTTGTGGTCACGGAGCCGCCGCATCTTCGAGGGGTACGTGTTCCAGCGGCACAACTACCGCGACCACTCGTTGCCGACCGCCGTGGGCATCCTGCTGCCGCTCGCCGCCGCGTTCGTCGTCGGCGCGCACGCGGTGATCTTCGACGTGGGCCGGTCGATCATGGGGCCCGGCTCGGTCGGGTGGGCGGTCCTCGGCGACGTGGGCCCCACCACCGTCGAACTCGCCGTCGCGTTCGCGTTCCTCGGCATGTTGGACGACATCGGCGGCCTCGGCGAGAGCGGGGGATTCAGCGGTCACCTCAAGGCACTCATCGAGGGCCGTGTCACGACCGGGTTCATCAAGATGGTCGGTGGTCCGTTCCTGGCCCTCGCCATCCTGTCGGGCGGTCCGCAGGACGGCCGGGTGGGCTACCTCCGCGACGCCGCCCTCGTCTGCCTGGCGGCAAACCTCGCGAACCTGTTCGACCGGGCGCCCGGCCGGGTCAACAAGGTCGGCCAGCTGGCGCTGGTCGTGCTCGCCCTCTCGACGCTCGACCACCGCCTCGTCCCGGTCGCGCTGGTGATCGGTGCTGCCGGCGCGCTCCTCGGGCCCGACCTGCGGGAGGTGTTCATGCTGGGCGATGCCGGCTCCAACGTGATCGGTGCGGTGCTCGGCTTCGGCGCCGTGGTCGCCACGACGCCGACCCAGCGGTGGATCGTGCTCGTGGTCCTGTTGGCCCTCAACGTGAGCTCGGAGTTCGTGTCCTTCAGCCGGATCATCGATGCCGTCGGCCCGTTGCGCGCGCTCGACCGCCTCGGGTCGCCCCACCGCGGGGGTCCCGGGGCACCCCGCGCGTCGCGTTAGGGTGATTGGGACCGGGAGCGAGCGCCGAAGGCGTCTCGCTCATCAGGACGGTCGTTCCGTCGGCGCAGCCGACAACCCTCGGCAAGCGGAGCGTTCGGAGTCCGCGAGTGTCCTCAAGGAGATACCGGTGACCAAGCACATCTTCGTGACCGGAGGCGTTGCGAGTTCCCTCGGCAAGGGGTTGACGGCCTCGTCGCTCGGGCGACTGTTGAAGGCCCGGGGCCTCCGGGTGACGATGCAGAAGCTCGATCCGTACATCAACGTCGACCCGGGAACGATGAATCCCTTCGAGCACGGCGAGGTCTACGTGACCGAGGACGGCGGCGAGACCGACCTCGACCTCGGCCACTACGAGCGCTTCATCGACGAGAACCTCACCAAGGGGTCGAACGCCACGACCGGCTCGATCTACACGGCGGTGCTCGCGGCTGAGCGCCGCGGGGACTATCTCGGCAAGACCGTCCAGGTCATCCCCCACGTGACCGACGAGATCAAGCGTCGGGTGTCCGCGCTCGCCCACGACGACGTCGATGTCGTGATCACCGAGGTCGGTGGCACGGTGGGCGACATCGAGATCCTCCCGTTCCTCGAGGCGATCCGACAGTTCCGTCTCGACGTCGGCCGCGAGAACGTCTGCTACATCCACCTCACGCTCGTGCCCTTCATCGGCCCGGCCCACGAGCAGAAGACCAAGCCGACGCAACACTCGGTGACCGAGCTGCGCAGCCGCGGTATCCAGCCCCACATCATCGTGTGCCGGTCCGAGAGCCCGATCGACCCGGCCCTCAAGAAGAAGATCTCGTCGCTCTGCGACGTTCCCGTCGAGGCCGTGGTCAACGCGTCCGATGCCGAGAGCCTCTACGACATCCCGCTCGTGCTCCACGACGAGGGGCTCGACCGTGAGGTGTGTCGCCTGCTCGGTCTCACCGACACCCCACCCGATCTGACGAACTGGCGCGACCTCGTCCACCGGGTGAAGGCGGCGACGTTTCCGGTTCGGGTCGGCATCATCGGCAAGTACGTGGCGTTGCCCGATGCCTACCTGTCGGTCGTCGAATCGCTCAACCACGCCGGGGCGTACCACGGGGCCGACGTCAAGATCGAGTGGATGTCCGCCGAGGATGTCCCCGGCCTGCTCGAGTCCGGTGCGATCCGTGACCTCGACGGCATCGTGATCCCCGGCGGGTTCGGTGAGCGCGGCGTCGAAGGCAAGATCGAAGCGGCGCAGTACTCCCGCGAACACCAGATCCCGACCCTCGGTCTGTGTCTGGGCCTCCAGGTGATGACCGTCGAGTACGCCCGCCATGCATTGGGATTGGAGGGCGCCAACTCCGCCGAGGTCGACCCCGACACACCGCACCCGGTGATCGCGATCATGGCCGACCAGGTCGACGTGGAGGACAAGGGCGGCACCATGCGCCTCGGCGCCTACACCGCGCACCTGCAGGAAGGCTCGCAGGTCGCCCGGATCTACGGCAGCACGGTCGTGTCCGAGCGCCACCGTCACCGCTACGAGTTCAACCCCGACTACCGGGCCAAGTTCGAGGGCACCGACTTCGTGTGCAGCGGCGAATCGCCCGACGGCCGCCTCGTCGAGTTCATCGAGCTGCGCAACCACCCGTTCTGGATCGGCACCCAGGCCCACCCGGAACTGAAGAGCCGCCCGACCAATCCGGCGCCGCTGTTCCGGGAGTTCGTCGCTGCGGCCCGCGCCCGGGCCGAGGGCCGCAATCCCCACATCATCGAGCTGGACGAGGCGAACGCCGTTGTCTGAGGAAGCACGGTCTGAGGAAGCACGGTCTGACTCCGATCTCCTCGGCGACGTCCACGATCACCCCTTTCGCAAGGTCGGCGACGACCTGATCCATCAGGGGTTCGTCATCAGCGTCACCAACGCGAAGTTCGAGGGGCCCGACGGGGTGATCATGGATCGCGACGTCGTCCACCATCCCGGGGCGGTGACCGTGGTGCCGGTGCTGGCCGACGGGACCGTGGTGATGGTCCGGCAGTTCCGTTCGTCGATCGAGGAGATGCTCCTCGAGCTCCCGGCCGGCAAGCGCGACGTGGCCGACGAGCCGCCCGCCGTGACCGCGGCACGCGAGTTGCGTGAAGAAGTGGGCCTCGAGGCCACCGAACTCATTCCGCTCGTCGAGCTGCTGCACTCGCCGGGGTTCTGCGACGAGGTCAACCACATCTTCCTCGCCACCGGGCTCACCGGTGTCGAACGTTCGGTCGACGGCCCCGAGGAGGAGCACATGACGATCGTGCACCTGCCGCTCGCGGACCTGTACGACCGCATCGCCGACGGCACCCTCACCGACGCCAAGACGATCGTCGGGCTCACCTTGGCGTACCACCGCCTGATCGGATGACCCCCGAGGCCGACGTCGAGGCCTTCCTGACCTGGATGGCCGTCGAGAAGGGCCGGGCGCGCAACACGCTCGCCGCCTACCGGCGGGACCTGGGCCGATACCTCACCTGGCTGGGCGAGCACGGCGTCGCGGTCCGCGACGCCACGAACGAGGACGTGGAGGCTCACGTCGAGTGGTTGCGGGCACAGGGCCTGGCGCCGGCGTCGGTCATCCGAGCTGTCACGGTGGTGCGGGGCCTGCACCGGTTCCTGTCCGCCGAGGAGCGGACCGACCACGATCCGACGTTGCGGCTCGAGACACCGCGTCGGCCTCAGAGCCTTCCCAAGGCGTTGACCGAGGAGCAGATCGAGCGACTCTTCGCCGCGGTGTCGCAGGCCGACGGCCCCGTCGGGCTCCGCGACTCCGCGCTGCTCGAGGTGTTGTACGGCTCCGGTCTGCGGATCTCCGAGGCCGTCGGGCTGTCGATGGGCGACATCGACCTCGACGGCCGGCTGCTGCGGGCCTTCGGCAAGGGGGCCAAGGAGCGGATCGTTCCGATCGGCAGTGTGGCCGGTCGTGCGCTGGCGATGTGGTTCGACGCCCGGCCGGCGCTGTTCCCGACGCGGTGGCGCAGCCGCGACGACGAGACGGCGGTGTTCTTGAACCAGCGCGGCGGGCGCTTGACCCGTCAGGGCGGCTGGCTCGTGTTGGACGGCCATGCCGGCCGGGCCGGCCTGGCCGACGTCGTCTCGCCCCACGTGCTGCGCCATTCGTGCGCCACTCACATGCTCGACCGGGGTGCCGACATCAGAGCGGTGCAGGAGCTCCTCGGCCACGCCTCGATCTCGACGACCCAGCTCTACACGAAGGTCGTCACCGAACGGTTGTGGCGTGTCTACGGCGAGAGCCACCCCCGGGCGCGGCGTCCGGCCGGAGCGCGGTCGTGAAGCTCGACCTCGCCCACCGGATCCCGCGCTTCTTCGGGTCGCTCCGTCCCGGCCCGCCGTCGGCGACGGACGTGTCATGGGCGCTCGCAGCGCTCAACGAACGTGAACAGCGCCTGTTCACCCAGATGTCGAACCCCGATCGGCGACACGCCGTTCGTGTTGCCCGCCGTGTCGAAGCGGCGTACGCCGAGCAGTTCGGGCCCGGTGGGGTGGCCCCCGAGGTGGCCCTCGAGGTTGCGGTCGCCGCCGGCCTGTTGCACGACGTCGGCAAGACCGAGGCCCGTCTCGGCACCTATGGCCGCGCCGTTGCGACCCTCTCGGGTGCGGTCGGTGGACTCGATCTGGCCGAGATCTGGCAGGAGAAGTCGGGATTCACGCGTCGGGTCGGGATGTACCTGCGCTACGGCATCATCGGCGAGCAGATGCTGGAGCTCGCCGGAAGCGATCCGCTGGTCATCGCCTGGTCCGTCGAGCACCACCTACCCGCTGACGCCTGGACCGTGCCAGCCCAGTTCGGCGAGATCCTCACCGCTGCCGACGAATAGCCCGACGTCGGGCGGGGTCAGCCCAGTCAGCCCCGGCCGAGTCCCATCGCCGTGGTGGCCCGGTGGAGGACGGGTGCTGCGATCGCCTCGGCCTTGTCGGCGCCAACCGCGAGGAGTCGGTCCAGCTCGGCGGGGTCGGCCACCAGGGTGGCGTAACGCTCCTGGATCGGGACGAGTTGTTCGATCACCGCAGCGGCGGCGTCGGCCTTGAGGGGGCCGTACTGCTCGTACTTGGAGGCCAACGCCTCGGGGTCGTCGCCGGTGGCGCCGGCGAGGATCGACAGCAGGTTGGTGACGCCGGCCTTGTCGGGATCGTCCGGTGCGTAGCGCACCACACCCTCGGAGTCGGTGACAGCGCGTTTGAACTTCTTCTCGATCGACTTCGCGTCGTCGAGCACCAGCACGGTGCCCTGCGGTGAGTCGAGCGACTTCGACATCTTCTTGTCGGGGTGCTGGAGATCCATCACCCGGGCGCCGGCAGCGGGGGTCGAGTGCACCGGCATCACGAAGATCGGCTGCTCCTCGGTGCCGTAGCGGCCGTTGAACCGCTCGGCGGCGTCGCGGCACAGCTCGATGTGCTGTTTCTGGTCGGCGCCGACGGGGACCTTCTCGGTGTCGTAGAGGAGGATGTCCGCCGCCTGCAGGGCCGGGTAGGTGAACAGGCCGGCGGAGACGAACTTGTGCTGGTCGCTCTTGTCCTTGAACTGGGTCATGCGGCCGAGCTCCCCGTAGGAGACGACGCTCTGCATCAGCCAGGCGAGCTGGGCGTGCTGGGGCACGTGTGACTGCACGAACAGGATGCACCGCTCGGGGTCGAGGCCACAGGCCATGAGCAGCGCGGCGAGATTGCGGCTGCGTGCCTTCAGCTCCGCCGGGTCCTGGGGGATCGTGATGGCGTGCAGGTCGACGATGCAGAAGATCGACTCGTCCCGGTCGAGGTCGCGCACCCAGTTGACGACCGCTCCGAGGTAGTTGCCCAGGTGGAGGTCGCCGGTCGGTTGGATGCCGGAGAAGACGCGTGCCATGGGGACAGGTTAGGGGAGCGGTCGCTGAATCACCCTGTTGTAATTCGACGGGAGGCCGGTTGTAGGATGCCGCTCGTGGCGATCGATGTGCAGACCGACGTGTTCCAGGGGCCGTTCGACCTGCTGCTGCACCTGATCCTCCGCGACCAGGTCGACCTCTACGAGGTGTCGCTCACCAAGATCGTCGACGCCTACCTCACCCATCTCTCCGAGATGTCGGAGATGGATCTCGACGTCGCCACCGAGTTCCTGCTGATCGCCGCCACGCTGGTCGAGCTGAAGGCCCGCCGCCTGCTCCCCGGTCTCGACGACGGCGATCTCGACGACGAACTGGGCATCTGGGAAGAACGCGATCTCCTGTTGGCCCGCCTGCTCGAGTGCAAGACGTTCAAGGACGCCGCGATCGTGCTGGCCGACCTCCACGCCGGCGCCGGCCAGTGCTTCGCTCGCACCGTGGGCCCCGACGAGCGGTTCATCGACCTCACGCCCGACTCCCTCGTCGGCGTGACCCCGTTGCAGCTCCGGTCGGCGTTCATGAAGGCGACGGCGCCCAAGCCCGAGCCCCGCATCGACCTGTTCCACGTCGCCCCGATCCGTGCGTCGGTCGTCGAGGCTGTCGCCGAGCTCATCGACGAGTTGCCCCGGATCGGCCGCATCTCGTTCCGAGACCTCACGGCCGCATTCGTGGAGAAGCTCGAGATCGTCGTACGCTTCCTCGCCGTCCTCGAACTGTTCAAGCAGGGGTACATCGATCTCGACCAGCCGACGAACTTCGGCGACATCACGATCGAGTGGACGGGTGGTGAGCTGGGAGACGGCGCCGACCTGGCGCTCGTCGACATGTACGAGGGATAGCCGATGTCCGAGTCCGAACCGATCGAGCACCGATCGCCGCTGGCGGCCGAGGCCAAGCGCGCCCTCGAAGCCATCGTCATGGTGTCCGATGAACCCGCCGATCCTCGCCTCCTGGCGCAGCTGATCGAGATCCCCGCCGCTCGAGTCGACGAGCTCTGTGTCGAACTGGCGGCCGAGTACGACGCCCAACAGCGCGGGTTCGCCCTCGTGAAGGTGGCCGGCGGTTGGCGGTTCCAGAGCCGTGCGGAGCTGTCGCCGTATGTCGAGCGCTTTGTGCTCACCGGCCAGTCGGCGCGCCTGTCGGCCGCTGCGCTCGAAACGCTGTCGATCGTCGCGTACAAGCAGCCGATCTCTCGTGCGCAGGTCGCTGCGATCCGTGGTGTGAGCGTCGACGGTGTGATGCGCACCCTGCAGCAGCGGGGCTACATCGGCGAACTGGCCCGCGATCCGGGGCCCGGCCAGGCGGTGCTGTTCGGCACGACATCGCTGTTCCTCGAGCGCCTCGGGCTCAACAGCCTCGACGAGCTCCCGCCGCTCGGCGACTTCGTGCCCGGCCCCGACGTCGTCGAGGCGCTCGAAGCGGGCCTGCGGGTCAACGAGGATTCGGCGCACGACGCCCCGGCCCAGTCGGCCGCCCACGAAGCGGCGGCTCACGAGGCGGCGGTTCACGAGGCCGATGAGCCGGTCATCGACCTCCGCGATCAGACGCCTGTTACTGAGGCGCCGGTCACTGAGGCCCCCGTCGTCGAGGCGCCGCTCTCGCTCGACGCCCTCGACGTCCTCGCGGACGATTGAGCGGCGAGCCCGGCGGTCTGCCCGAGGGCGAGCGCCTGCAGAAGGTCCTCGCCCAGGCCGGCATCGGGAGCCGTCGGGTGTGTGAGATTTACATCGACGAGGGCCGCATCTCGGTCAACGGGGTCATCGCCCATCTCGGCCAGCGGGTCGATCCGCTCGTCGACGTCGTCGAGTTCGACGGCAGCCAGATCGGGGTGAAGCCGGGCCTCGTCCACTACCTGCTCAACAAGCCGGCCGGCGTGGTGACCACTGCGCAGGACACCCATGGGCGTCCGACCGTCGTCGAGCTGGTGCCCGCCGAGCCCCGGGTGTTCCCGGTGGGTCGCCTCGACGCCGACACCGAGGGCCTGCTGCTCCTCACCAACGACGGTGACCTCACCCATCGGCTCACCCATCCGAGCTTCGGCGTCGACAAGGAGTACCTGGCCGAGGTCGAGGGCGAACCGTCGCGGGGTGCCCTGCGGCGACTTCGCGAGGGCGTGGAACTGGAGGACGGCTCCACTGCGCCGGCCACTGCGGCGTTGCTCGCTCCCAACCTGATCCGCCTCGTCATCCACGAAGGTCGCAACCGTCAGGTGCGGCGTATGTGCGACGCCGTCGGACATCCGGTGGTCCGACTGGTTCGCACCCGGATCGGCCCGCTGAGCGACACGACGTTGGCGCCGGGGGCGTGGCGGGAGCTGACCCAGCAGGAGGTGCGGTCGCTCGAACGCGCTGCCGGGGCCGCCGAGTAGCGGGTGGTTGGGGGACAGGTAGCATCTCGTCCCATGCCCACCAGCGTTCGGGCCCTGCGTGGGGCCACCACCGTCGACGTCGACGACGCCGACCACCTCTCCGACCGT
>WBZX01002631.1_pt1 | contig 12075 bp, 17 predicted proteins | sample 5204211 | NCBI WGS metagenome assembly WBZX01 (sample SAMN12344362, study PRJNA552823) | activated sludge metagenome | biome: Activated sludge suspended growth; feature: Nitrification reactor; material: Wastewater; isolation source: activated sludge from nitrification reactor of wastewater...
GCCGTTGTAGAAAAGCCGAACTCGACAATGGTGTAGCTGGCGGTCACGTTGAATTTCAGGTCAAGGACCGAATTCAGGCCAGCGTCCGCCGTCCAGATCGTTCCGTCGTCCAAATCGAACAGGACCGGCAGCGTCGACGTGCCGCGCTTCTTCAACACGCAGTTCGTCGTGATGGCCCCGAAATCCAGTGTCTCCTTCGGGCGAACAAAGACCGTATCCCCGTTGGCGATCACATAGCCGACAGGCTCGGCCACCGCGACACCGTGCGTCATTGCGGCCTTGGCGCCGGACGGCCAAGTGATCGAGGCCGTGTTGATGAACCAGCCGAAAGCGCCCGATGCCCCGCCAGAGAAGCCGGATACCGTCGCCCGGCCACCGCTCGAAGTGGCAATCGTGACCGTGTTCCAATCTGCCGAGCCAATGCGTGTATGCACTGTGACAATGTTGGACGACACGCAGGCGTTGAACAGGTCGCGGAACTGATACCCGTTGCCGACCGCCCATGTGCCAGTCGCCGCAAGCGCGTTGATCGCCGCTGCGATGTTCGTGGCCGTAGCCGAGGCCGAACCACCGATGGTGAAGTCAGTCCCGGCAGTGAAGGTCTTGCCGTTAAAGCTGATCGTGTCACCGCTGTTCAGGTTTGTGCCGATGGTGATCGTGCCAGAGGCTTTGGCTGCAACACCTGAAGCCTTGCCGTCGCCTTCATCGGGCTTGGTCGGGGTTGTACCTGCCGCTACGGGAGCAGCGTTGTAGCTGCCCGCGATGGGTAGGGATGGATCACAGTACCAATTAGCCATTGAGAACCTCGGTCACTTCCTCTTGGGTCATCATGCCAAGCATCACGTACAGTCCAAGACCGGGTACCCATCGGGGATCATCAAGATTTACGTCCCCTGCTTCACGGTAGTTTTTGAATGACGTGCGGATGTCATCCTTCTGCGAGTCGGTCAAGAACGACGCCTGCTCAAACTGGACCTCGAACCGGTCGATGGCCTTGAGAGCCGCTTCTGGGAACAGGCTACGGAACTCCAGCTTGGTCAAAATGCGACGGCCATCAAACCGAGTAGGAACAACTGCCGAGGCATCAGAACGAGCAATGTGGTTATGAGTGATGAACTCAAGTCCTTGCCATTCAATAGGAGTTTCCCCCAAATACTCGAAGACCTTGTCACCGTCCGACTTTCGGAACACGTCATAAATCATTTCCGGTACTCCGGTGCGTTCTGCGTTCCGTCCATTTCGCTGATGTAGGCTGCGGCACAGTGATTCGGGTCGCGGAATATGAAGTTGATCAGGCGTTCCGTTCTCTTGTGCTGCTTGCGGTGCGCCCACGCGCTGATCGTTTCATCAGCCATGTGGCCAACAATGATGCAGGTTCCGACGAACTGATCGAGGGCAATGGCACACTGCTTGCCATTAACCGCTAGGCCGATGCTAATCAGCACAACGAACAGCCAGCCAATCAAACCGAAGACCAAGAACAGGGAGTGAAAAAGTGCAAACATCAGAATGCCAACCCTAGATACACGCGACCGTTACCAATCTGCTCGTCGTCGGGCAAGATACGCAGACCCATAGTCGGCAGGTGCTTTTCGAGAAGGAAGTCAAGCCCCCGTCGGTCGAGCGACACGATGTCGCTGCCGTGACCACGCTGCATTAACCACTCGGTAAGGGCATTGATCTGTTCAACGGTGGCAGCTTTCTGCCCTGAACTCACGTTGTCACCTCTTTTGTGACACTGACCTTGCCACTTAGAATCGCTGTGACAACGCCGCTGGCGCTGACCATTTCGAGATCGTAGACGCCGGTTTTCCATGTAAAGTCGTCGGTAGCCGTTGCCGGTATGGACAGCGTGATCGTCTTGGTTGCGTTGTCGATAGCGATAGCCAGCACGTTCTTCGGCGCATCGAGCGCATCGGTAGAGGCCAGCACTGTACCGCCTACCTTATCCTTGATCTTCATGCGGGCGGTGTAGCCTGTCAGATCGACCGGTGCATTCCAACAGAGGAATCCCCCATCAGTGTACGCTGGCCATTCACGACCATTATCATCAACAGGTTCAATGTCGTTGAACTCGACGGTGCCAGCGTCGATGATTGTAGCCGGGTGAAAGTCGGTCGAGCGCGGAGGTATGTTGGCTGAGTTGATCTGCAGCATCCCCTTTGCGCGGGAGACATACGTACGCCATCCAGCGGTAAGCCCGTGTGCTGCGACAGCCATGCGCGGTGCTCCTGACGCCAGAGAAATTGCCGTGATCGGCTTGCGAACAACAAGGTCTCCGTTCTCCCAGCGCACAGGCAGCGAGAAGGTCTTGCCTTGCAAGATGGGTAGGTCTTTAGTGTCTGCCATTATCTTGTTCCCAAATAGGTCAGAAAAGCAGTAACCGCGGCGACAGCCAAATAGCCAAACACCTTTCCAACAACATCAACCTTCACCTTGCGCGCATCTTCCTCGGCCTGGCGCTCCTTCATTATTTTGTTCTCGGCCCAGCCGATGACTACCTCCATCTGTTCGTCGCGCTTGATGCGACGATCCAGCCACTCATGGTCTCGGTCGTGGTTGAGCGCGTGGCCACTCAAAACAGTTTGCCGAAGGGCGTGTTCGTTATTCAGTACGGAATCAATCTTGCCGCCAATCTCTTCAAACACGCCAAGGAGCAGGAGCAGTACAGTCTTCATCGCTGGATCATTAGTTTCGCTGATCGCTTTCATGATCCCTGATTTGGCATCGAAGCTCATTTGTTTGTACTCAGCGATTTAATGGTGTCGTCCTTCTTCTGGCTGCGCGCCGTGCTGCTTCGGTGGAAATTAACCACCGTCATGCAGAGCGTCATGAGGGAGCCGAAGGCGGTATAGAACAGTTCCTTGTTGGCGGTAGGAACTTCTCGGAACAGGATCAGATAGACCATACCGATGGTCGATGCGACGATGGCGATGTCAAGCCAGTAGCCAACGTTCTTGGCCAGGAATCCGGCGTTGGCGCTTTCTTGAATGCGGGCGTTGGCTTCGCGCGCATTGGCGGTATCGGCCAAGTAAGCCTTGGTTTCCTCGACACCGAGCCGGCGATTTTCATTCTCGGCGGCCAGGCGCTCTTTGTCCGTTGTGATAAGTTCACCGGCGCCTTTGACGACGGTTTCAACGAGCGATCCAACGCCTCCGGTCAGAAGATCAGAAACGATACTCATGGCGCTATCCTCAGTGCTCTTGAAATCCATCCAGGCCACCAGACACGCTGTGTCTTGTCGCGCATCCCGATAGCGTGGTAACGGGCAACCATCGCAATGCACAGCCGGTCGAGAAAACGGTTTGGCTCGTAAGCGTTGATAGCATCGATGGTCTTTGGACCGATCTTGCCGTCAGCTACTACGCCGAGAACAGCCTGCGCCAGCTTGATTGCCGTAGTTTCCATGTTGACGTACTGGCTGAACAGCGCTTCGGCAATGCGCTGGTCCTTGATCTGGTCTCCCCGGATCGGCATCCAGTATTCGACGTGGTAGAAGTCGCGGACCAACTGCGTCGGCGGCGTGCTGCCGACATCGATGTATTTCCAGCCTTCCCACTTGGGGTGGAACTTGCGCGTGATGCCGGCATAGGTCAGGCCGCCACGGTCTTTCGCGTGGTCCGTCAGGCTGATCGACTCGTCGCGCATGAGGCGCTGGAATGCTGGCTCGAAATCAGCCATGGCACACCATTGATTCACACGCAGAGCACACGATGGCCACATGGATGGTCAGCATAGCCCCGGCGTACCAGACAAAGAACTCAGTGGCGCTGCGCGTAGCTTCCATCAGATCCATTGGAATCGGGAATGCCGGCAATTGCGCGGCGCGTTTGCTGCGTTGCTCGTCGATCTGGAATATTTGCGCGTCCATGATGTCCTCACGTATGGATTCGATTGCGATGTGGCCGGTTGGCGTTCTGCCGGCGGCGGAGATCAGCATTCTGGCGCTTTCCGAAATAGGCGGAAAACCGTTCTTCGCCATCCTTCGACTTGCCCGGATTCATCGTATCGGCATCCGGTTTCTCATAGGCGCGGAACTCAACCCAATCGACTAGATGGATGTGGTGCTGCTCGGCAATCTCTGGCTCATCGCTGTCAGCCTCAAGCGGGCTATCTGGCGTCCTGAAAAATTCGATGTACAGCGTGTAGTCTGCATCCGGTACGGCGCCCAAGATCAATGTCTTGTCGTCGTGGATGTAGAACACCGGCTTTTCATTGGCGGATCTCCAACCAGGACGCAGCGCATCAAGCGTCAGGCGGTCGGTGCCAGTGATCTCCTTGACCGTGCCATCATCGGCGCGAAGCTCGGCGTACTGGATGTCGAACAGGGAACTTGGCAAGTCGACGCTTGCCTCTCCGGCCGTGATCGTGAATTCATCACTGCCACGGATCAGCTTGGCGCGAATGGCGCCCTCTTTCTCCGCTTCGGAAAACCACGGCGCAAGTTCATCATCCGGCCACAGGTAAGGGCGAACCTTGTCCTGTGCCTTGATCCGGAACTGATCGATTAGCTCGCGCAAGTTCATGGCTTAGTCCGTCCCGAACTGGTCGAACATGCCGGTGACTTTGGTACGCATGTCGCCGACTGACATCTTCTTGTCAAGATCCACGCTGAAGGTTGTCTTCGCGTAGGTGACGAGAGCGCCCTTGGTCATGTTGGCGATGGCATCGCGGGCCGTCTGGTCCGGATCATCGTCCTGGGTGACGGTGTTCTTCTTGGCTTCGGCCGGGGCTTCAGCCTCTTCCTGTTCGCCGCGAACATAAACGTCGGTGTGCTTGAGCATCTTGCGGGCGATGGCATCCTCAACCAGAACCGTCTGGTCAGGCTCGAATGCGATACCCGTGCCGTAGATGACATCGACAAAGTTCAGGCGATGCCCGATGTACTTGACTGCAATCATGGTTTTCTCCGTTGAGAAAGGGCCAGCCAACCGGGCCAGCCCTTTTGCTTCCGTTTAGAGCGGGCCTTGCAGCACGGCATCGACCAAGACATCGATGATGCCAACGGCAGAGTCAGCCGCTCCCTTGCGGGTCAGGACCAGATAGGCATCCTTCGGCAGACGGACAGGCGCATTGGCCACCGTCGAGCGAGTACGGCCAGTGGCCGAGGTAGCCAGCGCCGCAAAGAAGTATGCAGCATTCTGCGGAACGGCAGCAGAATCCACGCCATCGGCGTACAGGAAACCAATATCGGCCGTGGTCGAAGCTGCAAAGGCATCCGACACAATGGCCTTGGCATCAAGCAGTTCGGTACCGGACGGCAGGAAGGCAATGCGAACGATGTCATTGACCTGAACGGCAGTGGCCAGGTCCGAGTTTTCGGCAACTCCGGTAGAGCGGGTCGTGAAGTTACCCTTGATGACGGTCTTGTTGCCCGCCGGATAAGTGAATTGGGAATTCTTCATCCCCTTGATCGAAACTGTACTCATGGTGCTTCTCCTTGAAGATCAGAAGAGGCCGGGATTAACCCGGCCTGCTTGCTTTTGGTTAGGCAATCGCCACAGCGGTATCGATGGCCATTACACCGAAGTCGGTGTATTCCTTCGAGGTGCCGCCGTTGTCGATCAAGAACTGGATCTTCGACGTACCGGCCATCATGCCGAGCAGGATTTCCAGCTTGTCGCCGTGGTCAAGTTCCTTCTCGCTGAAGAAGTACGAACCTTGCGACTGGCGGAACTTACCGTAAGCCTGGGCAAGCGCCTGGCCGCCGAGCAGCAAAGCGCGGTCGACGGCGAAGCCCGTGCCGAAAGCGGCCGGCACCAAGTCTGTTGCCGTTTCGGCGTTCGACGTGGTGGTAGGACACCAGCGCAGGCTGTTACCCGAGTAGAAGCGGATCGGCTTCGGCATCTTGACGATCAGAATGCCGTTCCACATGCCAGCTTCACCCATGAAGAGCGGGTTCTGCTTGGCCATATTGGCGCGGGCCATGGCGTTTGCCTGCCAAGTGCGGAAGTTCGTGGAGCGCACCAGCGAGGTGTACTGCTCGGACGAACACAGGAGAACGCGCATCGGCGCATCCTGGCTCATCTGGTCGCCCTCGAAACGAACCGGCGGCGGCGGCAGCGGCATGGAATCCAGCTTGGTACGCAGGGCATCGACCAGATCGATGTTCATCACGTCGGTCGTGGCGATGGTGATTTCGTTGCCAGCGGCGACGATGGGTTCGATACCCGAGCCGGTCGACATGAAGTGACGGTTACGGGTAGGCGCCTTGATCGTGTTGACGCAAATGTCGGAGAAGTCCGGATCAGCGGCCAGCGGAACAGCCCACTCGATGTCGTTGGCGAAACCACGGGCGCCGGCTAGATGGACGATGCTCAGTTGGTCTTCGAGGCGTGACATATAGTTGTGACCAAGCGCCTGAGCCAGCGAACGAAGCTGGTGCGGGGTACGCTGTTGGGTCATCTTGCCGCCGGCATTGATCGGCTTGCGGGTCTGGTTGATGCGCAGGGAGTCTTGGCTGAAGTCCATGCGGTCGCCCTTACCCTCGGCGTAGCGTTCGCCCATGATTGGTTTGCCACCAATCGGGTTGATAAGGTCGAACGTGATTTCATCGCCGGCAGTCTTCGACAAGTCCTGGCAACGAACGATCGGCAGTTCGTTACCAGACTGGCGACGCAGGACGGCTTCGGCATCGGCCTGCTGCGGCAACTTGCCGGTCAGGCGGTTAAGCGTGGTCTGGCGCTGCATGGAAGCAGCAAACAGACCGGCAGATTGAATCTTTACAGCCTGGGGGCTGCCATACGGAATGACTGTATCAGCCATGGTAATTCTCCTGAAGATGGATAACGCGGCTCACGCCGGGTGTGGGTACTGCTTAAAGAGCTTTCGCCATGATTCGCATAATCTCGTCTGGAGATTTGCTCTCAAGCGATTGAGCAAGGCGCTGCATATCCATGCTGCGAATAGCTTCCGATTCGTCGTGATGGGCTTTTGACCCAGCCGGCGCTTGCGAAAGGCTGGTAGCAACAGGGGCTTTAGCCTTTGAAATAACCTCTGCGGCCTTGGCGGCTACGTCGGCACTCGTTTGTTGGGTCGTACCCTTGTCGAACAGGGGCGCCACCTTGGCGACGGCTTGCTCGATGGCATCACCAAAGGCAACGCCTTCAGCCATCAGCTTGTCGCGCTGGGCAACCACCAGATCAATAGCGTCCTGATTGGTTGTCTCGGTGCCGGGCTTCAGGAAAGGAAACTTGCTGACCAGTGCATCGGCGCGGGCCAGTGCATCGGCAACTGCGTTTTCCTGTTCTTCCTTGGCCTTGTCCTGCGCCGCTTGCTCTGCGTTCTCGGAACGCATTTCCTCCTTGGCAATGAGGCGATTCAGTGCGTCGGCTTCCTTACCCAACTTCTCAGCCAGTTCGGTATCCGCCGCATACATCGCTTCCCGCTCTTCACGCCGCAAACGAAGCAACTTGTCTTCGTTCGATTCGGTGTTCTGATTGGCTTCACCTTCGGGGGTTTTGTTCTCTGCCGGCTGCTGGGTCGCCGGGGTTGATTTCAGAGCAATCAATTCCTGCTCAAGCTGTCGTGCGCGTTCCCGTGCTGCTTCCAGTTCGGCAAAAGGAATGGTGTGCTGACCATCTTTAGCCAACACAACGGGTTCAACGACGGCGGTGGTTTCGGTTTCTTTCGGATCGACAATCACATCGTCGGGCGGATCGATGTTTTCCTCTACCACCTTCGCGGTTTCGGTATCGCCCTCCAGGGATTCGCCGGCAAATAGCCGCGCCCTGTCTTCGTCGGATAGGGCATCAAACGCCGCAGTATCCTGAAAGAAATCTTCAATGTTACGACCTGACATATCACGCTCCATCTTCGGGATGCCACGCCATCACGGCGTTGCAGCCGATCACTTTTCGCCGTGACGCGGTAGTGAGCGGTTTAAAACAGTGCTTCCCACCTTACGGCGAGAAGCTCCAGCTACGGGATCAAGATTGCTTCACAGCAATCAATCATTAGTCTACCACCAAGGGAATAAAGTCAAATACCTTTTTCCCCTGTTCCTTCATGGAATTACCACCCAGTCTTCGGCAAGCATATCGGACTGAGAAGCAAGCCAGCCCATTAGGATTTCGCCGGTAGCGGTCTTCATGGTGATGCACGGCAGAACTACTGCGCTTCCTCCGTTCTGACGCGCATACTCGCTGTTGTTGTTCGACCAGAAATTTTCGGCTGCAATCTCCCGGGTTCCTGCGAATGCGTCACCACCTTGATTGCAGGACAATGATAGCCACATGCGCGGCGCTGGGAAATTCAGCCGCGCAAACTCACCGTATGCAACCTTGGCGGCGGCATCGTAGGCCCGCGCGGCATCTTCTTCATTGTCAAACCGACCCAATGTCTTCGATTGACCATGCGCCGCGATTGCAGCCATCCATTTATCCCTTGACTTGTCCCAGGTGACACCCTTGAAGCGACTGCTATCCCCTGCTTTTGAGGCGCGATTGGCGTTGTTCTCCGCCGTGCTACACGGTCGCAGGTTGCGACGGCGATTGTCGAGCTTGTCTCCGTTTAGGTGATCAACAAATGGAACTCCTGGCAACAACAAGTCATGCAACCGAACGGTCTCCCGCTCAACGCCGCCTCCACCTTCGTGGTACCGGGTGAAAGACGGATAACCCGCGCCCATGAGACACCAGTTCGATTGTTTGGAAACCACCTCAAAATCCTCTGGATCGAAAATCGCGACCTCACCAGAGGCCATGCGAATGTACCCAAGTCCTTCGTAGATAACAGGGTCGCGATTCGGCGGAGCGAATCCAGTTATGGCCTTGTTGCCGTTCCAGCCGGCGCGCGCCACCTTCTTGCCGGCCTTGAGCATGACCAGCGCATCACCGAACGTCATGGCCGAGGTGGAGCGATAGGCGCGCTCTAACACATCCTTCGGACTCCACGACACATAGCCCTTGAACTGCTCGGTGTTGGCCTTGCCGCCGTCGACGTACTCGACCAGATAGCCTGGATCGTCGGGGTTCTCGTCAGCCGGAACAGTCCAGCCGCGCAGTTCGTTGTATTCCTCGCGGGTCATCGCCTTGGCGCGGATCTGCTTGACGCCGATGTAGGGCTTCATGCGGCACCGCCTTCCTTGGCGCCGGTCCTCGGGCCTTCGCGCCACACCAGTTTGCTGCGTAGCTCATAGCCCATGAGGGGCCATAGCTCGTCCTTGGAATTCCCGATGGCGATTTCTTCGCCAATGTCTGCACTGTCGTTTTCACTCGACACGGAGCACGATGGCTTGCCAACGACAGCGAATCCGTTACGCGTGGTCAGGATTGCCCAGCGCAAAACCTGACCTGTCTTGGAAACGTGCTTGACGATTTCGGTATCGACAATATTCGCCTCGATGTCAGACGGCTTAACACGCGGCGCGGTAAAGCCTTTGGCTTGGATTTCCTGCTCGATTGCTTTGTCGGTCATTTGCTTTTACTCCGTGGTTGAAAACTCAAATAGATTGCAGGTTGCCGTCGTCTTAACAGCAAACCCACCGATAGAACAGCTATTGCTGACTTCTTTGACGCGTGATTTCCAAAGCGAATCAATCCGCTTTTCTTTGAAGCGTCTATGCTTGCAGTTGCCACAAGCCGGACTGATTACGGTTTCCGAATACTTCTGAAAGTCTTTCGCGTCTGACTTCTTGCTCACTTGATTCCTCCTTCAATGCCGGCATTCACGCCACCCTCTATTCCCAAGTTCATTCCGGCGCCTGGATTTTCTAGTCGAGCCGGAAATTGCGGTGACGTATTGCGCCGGCCGAGAATTTCACGCGCCGTCGATGGTTGCTGGCGCTGAATCGCTGCTACCTGTTGCGGGTCAAGTTCAGCCGGGCGTCCTTCTATAGCCGGCATGGCACCGGCCACGGGAACCGGAGCACTCGGCATGATCGTTCCTCCGTTTGCATCCACGAAACCATCAGACTGCAACAGGATGTCAGCCAGCGGCGCCGTCTGCGGAATAGCCGTGATGGTCTGCGCGGTCTGGATAGCGCCGAACTGAGCCTCGACGTTCTTGTTGACCGACTCGGCGTTCGTCTTCTTGACCTGGGCATCGATGAGCGGCTTCTTCATATCCAGTTCGCGGGTCTTCAGTTCGACCATGGCCTTGGTCAGTGCGGCCTGAACGGCATCGTTGATGCGCTGCTGGATCTGCTCTTCGCTCTGCTGTCCATTTCCAAGCTCCTTGATTGCCTCGATGATCTCCTTCTTGTTTGGCACGTCCATCAAGCTGAACAGGTGCGGCATCATCACCTTCTGATACTCTGGCGGCGCCGACTTGAATGCTTCTGACATCGCCGCAAGCTGGTTGGTCCGGAAGCTCGGCGTACTCGGCACATCGGCCAGCGTGACCTTGAGCTTGGTGCGCTGCACATCGTTGTCCAGATACTCGATGCCGGTATCCGGATCAACAGACGGCACATTCAGTTCAACTACCCTGTCATCCTTGAGCGACTGGCCATCAATGAAGACCGATTCTTGGTTGTTTCCCATGTCCTCGATAATCAGCGATAGCAACAAATCGCCGACTGCCTGCCGGGATTCCTTGAAGTTGTCGTTGATGTCGGCGAGGTTCTGGCTTGTCTGCTCGACCAATCCGGCCTGCATCACACCCGATTGCGACTTGGCGCCCTGCCCCATGAACGCATCGCTGATATTGCCGACACGCTTGATCCCTTCGCGGGCATCAACCAGACGGTTGAACTGCTGCTGATTCAGGTCGAAGTCGCGCTCAACCTTGAAGACGCCACCTTGGCGCATGGCCTCGGGGTCAAGAACAATGTCGGCATCCGGTCGGCCGACTTCATCGCGGAACGTATCATCATCATCCAGCACGGCGCCATCGGTGCGGGTCGTGCGCGTGGCCGACAAGCCCCATTGCATCCGGGCGATACGGGCGTTCACCTCGTCTTGCAGGTAGATCATGCCGCGAATCAGGCCATACGGTACGTTGGTGCGGTCCTCTCGTTTGTTTCAAAACGGCACATAGGGGAATTTGTTGTGCTTGTAGGGCGTCTTCATGTCGGCCAGCTTGTGCGGACCCATGAACCAAGCGAGGCGCATCTTGCCAATCACTGCCGAGGAAACCTTGACGGCGCCCAAAGCAACGGCCTGCTGGTGCATGATGTTCGCCGGGTCATACTCAATCACGCGGCCATCCGGAGACGTAATGACCGTCACGCGCTGCCAATCCCGATACCAGACCTCGAACAAACACACTTGCTGATTGTGGATGTCGCGCCATTGCTGCTCTTCAATCGACCAGCCGCGCTCATCCAGCCACGCATTCGATAGGCCAGTCGAGGCGCCACCTTCAAGGCTCAACATGCCGGGGTCAAACTGCTGCCAGCCGGCGCCCGCGTGTTCGATCAGTTCCGCCTGGGCCGGGATCATCAGCGCCGCTTGCTTGCGGTGCATCCACTTCTTGCGGATCAGGTAACGCGCATCGGACATATCCGGCCGCGCCTTCCAATCCCACCATATTTCGTTGCGATGAACGTCCTGGCAACGATAGGGATACTTGAACGGATCTTGCTCGCGGGCCACTTCGACCCAGCCAATACCAACCTTTATCTCGCTGGCGTAGGCATCAGAGCAGGCCGCGTCTGCCTTAGAATGGCGCTCGGCCTGATTCAGCCGGTAGTTCAGCGCGTCAGCCACATCGTCGGATTGCTTGTCGCTGTCCGGGATGACGCGCCAATCGGTGCGGGTCTTTGCCTCCATGCCCAGCACAGCATCGATTGTTGGTCCGATAAGAGGCTCAATGGCCGGAGGCAATCCGCGCTCCTTGGCCTTGCGCATCACCTCCGAATCAAGCTGGTTGCCGTCGTAGTAGTCGCACTCGCGGTCAGCCTTCGAGCGCCACGCCGGTTGATCCTGGCATTCCTGAACCCATTGCGTGAAGGTCAGCAGATCCAGACAGCCGCAGTCTTCCTCGCCTTCTGCTTTTTCCTCGGAGGGGCTTTCTTCTTCGTGTTCCTGGCCTGCTATAGGAGGAATGTTTAGGCTGTTCATAATAAAAATCCTTTGCTTTGCATAAAGATCAGTGGGTGCTTGGCGCCCTTGCTCATGTCTTCTCCTAGCT
>WBZX01002636.1_pt1 | contig 12071 bp, 7 predicted proteins | sample 5204211 | NCBI WGS metagenome assembly WBZX01 (sample SAMN12344362, study PRJNA552823) | activated sludge metagenome | biome: Activated sludge suspended growth; feature: Nitrification reactor; material: Wastewater; isolation source: activated sludge from nitrification reactor of wastewater treatment...
GAGATCGCCGTGATGGTGACGTCCCTCGCGCCCTCGTCGGTGCTGGTGAAACCCCAGGGAGTGCCGGCGGCGATGGCCTCGCGGTACAGCGGATGCTCCCACCAGGGATAGAAGCGCAGCACCACATGCGCGCTCGAGGGGCCGCCGTCGTGTCGCAGGGATGACTCGACGCAGACGATCTCGCCATCGATGTGCGCGAAGCGATCGACGATGTCTCGAAAATTCACGCGCATGTCGTGCTGCTACCAGCAGATCCGTGCAAGCTCAATTCGCCGGCGGCAGCGGCGTGCCGTCGTCCCATACGTTCGCGATCCACTGATTGCCAGGCCGCGTCTCGTCGAAGTCGGTGATCGGAAAGTAGTATCCACACTGCCCGCCGCGCCCGCGCTGGAACACGTTCTCCTCGAACACGATGTGGTTGGCCTGGTCGCCGTAGGGCTTCGAGCCGTCGTCGCCGCTCGAGCCTCCGTACGCGCATGCGCCCCCGGTCGTGGCCATGAACAGGTTGCGATGGATGGTGTTGTTCTGGATCGGCGCGAAGTCGCCGTAGCCCGTGAGGTCGGCCGAGCAGCCGGCATCGGGGGGAAAGTCGGGCGCATTGCAGAGGATCGAGTTGTGCTCGATCGTCGAGCCATCGCCCATGCGCACGGCGGACTCGTGGGCGGTGCCGGTGGGATCGGGCGCCTGATCGTGGATCCACGAGTCGGTCACGCTGCAGGCGAACTCGCACCACACGCCTCGCTTGCCGCCGTACACGTCGACGCGCGTGGCGGTGAAGTCGCTCTTGCCGATGCCGCTGTCGTCGTCGGTGCCCTGCACGGGGCCCGCGTCGATCTCGCTGTCGGAGATCGCGAACGAGTAGCCCATGCCGGGCGCCTCCACCAACACGCTGCCATTGATCTTGGTGCGCGTGATCCGAACGTCGGCCGCACGGACGACGAGCGGATCGCACGTCACCGTCTTCGCATCGATCTCGGCGCCGTCCTGCGTGATCGTGCAGTCACCGTCGTACTCGGTGAGCGTCGTGCCCGCGGGGATGCCCGTGCGCTTCGCATCGGGCCAGCATCCGCCGAACGGGTCAGGGCCGCCCGGTGTGTTGGCGGGTGCGTCGCAGGGCAGCGCGACGCCACCGCTGTCGCCGCTGCTGCCGTCGCTCCCCTCGCTGGCCTCGCCCGAGCTGCCCGCGCCGGTGCTCCCGCCCTCGCCTCCACCGCCGCCGGACGTGCCGCCGCTGGTCGCGGTGACGATCTCGCCGCCGGTGGTGTCGGCCTCGGTGCCGGTCGCGGACCCGCTCGACGGGCAGCCGAGGATCAGCCACCCGAGCCACACGGAGCGACGATGCACGTTCGACACCTCAGCACGCTATCACCCGTCCGCACGCGCCGTCGAGGAATCCCGTGTGGCCGGGCGCGTCCTCGCCTGCGGACGACTGCAATCTCGGTCCGCCGTCACTGCGTCCCGCGATGGCCCGCGTCGCCGCGAACGGCGACTTCGAGATCCGGCAACCCATCGAGCGCGGCATCCACCGGATCCGCCGCCACCGACGACGGCGCGGGTGCGATGACCTTCAGCGCGCGTGGCAACGCCGTCAGCGTCACCGGCGTCTCCCCGAAAGGCTCGCCGTCGAGCAGGATCTGCTGCCGTGGATCTGTGCGAATCGTGACGGTCGAGGACGCGAGCGAGCCGACGTTGTCGCGGTTCGCGGGCTCCCCCTCGAGCGCGCTGCGGTAGAGGTGCCAGGTCGTGGCAACTGCCTCGCTGATGCCCTCGGCGGCGACGATGGTCGTGTCGAGCAGGCCGTCGTCGGGCACGAGGTGAGACGGGCCTTGGGCCATCATGGCGCGCGGCGGCGCAATGTTGGCCACGCCGACGCCGATCGATCGACAGCGAATCTCGTGTGCGTCGGACGTGATTGCGACGTCGAACGACGCGAGGCTCGCGAGCTGACGCAGCGCCGAGCCCACGTACGCGAGCACGCCCCAGCGTTGCTTCGACTCGACCGTCGCGGACGCGATGGTGTCGGCGTGGATGCCGATCATGCAGTGCAAGATCATGGTGCGCTTGCCGGCCTCGGCCTCCACCACGCCGACGTCGATCGTACGCGTCGGGGCCGATTCGAGCAGCGCGATCGCCTCGTGGAGATCGCCGGGAATGCCGAGCGCGACCGAGAACGAGTTCGACGTGCCCATCGGCAGCACGCCGAGCGCTGGTCCGTGCTCACCCAGGCCGAGCTCGAGCAGCGCCGCGGCCACCGCCGACACCGTGCCATCACCACCGGCCGCGACGATGCAGTCGGGCTGCGATCGCAGGCAGTGCCGCGCGCGATCGACAGGGTCCTCGTCTTCGCCGAGCTCGCACACCGTCACGCCCTCGAGCTTGGCGCGCGCCTCGTCGAGCAGCTCTGCGGTCGCACGCGACGCCCGCGGGTTCCACACCAAGATCGTCGTCACGCGGGCATGCTACCCGAGTCGACGACATGCGCACGCAGGCGGCACGGCGCGCGAACCCGTCGGCGAACGCGAGGCGTCGACGCCGTGACCGAGCCGACGACGATACCGCGTGACCGAGCGCCCGCGTCTCACATGCAGCAGTAGGTGATCGCGTCGGTCGGCGCCACGCCGCCGACGAGCGATCCGCCCGACGGGGTGCAGCTGGCGTCTGGTTCGGGGTAGTAGGTCGCGTGGCTCGCCGCGGGCTGGACGGCGCACGTGCCGGGCGAGGCGTCACCGAGGTAGATCACGCCGCAGCCTTGATTGTTGAGCTCGACGTACCCACCGCAGCTCCCGGTCGGCGTGCCGCAGCTGCAAGCGGTGCAATCGCGATCGTCGTCGACGTCGCCGTACGTGATCACCTGCTGCGACCACGGCCCGGGCGGGCATGCGGCCTCGCCGGCGGCCCAGATGCACATCTGGTGAGCGTCGGGCGTGCTCGGCAGACAGCCGCCGCCGTCGCAGCCCTCGGCAATGGCCGCGCTGCAGCTGCGAACATCGCGGCCCCAGGTCGGCGCCGGGATCGACTCGGTCGCCTCGGGGTCACAGCTCGCGCCGCCGACCTGCAGGCTCGGCGTGCTGATTGCGTAGGTGCCGGCGGCGTTGCTGACGAACGTGCACACGTTGGGCTCGAGCACGTCCGCGAGGCCTTGGCTCGCGGTGCACATCGCGTTGGTCTGCTGCACGGTCACCGCGCCGCAGCTCACGCCCACCGCGTCACCGCACTCGCAGCCGCACGTGGCGTTGCCGGGCGAGAGCTCCGCGTGTTGATCGCCGTGCACGAGCTGTGGGAAGTCGGTGGGACACGGGTCGGCGTCGGCGCCCTCGTTGATCACGACCGGTCCCTGCCAGCCGCCGGGCACATCGGGCGCACACTGGCCGGCGCACACCGGACCGCCGCTGTCACCCGAGGTGTTGCCGTCGTCGCCGGACGAGGTCGACGGGTCGGTCGCGGTCGGGTCGGTCTCCGAAGCGGTGCTCGAGCCTCCCGTCGACCCGTCGGTGTCGGACGAGGCTCCCGTCGGGTCGCCGGACGAGGCTCCCGTCGGGTCGCCGGTCGGATCGCTGGTCGCCGTGTTGCTGGTGCCGGCGGTCGACGCCGTCGTCGATGCGGTCGTCGCCGAGCTCGAGGACTCGTCGCCCGAGGTCGGCGCGCCGACGGTGCTCTCGGCCGAGGTGCCGGTGGGATCGAAGCAGGCGGGAACGAGGGCGAGCAAGCCGGCACAGGCGATCGAGGCGCGTGACATGCCCCCGAAGACCGCGGCGGCGGCGGTTCTGATCACACCGCGGGGTGGGTTTTCGGCGAGCCGAGCGAACGGCCACGCCGAGGGCCACCGGTCAGCGATCCCCATCCGCGAGCGATTCGCCGCCACGCCCCATCGCGACGTCGGCGGCGGCACGAACCATCGAGGTCGCCGCCGCGGGCTCGGGCGCGTGCGGTGCCTCCGCATCCTCGGGCATGTGCGGCCCGTGACGCACCTTCTCGTTCACCACCACCAGCCACAGGGCGAAGAGCGCCAGATAGATCACCGCGAACATCACCAGCGACACCATCACCTGGTCGGCATCCACGGCGACGGAGTTGGCATCGCGCGTCCGCAGCAGTCCGTACACCACCCACGGCTGGCGGCCGACCTCGGCGGCGACCCAGCCGCCCTCGTTGGCGGCGTAGGGGCCGAGCACCGCGAGCACGAAGATCCACAACAGCCAGCGCTGCTGCCACAGACGCCCGCGCCACCACAGCAGGCACGCCAGCGACGTGAGGCCGATGAACGCGGTGCCGAGCATCGCCATCACGTGATAGGCCACAAACGGGATCACGACCGGCGGGCGCTCGTCTTCGGGCACGCGATCGAGCCCGGCGACCGGCGTGTCGAAATCCTCGTGGATGAGGAAGCTGAGCATGCCGGGAATCGCGATGCCGCCGCGGACCCGCTGTGCGTCGACATCGGGCCAGCCGACGAGATACATCGGCGCACCACCGTCGCCGGTCACGAAGTGGCCCTCGAACGCAGCGAGCTTGGCGGGTTGGTGCCGCGCGACCATGTTGGCTTGCGCGTGCCCCGAGACCAGCTCGGCCCACGACGCCAGCGTGGCGATGACGAGCCCGATCGCGAAGCTGCGCCTGGCGAAGCCGACGTGGCGCCCCCGCAGCAGGTACCACGCGCTGATGCTCATCACGAAGAAGCCACCCAGGATGAACGAACCCAGCAGCACGTGATTGAGCCGGTGCACGGTCGAGGGGTTGAAGACCATCGCCCAGAAGTCGGTCACCTCGACGCGCAGGGCGCCATCGTGCACGACGAGCCGATGGCCCGCCGGCGTCTGTTGCCACGAGTTGGCGATGATGATCCACACCGCGGAGAACGTGCTGCCGAGGAAGACCATCACGGTCGCGACGAAGTGCATGCGCCGCGACACGCGGTCCCACCCGAACACCAGCACCGCGAGGAAGCCCGACTCGAGGAAGAACGCGAAGATGCCCTCGGCCGCCAGCGCCGAGCCGAACACGTCGCCGACGAAGCGCGAGTAGGTGGCCCAGTTGGTGCCGAACTGGAACTCCATCACGATGCCGCTGGCGACCCCGACCGCGAAGTTGACCGCAAAGATGCGGGTCCAGAAGCGGGCCATCGCCTCGTAAGCGGCGTCGCCGGTGCGTAGCGCGAAGCCCTCGATCACGACCATCACCAGCCCCAAGCCGATCGAGAGCGGCGGGAACAGGTAGTGGAACATGATCGTGAACGCGAACTGGATCCGCGACAGCAGGACGACGTCGAGATCCACCGCGATCACCTCACTTGTCGAACAGACCGTCGAGGTCCTCGCGCCGCGCACCCTTGGCGTCGCAGACCGCGAACTGGCCCCCGGGATAGAGCGCCGCGCCGCCGTAGCGACCGCCGCGATCGACCGCGTAGAAGTTGACGTTGAAGTCGGGCTGCCCATCCGCGCGCAGCAATCGCTTGGCGCGGGTGGTCTCGACGATGCGCTTGCATGCGGCCATGCACGCGTCCTTGGGGTGCTTGCCCGCGCGGATGAACTCGACCACCGTGTGACTGCCGGCGCTGACGATGTTGGCCTCGCCACGCCCGGTGCTGCCGGCCGCGCCGACGAGGTTGTCGACGAACAGACCCGCGCCGATGAGCGGCGAGTCGCCGACGCGACCGGGGATCTTGAACGCGAGTCCGCTGGTGGTGGTGACACCGCCGAGGTCGCCGTTGCGATCGACGCCGCAGCAGTTGATGGTGCCGGTGATGCCGAAGTGCGCCTTGACGTCGGCAGGCACGTCCTTGCCGGTCTTGGGCAGCCAGTCGTCGCGATCGGACAGCGTCGACTTCCAGTACAGCCAGATCTCGCGCGCCTCGGGCGTGAGCAGCTCCTGCTCGACGAAGCCGTGGGCCTTGGCGAACGCGCGCGCGCCCTCGCCCGACAGCAGCACGTGATCGGTGTAACGCAACACCGCCAGTGCGACCTGGCTGGGGTTCTTGATCCGACGCAGCGAGCACACCGCGCCCGCCAGACCGCTCGGTCCATCCATCACCGAGGCGTCGAGCTCGACCTCGCCGTCTTCGTTGGGCAGGCCACCGAGACCGACGCTGTGATCGTTGGGATCGTCCTCCACCAACGTCACGCCCTTCACCACGGCGTCGACCACCGGTGCACCGTCGAGGATCGCCTTCATCGCGGTCTCGACGCACGCGGGATGACCGTTGGCGGAGGCGACCACGACCGGGTGCTTGGGCTTGCGCAGCACCGCCGGCGCGGCCGCATTGGCGCCGCGGCTGGGCGGCGCCATCAGGCAGCCGGAGCCGAGCACCATCGACGATCGGAGCAGGAAACCGCGGCGTCGCAATCGGGGCATGGACACCCGCGAGCGTGCCAGAAAAACCCGCGCTAGCCGTCGGCCAGCGAGAGATCGCCGCCGCGCTCGCGCAGCCACGCCTCGTAGGTCGCGAGCCGCGTGGTGTCCTGGATGCCGCTGTCGCGCCAGATGACGAGGGCCTTGCGGCCGAGCTGCAGCGCGCGCGTTCGCTCCGCTGGACCCGAGCTACTCGCGGCCCACAGCGCCTGCGCGAGCACGAAGTAGCCGGTCGAGAGCTCGCCGGGATCGAACGACACCCCCTCGCGCAGTCCGACACCGCGTTCGGCCATCGCGACCGCCTCGTCGAAGCGCTCGAGCTCGATCAACGCACGGGCTTTGTCGAGGCACTCGAAGGCCAACCCGGGATGATCGGGGCCGAGCGCCTTGGTCTTGATCTCGAGCGAGCGATCATAGCGCGCGATCGCGGCTTCGTAGTCGCCCATGTCCAGCAACACGTTGCCGGCGTTGGAGTTGGGCACCGCGACCTTGGGGTGGTCGGCGCCGAAGCGCAGTGTGTAGATGCGGATGGCCTCGGCGTAGTGCGCCAGGGCAGTCGGCCCATCGTGCTCGGCGTTGGCGACGGTGCCGAGGTGGTTGTGTGCGATCGCCACGTGGACGTGATCGGGGCCGAGCCGGTGCTCGAAGATCTGCAGCGCGCGCTGACCGTGCTCCCGTGCCGCAGCCAGCTCGTTGTTGGCGTACTCGAGCACGCCGAGGTTGAGCAAGATCTCGCCCACGCCCTTCGAATCACGGCCGAGACTCTCCTCGCGGATCGACAACGCACGCAGATACAACGCGCGGGCCTTCTCGCCCTCACCGAGCTTCTCGGCATCGCGCGCGACGCTCATCATGTCGGTCGAGGTCTGCACGTGCGCATCGCCGTAGGCCCGCACCGCGAGGTCGTAGGCGTGCTGGTGGGCGTCGAGGGCCTCGCGATAGCGACCGAGGTCGTACAGCGTGTTGCCGTAGTTGCCGTACAACACGAGCAGGGCGGGCGCGGATGCGCCCGAGCTCTCGCCGAGTGCGATCGCAGCCTGGTGATGTGCGACGGCTTCGTCGAGCTTGCCGGCCTCTGCGTAGACCGCTCCGAGCACGGTCTCCAGGCGACGCTGCAAGAAGGCGTCGCCGCCCATCGCCGCCAGCTCGAGCTCGGCGGCCAGCTGCATCGCGAGCGCCTCTTGGGGTCGCGAGAGCGCATCTCCGACCACGAAGATGAGCTCGATCCATGCCTCGGCGGCACCTTCGTGCGCACCGACCGGCGCGAGCTCGGACAATGCGGCGCGCAGCGTTGCCTCGGCGAGCACCGACTCGCCGGCACGGTTCTGCAGCTGTCCCTTCACCTTCAGGATGCGTCCGCGCAGCTCGGGCACCGCGACGCCGTCGATCGCAGCGAGCGCGAGGTCGGCCGCGGTGATGCCCGCGACGTAGCGGCCGGCGATGTTGCGGGCATCCGCGACCGCGAGCTGACGTCGGCCCTCCTCGACCGCAGCGAGCGAGTCTGCATCGAGATCGGCAAAGCTCGGCCCCCGCGGATCGATGCAGCGATCGACCGAGGGCAAGCCCAGCACCATGGTCTCGAGGCGCTGAGCCATCACGTCGTCGACGCTCCCGAGCTCGGCGAGCACTGCGTCGAGGCCATCGCGATCGTCCTGCAGGCAACGCATGCGCGCATCCATGCGCTCGCCCGACTGCTGCCCACGCACCAGCGTGGCGGTGCAGGTCTCGACGTACATCTCGCGCCAGGCGGCGACGTGCGCGTCGATGTTGGGCGCCATCGTGGACCAGCGCGAGCCGGCGCCCGGCACCGAGAGCGCGCCGAATGCCTGCGCGATGGTCTCGGACCGCCCCTCGTTCCACACCGACTCGATCTCCGCCGCACCGCGCTCGCACTTGCGGGTGCCGGGATCGAACATCAACTGCACCGAGGCCGCGGTGACGGCCGCGGCGACCACCAACCCACCGGCGACGACGCCCCGACGCACCCGCGCGGGATCGTGCTCGAGGATCGCGAGCAACGCCTGCATCGAGGGGTGCCGCTGGCTGCGGTCGACCCGCAGGCCGCGGAGCACGGCCTGGCGAATGCGCCACGGCACACCGGTGCGCGACGCCGGCTCACGCACGCGCCCCGAGACCACCGCCTCCCCGAGGTCGTGCACGGTGGTGCCCTCGAACGGCCGCTCGCCGAACAGCGCCTCGTAGAGCGCGACGCAGAAGCTGAACTGATCGGTCCACGGCCCGGTCGCGCGATCGCCCGCCTGTGGGAACTGCTCGGGCGCCATGTAGCGCGGCGTGCCGGCGAACGCGACGGTGTCTTCGATCGACGCGGCGTCCCGCAGCGTCTCGCCGCGATCGCTGCTGTCACGCGCGAGACCGAAGTCGGTCACGAGCACGCGCGTGACCGCGTCGGTGGCGTCGAGCGTGAGCAGCACGTTCTCGGGCTTGAAGTCGCGGTGTACGAGCCCGACCTCGTGGGCCGCGACCAGCCCGCGACCCGCCCGTGCGAACACCGAGAGCACCTGCCGCCAGCTCCGGGGCGCAGCCGCCAGCCATGCCTTGATGGTGGGCCCTGCGATGAACTCCATCGCGATGAACGTGCGCTCGTCGAACTCACCGACGTCGTGCACTGCGACCACGTTGGGGTGGGTCAGCCGTGCCATTGCCTGCGCCTCGCGGAGCATGCGGATGCGACCCTGGGTGTCTTCCGAGCGCGCGCGCGACAGCAGCTTGAGCGCGACCCGACGATCGAGCTGGGGATCGTAGGCGGCGTAGACGACGCCCATGCCACCCACGCCGATGCGCTGCAGCACCACGTAGCGCGACACGATGGTGCCGCGCGCGAGCGCATCGGGATCGGCGAGCACCGCCGACGTCGGCCCATCGATCGTCGGCTCCGCGCTGGGGGGCAGCAGCGTCGGCTGGTCGGCGAGGTCGATGGGCAACGCAGTCATCGGGCGCAAGGGACGGGCTCGAACGGCCCCCCGGGAGGGCGACGCAGCGCCCCGCCGGTACCCGATCGAATGGCCAGTCTATCAGCCGTGCCCCACCGACGTCGGCGGCCCGACCGCTCGTGGGGGCCCTGGCCGTCGACCCGCTCCGCGCGCTCGCCACCCCCACCACGACCGCGAAATCGCCAACCATCGACACCCCTGCGCGCTCCGGCCTACCCTCGCGCGCCGAGGCCGCGGTGACGCACGTCCCTTCCCACGGCAGAAGAGGTTCGACCATGCTTGCGAAGTTTCTGACGCGCTCTGTTTTCTCGTGCATCGGGCTCACGCTCGTTGCGTCCGGTTGTGAAAAGCAGCAGACCACCCCGCCGCCCAGCGATCCGGTCGCGACCGCGCCGGCCAAGCCACCGGCGAAGCCGATCCCCGATGGCTTCTTCACGCTGACGCCGCAGCTGACCGTCAACGATGTCGACGCCGCGATCGCGTTCTACACCACCGCGCTCGGCGCCCAGAAGCTGTTCACACTGCCCGGCGCCGACGGCAAGACGATGCACGGCGAGATCAAGATCGGCGACTCGATCGTGATGATCGACGCCGAGAACCCGCAGGGCAAGTCGCCGCTGACGCTCGGCGGCACGCCGGCGACGCTGATGGTCTACGTCGAGAAGGTCGACGAGGCCTACGCGGCCGCGATCGCAGCCGGCGCGAAGCAGGAGCAACCGGTGCAGGACCAGTTCTGGGGCGATCGCTACGGCGAGCTCAGCGATCCGTTCGGGCACCGCTGGGCGCTCGCGACCCACACCGAGGACCTCACGCCCGAGCAGATGCAGCAGCGCAGCGCGCTGGTGATGGCCGAGATGGCGCCGCCGCCCAAGGGCAAGCGGAAGAAGAAGCCCAAGAAGGGCGCACCGCCGGTGTGGAAGGCGGTCGCAGGCACGCCCGCGACGCAGGCCGTGCCCGCGCCGTACCACACCGTGACCGTGGCCTACACCCTCGACGACGCTGCGGCCGCGATCGAGTTCTACAAGACCGCCCTGGGTGCACAAGAGCGCGATCGCATGGCGATGCCCGACGGTCGCATCATGCACGCCGAGATCTCCATCGGTGACTCGTTCCTCATGCTCTCGGACGAGATGCCGGGCATGTCGAAGTCGGCGAAGACCCTCGCGGGCTCGCCGGTGGCGCTGATGCTCTACACCCCCGATGTCGATGCGGCGATGACGACCGCGACCGGTGCTGGTGGTACCGCGGTGATGCCGGTCAGCGACATGTTCTGGGGCGATCGCTACGGCGCGATCGTGGATGTCGCGGGCTACCTGTGGGGCATCGCCACGCACAAGGAAGACCTGACGCCCGAGGAGATCGCCGAGCGGGCCAAGGCAGCGATGCCGCCAGCCGCAGCCGAGACCGCGCCCGCGCCCGCGGCTGCGCCCGCCGGGGCCGAGACCGCCGCCGCGCCGACGCCCGCGAGCTGAGCCCTCGCGAACTGTTCGCACGACGCCCGTGCAACTTGCCCAAGGCCCGCGTGATCCCGAGTCGATCGCGCGGGCCTTCGCGCGTGGCGGCGGAGCACGATCGCAGGAAGATCGCGTGCGGACTCCGTACCCGTGATTCGGGGCACACCGGTTGCAGTCCAGTCCGTCCATGCGGAAGCGATCGATCGTGGAGACCCTGTGGTGCGCATGCCTGGGACTCGTCGCGGCGGCCGGCTGCAGCGCGGCGAGCTTGCAGGGCGACGACCACGGCGGCGCGTGCCGATCGCCGGCGGGTTGCGTCGGTGACGACGCCGGAACCACCGGTGCGAGCGGCTGGGACCCCGCCGACGAGAGCAGCGACGGCAGCGCAGGCGCACCGACTGGCGGCGACGAGGCGACCTCGTCGGAGCCGCCGCAGGGGCCACAGCTGCCGTGCGACGTCGCGGCCGCGCTGTCGCGGGCATGCGGCGAGTGTCACGGCGACACGCCGGCCTACGGCGCCCCGATGTCGCTGGTGGACTTCGACGACCTGCACGTACCCGCGCCGACCGACCCGACCCGCGCGGTGTTCGATCTCGTCGGCGAGCGCATCACCGCCGACACGAAGATGATGCCACCCGACGACGACATCACCGACGCCGAGCGGGCCGCGTTGTTGTCGTGGATCGAGGCCGGCGCACCGGCGGATCCCGACGCCCAGTGCGGCGATCTCCCGCCGCCCGACGACGGCCCCGACGTCGGCCCCGAGGCGCTGCCGTGCGAGACCAACTTCGAGGTGCGTGCACACGCGCCCGGCGGCCAGGGTGGCTTCCAGGTGCCAGCGCAGGGCGCCGACGATCTCTACCAGTGCTTCGCCTTCAAGGCGCCGTTCACCGAGCCTCGGCAGGCGGTCGCGTGGGCCCCGATCATCGACGACGAGCGCGTCGTGCACCACTGGATCCTCTACCGCACGCCGTCACCGCAGGAGGACGGCGGCGTGTTCCCCTGCGATGTCTCGCTGCAGGTCTCGGCGGAATTCGTCGCGGGCTGGGCCCCCGGTGGTGGCAACGTGCTGATGCCCGAGGGCGTCGGCCTCGAGCTCGGCGATCCCAACGACTGGTACGTGCTGCAGGTCCACTACCACAACACCGCGCACCACCAGGACGCCGTCGACGCCAGCGGCGTGGCCTTCTGCATGCCGGACGAGCCGCGCCCGCAGACCGCCGGCGTGCTGACCCTCGGCACCACGAGTCTGAACATCCCCGCCGGCGCGGTTGCCCACGAGGAGACCGGCAACTGTGGCGGGCTGCTGACGCTGTTCTGG
>WBZX01002637.1_pt1 | contig 12065 bp, 9 predicted proteins | sample 5204211 | NCBI WGS metagenome assembly WBZX01 (sample SAMN12344362, study PRJNA552823) | activated sludge metagenome | biome: Activated sludge suspended growth; feature: Nitrification reactor; material: Wastewater; isolation source: activated sludge from nitrification reactor of wastewater treatment...
GGCGGCGCGCTCCGTCTGCCCGCCCGGCCAGAAGTAGATGTACGAGCGTCCCGTCGTCTGGGGCTCGCGATCGTGGCCTGTCTCGATTTGCACGATGCGGACCCCGGAGGCGATCGTCTTGCCCTGTTTGCCCTTCTCCGGCTGGAAGCCGAAGGCCTTCGTCGGCGTGAACGACGGGCGCGGAGGGCGAGGCCCCTTGAGGATGCTCTCCGCCTCTTCGACGGCGAGCCGCTCGGCCTCCGTCGCCGCCGCGGCGCCGCCGGTGCGGTCGTTCTTCACGATGGCGAGCAGAGAGCTGGACTCTTCCAGGATGATCTGCCCGTCCGTGAGATCGATCACGAGGCGCAGCGGCTTGGAGATGCCGCTCGCGTGCGCGTACGCCGTGCGGACGGCCCCCGCGATGAGGACCGCCGAGCCGCGCATGCGCGCGCTCTTCTGCGCCCCCACCCCGAGGATGCCAATGCCGGCGATGAGGCCCATGATCGCCAGCGAGATCAGCACCTCGACGAGCGTGACACCGGCAGAGCTGCGGCGGACGGAGCTCCTCCCCCCGGCACGCCCGTCCGCAGACAGGCATGCTCGCACAAGAGCGGGGGAGGAGGAGGCAGCCATCAGAGCTTCGCCACGCGCTCGATGTCGGCTTTCGAGAAGTCGTCGCGGATGTCGTCCGCCGTGCCGTCCTTCTTGTCCTTGCCGGCGGAGATCACGCGGATCTCGTCGCCTTCCTTGCACTCGATCTTGAAGGGCGTACCCCACGAGTCGTTGGTCTTGCCCTTCTCCAGCTTGCGGGAGTTGACCAGATCGTCGACGGTGGGGCAGTTCGAGGCGCCGTCGATGTTGATGTAGAGCTCCGCGGCCTTCTTGATGGTCGCCGCGGAGAGCGCCGTCGTGCTGATCTTCGCCTTCGCCAGCTCGGGGAAGACGAGGAACACGGCCGAGCCCGCGATGAGGGCCATGATCGCGAGGACGATCAGGACCTCGACGAGGGTGACGCCGCGGGCCGCGCGACGCCGCCGGGAGAGGGTTTTGAGGTGCCGAATCTTGATTGCCAGTTGAGCATCCATAGTTGTCATTCTACCCGCGAAAGCCCGCCGGGGAGCCCGTCGGGTCCGTCACTCATCAAGTCGTACGAATCAGGGTTCTTCCGGCCCGGGCAAACCAGCCGAAAAGGCCGGCCCCAGGCGTCGATCGCGTCGATGGCGAGGTATCCCTCGGCCTTGAGCTGCTCGATGCGCTCCGGACACTTCTTCTCGCGGTCCGCCCGGTAGGCGTCCACCGCCGCGGCCACCACGCCGAGCGTCGCGCGCGTCGAGCGGATGCCCGTGCGGCGCCGCTCCCGCACCCCGAGGAGGAGGAGCACGACGATCATCAGCACGGCCGCCGCGAAGGGCTTCGCGCGACCGAGCCCCCTCCCGCCGAGGAGGCTCGTCGGCCTCTCCCAGGGGAAGAAGATGGTCTGTTCGCGAGGCCGCTTGCGGTTGGTGCTCATGTCAGCCGCCCGCGAAGGAGGACATCTGGATGAGGGGCATCAGGATCGACATGGCGATGAAGGCCACGCCTGCGCCCATGAAGACGATGATCAGCGGCTCGAGGAGGCTCGTCACGACCTGCACGCGGGCCTCGACGGCGGCGTCGTACGCGTCCGCGACGCTCTCCAGCATGCCCTCCAGCTTTCCGCTCTTCTCGCCGACGGAGATCATGTGCGTGACGAGCGGGGGGAAACGACCGCTCTTCTTCAGAGGCTCGGCGATGCTCTGACCTTCCCGGATGGAGCCGATTGCGTCGACGACGACCTTCTCCAGGACGGCGTTGCCGAGGACGTTCCGCACGATGTCCATGGCCGGGAGGAGCGCCACGCCGGCCGCGAGGAGCGTCGCGAGCGTCCGCGCGAAGCGGGCCACCGCGAGCATCTGCACGAGCTTGCCGAAGACGGGCGCGCGCAGCAGGAAGGCGTGCCACTTGAGCTTGCCGTTCGGCGTCTTGGTCCAGCGGCGGAACCAGTAGGCCCCGAGGAAGAGGCTGGGGAAGAGGATCCACCAGTATCCGCTGAGAAAATCGCTCGTCGCGATGAGGAGCGCCGTGTACCAGGGCAGCGCCTCGTTCATCGACTGGAAGATGGACACGACGTTCGGCACGACGGCCACCATCAGCACGCTGATGAGCGAGATGCCGATGATGATCATCAGGGTGGGATACGCGAGCGCCGACGTCACCTTCCCCCGCAGCTTGGCCTGCGAGTCCATGAAGGTGGTCAGTCGTTCGAGGACCTGCTCCAGCGTGCCGGAGGCCTCGCCCGCGCGCACCATGTTGACGTAGAGATCGGGGAAGATGCCGGGGTGCGCCTCGAGCGCCTTGGCGAAGCTCGTGCCCTCGCGGACCTTCTCCCGGATCTCCGTCAGGGCGTGGCGAATCGACTCCTGCTCCACCTGCTCGACGAGCGCCGTGAGCGACTCGAACAGGGGGATCCCCGCGCCGATCAGCGTCGCGAGCTGGCGCGTCATGATCGCGACGTCGCCCACGGAGGCGCGCCCGCCGAACGAGAACAGCGACTTCTTCTTGGCCTCTTTCGCGGCCGCCGACTTGGCCTCGTTCGCGACGGTGAGGAGGATCCCGTCCTTGCGGAGCGCCGAGCGGAGCGTCTTCGCGTTCTCGGCGTCGCGGTAGCCCTTGGTGGGCTTTCCGCTCGTGACGAGGATGCCTCTGTACTCAAAAACGCCCATGGCTCCCTCGCAATGAAGAGTGACAGAGTAGCATGGGTGTCCTCAGTCGTCGAAGACGACGTCTTCCTGCGTCGCCGCGAGCACTTCTTCCACCGTGGTGAGGCCGAGCATGACCTTTCTCGCCCCATCGTCGCGGAGCGTGTCCATGCCCTGCGTGATGGCCATTCGCTTGACCGTGAGCGCGTCCGCGTTCTTGAGGATGAGCGGGCCGACGAAGTCGTCGATCACGAGCAGCTCGTAGATGCCGCGGCGCCCGATGAAGCCCTTTTTCCCGCACGCCTCGCACCCGCCTGCCTTGTGGAAGGTGGGGGGGTTCTCCATCACCTGGCCGACGTACTGGTACTCGAACCCGTGCACCTGGTACCGCGGCGACACCTGCCTCCTCGCCTTCCAGTCGAGCCTCTCCGGATCGAGGCCGAGCTGCTTCAGCTCGTAGGGAGAGGCCTTGTACGGGATCTTGCACTTGTCGCAGAGGACGCGGACGAGGCGCTGGGCGAGGATGCCAATCACGGAGGACCGGACGAGGAACGGCTCGATCTCCATCTCGACGAGGCGCGTGACGGCGCCGGCCGCGTCGTTCGTGTGGATCGTGGAGAGCACGAGGTGGCCTGTCAGGGACGCGTGGATCGCGATCTCTGCCGTCTCCTTGTCGCGGATCTCGCCGACCATGATCACGTCCGGATCCTGGCGGAGGAAGGCGCGCAGCGCGCTCGCGAAGGTGAGGCCGATCGACGGGTGGACGTGGACCTGGTGGATGCCGCCGATCTCGTACTCGACCGGATCCTCCGCCGTGAGGATGTTGCGGCTCGGGTCGTTGATGCGGTTGAGACAGGCATACAGCGTCGTCGTCTTGCCGGAGCCCGTCGGGCCGGTGACGAGGATGATGCCGTCGGGCCTGTTGATGAGGTAATCCATCAGCCCGAAATCGCGCTTGGAGAAGCCGAGATCCTCCAGGCCGAAGAGCACGCTCGTCTTGTGCAGGATACGCATGACGATCCGCTCGAACCCGCGGCTCGTCGGCACCGTGGAGACGCGGATGTCGACGCTCTTGCCGGCGATCTTCAGCGTGATGCGGCCGTCCTGGGGGAGGCGCTTCTCCGCGATGTTGAGCGACGCCATGATCTTCACGCGGGCCGTGATCGGCGCCATGAACTGCTTGCTGGCGCGCTTGGCGATGTAGAGCTCGCCGTCGATGCGGTACCGGACGACGACGTCGCGCTCCTCCGGCTCGATGTGGATGTCGCTCGCGCGCTCGCGGACCGCCTGCGCGAAGAGGCCGTTGACCCACGCGATGATCGGCGCGTCGTCGTCGGAGTCGATGATGTCGACGAGCCCGTCCTCCTCGTTCGCGTGATCGCCCTGGAGGGTGCCGCCCTGGTCCTCTTTCTTCTCCCAGATGCGGTTGATCGCGTTGAGGCAGAGCTCGCTCGTCGCGACGGCCACCTCGACGGGCTTGCCGAAGATCGCGCGGACGTCGTCGATCGCCGTCGTGTCGAGGGGGTCCGTGAGGACGCAGTGGACCGCCTCGTCGTCCTCGGAGATGGGCAGAATACGGTGCTGCTTGGCGTACGTGATCGGGATCTTCGACACGAGCGTGAGCGGGATCGTGTCGATCTCGATGCGGTTCACGAAGGCGAGCCCGTGCTCGTCGGCGAGCGCCTGCGCGATCTTCGTCTCGTCGGAGACGTTGGCCGCCACGATCACGTCGGTCAGCGACTGGCCGCGCTCCTTGGCCGTCTCGAAGAGGGCCTCCAGCCGATCGGCCGGCACGACGCCGCGCCGGACGAGGACTTCACCCAGGTATTCGCTTTGACCAGTCGACACGATACTTCCTTCTGGGCTCGCCCGTCTCCGGCAGGGGTCTCGAGACCGCCACCGCTACTCCGTCACTCCGTCCGATCGACCTTGGGCATCCCCGCGGGCAACTTGGGCCTCGGAGAGGCCTTGGGGGCGCCGCCGGCCGCGGGCGGGGGCGACGTCGCGCCTCCGCCGTCGTCCGAGGCTCCGGAGCCGGCGCGACCGCCGAGCTGCGGCACGGGGATCGGCTCCCCGGGCTCGTGCGTGCGCGACCGCTTGGGCGTCGACTCGTTGAGGAGCCGGACCTTGTCGTCCTCGGCGAGGAGCGATTGACGGATGTCCTCGACGAGCCCGTTGGCGCGGGAGAAGTCGCGCGGCGGCTCCCACTCCTTCTCGTCCGAGAACACCAGATAACGATCGATGAACTCCTGGCGTTCCTGCATCTTCCGCTCGAAGATCGCCCGGAGATCGTCCTGGTTCCGGACGATGTAGGGGGTCAGGATGAGGAGCAGGTTGGTCTTCTGGACCGTCTTCTTGCTCTGGCGGAAGAGCGCGCCGATCACGGGCAGATCACCCAGGATGGGGATCTTGGTCTGCCCCTCTGTCACCGAGTCGCGGACGAGGCCGCCGATGACCACCGTCTGCTGATCGCGGACGATGAGCGTGGTGTCCGCCGTGCGCTTGTTGATGGGGATCGCGCCGAGGGTGCCCTGCGAGGCGCCGGCCTCGCTGATCTCCTCGTTCAGCTCCAGGCGGACCTGATCCGAGTCGTTGATGTGGGGAGTCACCTTGATCTTGGTGCCGACGTCCTGGCGGCCGCCGCCGAGGCCGCCCAGACCGCCGAGGCCGCCCAGGCCGCCGAGGAGGCCCGCCGCGCCGCCGGCCGCGCCCGCGAGCCCTCCGAGCGCGCCCAGCGAAGGCGCGTTGACCTGGAGGGGGATGTTCTGTCCAATCGAGATCTCGGCCGGGATGTTGTCCGTGGCGAGGATGTGGGGAGTCGCCAGGACATTGGAGTTGCCGTCCGTCCCCATGGCGTTGATCACGACGCCGAAGGCCGGGATCGAAAGGCCCGGGAACACGCTGCTCAGCTCCGTGACCGTGGGGCCGCGGATACCGACCGCGAGGCCCTCGAGATCCGTCGCGGGCGGGAGGCCCGTGACCGAGGTCATCAGGTTGTTGCCGCCGTAGAGGAAGGTGTCGTCCGGGTTCTTGAGGTTCGCGATGGGGGCGCCCGCGTGGTACGAGATGCCCAGCTTGAGCGTCCTGTCGACGTTCACGTCCATGATCACCGCCTCGATGAACACCTGCCTCCGGGGCATGTCGAGCTGATCGATGACGGTGCGGAGCTGCGCGTAGTCGCGGAGCGAGGACGTGATCACGAGCTTGTTCGAGGGCTCGTCGCAGACCACGCGAATCTGGCCCTCGAAGATGTCCTCCGTCGAGCCGGGGACGGGCGGGCCGCCCGTGCCGCTGCGGCCGGCGGCGCCCGCGGGCCGCGCGCCCGTCGCCCCGCCGACGCCGCCCACGCCGCCGACACCGCCTGTCGACCCGCGGCCGAGGATGGAGTTGAGCGTCTGAGACAGCTCCTTGCAGCCCGCGTACTGGAGCGGCAGGACGTGAATCTCCCCCTCTCCCGACTGGGGCACATCCATGCGCTTCACCAGCTCGAGGAGGCGCAGGTAGTCCGGCTGAGTGGCCGTGATGACGAGGGAGTTCGTGCGGTCGTCGGGGACGATCTTCGCCGCGCCGGCCTTGCCGCCGCCCCCCTTGCCGCCGGCGCCGCCGGACGCCCCGCCGCCGGTGCCCTTGAGATCCAGGATCTCGTTGAGCTTGTTGGCGATCTCGCTCGCCGACGCGTAGTGCACGGGCTCGACCCACAGCTGGTCTCCGGCGCCGCCCACGTCGATCTCCTCGACGATGTGGAGCATCCGCTGGATCTGAGCGCCCGTGTCCGTGATGATGATGAGGTTGCCGGGGCCGTAGACGGAGATGTCGCCGTCCTTCGACTTGAACTTGCTGAGGAGCGTCGAGACGTCGTTCGCGTCCACGTGGGCGACGCGGTACATGCGCGTCACGTAGCGCTCCTCGCCGGGCACCGGGCTCGCGGGGCCGTAGAGCGGAGTCGCCTCCGTCGCGACTCCCTGCGTGTCGACGATCTTGAGGAAGCGGCCGTGGGGGACGACCGTCATCTGGTTTTGCTGGAGGATCGACAGGAACGCCGCGTACGCCTCGCCCGCCGTGATCTTGTCCGGCGAATACACCGTCGCCTTGATCGTGTGGAGCTTGCCGCCGTAGATGAAGCGCCGTCCGGTGATGTTGCTGATGGCCTTCACCAGATCGGGCAGATCGGCGTCGTCCAGGTTGAAGTTGACGAGCGTGCCGGCGCCCTTGGGCTTGAAGTCGATCTCCTTGGGGCCTTGTTTGACGGAGGCCATCGGGTCGGCGTCTCCCCCGCTCCCGGCGGAGCCGCCGGTGGGGGGTTTGGCGGCCGGACCGGGAGGAGGCGGCGCAGGCGCGCCGCCCGCGCGGCCGGGCGGGACCGCGGCCCCGGGCCCCGTGGGCGGGGCCGCGCCGGGCTTGCCCGGAGTCTTGAGGATGGGGGCGCCGCGCGTCGCGGGCTGCGCCATCGCCGGGCTCGCCGACGCTGCCAGGACGATCGCCGCGGCACCCAGCACCCACGCCGCCACGTGACCGTGGTGGCGCCGCCGTCGCGACTCCCCAGCTTCGGGGACGGTGTGGCTCGTTTGCGCCTCGCGCGGGGTCGTCATTCGTCGTTCCTCTTGCAGCACATAAAACATCCTCGAAACCGACCTTCCTTCATCGAAGGAGGCCGGGCTCAGCACGGCTCGAACCGCCGACTACTGCTCTTCTTCCTCGGCGGGCTTGGCGACGGGCAGCTCGCCCCGCTTCTTCCGGGGCGGGCGGAGACCTGGTTTTCCGGGGGTCGTCTGCGTGGCGGCGGGCGCGTCCTCACTGGACTCGTCCCCCGAGGCCGAAGCCGACTTGTCGGCGGGCCCCGCGAGGCGCTTCCCGACCGCGAGCAGCACGAGGCTCGCGATCGCGAGGAACATGGCCGTCCCGAGGACGAACGCCACCACGTGGAGGACCGTTCGCCGGACCAGACTGCCTTCGTTCAGAGAGAACCTGTTCGCTGCCACGGAGTCCGAGTTCCTCTTTGGCTCACTTGATGTTCACGTCGACGTTCATCGGCTTGCCGCGACGGTTGATCGAGACGGTCAGGTGATCCGACATGCGGAGCTTGGTGTACGCCTCCAGCGCCTTGGAAGGATCGTTGAGATCGAAGCCGTTGATGGACTGGAGTCGATCCCCGTTCTCGACGCCCAGCGTGCCGAGCAGCGAGTCCGGCCGGATGCCGAAGAGGCGGAGCCCCGCGGTCTTCTCGCCGTCCTTCTCGGGCACGACGCGCACCGAGCGCATCAGCTCCGCCTGGTTCTCCAGGATCTGGTCGATGACGGAGCGCTCCACCTCGAAGTGCGTGTCGCTGATCTTGTGGATCTTCGAGGCGATCTCCGGGGGGACCTTGCTCTTCTTCTTGCTCGTGGAGATCGTCGGCTCGGGGGGCGGAGAGCCCGGATCGCCTCGGCCGGCGCCCGGCTTGGGGGGCGGCGGCTTGCCGCCGACGACGACCTGGCAGCGCTGCCCGGCGCCGGACATGAGCCAGAGGCGATCCCACCCGACGTAGTGGACCTTGTAGCCGTTGAACTCGTCGCCGACGCGGCGGAGCGTGCTCTTCCCGTCGCCGCCCGCGATCGCCGCGAAGGACCAGTCCGGGTCCTCGGACCACGTGATCAGCAGGACCTTCGCCGCGTCGCAGTACGGGTCGTCCATCGGATCGCCCGTGCTCTCGGCCGGAGGCGGCGTCGTCGCGTCCTCGGTGGAGGCCGGCTTCGCGTCGAGCGGCCCGGTCGCCGAGTCGAACGGGTTGCGCGACAGGATGGCGGCCCCGCTCGTCGCGTGATCCGTGTTGGCCGGGGCCGGCGAGGGGAGATGCCTTGGCGGCGGGCCAGCGCTGGGCAGGCCCGAGGGGTCGACCGCGACGCTGCTCGCGACGAGCTGGCCGAGCCCCGAAGCCTGGAAGTAGGCCGCGATGCCCACGAGCACCAGCAAGACCGCCGGGAAGAACCGTTTGAGGAGGGCGTCGATACCCATTTCCGAAGTGTGTTCTAAGCGAGGGCCGTGCCAAGGTAAAGCTGGCATTTGAGCCAAAATACCGCGCTGATCCAGCGATCCGGTTGCCAAGGTGACGCGCCGGCGCCCCCCTGGGCGACCCGTTTGCCAACTTGGCAAAAGTCAAATGGGAGGACCCCCGGAGATCGGACGTTTTCGGGCACCCCCCGGGGCGCTCAGTCGAGCACGGGCTTGGGGGTGGTGGGGCCGCTCGGGGGCAGCTCGGGCTTGGCGATGTACTGCGTGGGGATCTCGCCGGTGAGCGATTTCAGGAAGGCGGCGAGGTTCGCCACGTCCGCGTCGGTGAGCTGCTGGCCGAGCTGGTGCCACGCCATCTTGCGGATGACCTCCTCCAGCGCGGCGATCTGGCCCTTGTGGAAGTAGGGCCCCGTCTTCGCCACGTTGCGCAGCGTCGGCACGCGGAAGAACATCTTGTCCGCGTCGCTCTTCGTGACGTCGAAGCGGCCGAGATCGGCTTGATCCGGCCAGGGGTTCACGAGGCCGAGCTTCTGGTACTGGTGGCCGCCGACGTTCGCGCCGTTGTGGCACGTCGGGCACCCGAGCTTCGCGAACTTCGCGAACCCGGCCTTCTCCTGCGCGGTGAGCGCCGCGTCGTCGCCCGCGAGGTACTTGTCCCAGCGCGACGGGGTCGTGAGCTGCCGCTCGAAGGCGCCGATCGCGCGCGCCAGGTTGTCGTAGGTGATCGGATCCGGATCCTTCGGGAAGGCGGCCTTGAAGAGCGGCGCGTACCCCGGGATCGACTTGAGCACCCGGATGACCGACGGAGCGTCCTTCATCGCCATCTCGACCGGGTTCAGGATCGGCCCCTTCGCCTGGTCCTCCACGGTCGCGGCGCGCCCGTCCCAGAACTGCGCGACGTGGCCGGCCGCGTTGTACACGGTCGGCGAGTTGCGGCCGCCGCGCTGCTTTTTGTGGCCCTCCGACGTCGCCTCGTTGTCGACGCCGTACGCGTCGAGCTTGTGGCACGAGTTGCACGACACGTCCTGTCCGAGCGAGAGGCGCGGCTCGTAGTAGAGCATCCGGCCGAGCTTGACCTTCTCCTCCGTGATCGGGTTCGCGGGCGAGTCGTACTTCGCCGGCACGACCTTGAAGACCCCGAGGTCCGACTTGTCGATCGTGAGCGGCGCCTCCGCCGTCGCCGTCGCGGTGGCCGTCGCGACGACGCTCGTGGCGGTCCCGCGCGTCGCCGCGCGCCCGCGATCTTCGGCCTCGCGGATCGCGGCGTCGTCACAGCCTGCCGCGATCGCGGCGAGCACGAGAGAGCATCCCAGCAGCGTCCGAATGACCTTCATCACCTCACCGAGCCTGCCGCGCGCGCGAGGGGGCGACGGTGCCCCGAAGGGGCGCGACGGAGGTCACTTAACGGCTCGCGAGCTGTCTGAAAAGGGCTGGAAACAAGGCGCAAATCGTCGATCGGTGCGCGCACCGCTTGCACCGCTCCGCGTCGCGAAAACGAGCCGCGCAGACGCTGTTTCGCTCGGCCTTCGGCGGCCGGATGCAAGCGATGCACGGCCGAAAAAAACGCGGCGCGGCGCGGGGCGCGCCCCCCTCGCTATTTGGCCGGCGGGGACGGCTCTCTCGCTTCGGTGCCCTCCATCTCGCCGAGCTTGCGGTAGATGGTGCGCGTCGAGATGCCGAGGAGCTGGGCCGCGACGGACTTGTCGCCCTTCGCGTAGCGGAGCGTCTCGCGGAGCAGGCGGCGCTCCACCTCGTCGAGCGGCGTGCCCACGCTGAACGTGACGGTGCTCGCCTCGGCGCCCTGCGCTTCGTGCAGCGTGTCGGGGAGATCCGTGAGCTCCAGGCGCGCGCTGCGGCAGAGCACCACGGCGCGCTCGATCACGTTCTCCAGCTCGCGCACGTTGCCGGGCCACGAGTACTCGATGAGCTGCGCCACGACCTCGGGCGGCGCGACGAGGCGCGTGCGGCCGTTCTTCTTGCAGTACTTGCCGAGGAAGTGATCGACGAGCAGCGGGATGTCGTCGCGGCGCGCGCGCAGGGGCGGGGCCGTCACGGCGATCACGTTGAGCCGGTAGAACAAGTCCTCGCGGAAGCGGCTCGCAGAGACCTCGGCGCGCAGATCCTTGTTGGTCGCGGCGACGATGCGGACGTCGGCGCGCACCGTGTCGCCGCCGACGGGCTCGTACTCGCCCTCTTGCAGGACGCGGAGGAGCTTCACTTGCACGGCCGGCGACAGCTCGCCGATCTCGTCGAGGAAGAGCGTGCCGCCGGTGGCCTTCGCGAAGCGGCCTTCCCTTCGTGCGAAGGCTCCCGTGAACGCGCCGCGCTCGTGGCCGAACAGCTCCGCTTCGAGGATGCTCTCGGGGATCGCGGCGCAGTTGACGGCGACGAACGGGCCCTTGCTGCGCGCGGAGTGCTCGTGGATGTAGCGCGCGAGCAGCTCCTTTCCGGTGCCGCTCTCGCCGAGGATGAGCACCGTCGCGGACGACGGCGCGGCCTGCGTGGCGATCTCCAGGACGCGGCGCAGCGCGGGGGACGAGCCGACGATGTCGTGCGTGGTGAGGCGCGCGATCTCGCTCTTGAGCGAGCGGTTCTCGGTGACGAGGCTCTGCCGTTCGGCGGCCTTCTTCACGCTCTTGACGATGTTCATCCGCTTGAGCGGCTTCTCGACGAAGTCGTACGCGCCCTCGCGCATCGCCTGCACGGCCGTCTCGACGGTGCCGTAGGCGGTCATCATCACGACCTCGGTGTCGGGCGAGGCTTGCTTGAGGGCGCGGAGCAGCTCCTGCCCGCTGGTGCCGGGCATCATCAGATCGGTGAGCACCACTTGCACGCGGTGAGCGCGCGCGAGATCCAGGGCGGCCTTCGCGTTGTCGGCGGTGAGGACGCGCATGCCTTCGCGCTGGAAGATCTTCTCGAGCGAGGCGACGTTCGACGGCTCGTCGTCGACGACGAGGATGGTGGGCGCGTCCGGCGCGGCGCTTGGAGGCGGCGCGACGTTGGGAGTGTCCTGCGTGGACTCGGCGGAGGTTGGCGGCGTGCCGGTGGCCATGGCGGCCGCACGTTGGCGTAACGGACGCGCGCTGTCGAGAAGGAGGACCGCGCGCTCCGCGATCACCGGCGCGAGCCGAGGTGGGGCCGTCGACCATGGTAGGATGTCCCATGTCCAGCGCGCTGCGAGCCAGGAGGAGAGAGAGAGCCCGAACCGCTTGTGTGCGGGTCTCGTTGGTTGCCTTGTCGTTGACGGGATGCAGGTCCGTGGTCTCGATGACGGACGAGTTTTCGGGTGGGGGCGCCGGCGGTGGCGTTGTCCCGGGCACGGCGGGGAGCGGCGGCTCGGGGACCGGCGCTTCAGGCGGGGCGGCGAGCGGCGGCTCTGGG
>WBZX01002071.1_pt1 | contig 12053 bp, 10 predicted proteins | sample 5204211 | NCBI WGS metagenome assembly WBZX01 (sample SAMN12344362, study PRJNA552823) | activated sludge metagenome | biome: Activated sludge suspended growth; feature: Nitrification reactor; material: Wastewater; isolation source: activated sludge from nitrification reactor of wastewater...
CCGCGGATCCCCCGTGGAGAAGCCACTCACCCATCCGTTCTTCACCCGCGCCGTCTCGTGGCTGCGCAACACCATGAATCTCAGCACTGCAGTCCTGCCGGGCGATGCCATCGGCGATCCGCAGGACCCCTCTCGTGCGCGCATCGATGGCTATCTCGACGACAGCGAGTCGCGCTCGTTCGCCTCGTTGGCCATCGTCTCGTTGGTCTGCGCCGGCGTGATCGCCCTGGCGGCGTCACGCCCGGGTCTGTCACCGACGCAGTGGACGCTGACACACTACGGCAGCATCACGCTGGCGATCTGCGGCTTCGTCGGCCTCATCGTCGAGGTTCGACGGGCACGCATGCGTCGGCTCGAGGTCGCGGTGATCGTGCTGGCCGGCGACGCCGCGGCGCGCATCGAGCCCGAGCACCTCGAGCGTTGGCAAGCTCGACCCGACCAGCGGCTGTGGCTGGTGAGTGAAGCGGGCCTGCCGAAGACCTCGATGGCCCGCGCCCGCGAGCTCGGCATGCGCTGCTTCATGGCCGGCGAGCAGGGCATCAGCGAGCGCGTCTAGCCGCTCGACTCCGCCGCCGCCACACGCTCGCGCAAGCGCGTGAGCACGGCCGCCGGCGCGCGCAAGGAGTAGCGCGTGCCGGTCTCGCCGTGGTGCTCGGCGAGCACGGTCGCGTCGTCGTAGAGCTGCCCGATCACGCCGGCCGCCTGGTACGGCACGAACAGCTCCTCGTCCTGCATGTCGCCGTCGAAGAACGAGACCACGAGGTCCCGCACGCGACGAACGTCGGCGGGATCGTGCGCGCTGACCAAGATGGCATCGGGGAACTCCTGCGAGAGCGCGGTGGTGGCCGCGTCGTCGAGGCGATCGCGCTTGTTCAGAACCAGGCGCGAGGCGACCTCGCCGGCACCGATGCCAGCCAGCACCTCGCGCACGACCGCGAGCTGCTCGCGGAAGGTCGGGTCGGCGGCGTCGACCACGAACAGCAGCAGCGAGGCCTCGAGCGCCTCATCGAGGGTGGACCGGAACGACGCCACCAGCTCGTGCGGCAGCTTCTTGATGAAGCCGACGGTGTCGCTCACGAGGATGCGCGGCTCGGTCTCGGGCCGCAGCGCCCGCACGGTGGTGTCGAGGGTCGCGAACAGCTTGTCGGCGACGTAGACGCCACTCGAGGTGAGACCGCGCATCAGCGAGCTCTTGCCGGCGTTGGTGTAGCCGACCAGGCAAACCCGTCGCTGCGACTGCCGGCTCGCGCGTCGCGTCGCGCTCTCGCGCTCGATGGCGACCAGCTCGCGTCGCAGCTCCGCGATGCGGTCGCGGATCTTGCGACGATCGAGCTCGAGCGCCGACTCGCCGGCCCCCTTGCCGCCGATGCCACCGCGCTGACGATCGCCTCCGGCACCGGCCTCGCGCAGGCGGGGTGCGACATAGCTCAGTCGGGCGATCTCCACCTGCAGGCGCGCCTCGCGACTCTTGGCGTGACGGTGGAAGATCTCGACGATCACGTGGGTGCGATCGAGGACCTCGGCACCAGTTGCGCGCTCGAGGTTGCGCTGCATCCGGGGCGAGAGTTCGTGGTCCACCACCACGACCTGCGCGCGTTGCTCGGGTGGACGCGGGCCGTCGCCGTCGCCGTCGTCGCCGTCGTCGGGATCGTCGGCGCTCGGCGCCTCGGGCCCATCGTCACCCTCGAGATCGTCGTCACCCTCGAGCACTCGATCGTCGCGCAAGCCCATTCGCTCACGGCGCTCGAGCGCCTTGTCACGGCTGGCGATCGTGGGATCGGTGTGGCCGTCGCCGCCGGTCCAGCGCGCCAGCTCGCGCAGCTTGCCCTCGCCGAGCACGGTCGCGGGCGACACCGAGCCGCGTCGCTGCGTCACCCGGCCGATGACGTCGAGCCCGAGGGTCTTCACCAGCCGCCCCAGCTCGGCGACGTCGGCCTCGTGCTGCGCGTCGGAGACGGTCGGCAGCTGCACCGCGACCAGCACGGCGCGCGGCGTCTTCTCGGTCGTCGAGATGGTCATCGGCGGCGCAGCTTAGCCGCGACCGCGCCGTCGCGCCGCCTCGAACCCGGCCGGAGTGGACCGCCCTCGCCGTGAGATCGACGCGGATCGACGGGCGCGGGCGACCCGCGGCGCTACCGCACGACGCGGATGGTGGTCTTGCGCGGCCGCAGGCCAAGCTCGCTGCGGATGCACGTGCGCGCGGCGGGTTGACCGATCGCCCGCCACCCCGGCGCAGGCTCGAGTACGACCGGGGCCCCGCGCACGATGATCTCGATCGTCTCACCGCGGGGCAGGAACACCAGCGCGCCATGGTCGGTCGCCCGCACCGCGAGGCCGCCGGCGACGAACCACCGCAGGATGCCAGGCACCACCGGTGGCGCGAGCTCGTCGGTGATCTCGAGCGCGTCACCGGTCCACTCGACGCGCCGGCGATGGGTCGCGACGCCGCGCCAGCCGCGGACCTCGGCGACGATGCGGTGCTCGCCGAGCTCGAGCAGGTTCGGTACGGCACGACCACCGATGCGGTGGCTCTTCCACAGCTCGTGCTGATCGCGGTCCTCGACGGTGACGGTGTTGTGCGCGTGGGTCGAGCGGGCGTAGTCGCGATCGATGCCCGGCACGTAGGTGCCGACGCCCGCGTCGACCAGCACGCGAGTGCGGCCGTGGGAGAGCTCGAGCGCGAGGCAATCGCCGTGGATGTGGCCGACCTGCTGCGGCAGCCCCACGCCGCCGCGGTTCCACAGCAACGTGAAGGGGCCCCAGCTACGCCGCGAGAAGCCGCTCTCGCGGGCGTCGTCGTTGCCGAGCACGAGCTTGGTGCCCACGCGATCGCACAGCCGCGCCGGCGTGGCGGGTGCGGCGAGCTGGCTGTCGCCCCACAGCGCGACATCGCCGTCGGGGTGGGTGAACGCCGGCAACGCGTCGATCATGCGCCGCAGCGCGACCCGCAACGGATCGGCGAGCCCTGGCAGTCGCGGCTGTGCCAGCGCCACCACCTGAGCCAGCTGCTCGGCCAGCAGGCAGTGGTAGCTCGGCGTGCGCTCGGCGTGCACGCCGTCGCTGGCCAGCTGATCGCGCACGCACGCCAACAGCCGCGGTGCGCATCGCTCGAGCACCATGCTCGGCACGTGCCCCGTCAGGCCCAGCCCGCAGGCGACCAACGCGGCGAGGTTGGTCCACACGTGATTGCCGTCGAGGTGCAGCTCGACATGACGCTCGAGGTGCAACAGCTGTGCGCACATCGACGCCAACATCAGCTCGAGCTCGGGCGCCGACAGCTGCAGCCCCTCGCGCGCGAGCCAGCCCAGCCAGTGCAGCAGTCGCATCGAGGTCGGGTACGGCTCCCAGCCCACGCCCTCGCGGTGCTCCTCGATCCAGTCGAAGATGCAGCGACGGGCCTGCGCGGTCGGACACTGCGGGTCGCTGATCCAGCCGTGGTAGTGGAGCGTGTACGTCCACAGCGGATCACCGCCCTGCCAGCCGGCCCGCAGGGGATCGTGGGCGGGTTGCCCGAGCAGGTGCACGCCACCATCCTCGTCGATGCGACCCTCGGGTGAGGGGCCACGAAATCCCTCCGGCAACGCCATTGCGTCGACCCCGGGTGCCCGCGACTGCGCGGGCGTGCGCGCGGGGCCACGGGTACGCTGCAGCGCGAACGCGGCCAGCTGCGACGCGCGGAGGTGACTCGCCGCGCGCAGCGTCGGGCCGAGGCGATCGAGTGCGCGTCGCAGCCGGGTCATCGGGTCAGCAGGCCCACGGTATCCACGACTGCGTGCCGATTGAACCACGCGCGCAGGAATTCCGCGAAATCACCGGTGCGGGCGCAGGATCGTCGATGCGCCGCCGCACGTCCACCGACCCCTTGGGCAGCGCGCGCTCGGCCACGCAGCCGTGTTCGGCGCGATGATGCATCATGGCCTCGGCGATGGGTCACGCACGACGGCGGTGGATCGCGGGCGCGGTGAGCCTCGGCCTGCTCGCGGGCGCTGGCATCTACGTCGCGCGCCGCTGGCGAGGCCCGGTGGTGACGACCATCCAGCCGCGACGTGGCGCGCTCGCGCAGACCCTGGTCGCGATCGGCCGGGTCGATGCCCCGGCCGAGATCAGCTTCGCCGCGCGTGAATCCACGAAGATCACGCGCGTGGGAGTCGAGGAAGGCGAGCACGTCGTCGCGGGCGAGCTGATCGTGCAGATGGACCAGGCCGAGGCCGAAGCCATGGTCGTCCAGGCCCAGGCCTCGCTGCAGCAGGCACGCGCACGCACGAAGCAGGTGTCGACGATCTCGGCGCCTTCGGCGGCGGCGGGGCTGCGGGAGGCGAAGGCCAATCTCGCGGAGGCGCAGCGCGCATTCGATCGCAGCGAGCTGCTGTTCGGCAGTGGCAACCTCAACGCGGCCGATCTCGATCTGGCGCGCACCGAGCTCGCGGTCGCCCGCGCGCGGGCGCGGACCGCCGAGCTGCAGCAGGCAGCCGTCAGCAAGTCGGGCGCGGACTGGCAGGCCGCCATCGCCGCGGAGATGTTCGCCGAGGCTGGACTCGCAGCGGCCGAGGCCCGACTCGATCGACTGCGCATCGTTGCGCCCTCGGCGGGCACGCTCGTGGAGCGCACCGCCGAGGTCGGCGACATCGTGCAGCTCGGCACCCGCCTCGGCCGCATGACGCTCGATGGGCCGACCCGCCTGGTGATCGAGCCGGACGAGAAAAACCTCCGCTTGCTCGCGGTCGGCCAGCGGGCGCTGGCGTCGGCCGAAGCGTTCCCCGATCTCCAGTTCGACGCGACGGTCGACTACATCGCGCCTTCGGTCGACGCGATGCGCGGGACCATCGAGGTACGGCTGTCGGTCGCCGACCCGCCGAGCTACCTGCGCACCGACATGACGGTGTCCGTCGAGATCGAGGTCGGTCGCGTCGACGAAGCCATCGTCGTGCCGCTCGAGGTCGTGCGCGACCTGGCCTCGCGCGCGCCGTGGACCCTCGCGATCGAACACGGCGTCGCCGTACGCCGTGAGCTCACGCTGGGGCTGCGCGGCGACGCCGACGTCGAGGTCGTCGAGGGTTTGCGCGGCGACGAAGACCTCATCCCGCTCGATGCGCGTGACATCGAAGCCGGCGACCGGGTGCGGTGAGCCGATGCCGATTGCGCTCTTCGTCGCGCTGCAGTTCCTCCGCGAGGGCAAGACCGCGTCCTCGTTGGTGGTGGCCGCCGTCGGAGTCGGCGTGACGGTGATCGTGTTCCTGTCGGCCCTGATCGGCGGGCTGCAGCAGAGCCTCATCGACAAGACCTTGGGCACACGGGCCCACGTCGTGGTGCGACCGCCCGAGGAGGCGCCTCGTCGGCTGCGCGCCGAGCCCGACACCATCATCGCCCCGAGGGTCCAACGACCGGCGCAGCGCGTGCGCTCGATCGTGGGCTGGCAGCGCGCGATGGCGGAGGTCGCCGACGACCCCGAGGTCGAGGTCGTCACGCCGGTCGTGACCGGACCGGGCTTCGCGGTGCGAGGGACCGCGTCCAAGGCCGTCACGGTGCTGGGCATCGACGTCGCGAGCTACGTCCGCGTGATCGCGATCGACGATCGTCTGGTCGCAGGCGAGCTCCCCCGCAGCGGCGCGGAGGCTGCGATCGGCAGCGAGCTCGCGACCGACCTCGGCATCGAGGTCGGTGACAAGCTCCGTCTCCAAGCTGCCGGTGGCCGCACCGAGCTGTTCACCATCTCGGGTGTGTTCAGGCTCGGCAATCGCGAGGTCGACGAGCGTTGGGTGTTGCTGACCCTCCGTTCGGGCCAGACCTTGCTCGATCTCGTCGGCGGTGTCTCGAGCCTCGAGCTCCGCGTCGCGACGCTCTTCGATGCCGAGCGCACGGCATCACGGCTGGCGTCGGCGACCGGGCTCGTGAGCGAGAGCTGGATGACGACCAATGCCGAGCTCCTCACCGCGCTGCGCTCGCAGGGCGCGTCGAGCCTGCTCATCCAGGCCTTCGTGGTGCTCGCGGTGACGATCGGTATCGCGAGCGTGCTGGTCGTGTCGGTGGTGCAGAAGCGGCGCGAGATCGGCATCCTGCGGGCGATGGGCCTGTCGCGGGGGCGGATCGTGCAGGTCTTCATGATCCAGGGCGGTGTGCTCGGCTTGCTGGGCTCCATCGTGGGCGTCGCGGCCGGCATCGCCGTCGCGATGGCGTTCCGCGGCGCCGTGGTCGACGCCCGCGGGGCGCCGTTGTTTCCCATCTCGGTCGAGCTGCCACTCGTGCTCACCGCCGCCGCCACGGCGATCGCCACCGGGCTCGTGGCTGCCCTGCTCCCGGCCCTGCGCGCGAGCCGACTCGATCCCGCGGTCGCGATCCGCCATGACTGAAGCCGTCATCGAGCTCATCGGCGTCACCAAGGACTTCGGCGACGACGTCGTGACCCGGGTACTCAAGGGCATCGACCTGCGCGTCGAGGCGGGGGAGTTCACGGCGCTGGTCGGCCCCTCCGGCTCGGGCAAGAGCACGCTGCTGAACCTGCTCGGCCTGCTCGACCGCCCCACCGGTGGCGTGCTGCGGGTGCTCGGCCGCGACATCGCGGACCTCGACGACGCCGAGCTCACCGCGCTGCGCGGTCGATCGATCGGCTTCGTGTTCCAGTTCCATCACCTGTTGCCCGCGCTCACCGCGGTACAGAACGTCCTCCTGCCCCTGGCGATCACCGCGGGTCACGTCAGCGCCGAGCAGCGTGCCGCCGCCATCGAAGGCCTACGCGAGGTCGGCCTCGAGGGTCGCGCCGACGAGCGCACCACTCGGCTTTCCGGTGGTCAGCAACAGCGCGTGGCGATTGCCCGCGCGCTGATCGGCCGACCACCGCTGGTGCTCGCCGACGAGCCCACCGGCAACCTCGACACCGCCACCGCCGACGAGGTCTTCGAGCTGCTGCGAACCTTCAATCGCCGCTCGAAGATGGCCTTCCTCGTGGTCACGCACTCGCAGGAGCTGGCGGCCCGTTGCGACCGCGTCGTCACGCTGGTCGACGGTCGGATCGTCGACGACCGACGCCCCACACCATGAACCCGCGTCGCCGCGGCGTCATCGGGTCAGCAGGCCCACGGTATCGACGACCGACGGTCGATTGAACCACTCCCGACGCAGGCGCGCGAACACCCGGTGGGCCACCAGGATCACCACGATGTCGGCACTACGCAGGGCCTCCTCCGGGCTCTGCAGTGGCACGCCTTCGATCGGCGAGCTGCGCAGGTGCGGCTCCACTGCGACCACGTCGCCAAAATCCGCCGCCGCCAGCTCGCGCACCACCTCGAGCGCGGGGCTCTCGCGCACGTCGTCGATGTCGGGCTTGTAGGTGAGGCCGAGGCACACGATCTTCGGTCGCTTGAAGCGCTCCGCGATCGTGCGCACCTGCGCGACCACGCGGTGGGGCCGCCCGTCGTTCACGCGTCGCGCCGCGTTGATGAGCGGGGTGTGCTCGGGCGCGACCGCGACGATGAACCACGGATCGACCGCGATGCAGTGGCCGCCGACGCCCGGACCCGGTCGGAGGATGTTGACGCGGGGGTGACGATTGGCCAGCCGAATCACCTCCCACACGTCGAGGTCGAGCGCGTCGCAGACGTTGGATAGCTCGTTGGCGAACGCGATGTTCACGTCGCGGAACGCGTTCTCGGACAGCTTCACCAGCTCCGCGGCGTCGGCGGTGCAGCGCAGCACCTCGCCCGCCACGAAGCGCTCGTAGAAGGCCGCGGCGGCCTCGGTGCACGCCGGCGTCACGCCGCCGACCACGCGATCGTTCTCGACCACCTCGCGGATCACCGCGCCCGGCAGCACCCGCTCGGGCGCGTGCGCCACGAACACGTCGCGCCCGGCAACGAAGCCGCCCTGCTCGAGGATGCCCGCGACCAACGCACGGGTGGTGCCGGGCGGACTGGTGGACTCGAGCACCACGAGGTTGCCCGGCCGCAGCACCGGCAGGAGTGCACGGGTGGCCGCCTCCACGAACCGCATGTCGGGGCTGTGCCCGGGCCCGAAGGGCGTCGGCACGCAGATGAGGAATGCGTCGGCCGCCTGCGGCGCGTCGAAGGCCCGCAGGTTGCCGGCCGCCACCGCAGCGCGCACGAGCGCGTCGAGCTCGGGCTCGACGATGTGGATGCGGCCCTCGTTGATGGTCGAGACCACGTCATTCCGTGTATCGACCCCGGCGATTTTCATCGGCGGCGACGCGGCACTGGCCCCACCGCGGGTCGCGAGCACCGCCGCGGTCGGCAGGCCCACGTAGCCGAGACCGATCACACACACATCCCACGTGGCACGGTCACTCGAAGACTGCGACGAAGTGTTCATCCAACGAACTCCATGTCATGCTAAGGGCAAAGTCGTGATTGCGTCCACGGTTGGTCCGCTCGAATTCGTGGTGGCGGGGGTCGGAACGCATCGACCACTGTCAGCGCATGCACGCTCGGGGCAAGTGACAGGGGGATGACCGCGTGAACGCCTCGCTCGGCACACTCTGGCTCGGCGCGATCGCGGCCTTCGCGGTCGTCGCGGGGCTGATGCCGCTGGTGCTCCGGGCCTGGCGGGCGTTGGGTCACCGCGACGACGAGGTCAGCCTCCGCAAGGTTCACACCGGACAGATCCCGCGGGCAGGCGGCCTGGTGATCCTATTCGGCTTCGGCGTGATGCTGGTGATCGGCCTCGCGGGTGTCAGCTCGCTGTCGGCGACGCACGAGCTCTTCAGCGTCTCGCCGCTCACCGGCGCGCTGCTGGGTGCGCTCATCGTGGGGCTGACCGGCGCCTACGACGATCTCGTGGGCCTGCGTCCGCGCACCAAGCTCGCGATGCAGCTGGTGGCGGCGAGCGTCGCCGTGCTCTACGGCCTGCACTGGCCCGCGCTCGAGCTACTGGTCGGCTGGGAGTACAACTGGCTCGCGACGCTGCTCACGATTGGCTTCTTGGTCGCCGGTGTGAACGCGGTGAACATGATGGACGGGCTCGATGGGCTCGCCGCCGGCATCGCGGTGGTGGGCTTCACGACGGTGGTGCTGGCGATCTTCGCCGGGCCCACGCTCGTGCCCGGCACGCTCGCGGTGGGTTGGGCGGCCGCGTGCGCGCTCGGGGCCACCGCGGGCTTCCTGCTGCACAACCGCCACCCGGCCAAGGTGTTCATGGGCGACGCGGGCAGCTACTTCGTCGGCTTCCTGCTGCCGGCGCTGCTCGTGCAGGTGTCACCGGTGCGCTGGCGCGTGCCGGAGATCCAGCTGTCGATCGCGGTCCTGCCGCTCACGGTGCCACTGTTCGACATGACACTGGCGATCGTGCGTCGCACGCTGCGGGGTCAGCCGATCTTCAGCGGCGACTCCGACCACGTGCACCACCGCCTCATGGCGGCCGGGTTCTCGCATGCGCGCGCGGTCACGGTGCTGTGGCTGTCGTCGATGATGTTCGCGGCGCTGGCCTACCTCAACGTCATCGGCATCGGCGGCTGGTGGACGCTGCTCGGCACGCTGGTGGCGGTGGCGATGGCTTCGGTGCTGCTCGGCTACCACCGCATGCTCGCGCGGCTGCCAGCCTTCACCGGCGAGCGTTTCCTCGGCTGGCGCGATCGTCGGCGCGAGGTGATGGAGCTGCTCGACTCGTTGGAGCGCGTGCGGCTGTCGGGCAACGACCGTGGCGAGGCCCGCTGGCGCCGCGTCGCGCCCGAGATCGCACTGGTGCTGGGTCGGCTCGGCATCCCCGCGTTCCAGATCCGCCACCGCGAAGAGGTCGTGGTCGGCAGCGGCGATGCCCGCGACGCGTGGGCGTGGCTGGGGCTGCCACTACCGGGGCAAGACGGCGCCGAGCTGCGACTCGCGCTCGCGGTTCGCCTGCCCGAGCTGCAGCAGGAACGCCTGATGCTGATCGAGCGCGCGGTGCTGGCGGTCGCAGGCGAGGGGTCGGCGGCGCGGCAGCTCGCGGTCGTGCGGGACGATCGCGACGCCGCGGTGAGCTGAGCTCGCGATCGCCAGTCAGCGACCTGCGGTGCGTGGCGGCCGAGCAGCCGACGCAGCGACCTTCGGCACCGGACCCGTGACGTGCACGTCGAAGGCCTCGCCCTTGCGGGTCACCACCGCCTGGGTGGGTGCTCGCTCCGCCTGCAGGCCGAGCAGCGGCGCGAGCGACTGCACGCGGTCGAGCTGCGCGAGCGACTCGCCGTCGACGGCCACCGTCGCGGCCAGTAGGTGATCGGTGCTCTTGTTGCCCGGCGTGGCGCCCTTGGTCTGCTCGAGCCAGTCGGCCAGCGACTCCGCGGCGGTGGGCCCGATCGCGACGGCCACCGCGCCGGCGTGGGGGCTGCCCGCGAACGCGATCCGCAGCGCGCCCTGCTCGTCGACGAGCGAGGCGAACTCGGGCGGCAGCAGCTTGCGTGCGTTGTCGACCGCGAGCACATGCACGTTCACGCCCGCAGCGGTGCTGCGGTTGCGCTTGAAGCGGAGCTTGGGCACCGAGACGCCGAACGTGCGCGCGAGATCGAGGTTGCCGAGCACCGCATCGATGAGCCCGATGACCGAATTGCTCGCCCGTGCGGGGTCGTCGGCGCCGAGCGCCAGCACGATGTGATTGCGCGGCCCCAGACCCACCAGCACACGGCCGTTCCAGCTGCGCAGCACGGTGTTGTAGCGCTTGAGCATGTCCTCGAGCACGCCCTTGACCAGGAAGTTCTGCTTGTTGACCTCGCGCGTCGCGGTCGAGATCAGGTCCTTCACCACGGTCTGGTACTTCGCGTAGCGCGACGACGCGCCGGCCACGATGCTCGGCGACGAAAGCAGGCCAGTGAGCGCCCCCTCGGTGATCTCCGACAGGCCATCGATGGTGCCGTCACCCTCGGCGCTCACGCGGAAGTCGCCGATGTTCTCACCCTGCGCGACCACGCGCGCGAACGGGAACGTCGGCACCGCCTTCCGGATCTCCGCGCCGTCGATGGTCGCGAACACGCCGTGCTTGCCGTAGCCGTGGGCGAGCTCGCGGGCGGTCGCGAGGCCACGCTCGTCGCTCGCGAGCGCGAGCACGCCGTTGGCGGTGTCGAGCCACGCCAGCTTGGGCGGCACCAACGCGAGGCCAGCGGGCGCACCGGCGGGCGTGGTCGCGCCGCGCTGCAGATCGACCGCGCCGAACTTCCCGACCTTCGGACGACTGCCCAGCATCGAGGCGACCTCGGCCAGACGCACGCGCTCGATCGGCACCTGCACGATCAACTGTCCTTCGACGAGCGCCGCCGACCACGGCCTGGCGAGGTCGAAGCTGGGGACCAACGAGGCCTCGAACGGCAACCCCACCTGGGTCAGCAACGTGCGCAACACGCCGCGTGGATCGACCCCGAGCCCGGTCGTCTGCCCCAGGGCCACCAACGCGGGGGCGGGCGCGGCGAGGTGGGCGGCGAACTGCGGCTTGGCCGGCAGCGCGTAGGGCCGCGGCATGCTTGCGGGCGGCTTGGCCTCGCGTCGCTTGCCCTCGGCGGTGCGCCGCTCCGGCTCCGCCGTGGTCTCGGCCCCATCGTGCTTGCACGCCGTCAGCGGCGAGAGTGCGAGAGCAGAACCGAGGAGCAGGCGTTGCCAGCGTCGCATGCGTGGAGTGGAACCTATCAGGAAGCGCGGGGGTCGGCACGTGCCGCGCAGTGGGCAGTGACGCCGTGCTCACACGCATGCTTCATGGCCCACGTGATCACGGCGACACGCGCTTGGTTTGCGCCAGCGTGCGCCCACGTCAAGGACGTGCGGTGGGATCGAGCACGCAGCGGAACCCGATCACGACGTGGCGCAGCGTAGGCGCGACCAAGCGCCGCGACGACGCGCGCGCGCGCCACGATGGGTCGCTCCATGCGGCGCCCTTCACGACCGCATGGCCGCGCTCGAAGCTCGCCGTCCACTCGGCGGCGTTGCCCGCGAGATCCTGCACACCGTGCGGACCCGCGGTCGCTGGTCGCGCTCCGACCGGCTGTAGGTCACCCGCACCGCCTTCACGGGTGTTGACCAGCGACGCGACGAAGCGGTCCCGGACCGCGCCGGTGGCCTGCGCGCGCAAGCCGGGACGATCCAGCCCGC
>WBZX01002640.1_pt1 | contig 12047 bp, 8 predicted proteins | sample 5204211 | NCBI WGS metagenome assembly WBZX01 (sample SAMN12344362, study PRJNA552823) | activated sludge metagenome | biome: Activated sludge suspended growth; feature: Nitrification reactor; material: Wastewater; isolation source: activated sludge from nitrification reactor of wastewater treatment...
ACGAGGCGGTGGCTTACACCCGCTACCGCATCGAGGGAGACGTGGAGGACGATGCCAGCATCGTGGTGGTGGACCGTGGCGGAATCGCCCGGGACCTGCCGCTACGAACCGAGAAGAGCCCGCTTTTGCGGGGTACCAAGCACCGGGTGGCCACCGAACGGGAGGTGACCGTGGCGGTGGGTCGCAGCGATGGCCGGACCCTGGTGCTGATACCGGAGGTGAAGGGAAATCACTGCACCGGTATCACCTTGCTGCACGCCCGCTTCCACCCGCAGTTGCCCTCGGCTCGCATGCGGTCGGTGCTGGAGTCCTACCGCGGGCGTTACGCCGCGCTCAAGGACGCGGTCACCGAGACCGAACCCACCTTCCGTGATGACCTGTTGGGGGAGTTCCCGCCCATCGAGCTGCTCACCGTCCCAGTGAACGTGTTGGCCGACCGTTGGCGTTCTGGCGATGCCCCCACTCCTCGCTGACCCGTGGTCCTGATCGCGTTGGTGTTCATGGTGGCGGTGGTGATGATCGTGATCGCCTTCGTGAACAACCGGCGCGGGATCTGATCGACGATGGCGGTGATCGGGGTGGGCTTCGATCTGGTCGAGGTAGACCAGATGCGTCGAGCATTGACCCGGACACCATCGTTGGCGATCAGGTTGTTCACCGAGGCAGAACGGGCCTACGCCAACTCCACTCGGGACCCAGCCCAACGACTTGCCGTCAGGTTCGCGGCCAAGGAGGCGGTCATGAAGGCGCTCGGGGTGGGCCTTGGGGCCATCGACTGGCATGACGTGGAGGTGGTGCGGGCCGAGTCCGGGGCCCCGGATCTTGTCATCACTGGGCGCGCCGCCGAGCTTGGTCGGGCGGCCGGCGTGTATCGCTGGCTGTTGACGCTGACCCACACCGCGTCGACTGCGGGAGCCATGGTGGTGGCCGAGGGAGCGACCAGCTGACCAGCCTCCTATAGGTCGAGGTCGCGGGCGTCGGCGGGGACGTCAACTGCGTTCTCGGTCAGTGCGTGGAAGGGCACTATCTCCAACGCTCCCTGGTGGGTGGAGGCCAACACCACAGGCGCCGCCACTCCGTCGTGATAGGCCCTGAGCCAGTTGTGAGCGGTTACGCACCACCGGTCTCCGGGCACAAGCCCGGGGAAGTGGAACTGGGGGACGGGGGTGGACAGGTCGTTGCCGATGGAGCGTTGATGGGCCAAGAACTCCTCGGTCATCACCGCGCAGATGGTGTGGCTACCCAGGTCCCCGGGTCCGGTACTGCAGCAGCCGTCCCGGTAGAAACCGGTGACGGGGTCGGTGCCGCACTCCTCGAGCGGGCCGCCGAGCACGTTCTTTTCGGGATCTGGCTCAGGCATCGGGACCATCATGGCGCGCCACGGTCGGCGGCGCTGTCAGTCGAAAAGGTCGGGTTCGGTGCGGGCGATGTCTTCCCACAGGGGCTGGAACGACAGCCAGCCGGCGTAGTGGCTGCCGGTCATCTCCCTGGTGTACCGGGCGTCTTCGGGGTCGATCAGGTGCGGTCGTCCGGCGGCCTCGGCCAGCAACTGGGCCTGACAGGACCGCTCCATGGTGATGAACCACCAGGCTGCCTCGTCGACGGTGTGGCCCACCGTGAAGTGCCCGTGGTTGCGATGGATGGCGGCCTTGTGCTCTCCGATGCCCTCGGCCAGAGCCCTTCCCCCGTCCTTCTCGAACACGACCCGACCGCCGCCTTCGTTGACGACCACGTGATCCTCGAAGAACACGCAGGCATCCTGGGTGATGGGATCCAGGGGGCGGCCGAGCGCGGACCAGGCCTTGCCGTGAACCGAGTGGGCGTGGGCGGCAGCCACGATGTCGGGCCTGGCATCGTGCACGGCGGCGTGGATGATGACCGCAGCCAGGTTGACGGGTCGGTCGCCGTGGACCACGGACCCGTCGGGCCCGATCAACAACAGATCCGACACCTTCACGTGACGGAAGTTCATGGCCAGTGGGTTGACCCAGAAATGGTCGGTCAGTTCGGGGTCCCTAGCGGTGATGTGGCCGGCGACTCCTTCGGAGAACCCGAGACGGCCGAAGATGCGCAGGGCCCCGGCCAGACGTTCCTGGCGGTGCCGGCGTTCGGCTTCGATCGAATCGAAGGTGGGTAGGGCAGCGAGACGGGGATGGGTGGGTGCAGGCGTAACGGTCACGGGGCCTCTCCGTGGTGTTCATGGTCGGGGGGTGGGGTGAGGAGGTCTTCAGCGGCTTGGCGGACCTGCCAGTCGCGGTCCTGGAGTGCCCGGTGCAGAGCCGCGTCGACCTCGTCGCCTTCGAACGGAGCCAGGGCGATCACCGCCCGTCGTCGTACCGTGGCCTTGTCTGTGGTGGCGGCCAGGATGGCCTGAAGTCCAGCCGGGTCACCGATGGAGCCGAGGGCGGCCACCGCCGACTCGCGCACCAGGGCGTCTTCGGCGTGGCGGGCCAGGTCGGCAAGGGCCGATACCGACCCCGGCTCGGGGTCGTGTAGTTCGCCCAGGGCCCACGCCACCACCTCTACGACGGTGGGGTCGGGGTCTTTCAGCAGGCGGACCAGACCGACGTCCGCGGCCACGCCCGCTCCACCCAGTTCGGCCACCAGTTCCGCGGCCCGGGACCGAACCAACGGTGACGGGTCGTCGAGCGCCTTGTCGAGGTCTACGCCGGTGAGGTGATGGCAACGGTTCAAGGCGCCCAGCGCGGTGGAGCGCACCGAATCGTCGACGTCGTGGAGCAACTCCCGGGCCGTTTCGTGATCTCCGCGGTGGCCGGCCACCGCCGCGGTACGACGACGGTGGGCCACCTCGGATTCGGGTAGGTGGGGGCTGGGCGTTGCGGTCAAGGGGTGCCCTCGGGCCGGAAACAGGCCCGTTCATCGTACCGAGGTCGCTGTCGGCTCGGGTCGCCGGCCGAGCCTGGCGACGAGGTCTTCGCCAGGGTGGCCCCTACGCTGGTCGACCGTGTCGTTGCTCCGGTCCTTTCGCTTCACCTGGTTGTGGTGGGTCGTGGGCCCGGCGGTGGCGGCTCTCACCGTGATGGTCATCACCTTGGCCGTCCGTCCGGTGCCCTACTACACGTTGTCACCGGGCTCGGCGTGGTCGGTGGAGCCGCTGGTGTCGATCACTTCGGCTCCCGACGGACCCGATCTCCACGACGAAGAGGTCACCGAGGACTTGTTCTTCCTCACCGTGTCGGTCCGCCAGCCCTTCGGAGCCGAGGTCATCTGGGCTCTGACCGACGACCGTATCGACGTACTCCAACAGGACCTCGTAGACGGGACCCAAACCCGCGAGGAGAACCGCCGTTTCAACCGGGCCCTGATGACCAGCGCCAAGGACAAGGCGGCCAAGGTGGCCATAGAGCGAGCTGGCATGGACGTGGGGGTCAGCACCACCGGCGCAGTGGTCATGGACGTCGGGCCGGAGTATCCGGCGGCCGAGGTGCTCACCCCCGGTGACACGATCGTCGGGGCCGACGGCCGGTCGGTGAAGTCCGGTCAGGACCTCGTCGATGTGATCGCCACCCACGAACCGGGCGAGGAGGTCGCTCTGGAAGTCGAACCCTTGGGGTCGACCCAGAGGCATGCGGTGAAGGCCAAGCTGGTCGCCCGTCCCGATGACGGGTCTCGCCCGATGTTGGGTGTCAGCCTGGAGAGCCGGCCCTCATACGACTTCCCGGTGAACGTGGAGATCGATGCCGGTGATGTGGGTGGACCGTCCGCGGGCTTGGCCTTCGCCCTGGCCATCTTGGACCGGCTGACGCCGGGCCAGCTCACCGGCGGAGCCCGAGTGGCGGTCACCGGCACCATGGAGTTGGACGGCACCGTCGGCCGGGTGGGCGGGGTGCGGCAGAAGCTGGAGGCCGCGGTCACAGCGGGAGCACGGATGATGCTGGTTCCGGTGGAGGAGGTGGCCGAGGCCAGTGAGGCAGCTGACGGGCGGATCGCGGTAAGGGGAGTGGCCACATTCGACGAGGCACTCGACATGATGGTCGAGCTGGGTGGAGATCCGGTGCCGGCCGCTGCGGCCAGCTGATCTCCTGGGGGGTTCCCCGATCCGCGACCGGCCCGGTCGTACCATCGGTGGTGATGCCTGCTGATCCGCCTGACCGCCCTGTCTTCGAACCTGACGCCGTAGCCGGTAAGTCCTTCACCCAGGCCCGGCGGGGTTACGAACCCGACGAGGTCCGGGCCTTCTTGCTGTCGGTGGCCTCTCAGATCCGTGACGCCAAGCTTCGTTACGAGGACATGGAGCGTCGCCTCGTAGAGGTCGAGCGTCGGGCCGCTGACCCCAAGGACCTGGACGAGACCGCGGTCACCCAGCTGCTGGGCGAGGAGACGGCGCGGGTGCTCGAGACGGCTCGCAACGCGGCCGCAGACATCCGCAATCGGGCCGAGGAGGCAGCGGCCAGTCGCGAGCAGGAGATCGCCGAGCGTGACCGGCTGACCCGTGAAGCGGCCGACCGCTACTCCGAACAGGTGCGTTCCGCGGCCGACGAGGCCGATCGCCGTTTGCGAGCCGATGCCGAGCGCTACGCCGAGGAGACCCGGGTTTCGGCCGAGACCGAGACCGCGGCGCAGCGCACCGCCGCCGACGAGTACGACCAGCGCATCAGGACCAGCGCCGATGCCGAGGTGGCCGAGCTTCGGGCGGTGGCCGCCGCCGAGGTGGAACGACTGCGGGCAGAGGCGGCATCGGTGCTCACCGAGCGCACGGCCGAAGCCGAGACGGCGGCGTCGGCCATCCTCGGGGAAGCCGATGGCTACAACACGCGGGTGCGGGCTGACGCAGACCGCTACAGCGAAGCCACCAGGGCAGCGGCCGACAGCTACCGCACCGACTCACAGGCCGCAGCCGATGCCGTCAAGGCCGAGGCGGCCGTGGAGGTAGAGCGCCTGTTGAGCGAAGCCACCGATGAGGCTCGCCGCATTCGCGAAGACGCGGTGACCGCGGCCGAGGCGCGGGCGGTTGCGGCCGACGCAGAGGCCGAGACAGTGGTGCAGGCGGCCAAAGACCAGGGCCGGACCATGGTGGAAGAGGCCCGGGGCTACCGCGAGCGGGTGATCGCCGATCTGGCTGACCGTAGGCGTAGCGCCCGGTCTCAGCTCGAGGATCTGGCGGCAACCCGCGACTCGTTGGCGGTGGCCCTGTCTGACGTAGAGGCCCAACTGGCAGCCTCGCGACGGCTGGTCGGAGACACCACCATCGACCTGTCTCTTCTAGGTGATGTGGCCACCGATCGGGCCGTGCTGGAAGCCTCTGACCCGGTGGACGACGCCGAACCCGGCCGGCCCGTGCCGGCCGAAGAGCCAAGGCCGTCGGTTGCCGATGCCGATGCCGATGCCGATGCCGATGCCGATGCCGATGCCGATGCTGATGCCACCGTCTCGATGGAGCCGGAGCCAGAGCCGGAGCCGGACGTCGACGCTACGGAGTTGGCCGATGAGGTGACCTCGGCCGGGCCCGAGGTCGTGCTGGGAGATACTGATTCAGACGCTGGCGAGCTTGTCGATGCCGGGCCCGAGGCCGTTCCGGAGGTGGAAGACGTCCCGGATCGGGTGGCCAGTTCGGTCCCAAGCACCGAGGTCGTGCCCGGTCCCGAGATCGACCTCCCCGAGTCTCTCCCTGAGGCCCTTCCTGAGAACCTGGTGGAGGATCTCCCTGAGACGCTGCCGGAACCACTGCCCGAGGCCGACCTGTCAGATCCTGGCCTGCCCGAGGCGTTGCCAGAGGTCCTGCCCGAGCCCCTTGTCGAGGAGCTCGTGGTCGGCGACGACTCGTCGGCGGGCGATGAGTCCGAGGTGACAGAGACCGAGGACGGCGAGGTCCAGACCGTTGATCGTGAAGGTCGGATCGATGCTCTGTTTGCCCGCATCCGTGCTGACCGTATTGACGAGGACGACCCCGACAACCACTCGGACACCGAAACCACCGCCAACGGCACCGAGGTCACTGCCGACTACCCGGGCTCAGAGGGTGGGGACGGTGACGACTCGACCAGCCCCCACGCCTCCGTCGATCCCGCCGCAACCGCCGAACCCGTCGATGGCTCAGTTAGTGGCTCGGCCGAAGTCTCAGGCGGTGATGCCGACCTGCTCGACCGGCGCGATGCCGCGCTCCAGGAGGTGGAGCGACAGTTGGCCCGTCGCCTCAAGCGGGTACTGGCCGATGAACAGAACGAGACGCTCGACCTGCTGCGTCGGACCAAGGGCGAGCCTTCCGCAGACGAGGTGCTTCCCGCCGACGCCGACCATCACGAGCGTTACCGCGCCGCCGCCCTCGAAGACCTAGCCGCAGCAGAGCGGGTGGGAGCCGGGTTCTTCGGTGAGGAGCCGCAGCGTCGAGCCGACGTGTTCGATCTGGCTGGTGACTTCTCTGCCGAGATCCTCCGCCAGATAAGAGGTCAGCTCGAGAGGGCATTTGCCGATGGGGGAGACGACTACGAGGTCGGTGAGCGGATCCGAGCCTGCTATCGAGAGTGGAAGACCCAGCGAATCGCCGACACGTCGCGCCACTTCGTGATGGTCGCCTTCGCCCGGGGGGTGGCCGAGGCGGCCCCCGACGACACCGAGTTCCGTTGGCTGCTGGATGACGGCGACCAACCGTGCCCCGACTGCGATGACAATCGCCTGGGTGGCGCGGTCCGCAAGGGCTCGCCGTTTCCCACCGGGGACCTGTGCCCGCCGGCCCATCCGGGCTGTCGGTGCCTCGCCGTGCCGGTGTGACTCGGGCTGCATCGAGGTGGGAGTGGGGGGCCAACTCGTGGAGGCGTGGGACCGACCCGCGGTGAGGGCAGCCCGGAGCTGATCCAGGTTCGGGTCGATTCTGGGAATCGAAGTTTCTCGGTGCAAGCTCGCCGGCGCCGTGCCCGTCGCGATCACTGCCGCACGGGGCATCGGTAGGATCTGCGGCCGTGCCCGGAGACCCCGACCAGCCCGACCGGCCCGAACCGCGACGTCGACATCGGGATTCGTTGGCGGCCCGTCGACGGCGGGCAGCGCGACGCCGGACGGCACTGTTCGTGGTGCCTTCGATCGTGCTGGTCCTGTTGGTGTCGCTGCGGGGGATAGCCGCGTTCTACACCGACAAGTTGTGGTTCGAGTCGCTCGGCCTGGAGACGGTGTGGGGTACGGCCCTCGGCACCCGGATCTCGTTGGGGCTGCTGGGTGCAGGGGTGTTCTTCGGCCTGTGCTGGGCCAACATGGTGATCGCCGAGCGACTGGGACCCGTGTTCAGGCCGGTCGCTCCCGCCGATGACCTGATCGAGCGATACCACGACCTGGTGGGTTCACGAACGACTCATGTCCGCCTGGCCTTGGCGGTGATGTTGTCGGTGGTGTTCGGGGCCAGCCTGGCCGCCAACTGGAACGAGTGGCTGCTGTTTCGGAACCGGGTCGACTTCGGCCAGAGCGACGCCACCTTCGGTGTCGACGTCGCCTTCTACATGTTCCAGCTTCCGTTCATCACCGCGGCGCTGTCCTGGTTCTTCTCGGTTCTGATCGTGGTCTTGTTCACGTCGTTGTTGGTGCACATCGTCAACGGCGGCATCCGGCTGCACGTCCCCACCGATCGCAGCTCCCCCCAGGTGAAGGCCCACGTGTCGGTCCTGTTGGCCATGTTGGCTCTGACCCAGGCCATGCGCTACTGGGTGGGCCGCTACCAGCTCACGTTCTCCACTCGGGGAACGGTGGATGGGGCCACCTACACCGCGTCGAACGTGGAACTGCGTTCCACCTACCTGCTGGTGATGATCGCCTTGTTCGCCTGTGGTCTGCTCATCGCCAACATCTGGCGACGAGGCTGGACGTTGCCGGTGATGGCGGTGGGCCTGTGGATGTTCGTGGCGGCCGTGGCTGGTGGGATTGTGCCTGCGTTCGTGCAGCGGTTCCGGGTCGAGCCTTCGGAGTCGTCGATGGAGGCGCCCTACCTGCGCCACAACATCGACGCCACCCGGATGGCCTATGGCCTGGACGTGCAGACCGAGACCTTCAAGTGGGACGGGAAGCTCGACGCTGCCACCCTCGGAGAGGAGGTGGAGACCCTCCAGAATGTTCGGCTGTGGGACCCGGCCATCATCAAGTCGAGCTTCGAACGGCAACAGCAGCTCAAGGGCTTTTATGAGATCAACGACGTCGACGTCGACCGCTACGAGGTGGATGGTCGTACCACACCGGTGATGGTGTCGGCTCGGGACCTCGACACCGCTGGCGTTCAGCAGTCGTCGTGGGAGGCCACGCACTTGGCCTTCACCCACGGCTACGGGGTGGTGGCGGCCAAGGCCAACGACCGCACAACCAGCGGCGACCCCGACCTGGTGGTGAGCGACATACCGGTGTCGACCACCGGCGGCATGCCCGAGGTGGAGGAGCCCGGCATCTACTTCGGTGAGGACAAGACCGGTTACGTCATCGTCGACACCGACCGCAGTGAGATCGACTACCAAGACGCCGCCAACCAGTCTGTCACCACCACCTACCGCGGTAATGACGGGGTGCGGGTCGGAGACGGTTTGGCCGGTTTCGTGCGCCGGGCCGCGTTCGCCCTGCGCTTCGGCGACGTAAACCCGTTGGTGTCGGGCAATATCGGCGCCGATTCCAGGGTGTTGATCGAACGGGACATCTCCGGACGGTTGCAGGCGGTGGCCCCGTTCCTGGCCTATGACCACGACCCCTACGTGGTGGTGACCGACGGGTCGGTGAAGTACGTGGTCGACGCCTACACCACGTCGTCGCACTTCCCCAACGCACAGCGGGCCGATACCGGTGGGCTCGGCGCCACCAGCGGCCTCCGGGGCCGATCCTTCAACTACGTGCGCAACTCGGTGAAGGCCGTGGTGGACGCCTATGACGGCACCATCACCTTGTACGTGGTCGACGACACCGACCCCCTCATCAAGGCCTATCGCAAGGCCTTCCCCGACCTTTTCACCGACGGCGACCAGGTGCCGGCCGACCTGCGGGGCCACTTCCGCTACCCCGAGGACCTGTTCACCGTCCAGACCCAGATGTGGTCCAAGTACCACGTCACCGACGCCGACAGCTTCTACAACGGCAACTCGGAATGGGCGATCCCGCCTGAGCCCGGCGGTAAGCGGGTGAGCGGGGACCAGACCACCGCGGTGGGTGCCGACGGGCAGCCCATCACCAGCGGCAGCCGCTATGAGTCCAAGTACCAGATGCTGAAACTGCCCGGTGACGAGCGGGCATCGTTCGTCCTGCTTCGGCCGTTCGTGGGGGCGTCGCGGGGCGGGGGAGGCCAGAACCTTCTCACCGCATTCATGGTGGCCAGCAGTGACCCCGACTCCTACGGCCAGCTCCGATCGTTCGTAATGCCGGGCGGAAAGCTGCCCGAAGGGCCGATTACCGCGGCCGACAACATCCAGGCCGACGAGGACGTGGCTGCCCAACGCCGCACCCTGTGCCAAGGTCAGTCGACGTGCACGATGGCCACGCCATCGATCGTGCCGATCGGCAACTCGATCCTGTACGTGCAGTCGTTCTTCGTGTCGGGCACCGAACTGGGGGCACCCAAGCTGCAACAGGTGATCGTGAGCTACCAGTCTGCCGAGGAGACCCGCATAGAGGTGGGTGACACCCTGCGGGGGGCGTTGGTGAAGCTGTTCGGTGACGACGTGCCCGAGGCCATCGAGAGCACGCCGCTCACCGATCCGGTGGTGGTGGACCTCGACGACGAAAGCTCAGACCCCTCCCAGGCAGGCGGGACGACGACGACGACCGAGCCAGGAGGCTCCTCGTCCACCACCCCTGGAGCGGGATCCGATGACGATCAACGGCTGGCGTCATTGATCGAGGACCTGGAGGAAGCCTTCGCTGCGGCCGATGCTGCCGCTCGTCGCGGCGACATGGTGGCCCATGCCGAAGCGATCCAGCGGGCCCGAACGATCTCGGCCGCGCTGGCATCCCTGGCCCCGGGTCCGACGGGGGAGGGGGCGAGGGGCGAAGGACCCGTGGCTGGTCCCGGCGACGGCCCAGGTGGTTCAACCACAACGACGACTACCGGAGCCTGACCCGAGACCGACCCGCCAGAGGCGTTGGGTGTTCGGCGTTGGTGCTGGCGCTGCCTCAGAGGTCGATGAACTCAGAGGTCGATGAACTCAGAGGTCGATGACGGTGCGGACCCCGGTGCCGGTGCGAAGGTCATCGAGGGCCAGGTTGATGTCTTCGAGCGGCCGGCGGGCGGTGACCAGAGCGGCCAGGTCGAGACGACCGGCCTGGGCGAGGTCAACCAGGCGGGGGATGTCCCGCAGTGCGTTGGAGCTCCCGAGAAGACAGCCCGTGAGCTTCTTCCCTCCCACGGCGAGCACGGCGGGCAGCGGGTAGGTGAGTGGATCATCTAGGCCGGGGACCCCGACCATCACGGTGGTGCCGCCCTTGCGGGTGGCGTCGAGACCGGTGACCACAAGACTGGATCGGCCGGCGGCATCGAAGGCCCAGTCCACGCCGATGCCATGGGGTGACAGGTCATGGGCGGCAGTGACGAGATCGTCGTCGGCGGGGTCGAGCGCGTGGGTGGCACCAAGGTCGAGGGCCCGCTGACGACGTTCGGCCACCGGATCGCTCACGATGATCTGGGTGGCGCCGGCCAGTCGGGCCCCCTGCACCACGCTCAGGCCGACCCCGCCCAGTCCCATGACCAGAACGCTGTCTCCTTCACTGACCCCGGCGGTGTTGATCACGGCGCCGACTCCGGTCTGGACCCCGCACCCGATGAGACACGCCAGGTCGAGCGGGAAGCCCTCGGGCACCTTCACGGCTCCGGTTTCTTGGATGATGACCTGCTCGGCGAAGGCCGCCACCGCCATGCCTCGGTACACCGTGTCACCGCCCCGGGACAGCCGGGTGCCGCCGTCAGGGTGGGACGCGGTGAGGAGCGCATCTGAGTTGGCGCACAACGACCACTCGCCCCGCACACACCAGGGGCAGGTCCCACACGGGGCGCAAGGGGTGAGGACGACGTGGTCACCCACGACCAGTGACGTGACACCAGGCCCAACGGCTTCGACCACCCCGGCCGCCTCGTGACCGAGGATGATCGGGAGGAGACCGGGGAAGGTGCCGTCCACAATGCTCAGGTCGCTGTGGCAGACACCGCAGTGGACGACTTTCACCGCCACCTCTCCGTGACGCGGTTCTTCGATGTCCACATCGGGGTGAACCACGAGGGGAGCACCAACCTGTTCCAGTATCGCTGCTCGCATTCGGGAAGCACCTCCTGTGCATCAGCCCCACACCGGGCCCGGGCAACCGACCTACGTTGTAGTGCCTGGTGAGGAGCTGCGGATCCCATCCGGGTTGGAGTGGGCTGGTCGACGGCGATAGAGTCAGTTCCACGCCGCGGGGTGGAGCAGTCTGGTAGCTCGTCGGGCTCATAACCCGAAGGTCGCAGGTTCAAATCCTGCCCCCGCCACCATCTGAAACAGCAGGTCAAAGGCCCTTTCCGGGGAACCGGGGAGGGCCTTTCTGCTGCCTGTTCCCCCGATCTTCTACCGGGTTTTCTACCGGATCGGCTGGTACAGCCCACGAGGGTCGGTGACGGGACGGTCCGGGCCGGGATGACGGCCGTCCTTGCGTGGCCTGGGTTCGAACGGCCGAGGGGCTCGATGAGGGCCGGTGGGGTGATCTTCGGGTTCTCGGGGGAACGCGCGGCTCGGGAAGGGGTGGTGGACCGTTCCCCCGAGTGGGCGTAGCCTGGCTGGTGCAGGCCCGCATTGCCCGTCGAACGCCCCGGGTGCGGACGCAGAGCTGCTCGGCGTTCCTTCTGGACTACTCGAAGGAACAGCTATGCGCGGCTATGTCGTCAAGAAGGGCAAGAACTACTACGCGGTCGTCTACGACGGTGTCGACCCTGGTACGGGCAAGGAGAAGCGCAAGTGGGTCTCCGCGGGCCCGCGTCGCAGTGACGCGGAGAAGCTGGTGACCGATCTGGTGAAGCGCCGCAACCAGGGGGTGTCGGTCGCGACCGAGAAGCTGACGCTGGGTGAGTACCTGACGGGGCGGTGGTTGCCGATCCAGGAGAGCCAGAT
>WBZX01002641.1_pt1 | contig 12047 bp, 10 predicted proteins | sample 5204211 | NCBI WGS metagenome assembly WBZX01 (sample SAMN12344362, study PRJNA552823) | activated sludge metagenome | biome: Activated sludge suspended growth; feature: Nitrification reactor; material: Wastewater; isolation source: activated sludge from nitrification reactor of wastewater...
GCTCATGCGGGCGTGGTGATGGTGCCGCGACCCGCGATTGCCGAGCTGCTGCCGGCCGGAATCGACACGCACGACGTGGTCAAGAATCAGAACGAGTGGGGCGCCGGGTATACCGCGGCGGTGCAGTCGGTACCTTCCGCGGGATGGCGGGTGATGGTCCGCACCAGCGACCGCAGCTACCTGCTGTCCGAATTGTCGGGGGCGCTCTGGATCCTGCTCAGCGGCCTGCTCGCCCTTCTGGCGCTGGGCGTGAGTCTGCGCCTGCGCAGCCGCGATCATGCGCTGGCCCAGGCAGCGCTTTCGGAGCGACACATGGCAGACCAGGCGCGCACGTTGCGCCTGTTGCACACGGTCATGGACAGTGCCGGTATCGTGATGGTGGCGCAGGACAACGAAGGGCGTTCTCTGCTGTGCAGCGCCGAGGCCGCCAACCTGGCCGGACTGCGCCAGCCGCCCGAACCCGACACCGTGCTGGCGGGGGTGCTGCCGCGCGAGATGCTGCTGCGGCCGGGCGCGTCGACGCAGCCCGCGGGCACCGGCACGGACGAACGCTGGGACACGCGGGTGGGCCCGCGCATCTACTGGGTGGCACGCGGCGCGTTGCGCGACGAAGTCGGTGAGGCCTATGGCACCTACGTGATCGCGCGGGACGTGACCTCGATGCGGGAAAGCGCCGCGGCGCTGCAGCGCAGCCAGCAGCAGCTCGCGCTGGCGCTGCATGGCGCCGGCCTGGGCATGTGGGACTGGCACGTGCCCAGCGGCCGGGTCGAGATCAACCGGCGCTGGGCCGAGATGCTCGGCTACCGCCTCGAGGACGTCGGCCCCGGTGTCGACGCCTGGCGCAGCCTGATCCACCCCGACGATCAGGATCAGGTGGACCAGATGCTGCAGAGCCATCTGGACGGCGGCCGGGCGGACTACCGCTGCGAGCATCGCCTGCGGCACCGAGACGGCCACTGGGTCTGGGTTCTGGACGCCGGGCGGGTGGTGGAGCGTGATGCGCAAGGCCATGCCGTGCGAGCGGTGGGCATCCATCTGGACATCAGCGACCGGAGGGCGGCCGAGGCCGCGCTGGCGCAGTCCCGGCAGGTCCTCGAACAGCGGGTGGCCGAGCGTACCGAGGCGCTCGTCGAAGCCACGCGCAGGGCCGAGGCGGCCAGTCAGGCCAAGAGCGCCTTCCTGGCCAACATGAGCCACGAGATCCGTACCCCGATGAACGCCATCGTCGGGCTGTCGCATCTGATGGCCGAGCACGCCGCCGACCCGCGGCAGGCCGACCGGATCGCCAAGGTGGAGCGGGCGGCGCACCACCTGATGGTGATCATCAACGACATCCTCGACCTGTCGAAGATCGAGGCGGGCAGGCTGGCGTTGGAGCAGGTGCCTTTCCGCCTCAGCGAACTGATGGACCAGGTGCGGTCCCTGGTGGCCACCCAGGCCGAGGCGCGCGGCCTGAGTCTGACGGTCCAGGTCGACGGCGTGGCGGAGCACCTGGTGGGCGACCCGACCCGCGTGCGCCAGGCCCTGCTCAATCTGGCGTCCAACGCGGTCAAGTTCACCCAGAGCGGCAGCGTGGTGCTGCGGGTGCGCGAGCTGGCGGCGGAGGACTCGAAAGTGCTGCTGCAGTTCGAGGTGGAAGACACCGGCATCGGCCTGCGCCCGGACCAGGTGGCGCGACTGTTCCAGCCCTTCGAGCAATGCGACGACTCGACGGCACGCCGTTTCGGAGGCACCGGTCTGGGCCTGGCCATCACGCGCCGGCTGGCGGCCATGATGGGCGGCGAGGTCGGCGTGCGCAGCCGGCCGGGCGAGGGCAGTTGCTTCTGGTTCAGCGCCAGCTTCCTGCGCGCAGCCCAGGGCGCGGTGCCCAGGGCGGTCACCGTGGACGCGTTGTCTGCGCTGCGAGCAGGGCCCGCCGGGCGGCGCGTGCTGGTGGCCGACGACGACACCGTGAATCAGGAAGTCGCCTGTGCGCTGCTGCAGAGGGCCGGTTTCGAAGCCGACGTGGTGGGCACGGGGCAGGCGGCGGTCGATGCGGTCCTCGGCGGCGACTATGACGCGGTGCTGATGGACCTGAACATGCCAGTGCTGGATGGCCTGGACGCCGCGCGGGCCCTGCGCAGGGCCGGCAGCCGCGTTCCGATCGCAGCGATCACGGCCAGCGCCTTCGACGAAGACCGGATTCGCTGTCGCGAGGCCGGCATGGACGGGTTCGTGGCCAAGCCGTTCCAGCCCGAAGATCTGTTCCGATGGCTCCTCGGCGCGACATCAGCCGGTGAGCAATCCTTGGCGCCGGCTCCGGTCGTGGCCGCCGGCGTCGTTGGCGGGGAGGCTGCGGCGGCCTCCGAAATCGACCCGTCCGAGCTGCGGCCGTTGCTGCGTCGCCTGCGCACCCAGCTCGACCGTGGCGATGCATCGGCCCACGCGATGGTGCTGGAGCACGGCGCCGCCCTGTCCCGGGCCTGCGGCCCTGCCGGCGCGCGACTGGTGGAAAGGGTCCTGGAGTTCGACTTCGAGGCGGCAGGTCGCCAGTTGGCGCAGTTGCTGGCCTCGCTCGACGAGGTCGGTGCCGAAGTGTCGTGACGGCGCCCTGAAGCGATCGCGCCGGGTCGGCGGCGAGAATGCGCGCCATGCAGGCGCTGAAGATACTTGCCGGACCGCGGGCCCGGGCCCACTTGCGCGAGCGCGGCCTGTCGCCGGGCGACGTGCGCGTGATTCCCGCCGCGGCGGGCGGACCCAAGGGCCTGGTGCTCAATCCGCTGGACCGCTTCGTCTTCGGGCCGTGGCTGGGCGCCTCGGCCCGGACCGTCCACCTGCTGGGCGCGTCGATCGGTGCATGGCGCATGGCCTGCGCCTGTCTGCCGGACGCCGACGCGGCCCTGGCGCGTCTGGCCGACGACTACATCGCACAGGAGTATCCGCACGAACCGGGCAAGGCGCCGCGTTCTCGTGACGTGTCGCGCATCTTCGGCGCCACGCTCGACGACCGGCTCGGCCGTCGCGCCGACGAAGTGCTGTCGCATCCGACGCGGCGGCTGCACGTGGTGACCAGCCGCGGGCGCCACCTGATGCGGCGCGAAGGCCGGCTGCGCACGCCGCTGGGCTACCTGGGTGCGTTTGCCACCAACCTGGTGAGCCGGCGCGCCATGGGCGGCTGGCTCGAGAGGGTGATGTTCTCCGACCCGCGCGAGGCACTGCCCTTCGCGCTGCACGACTACCGCACGCGCCAGGTGCCGCTGACGCGCGGCAACCTGGGCGCCAGCGTGCTGGCCAGCTGCTCGATCCCGTTCTGGCTCGACGCGGTGCACGACATCCCGGGTGCCCCGCGCGGCGCCTATTGGGACGGAGGCATCACCGACTACCACCTGCACCTGGACTACGCCCGGATGGACGAGGGCCTGGTGCTGTATCCGCACTTCCAGGACACCGTCGTGCCGGGGTGGCTCGACAAGGCATTGCGCCATCGACACGGCGCCACCGCCCGGCTGTCCAACGTCGTGCTGCTGACACCGGACGCTCAATGGGTGCGGGCCTGCATGCCCAACGGGAAGCTGCCCGACCGCGGCGACTTCAAGGCGTACGGCGAGCGCGTGGCCGACCGGCGCCGCGACTGGGCCCGCGCCGTGGCCGAGAGCGCCCGCCTGGCCGACGAGTTCGCCGAGCTGGTGCGGCGGCCTGCGATCGAGGCACTGCCGCTGGTCTGATCCGGGGTGGTCCATGTCATGGACAACCATGAGTGTCACTTGCGGTTGACGCAGCGCAAGGGCAGGCCGGTGGCGCCGGCGTACGGTGCCCGCATCGCCCACTTCAAGGTCCGGCCATGCGCGTGCTGCTGATCCACCCGAACTACCACTCCGGCGGCGCGGAGATCGCGGGCAACTGGCCCCCGGCCTGGGTGGCCTACCTCACCGGTTACCTCAAGGCCGGCGGGTACACCGAGGTCACCTTCGTCGACGCGATGACGCACCACCTGAGCGACGACCAGGTGCGCGAGCGCATCCAGGCGCTGCAGCCCGACATCGTCGGCTGCACCGCGATCACGCCTGCCATCTACAAGGCCGAGCGGCTGCTGCAGATCGCCAAGGAGGTGCGGCCCGGCATCGTCACCGTGCTGGGTGGCATCCACGGCACCTTCATGTATCCGCAGGTGCTGAAGGAGGCGCCATGGATCGACGCCGTGGTGCGCGGCGAGGGCGAGCAGGTGTTCCTGAACCTCGTGCGCGCCGTCGACACCGGGCAGTTCGCCGCCGACCGGGGCGGCGTGCGCGGCATTGCCTACGCCGCGTCCGACGGCCAGGTGATCGCCACGCCGGCCGAGCCGACCATCGAGGACCTGGACCGCATCACGCCGGACTGGGGCATCCTGGAGTGGGACAAGTACATCTACATCCCGATGGGCGTGCGGGTGGCGATACCCAACTTCGCGCGGGGCTGCCCGTTCACCTGCAGCTTCTGCAGCCAGTGGAAATTCTGGCGCGACTACCGCATCCGCGACCCGAAGAAGGTGGTCGACGAGATCGAGACGCTGGTGCGCGACCACCAGGTGGGCTTCTTCATCCTGGCCGACGAGGAGCCCACCATCCACCGCAAGAAGTTCATCGCGTTCTGCGAGGAGCTGATCGAGCGCAAGCTGCCGGTGCTGTGGGGCATCAACACCCGCGTCACCGACATCCTGCGCGACGAGAAGCTGCTGCCGATGTTCCGCAAGGCGGGCCTGGTGCATGTGTCGCTGGGCACCGAGGCGGCGGCGCAGCTCAAGCTCGACCGCTTCAACAAGGAGACGACGATCGCGCAGAACAAGCGCGCGATCGCGCTGCTGCGCGACGCCGGCATCGTGACCGAGGCCCAGTTCATCGTCGGCCTGGAAAACGAGACCGCCGAGACGCTGGAGGAGACCTATCGCATGGCCCGCGACTGGAACCCCGACATGGCCAACTGGGCGATGTACACGCCCTGGCCCTTCAGCGACCTGTTCCAGGAGCTGGGCGACAAGGTCGAGGTGTTCGACTTCGAGAAATACAACTTCGTGACGCCGATCATGAAGCCCGACGCGATGGACCGCGCCGAGCTGCTCGACCGGGTGATGAACAACTATCGCCGCTTCTTCATGAACAAGACCTTCTTCCAGTACCCGTGGGAGAAGGACAAGCAGCGACGCAAGTACCTGATGGGTTGCCTGAAGGCGTTTCTCAAGAGCGGCTTCGAGCGCAAGTTCTACGACCTGGGCCGCGTCGGCTACTGGGGCCCGCAAAGCCGCAAGAAGGTGGACTTCGCTTTCGATCGCACGCGCGAGTTCGCGCGCCCGGACGCCCGGGCCGTGGCCGATGCCGACGCCGGCTGGGTGACGATGCACGGGCCGAAGGTCGAGCACCGTCGGCGCCAGGGCGAGCTCAATGCCGCGATGGCCTGCGGCGGCGGCACCGAGCAACTGGCCGAGAGCGACGAGCGCGTGCAGGCATGAATGCCGCGGCGCGCATCGGCCCCAACGCCATCACGCGCGTGGCCGAGGCGCTGATCGTCGGCGGTGGCCCCGACCTGGCGCAGCGGGTGTTCGAGCGTGCCGGCCTGACGGCCTACCTGCGCGAGCCGCCCGGGCAGATGGTGGACGAGGCGGAAGTGACGCGCCTGCACCGCGAGTTGCGCGGCCTGCTCGGCGCCCCGGCGGCCGCTGCCGTGGCGCGGGAAGCCGGCCTGCGCACCGCCGCCTACCTGCTTGCGCATCGCATCCCGGGGCCGGTGCAGGCCGTGCTGCGCCGCTTGCCGGCGCGACTGGCGGCGCGTGTGCTGCTGCATGCCATCCGCCGCCATGCCTGGACCTTCGCCGGCAGCGGGCGGTTCGAGGCCCGCGCGGGCCGGCCCGTGGTGCTGACGCTGCGCGACAACCCGCTGTGCCGTGGCCAGCGCGCCGACATGCCGGTGTGCGACTTCTACGCGGCCACTTTCGAGGGCCTGTTCCGCGCGCTGGTGCATCCGGCCGCCTGCGTGGAGGAGGTGGCCTGCGAGGCGCGCGGCGACACCGAATGCCGGTTCGAACTGCGCTGGTCCTGAGGTCGCGGGCCGAGCGCGCTCAGATGTCGAGGCGGTAGGGGCCGCCGCGCTCCAGCGCGCGGCCGTACGCCGGGCGCTCGTGGACGCGCGCGAGCCACGCGGCCAGCCGCGGGCAGCGTGTCGCCAGCGCCGTGCCGGCGTCCGCGGCCTCGACCGGGAAACTCATCATCACGTCGGCGGCGCTGAACGAGTCGCCGGCGAACCAGTGGTATCCGGCCAGCTCGGACTCCATGAACTCGAGCTGGCTGTCGATGTTGGGCATCACGAAGCTGTCGAGCACCTTGTCCGCGATGGCGCGCGCGATCGGCTTGGCGAAGAACGGCATCGGGGTGGACTTGATGCGGCGAAACACCAGCGCCATCACCAGCGGCGGCATGGCCGACCCTTCGGCGAAGTGCAGCCAGTAGGTGTAGCGGCGATGCGCGTCGGTGCCCGGCAGCGGGCGCAGGCGGCCGCCAGCCTTGTCCACCAGGTACTCGACGATGGCGCCGGTCTCGGCCACGGTGACGTCGCCGTCGGTGATTACCGGCGACTTGCCAAGCGGGTGCACGGCGCGCAGCGCGGCCGGCGCGAGCGAAGTCTTCCGGTCGCGTTCGTAGCGCCGCACCTCGTAGGGCAGGCCCAGTTCCTCCAGCAGCCACAGCACGCGCTGCGAGCGGGAGTTCTCGAGATGGTGGACGGTGATCATGAGGTCCGATCTTGGAGGGCTTCGGGGTCGGCGGCTCAGCCCGCCAGCAGCTTGTGCACCAGCTCGGGCGTGGTGCGCGCGCCGTACTTGCGCATCAGGCGCGCGCGATAGACGTCCACCGTGCGCGGGCTGATCGCCAGGCGCTGGCCGATGCGCTTGCTGGTCAGGCCTTCGATCAGCAGCGCGGCGATCTCGCGTTCGCGCGCGGTCAGCTCGGTGGCGACCTTGCGCCGGGCCGACAGATCCTCGAAGCTCCAGATGCCGGCCGCATGGGGCCGCTTGCGGTCCAGCGCGCGGCCCGACACGTGGCACCAGAACAGCTCACCGGACAGGCGCTTCATGATGCGCTCGTCGGCGTAGTGGCCGCGCTTGTCCAGGCTGGCGGCGATGCGTTCGCCGGTGCGCTCGAACTCGTCGTGCGTGGGGTAGAGCAGCTCGAAGCTGCGGCCCGTGAGCTGCGCCGCGTGCGGTGCGCCGAACATCGCCAGCAGCTCCTGGTTGCAGGCCACCATCAGCCGGTCGCGCGACAGCACCAGGCCGATCGGCGCCTGGTCGAACGCGGTGCGGAAGTCGAGCTCGGTCACCGGGCGGGCTGGTCGGGCATTACTGAATTCTACGTACGCCCTACGTAATGCGGTACGTAGTACGCTTGCGCGCCCCGCATCGGTGGCCGACGGAGACCCGACGGATGAACAAGATCTACCCGAGCGCGAAGGCCGCGCTCGACGGCATCGTGAAGGACGGCCAGCTGATGGCCGTCGGCGGCTTCGGCCTGTGCGGCATCCCCGAGGCGCTGATCGACGCGCTGGTGGCGTCCGGCGTCAAGGACCTGACCGTCATCTCCAACAACGCGGGGGTCGACGATTTCGGCCTGGGCAAGCTGCTGCAGACGCGGCAGATCCGCAAGATGATCTCCAGCTACGTGGGCGAGAACAAGGAGTTCGAGCGCCAGTACCTGGCCGGCGAGCTGGAGCTGGAGTTCACGCCGCAGGGCACGCTGGCCGAGAAGCTGCGCGCCGGCGGCGCCGGCATCCCGGCGTTCTTCACCGCCACCGGCGTGGGCACCATCGTGGCCGAGGGCAAGGAGCTGCGCGAGTTCGACGGCCGCACCTACGTCATGGAGCGGTCGCTGGCGCCGGCGGTGTCGCTGATCAAGGCCGACGTGGCCGACAGGTCGGGCAACCTGCGCTTCCGGCTGACGGCGCGCAACTTCAATCCGGCCGCGGCCATGGCGGGCAAGCTGTGCGTGGTCGAGGTGGAGAAGATCGTCGAGGTCGGCGAGCTGGCGCCCGACGACATCCACCTGCCCGGGATCTACGTGCACCGCATCGTGCACAACCCGACGCCCGAGAAGCGCATCGAGAAGCGCACGATCCGCACCGCCTGAACGCCGCAAGGAGCACCCCATGCCCTGGACCCAAGAGCAGATGGCCGCCAAGGCCGCCGAGGAACTGAAGGACGGCTACTACGTCAACCTCGGCATCGGCATTCCGACGCTGGTGGCCAACTACGTGCCCAAGGACATCGAGGTCTGGCTGCAGAGCGAGAACGGGATGATGGGCATCGGCCCGTTCCCGACCGACACCGAGGTCGATCCGGACCTCATCAATGCCGGCAAGCAGACGGTGACCACGATCCCGGGGTCGAGCATCTTCGGCAGCCACGACAGCTTCGCCATGATCCGCGGCGGCAAGATCAACCTGTCGATCCTGGGCGCGATGCAGGTCAGCGAGAAGGGCGACCTGGCCAACTGGATGATCCCGGGCAAGATGGTCAAGGGCATGGGTGGCGCGATGGACCTCGTGGCCGGCGTGCCGCGCTGCATCGTCGTGATGGAGCACGTGGCGAAGAAAAAGGACGGCAGCACCGACCTGAAGATCCTGCCCAAGTGCACGCTGCCGCTGACGGGCGTGGGGGTGATCCACCGCATCATCACCGACCTGGCCGTGATGGACGTGACGCCGCAGGGCCTGAAGCTCGTGGAGCTGGCGCCCGGCGTCAGCCGCGACGAAGTGCAGTCCAAGACCGGCGTGCCGCTGCACTGAGCCGCGGCCGGGGCCGGCCGCGCCGGCCCTACCAGACCGACGAACGCATCTGCAGGCGCCACACGCCGGCGTCGGCGCGGTACACCGCGATCGACGCGTAGCGCTGCTCGCCGCTGTCGTCGAATTTCATCTGCGTGTTGACGCGCGTGCGCGGCTCCTGGGTCTTCAGGTGCTTGACCAGCGTGACGCCGTCCACCGACCCGCTGCGAGCGGCCGCGTCGGCCACCGCGAACACCGCGTCATAGGCGTAGTGGGCACCCCACACCGGGCGCTCCTTGAAGCGGCGCTCGAAGTCGGCCACCAGCTTGGCGCCCGGGGGGAACTCCTCCGGATCGATCGCAGTGGCGGTGGCGTACAGGGCGGCCACGGGGATCGGCGCCGCGGCCACGTTCTTGTTGCGCACGACGTTCGAGCCCACCACCGTGACCTGCGTGTGGCCCACGTCCTGCAAGCCCTTGAACAGGCCCTTGAGATGGGGTTCGCGCGAGAACAGCACCACCACGTCGGCCTTCTCGGCCTTGATGCGCGCCGCGATGTCCTGCGTGACCTCGGCCTTGGCGTCGACGGCCTGGGCGAAGGCGATCTTCCGGCCTGCCTTGGTGTAGGTCTCGGTGAACACCGAGTTCAGTCCCTTGCCGTAGTCGCCGCTCTCGTAGACGACGGCCACGCGCTGCGCGCGCAGCGTCTCGGCCACCAGCGAGGCGGCGGCGCGCGCCTGCAGGTCGTCGTTGCCGAGCAGGCGGAAGGTGTTGCCCTTGCCCAGCCCATGCAGGCTGGCTGCCGTGGCCGTGAACAGGTGGGGCTTGCCGGTCTCGGCCACCACCGGGATCATCTTCACCGCCTGCGGCGTGTTCAGCGGGCCGATCAATGCGGCCGCGCCACCGTCGAGCAGTTGGCGCGCTCCGGTGACGGACAGGTCCACGTCGCCCTTGTCGTCGAAGGGCACGATCTCGACCTTCACCTCCTTGCCGTCGATGCGGTAGGGGCCGATGTTGAGTTCGTCCGCAGCCATCTGGGCGCCCCGCAGCAGGTCCTGCCCGCGCAGGGCGAAGGGGCCGCTTTGCGCCACCACGACGCCGATCTTGAGGGTGTCCGGTACGGAAGGGCTGCAGCCGGCAAGGGCGCCCGTGAGGGCGGCGGCCACGGTACACAGGGCCAGGGTCGCGACGCGACAGCGTGTCATCGATGAGCTCCAGAAAGGGCGGCCCGCGACGGGTTTCAACTGGGGGCGGGCGCTGTCGGGACGGATGCTGCACTGCCGCAAAGCGACCGCATTGCGGTGATCCACATGGCGCGTGAACCAATGCACGCGCGCAGGTGTCTTGGCGCGGGGTCAGCCCTCGCGCAGCGCGCGCGCGACCTCGGGCACCAGCGCCGGGCCGCGATAGATCAGCCCGGTGTAGACCTGCACCAGGTCGGCGCCGGCCTTGATCTTGGAGCGCGCATCGTCGGCGCCGAGCACGCCGCCCACGCCGATGATCGGATAGGTGCTGCCGAGTTCGGCGCGCAGCAGGCGGATGACGCGGTTGCTTGCCGACAGGAGCGGGGCGCCGGACAGGCCGCCGGTCTCCTGCCCGTTGGCCAGCTGGTGCACATGGTGCCGCGCGATGGTGGTGTTCGTGGCGATGACGCCGTGAATGCCGTGCCGCTTCAGGGTGGCGGCGATCACCTTGACCTGGTCTTCGTCCAGGTCCGGGGCGATCTTGACGAAGATCGGCTTGGGACCGAAGTCGCGCGCCAGTTCGGCGCGCCGCTCCATCAGCAGCTGCAGCAGCCACTGCAACTGCTCGTCACTCTGCAGCGAGCGCAGGTTCTGCGTGTTCGGACTGGAGATGTTGATGGTGACGTAGTCGGCATGCGGGTACACCGCGCGCAGGCCGGCCAGGTAGTCGTCCGCGGCGCGTTCGATCGGCGTGGCGGCGTTCTTGCCGATGTTCAGCCCCAGCACGCCGCCATCGGCCCGGAACGTCGACGCGTTCTGCACGTTGGCCAGGAACGCGTCGAGCCCGTCGTTGTTGAAGCCCAGCCGGTTGATCAGCGCGCGGGCCTCGGTGACCCGGAAGATGCGCGGCTTGGGGTTGCCCGGCTGCGGCAGGGGCGTCACGGTGCCCACCTCGATGAAGCCGAAGCCCATCGCGCCCAGGCCGTCGATGCAGCGCCCGTTCTTGTCCAGTCCGGCGGCCAGGCCGACGCGGTTGGGGAAGTTCAGACCCGCCACCTGCACCGGGTCGGCCACGCGTGGCTGCGCCCACAGCGCCTGGGCCGGCGTGTTCTGCAGCCGGGCGATGGCGCCCAGTGTGAGGTCGTGCGCCTGCTCGGCGTCCAGGCCGAACAGGAACGGGCGGGTCAGCGCGTAGGGGACGAAGGCCATAATTCGGCGGCGATTGTCGCAAACGATGTCTCACCCCCGCTGACACCCCTCCCATGCTGAACCAGGACGAACTCAAGACCCTCGTGGGCCGCGCCGCCATCGAATTCGTGGTGCCGGGCAGCGTGGTCGGTGTCGGCACCGGCTCCACCGTCAACAAGTTCATCGACGCGCTGGCCGGCATGAAGGACCGCATCGCCGGGGCCGTGTCCAGCTCGGCCCAGAGCACGGCGCGGATGCAGGCGCTGGGCATCCGCGTGTTCGACGCCAACGAGGTGCAGTCGCTGCCCGTCTACGTGGACGGCGCCGACGAGATCGACCCGCGCGGCTGCATGATCAAGGGCGGCGGTGCGGCGCTGACGCGCGAGAAGATCGTGGCCGACCTGGCCGACCGCTTCGTCTGCATCGCCGACGAGAGCAAGCGTGTGGCCACGCTGGGACGGTTTGCGCTGCCGGTGGAAGTGATCGACATGGCGCGTGAGCGCATCGTGCGGCGCTTCGCTGCGATCGGCGGGCGCGCGGTGGTACGCGCCGGTGTCGTCACGGACAACGGCCATCCGCTGCTGGATGTGCACGGCTTGTCCATCACCGATCCGTTCGCGCTGGAAGCCGAGGTCAACCAGTGGCCCGGCGTGGTGGCCGTGGGCGTCTTCGCGCGCCATCGCGCCCGGGTGTGCCTGCTCGGCACGGCGCAGGGCGTGCAGCGCATCGACTACGCCTGAGGCCGGCTCAGCGCAGCGCGAAGCGGGCCGGGTCCAGGGCGTCGGCCAGATCGGCTTCCACGGGCCACGGGGCGCCGCAGGCCTGCGCCGCCACCAGGCGGGCGGCCAGGCCCGCCGAGGTGATCCCGCGCGAACCGAGCGCGCACAACAGGTACAGACCTTCGCGGCGCGGCACC
>WBZX01002643.1_pt1 | contig 12045 bp, 9 predicted proteins | sample 5204211 | NCBI WGS metagenome assembly WBZX01 (sample SAMN12344362, study PRJNA552823) | activated sludge metagenome | biome: Activated sludge suspended growth; feature: Nitrification reactor; material: Wastewater; isolation source: activated sludge from nitrification reactor of wastewater treatment...
GCCCACGGCCGCGGCCACGTCGGCCGGCGCGTCGCCGGCGGCCAGGCGCCGCTTGGCCTCGAACAGGCGCAGCGCCATCAGCATCTGCTGCGGCGTGGCGTGGTGGGCGCGCTTGAACTGGCGCTGGAAGTGGAAGGGCGAGAGCCCCGCCACGCCGGCCAGCTCCTCCAGCGTGATGCGCTCGGCCAGGCGCGCGCGCATCTGCTCGATCACCGGCGCGAAGCGCGGCAGCGCGCCGTCGCGCGCGGGGGTGGCGCGCCGCGCCACCGGGCGCAGCTCGTCGACCAGATCCTGCAGCAGCGCATCGAAGGCGAGCGGCTCGCTGGCATGCCAGAGCTGGCGCAGCAGGCGCGTCGTGCGCCGCGCGCTGGCGGCGTCGCGGCCCACGGCCTCGGCGAACCACCAGCCGCGTTCGCCGCTGAGTTCCTCCAGCAGCGGCGCGTCGAGGTAGGCCATGCGGTAGCGCCAGCCGGCGGCGGTCTCGGCGCGGCCGGTGTGCAGCTCGTCGGGGTTCATCAGCACCAGCGTGTCGGCCGGTGCCAGGTGCTCCTCGCCGCGGTAGCGGAAACGCTCCACGCCGGCCTCGATCGCGCCCAGGCCGTAGGCCTCGTGGGTGTGCGGCTCGAAGGCGTGGCGCACGATGTGGGCGCGGTACAGCTCCACGCCGGCGCGGTGCGCGGGGCGCTTGAACTCGGCGGCGTCGAGCGGATGCTCGAAGGTGTCGGGGACGGCGTGCATGGCGGCTTCGCTGAAGCCGCATTGTCGGCGCAGCGGCGCTCAGGCCACGCGCGCCGCCACCTGGCGGTGGATGCGGGCGGACAGCTCGTGCACAGAGTGCACGTCCAGGCGCGCGTAGATCTTCTTCACGTGGTCGGCTACGGTCGCCGGCGAGATCGACAGCGAGGCCGCGATGTCGGTCGTGCTGCGGCCGACGTGCAGCAGCGCGCAGACCTCGCGCTGCGCAGGCGACAGCGGCAGCGCGTCGATGGCGCGCCGCAGGCCCAGGCCATAGGGCTCCTGCTGGCGGATGCCCACGTGCAGCATCGGCGCAGCGCCTTCGCCCAGCGGCGCCATCGGCGTGCTCTCGTAGACGAAGCGGCCCCACGCATTCTCGACCGTGATCACCAGTCCGTCGTGGCCCGGCGCGCCGGGACGACGGTGGTGCTGCCACAGCAGCGAGAGCGTCGGGAAGTCCTCGCGCCGGTGCGTGCGCCCGACGTTGTCCGGCGTCACGTCGCCATGCGACAGCAGCAGCATCTTCAGCGCATCGGGCGAGAGGTGGCACAGGCGCCCCTCGGCATCGAGGCTGAGCACGGCGCGGCGGTCGCGCCGCTCGACGAACTCGCCGGCCACCAGCCCGGCGCTGGGCACCTCGAGCCCGCGGGCCACGTAGCGCGACGCCTGCTCCAGCAGCACCTCGTCCTCGCGGCTGAAGCTGCGCTCGCCCGGCCCGCGGTACAGAACCAGCGAGCCCAGCGGTCGACCGCCGGCGTTGCGCACCACGGCCTCCAGCCGGGTGTGCAGGCCCTGCGGCCGCCAGATCTCGTTGTACAGCGCCGACCCGAAGAAGGCGTCGTTCTCGAGTTCCTGCGCACTGCGGATCACCGAGCGCCCCGTGACCGCCTGGCGGAAGGTCGGCATCACGTCGCCTTCGCGCCGGTTGTGGAACTCCTCGAAATAGTGGGCGGCGATGCGCGGATCGATCGGGCCCTCGAAGTAGTAGCGGATCAGGTCGCCCTGTGCGTCGGTCCAGTCGAACAGGTTGCGCAGCGACGGGATGATGCCGTGCATCATTTCCAGCGCAGCCGGGATGAAGAGTTCCGCAGGCAGACCCAGGGCGCTGAGCGCGCGCAGGCTGGCCATCTGGGCGGAGCACTTCATGCGCGCACCTTAGGACGAAGCGGGCCCGCTGTCACCCCGTCCGAAGGGGATGCCGGCGTACCGGCCCGGCGGTAGCGTGCAGCCTGGAACCACTCGGCCGCGCCTGCCGTGAATCGAGCGATCGTCTGCGTCGCAGCTTGTGCACTCGCCTGCGGATCGGCCGCACGGGCGAGCGGCCTGGAACTGCGCCAGGCCGAGCGCAGCGGCGTGGCCGGCGAGCCGGCGCGGGCGGTGGTGCTGCCCGATGAACTGTCGGCCGGCGACGCGCCGGCGCAGCCGCTGACGGCGCAGTACCGCCTGCGTGCCGAACTCGGACCGCGCGCGGGGGCCACCGCCCTGTACTTGCCCGGCCTCATCGCGCATGCCCGCATCCGTGTCAACGGCCACGTGCTGTTCGACACGCTGGACCGGCGCGCGCAACCGCTGCCGCGTAGCGCCGAGCGCATCCAGCTGCTGCGGCTGCCCGACGAGTTCGTGCACGACGGCGTCAACGAGATCACCATCGAGGCCGCCGCGACGCGCTACCTCAGCCTGTCGCCGGTGTGGATCGGCGGCGTCGCCGAGCTGGAGCGGCTGTACGACGAGCGGCTGCTGGGCGCGGTGATCGGGCCGGCGATCGTGGCCACGGTGATGGGCTGTCTCGCGCTGTGCGTGCTGCTGCTGTGGGCGCGCCGGCCGGCGCAGTCGTCGTACGGCTACTTCGGCGCCGGCGCGCTGTGCTGGGCGCTGCACAGCGCGTGGACCGTGCTGCCCGCCCCCTTGCTGCACGGCGTGCATCTGGGCGTCTGGTGGACATCGATGTACTCGGCCTTCGTCGTGCTGCTGGTGATCTTCTGCGTGCGCTTCGCCGGCTGGCACTGGCCGCGTTTCGACCGCACGCTGTGGATCATGGCGCTGGCGGCGCCCGCCGTGCTGTACGCGGCCGCGGCGCTCGGCCACCTGGCCGAGGCGGCCGAGGCCTGGCGCCTGGCCTGCATCGGCATCGTGCTGATCGGCGTCGTCGCCGTGGGGCTGCACGCCTGGCGGCGGCGCGACGTGGCCAGCGTGCTGCTGCTGGCCAGCGGTGCGGTGTCGCTGGTCTTCGGGCTGCGCGACTGGGAGATCGCCCACCGCGGCGCCGACAACAACCCGGTGTACCTCACGCCCTACGCGGGCCTGCTCTTCATTGCCCTGGTCGCGTGGATGCTGATCGACGGCTTTGTGCACGCCACGCAGGCGCTGGAGCGGGTCAACGCCGGCCTGGAGGATCGCGTCGCACGCAAGAGTGAGGCGCTGCGCGTCGCGCTGGAGGACATGCGCGCCGCGCGCGATGCCGCCCAGGCGGCCGACCGCGCCAAGTCGCGCTTCCTGGCCGCCGCCAGCCACGACCTGCGCCAGCCGGTGCACGCCATCGGGCTCTACCTCGCGGCGATACCGCCCGCAGCGGTGCCGGAGGCCATCCGCGACACGCTGGCGCGCATGGGCACCTCGCTGCGCGCGCTGGGGGCGATGTTCGACGCGCTGCTGGACGTGTCGCGCATGGATGCCGGCGCCGTCGTGCCACGGCCCGAGCCCTTCGATCTCGACGCGCTGATGCACCGCCTGGGCGACGAGTTCGCGCCGCTGGCCGAAGGCAAGGGGCTGCGCCTGCTGCTGCACGGCGACGCGCGCGCCGCCGGGCGGCGTGCGCTGGCCGATCCCTTCCTGGTCGAGCGCATCGTGCGCAACCTGCTCGCCAACGCCGTGAAGTACACACCTGCCGGCGGCGTGCTGCTGGCGTGGCGGCTGCGCGCAGGCGGCGCGCCGGGCTGGCGCATCGAGGTGCGCGACACCGGCGTCGGCATCGAGCCCTCGCTGCAGTCGCGCGTCTTCGACGAGTTCGTGCAGGGCAGCCCGCGCGCCGAGAGTGGCGGCGACGGGCTCGGCCTCGGGCTCGCGATCGTGCGCCGCCTGACGCGCCTGATGGGGCTGGCGCTCGACATGCGCTCCGTGCCCGGGCGGGGTACGCGCTTCCGGCTCGGCCTGCCCGCCACCGAGGCGCCGGCCGCGCCGGTGAAGACGCTGCCCGAGACCGCGCTCGCGCCGGGCGCCTGGATCTGCCTGCTCGAGGACGATGCCGCCGTGCTCGGCGCGATGCGCCGCCTCGTCGAACACTGGGGCTGCCGTGTCGTCGAGGGGGCCGACGCGGCGCAGGCGCTGGACGACTGGCACCGCAGCGGCTGCCCGCGCCCGAGCGCCATCGTCGCCGACCTGCAACTCGGCGCGGCGGACGGGTTGGACGCCGTGCGCCGTCTGAGGGAAGGCTTTGGCACGCCGGGCCTGCCGGCGCTCGTGGTGACTGGCGATGCGTCGCCCGATCGCATTGCCCGCCTCAACGATTCCGGCACGCCCTGGCTCGCCAAGCCGGTTCCCGCGGCGCGCCTGCGCTGCTGGCTGACCCAGGCCGCTGCCGCGCACCCGGGAGGGCCGTCATGCGGGTGTTGATCGCCGACGATCATCCGCTGGTGCGCGATGCGCTGGCGCGCGCGCTGGCCGCGGTCGACCCGGCGCTGGACGCCGTCGAGGCGGGCGACGGCCACGAGCTGCTGGCACGCCTGGACGAACAGGCCTTCGATCTGGCGCTGGTCGACCTGCTGATGCCCGGCATGGACGGCGTGAACGGCGTGCGTGCGTTGCGCCGGCGCTGCCCCACGCTGCCCGTGATCGTCGTCTCCGGACAGGTCGAGCCGGGCACGGTGCGGGCCGTGCTCGAGGCCGGTGCCGCGGGCTTCGTGCCCAAGACCGGCGCGGCCGAGACGCTGCTGCTGGCCTGCGGTGTCGTCGCCAGCGGCGGCGTCTACGTGCCGCCCCACGCGCTGCTGGCCTTGCACGACGGCGGCGCGCCGGCCGCGCCCACGGTTGCGCTGACGCCGCGCCAGCGCGACGTGCTCGCGCTGTTGATGGACGGCGAGCCCAACAAGCGCATCGCGCAGCGTCTCGGCCTCACCGAGGGGACCGTGAAGCTGCACATCGCCGCGCTGCTGCGTGCCCTGCAGGCGCGCAACCGCACCGAGGCCGTGGTGCGGGCGCGTCAGCTATCTCCAAGGGCATAGCCCAGGCTCCCCTGCGCCGTGGGCGCGCCGCAGCGCCGCTCCTCCTAGAGTGGACCGCGCGCAATCACCGCGCTTCGATCTCACTTCCAGGAGAGCCGACATGGAAACTGCCAACCGCGGCTTCGGCCGCTACGAAAGCGCTGCCCTGTGGATCGCCGCGATCCTCATGCTGGTGGCGATCGCCCTCTACGGCTGGCTGGCCGGCGGCGTGCCCGCCAGCGCACCGCCCCTGGTGGTGGCCGGCGCCGTGCACGCCGAGCCCGCCGCCACCGCGGTGCCCGAGGTGATGCCGAGCATCCCGCCCACCGCGCTCGACGACGCGCTGCCGGAAGAGCCCGTGCCGACCTTCTGAGGCCGCGCGAGGGAGGATCTCATGGCCGACCGCGACTTGCTGCAGCTGCTCTACGTGACGTCGGGCGTCGTGCTCGTGCTGGGCTACGGCCCGCAGCTGCGCCGCCTCGTCCTGCATCCCGAAGCCGGCGCCATCGCCTGCCCGATGAGCAGCTGGCTGCTGTGGACCGCCTGCCGCGTCGTCGCGCTCGCCTACAGCGCCTGCGCTGTGCGCGACGCAGCGCTGACGCTCATCGTCAGCCTCGACGTTGCGGGCCGCGCTGCGGTGCTGGCGCTGCTCGTGCGCGTGCACTGGATCCGGCGCCGGCGGCGCCGGCCGCGCGCGGCCCCCTGGCCGGCCGCTTGGGGCGCGTTGGCGCTGCTGGCGTCGACGCCACTGCTGCTGGGATGCCGTCAGCCTCAGACCGGCCCGCCGGCCCGCACGGCCACGAACCCGCAACAGGCGTCACAGGTGTCACAGGCGAGGCTCGCGTGGCTGCGACGACACGTGCTGAACCTCGTGCTGCTGCCCTTACTCGACGACGGCGAACCGCAGCGCTGGATCGAGCCTCGCCAGGCGTTCGACTGCCTGGGGCCGCTCGCCGTGCGCGTCGACGGCCGGCCCCTCGAGGACGGCGCTGCCGTCCCGTCCACGCCGTTCGTGCTGGAGTGGCGCGGCGAACAGTGCGCGCTGGCCTGGGGCGGCGTGCTGCCGCTGTCGGGCCGCATCACTCTGCAGGTGCGTAGATCCGCCACGGCCATCGCTGCGTTCGTCGAACCCGACGACATCGTGCTGCCGGTCGACGGCATTCCGCTGCGGCTGCACGATGCCTTCGCCACGGCCGTGGACGTGGGACCGATGGATGGGCCATGAACCCGCGGCCGACGGTCAGGGCGACGCCGCTTCGGCCACGCGCTGCGCCGGCAGCTTCCAGCTGCCGCTGCGGATCTCCGCATGCGTCAGGCGGCGCACCTCGACCTTGGCGATGCCGCTGATGCCGAGCTTGCGCGCCGCGGCGTGGCTGAGGTCGATCACGCGGCCGTCCTTGAACGGCCCGCGGTCGTTGACGCGCACCACCACCTCGCGGCGGTTCTTCGGGTTGCGCACCACGGCGTAGCTGGGCAGCGGCATGGTCTTGTGCGCCGCCGTCATCGCGTGCATGTCGTAGACCTCGCCGGTGGCGGTGCGGCGGCCGTGGAAGGGCCGGCCGTACCAGGAGGCGATGCCGGTCTCGGTGACCGGCACGTCTTCGGCGAGCGGCTCGTAGAGCTCGCCCTTGATCTCGTAGGGCAGGTTGGGTGCGCCCTGCGGGATGGCCGACACGCGCGGCACCGCATCGGGTGGGTGCGGGCGCGGCGCGGCCAGCGGCGCCGGCGCGGGGCGCGGTGCGGCCGACGGCGGGGTTTCGGCCGCAGGCGGCGCTGCCGGTGCCGACGCGGGCCAGGGCAGCGGCAGGCTGGGCAGGCGCAGGCTGCTGCAGCCGGTCAGCAGGCTGGCGGCGAGCAGCCCCGCGGCGCGGCGGGCCAGCATGCCGGGCGAGGCGATGTCCATGCCGGCAGTGAACGGCGCGCCGCGGCCGTGCTGCAGCGGCGGATACGTTTCACGCTCGGTCGTCGTGACAAGCGGCCGGAACGCGCCGGCACGAGGGGGGAAGGTGCAAGTAACCGCAACGGCGGGCTGCGGCGCCGGCGCAACGGCCGGACTGACATTCCACAAGCGCGTGTGGCGCCGCGCTGTCCAGAATGAATTGCGAGACCCACGCCGCGAGGACGACCATGCCGATCCGAACCACCCTGACGCTCACGCTCGCCGCCGCCTTCATCGGCGGCTGCGCGCTCGAAGTGCAGAACCGCCAGCCGGCGCAGGAGCTGGCGCAGGCGGCCAAGCCGCCGGGCTCGGTCTACACCGGCTGGCGCGTCTTCCAGGAACGCTGCGCCGGTTGCCACGGCGAGGCCGCCACGGGCACCGCCAAGGCGCCCAATCTGCTGGAACGCGTGCAGACGCTCGGCCCGCGCAGCTTCGTCAGCCGCGTGCTCTACCGCTACGACTGGGGCATCCCGGCCGCGCAGGCGGGCAGCGAGAGCGCGGCGCGCGAGGCGCTGGTCGAGGAGATCCTGCAGCGCCGCCAGGGCGCCATCCAGATGCCGGCCTGGCAGGGCGAGCCGCGCGTGCAGGCGCACATCGCCGACCTCTATGCCTGGCTGTCGGCGCGCGCCCAGGGCACGCAGGGCCCGGGCCGGCCGACGCCCTGAGCGCGCCCGCGGCGCGGCCGCCTCAGGCGCCGGGCGCCTGCGGGATGGGCGCGTTGCGTGACACCGCGCTCATCACCTCGGCCGTCACGTCGGTGCCGCCGGCGAGGTTGCGGCCCACGGTGCCGATGGTCCAGATCGGGCCCCAGGGGATGCCCCACCAGCCCAGCAGCAGCGACAGCGCGCACCAGGGCGCCGCCTTGCCGAGCGTGCTCTCGCCGGCGCGCACGAAGTGCACCGCCGAGCTGCGCTTGAACGACATCAGCAGCAGCGAGATGCAGTACTGGAAGACCACGAACCTGCCGCCGCGCCGCAGCTCCTCGTCGAGCTGCGCATTGCTGAGGTTCTCGATGCCCTTGATGGCCATGGCTTGAAGTCCTTCGTTGTGCTTGTGGTGGTGTGAAGGGCGGCGTCAGCCCAGGTAGGGCCGCTCGCTCGCGAACAGCAGGCGGCGTGCGCTCTCGCGCCACGCCGCCGGTGCCTTGTCGCCGAGCAGCACGCTGCCCAGGCTGTAGCCCTGGCCGCGCTGCTCGGGCGGGATGCCGTCGAGCAGCCGCTCGGCGGCCTCGGGCGCTTCGCCGCGGCGCAGCGCTTCGACAAAGCGCAGCAGCGTCGGCGCATGCTGGGGCGAGGCGCGCTGCGCGGCCGCGACGAAGCCTGCACCGTCCTGGCCGTTGCGCAGCGCGAGCGCGAGGCTGGGCCAGACGGTGCTCTGGTCGACGCCGTCACCCGCCGGCAGCGCCAGCGCACGTGCCACCAGCGCCGGTGCGGCGCCGCGCGAGGCCGCGGCCAGGCGGATCAGGCGCGCCTGCCCCTGCGGCCGGCTCTGCGCCAAGCTCACCGCGCTGTCGATGCGGCCGCGCGCCAGCTCCGAATAGGCGCGCCACGCGGGCGCTTCGATGCCCTGGCCGCTCTCCAGCGTGAGCTGCTCGCGCAGCGCCGCCGACGACTTCGCCAGCGCGTCCATCGTGCCCGCATCGACCTGGCCCGCGGCGCGGCGCATGCGCGCGATGTCCACCGCGATCACGTTGGCCAGCGAGGGCACCTTGCGCCGCGCCAGCTCGGCCGCGGCGATGGCCGGCGCCCACTGCGCCTTGCCGGCGGCCACATAGGAGGCCGCGTAGGCGTACCAGCCATGCTCGGGGTAGCGCGCGAAGCCGTCGGCGAAGGCGCGGTCCTTCTCGGCCTCGTCGGCGATGCAGCGCGTCGCCACGTAGGCGAGGTTGGCGTTGGCGGGCGCGGCCGCGGCGCGCGCACGGTCGCGTTCGCAGATGGCGCCGCGCTCGGCTTCGGCGGCGCCGTCCTGGCGCATGCGCAGCAGCAGCACGTCGTCGGGCGTTTCGGCCAGGCGCGCCTCGAGCAGCGCGGCGAAGCCGGGCTCCTCGCGCGCGATCCACAGCCACTCGGCGAGGTAGGGCGAGTCGGGCGCGTCCCAGCGCGCGTGCAGTGTCGCCACGCGCTTGCCTTCGGCCGGGTTGTCCAGCATGCCGAGCTGCTCGGACGGCGCGGCATCGGCCAGCGCGCTGATCACCTCGCGCGTGCCGCCGCCGCCCTTGGTGCTGATGCTCTTGGGCGGCTCGGTGAAGACGATGCCGGCCGAGGTGCTCGACCAGCGCGGCGCGCCGCGCGGGCGCTCGGGCTGCGCCGTGGCGTTGCCGTAGGTGGCGGTCCACTCGACCAGCGGCGCGAGGCCGGCGACGTTGTAGACGAACTGGCCGAAGCTGCCTTCGGGCGTGACGTCCAGGCTGTCGAGCAGTTGGCCCTGCGCGGTGCGCGCCTCGAGGTGCAGCGGCCGGCCGGGCTCGATCTCGCGCGTGAAGTGTGCGCGCGGCGCCAGCAGCGTCGCCGCCTGCGTGCCGAGCTTCACCTGCAGCGGCCGCGCGAAGCCGTTGTAGACGACCACGCTGGCGCTGCCCACCGAGCCGCCCAGGCCCAGCACCGCCGCGACGATGCCGCCGGCCACCGCGAGGCGCGCGCTCGCCGGCAGCCAGCCGTCGGCGGTCTGGAAGCGGCCCCACCAGTCGAGCCGGGTCTGGCGCTGGCGCTCGGCGCCGGGCGCGAGCGTGGCGTAGCTGCCGGGCACCACGCTCGCCGCCGGCACGGCCGGCAGCGGCGTGCCGCGCTGCACGTGATCGGAGAGCATGGCCTCGTGCTGCAGCAGCAGCTCGAGCGCGTTGGTGCGCAGCGCGCCGCAGGCGCCGGCCGTGTGGTCGACCCAGGAGTCCACCGCGTTCAGCCAGTCCGACACGTTCTCGGCCGCCACGCCGGGCAGCTTCAGCTCGCCGAGAGCCTCGGCCCAGCCCGCCGCGCCGAGGCGCTGCAGCAGCGTCTCGTCGAGCTTCACGCCGGGCGCTTCGGCGTAGACCTTGGCCATCGCGTCGCGCAGCGCATTGCCGTCGCGCACCACGCGGGCCACGCCCTTCTTGTTGACCTTGCGCGTGGCCGTCACGACGGCGACGCTGTTGATCAGCACGCCCTGCAGATCGCGCAGGTTGTCTTCGGTGTGGTCGGCGAAGTGCAGCGCGGCGAGCAAGCCGGCGAGGTACTCGGCCCAGCCGCCGCCGGCCTGCTTGGCGGCGGCGAGGTGCAGGCTGCGGCAGAGCTGGTCGTGCGCCTGCAGCCGGCCGTTGACCGCGCCGAGCTCACGCTCGACCTGCGCGATGGCCGCCGCGAGGCCGCTGCGCTTGATGACGCGGCCGCGATGCCGGATCACGCCGCCGGGCGGATGCACCGTGCCGCGCTGCAGGCCGAGCAGCTGCTGCTTCTCCTTCTCGAGCGTGCGCAGCCGCTCCATGTCCTCGGCCAGCGCCTCGGGGTAGAGCGCGGCGAAGGCGGCGGCGTCGGGCGCCGGCGCGTTGCCGTACAGCGCGCTCGGGTCGCTCGCGTGGCGCACGATCGAGCGGCCGAAGTAGACGCCGCGGTAGCGGCCGGCCAGGTACTCGCGCTCGAACTGGCGGCCCAGCTCGCCCGCCGCGTCTTCGTGCGGCACCGCGCCTTCGGGCGGCGCGCCCAGCAGCTTCGCGGTCACGGCTTCGCGCAGCGCCTGCGCCTGGTCGAACAGCGCCCAGGCCGGGCGCTCGTCGATCGGCGCGGCCACGTAGTGGCGCTTGGCGTTGGCCTCGCGCTCGTGGTTGAGCGGGTGCGTGAGCCACATCTGCGGCGGCTGCGCCAGCTCGGCGCGGAATACGCGGTGCTGTGCCGGATCGGCGCTCGCGAGCGCCGGCGTGCGGCCGTACTGCGGGTCGCCGAGCAGGCGGCCCATGTGGCCGATCACCTGCGTCTGGATCTCGAACAGGTCGCGCGTCAGGCGGCCCTTGGCCTTCTCGTTCATCACGAAGCCGGCGGCGCGGTTCCAGGCGTCGTCGGCCGCGTCGAGCTTGTGCAGCGCGTGGATGAGCGCGTCGCTGCCGGTCAGCGACACCGCCACCAGGTCGGCGTTGAGCTCCATCTCGCGCGACAGCGCGCGCTGCATCAGCAGCACGAGCTGGAACACGGTGTCGACCAGCGAGCGGATCGACCAGACGATCAGGCGCAGCGTCCAGCCCACCCAGGCGATGCGGATGTCGATGCGCGACAGGCCGTTGAGGAAGTCGTCGAGCTTGTCGCGCCGCGCCACCAGCGCGGCGGCGATCTGCTGCGCCACGTAGACCCAGCGGCCCACCGCCATCGCGCGCTGCGCGAAGTGGCCGAACTCGTGCGCCAGCACGGCGCGGAACTCGCCCAGCGTCAGCGTGTTGACCAGGCCCAGGCCGATCTCGAGATTCTTCTTCGAGGGCAGCACCAGGTTGAGGATGGACAGGTCGTAGAACACCGCGGCGTTGACGCGCGGCGAGATGAACACCTTGTGCGGGCGCGGCGCGCCGGCCTTGTCGGCGAGGCGGTGCAGGAAGCGGAACAGCTCGGGCTGCTGCTCGGGCGTGATCGCTATGTCGTCGTCGCCGCCGCCGTGCTTGACGAAGAACACCGCCTTGAGCATGAAGACGGCGAGGAAGGCCGCGCAGGCGCCGACGATCCAGCCCCAGAAGGCGTCGCGCGTGCCGCTGCCGGCACCGAAGGTGAGGCGCCAGGCCGTCCAGCCGAACCAGCCGGCGAGCGCGAAGTACAGCAGCAGGAACAGCGCCAGCCCGCCCATCGCGAGCCAGGCGTGCAGCTTGTAGGCGCGGCTCGGCCGCGCGAGTTTGTGGATGAGCGCGCTGCGCTCCGCGCCGCCGGTTTCGGACACTCGTCACTCCCTGCCTGTCGTTGTTGGCAGGCAGTGTCGCAAGCCGGCCGCGGCTTTCCATCCCGAATGTGGCGCGGTACATCCGGTTACCGCGAACTATGCCCCGCGCCGGCCCGCGTCCCTTCAGTGCGGCGCGGCGCGGCCGAAGAAATGGACGAACCGAGCAGGGAGCGTTCCATGTCCACCACCACCCGCAGCGCCTCGGCCTTCGCCAGCGCCAACCCGCACGCGCTGGCAGCCATCCTCGAAGCCAGCGAGACGCGCCGCATCATCGCGGCCACCGACATCTTC
>WBZX01002644.1_pt1 | contig 12044 bp, 12 predicted proteins | sample 5204211 | NCBI WGS metagenome assembly WBZX01 (sample SAMN12344362, study PRJNA552823) | activated sludge metagenome | biome: Activated sludge suspended growth; feature: Nitrification reactor; material: Wastewater; isolation source: activated sludge from nitrification reactor of wastewater...
ACTCATTACATGCACAGGTATTGTTGGGCGGAGCAGGAATAAACAATTTATCAGGGCTCGCCAGTTGCATTTGGTGGATGATGCCAGGCTCCGTCGCGACAATAAACTGCGTCGCCGGATTCTGTTTGGTAAACTTGAGCAAGCCACTGGTCGATCCGATGTAATCTGCAATGTTGAGCAGATGCGCTTCGCATTCCGGGTGTGCGATAAATTTCGCTTGTGGATACTGTACCATCAGGCGCGCGATTTTCTCATGTGAAAAAATCTCATGGACCATGCAGGTGCCATTCCACAGGATCAACTTTCGTCCGGTCTTCCTTTCGAGATATGCACCTAGGTTACGATCAGGTGCAAAGATGATCTCCTTGTCCTTTGGTATGCTGTTGATCACATGCACCGCATTGGTGGACGTACAGCAGATATCAGTCAGTGTCTTTAATTCGGCCGTGCAGTTGATATACGATACCACTACAGCATCCGGATGCAAATCTTTAAACTTCTTAAACAACGGTGCCGGACATGAATCTGCAAGTGAGCAACCTGCCTTGAGATCGGGCAGCACTACTTTTTTATGCGGAGATAAAATCTTGGCCGTCTCCGCCATAAAATGCACCCCCGCAAACACAATGATATCCGCCTCCGTAGCCGCCGCTTGTTGTGACAGCCCGAGGCTATCCCCGATATAATCCGCCACATCCTGTATCTCCGACTCCTGGTAATAATGCGCGAGGATCACAGCATTCTTTTCCTCCTTCAGCTTCTTGATCTCAGCTACGAGATCAAGGGACGGGTCTATGTCCACATCCAGATATCCCTTTGTATCGAGATCCTTCACATCAATTGCCTTATCTATGGTTGCACTCATTTTCTAATTGGTTATTCAGTTTATAACAACAAATAGTATTCTTTAGTTGATCTATCCGATCGTTCAAGTGGCGCCAGATGCGCCATCAAGCCTGCGGCATGATCTCCTCTGACTTGAATGCAATATGCTTTGCGTCTCCTGACGCTAGAGTTAAATCAACTTCTAATGAACGAACAAAATTTCAAAATACCCACAGCCTTCCTTCCCCGACAGAAGTTCTGCCCCGATGGGGCAGGAATTGATTTTACTGTCCCATTGCTACCAACCTGTAGCCCCTACGGGGCAAAAATCATTTTTCACTTTTCACTCTTCGTTTTTCACTTTCACACACTCCCACACAGCCCTCTGCTCTATGCTCTATGCTTTTAGCCCTTCAGCCTTTTTCGCCTCTTTAGCCTCTTCGGCCGAAATCATCCTCATCGCATTATCTCTTGAAAAAGCAAATGTCATTATCTAATTAAAAAAACTGTTGGCACCTTGTGAATCTCGGGCCACCCACTCCTCCTCCACGCATTCACCTGCCGGGTGATCACAAAACCATCCTTGCTCCCGATCCCCGCCGCTATGCAAAACATCCGCTTTGGATCCAGATACTTCTCAACGGCTTCCATGATCTGCCTGTTACGATAAGGCGTCTCTATCCAGATCTGCGTTGCATTGTCTTTATCGGCCCTCCGTTCGATATTCTGGATCTCATTGGCCAGGTCTTCCTTCTTGGCACTCAGGTAGCCATGGAAGGTAAACCGCTGCCCTTCCAGCCCCGACGCCATCAACGCCAACATGATACTCGACGGACCGGTTATCGGCACCACCCTGATCCCCAAACGGTGGGCTATGGCCACATATTTACTCCCGGGATCGGCTATAGCCGGCAGTCCGGCCTCAGAAAGCATGCCCATATCCTTGCCTTCCAGCAGTGGTTGCATCTGGGCTTCCATGAGTTTCATATTGTTGACATCCTCCGGCATCTCCTCGATCTGGAGGGTCTCAATCTTCCGGGGAGGCTTGGTGGAGCTGATGTATCTCCTTGAGGTTCTGGCCCTTTCGACGATAAAATGCTCAAGGGAATGCATGATCCGGATAGCCTCTGCCGGGATACTTTCGAGCCCGTGCTCGTCGATCGGGGTAGGTAATAGATAGAGCTTGCCTTTGAATCTGACCATAATGATATCTTTGCCGTCCTAAAAGTAACGGGTGGAACTGACATATACGATCCGGATTGAAGCTTTCGAGGGTCCCTTCGACCTGCTCCTGTTCTTTATAGAGCGGGATGAGCTCGATATATATGACATCCCGATCGCCAAGATCGCCGATGATTTCCTGGGGTATGTCCATACCATGGAGCACCTCAATATCGACATGGCCTCCGAGTTTATCCTGGTCGCCGCCACCCTCATGCGCATCAAGGCCAAGATGCTGATCCCTCGCAAGGAACTGGATGAGCAGGGCAAAGAAATCGATCCGCGCGAAGAACTGATCCAGCGCCTCCTCGAATACAAGTCTTACAAGGAAGTCACCGAGGAACTACGCCGCAAGGAAGAATCACGCTCCATGTCCTTCCCTCGGGGAAATGTCCAGGTCGAACTGGCTGCCCTGGCAGAAGAAGCCCTCGCTGATGCCGAACTCGAGAGCCTGACCCTATATAAATTATTACAGGCCTTCAAGCGCGTCATGGATCGTCTGGAAGAAGCCAAACGAAATCCGGTGCACACCATCGTCCAGTACACCTTTACCATCCAGGAAGAACAAGCCAATATTGTCAGCAAGTTGGTCTACAAACCCAGGCTGGATTTTATGGATGTATTCGCTACCGTTCAAAGCCGCATCCATGCCATCGTCACCTTCCTTGCCCTCCTCGAGATGATCAACAACCAGGTCGTCCGCATCCTCGCCGGCGAAGGGATCAATAACTTCTGGATCGAGCCACATTTAGTAGAAGAAACCAAGGCTACAGAAGAAGAATAATATAGAAAATCTTAGGCCGAGGCATGGTTTTCTTGGGTTTATATTTCTATCTTTGCGCCACAATTTAACCCTCTTTCTGACCATAACTACAAGTATATCAATCTATTATGAACGTCGGTACAATCAAACAAATCATCGGCCCGGTAGTGGACGTAAGTTTTGCAGGTGCAAACAGCAAGATTCCGGATATTCTCAACGCGCTTGAGATCACCCGTCCATCAGGTGAAAAAATCATTCTTGAGGTACAGCAACACCTCGGCGAAGACAGCATCCGCGCCGTAGCCATGGACAGTACAGACGGCCTCATGAGAGGGATGGATGTAGTGGACACCGGCAAAAACATCACGATGCCGGTAGGCGAGCAGATCAAAGGCCGCCTCTTTAACGTCGTAGGTGAAGCCATCGACGGTATCGGCCCGGTCATCAAGGACGACCGCTCCTACCCTATCCACCGCAAACCACCTACCTACGAAGAACTGTCCACCAGTAAGGACATCCTCTATACAGGTATCAAGGTAATCGACCTTATCGAGCCATACTCCAAGGGAGGTAAGATCGGGTTGTTTGGTGGAGCCGGTGTAGGCAAGACCGTATTGATCATGGAACTCATCAACAACATCGCCAAGGGATACGCAGGTATCTCCGTATTCGCCGGTGTAGGTGAGCGTACCCGTGAAGGAAATGACCTCCTCCGTGAGATGATCGAATCAGGCGTTATCAAGTACGGCGAGAAGTTCAAGCACAGCATGGAAGAAGGCGGCTGGGACCTTTCAGTCGTAGACAAAACCGAACTTGCCAAATCACAAGCAACCCTCGTATTCGGTCAGATGAACGAACCTCCAGGCTCACGTGCACGTGTGGCTTTGTCAGGTCTTACCGTAGCTGAATATTATCGCGACGGTGACCTCAGCGATCCTGCAGGTGGCCGCGATATCCTCTTCTTTATCGACAATATCTTCCGTTTTACACAAGCGGGATCTGAAGTATCAGCTCTCCTAGGACGTATGCCATCAGCGGTAGGTTACCAGCCTACGCTGGCTACGGAGATGGGTATCATGCAAGAGCGTATCACCTCTACCAAGAGAGGTTCTATCACCTCTGTACAGGCGGTATACGTACCTGCGGATGACTTGACTGACCCTGCTCCTGCTACAACCTTTGCTCACCTTGATGCTACCACGGTATTGAGCCGTAAGATCGCAGCCCTCGGTATCTACCCTGCGGTGGATCCACTCGATAGTACCTCACGGATCCTCGATCCACTGGTGATCGGTGATGATCATTACACCACTGCGATGGCCGTTAAGAATATCCTTCAGCGCTACAACGAGCTCCAGGACATCATCGCGATCCTCGGTCTCGAAGAACTCTCTGAAGAAGATAAGATCGTCGTACACCGCGCTCGTCGCGTACAGCGCTTCTTGTCACAGCCATTCCACGTAGCTGAGCAGTTTACAGGTAAGCCAGGTGCCCTGGTGCCGATCGAAGAAACCATCCGCGGATTTAAGATGATCCTCAATGGTGAAGTAGATCAGTATCCTGAAGCAGCCTTCAACCTGAAAGGCTCTATCGACGAAGTGATCGAAGAAGGAAACAAAATGTTGGCTGAGTCCGGTAACTAATCCACAACCACGAATCAATGAACCTCGTCATCCTCACGCCGGATAAAGAACTCTTCCAGGGCAAAGTCACCTCTGTCAACATCCCCGCCATCGGCGGCCGTTTTGAGGTACTCAAAGGCCACGCACCAATCGTCGCCGCCCTCGGTCAGGGTGAAGTGCGCTTTCAACTTGCCAAAGGTGAAAAACGCGCCATCAAGATCGAGCAGGGCTTTATCGAAGTGCTCCGCAATGAAGTGTCTCTCCTCGTCTCCGGCGTGGAAGAATAATTTGCTACTCAATTCTTACCCCCTTTAGGGGGCTAGGGGGAAATAAAAGAAAGCCTCGTGTTTCCACACGAGGCTTTCTTTTTTACACGCTGCCCCTTGCAATACATGCCGCGCCTACCGCGCTAAAAATATTTTTCGTTATCATTTGCTACAGACATAGCGCCCCGATGGGGCTTTGAAGTTTTACAGTCTCAACAGCATCTGAACTATTCCTTCCAACTTCAACTTGGCTATTGGCTATTGGGTATTGAATCGCAGTAAAATCTGTCTCCGGACAGTCCCCTGCATGGTTCGTTTCGGCTCCGCTCAACGACCGTAAAATCGCATTGATCGACAACAAAGTAAGTTTCGACTCCGCTCAACATAAGTCAGATTGAATCAAAGTAAAATCTGTCTACTGACAATTCCTCACAACTCACAATTCACAACTCACAAAGCAATTTTCCCGTCAGGAAAATTGAGTTTAAACCCAACACTGTGCACATTCTCAATCGTAATCTCAGGGTCTTCGTTTAGATATTTCCTGAGGCGGCTGATGAATACATCAAGGCTGCGGCCGTAGAAATAATCGTCCTTGCCCCAGATATCTTCTAGGATATCCGATCTGCGAATCACCTGGTTGGGCCGTGTGGCGAGATAGTACAGGATGTCCGCCTCACGCTGTGTAAGGCCCTTTGAGGCGCCATTGATCGAGAGATCAAGGTTGGCATAATCAAAATTGTACTTGCCGATGATGATGGCTTCCTTGGGGGCGCTTTCGATGATCTTGCGCCTGCGGAGGAATACTTCGATCCTCATCTTGAGCTCTTCAAAACTGTATGGCTTGGTCACATAATCATCACCTCCCAGTAAAAAGCCTTCCATCTTATCCTCGACCATCGATTTGGCGGTCAGGAAGATGATCGGCACATGCTTGCTGACGGCCCTGATCTTTTTAGCTAACTCAAATCCATCGAGCTGTGGCAACATCACATCCAACAGGCACAGATCAAACTCTCCTTTCTTAAAGACACTCCAGGCATCCTTGCCATTCGCGCTATGCGTCACATCATAGTTCTCCATCTCGAGTTGGTCTTTCGTGATGAAGCTCAATGAATCGTCATCTTCTACATACAGGATTTTTGCTTTCATGCTTTTGCTATAGTTGGTATATGTATTGTAAACGTACTGCCTTTCCCAAGTTCACTGTCCACCCTGATATCGCCCTTGTGCATCTGCAATATTCGCTTCACATAATGCAGCCCAAGGCCAAAGCCCTTGATGTCGTGAACATTGCCTGAAGGTACACGATAAAACTTTTTAAACAAATGTTTTTGATGCGCTGGCGCTATGCCGATACCACGATCGACAAACCTGACATTGATATTTCCACTTGCATTGGAGGTCCAGATGTCAATAGGCTGGTCGGGATTGGAATATTTTACGGCATTGTCTATCAGGTTACTAACCACACTACCCAGGTGTGTCCTGTCCCCTTCGATATCAGCTATTCCGGCTTCATAATGTCTGTTAAACACTCTTCCTTCGATACCAGCTTCCGCACCTTTGGTCTCCAGTACCTCATCGAGCAACTGATGCACATTGATTTTTTCACGCTTCAACTTAAACTCATCAGACTCCAGGCGCGCTACATTGAGTAGCTTCTCTACCTGGGTGTTGAGACGTTGGTATTGCGATCGGATGAGCTCTGTGTATCGCTTGAGTCGCTCATCACCCTGGATCACCGGTTGCTTGGTGAGATAATCACTGGACAGTTGGATAGACGTGAGCGGGGTCTTAAACTCATGTGTCATGTTGTTGATAAAATCACGCTGCATCTCAGAATAGCGCCTTTGATTTAGGATGACCCAGATGGCATATACAAAAAATGCAACCGTGATAGAGGCAATCATGGCCATCAGCCATGAGCTCCTGGTGATCGCCTGCAGATCTTCCTGGCGGGAGGGAAACTTGACGCCGAAGTAGTAGAGGAACTCATCATACTTGGGTAGCTTTCCTTCCAGGCGTCCTGGTGTACCTGATTCAAGTAGGTTACAGTGGTTGCCATAGACCATTTCGTCAGTGGCACAATTGTAGATGCCGTATTCAAAGTCGGTATAGGAATTTAACGAGCTGAATTCCTCCAGCAGGTAATACTCCAGGATATTGGCATCAATCGTATCATTGAAGTTGACGATAAAATAGTTGGGCGTGATCTGCTTGATCACATCCTTGGTCGGCAGCGTCGACTTATTGAGTTCAGCCATCTTATGGGCCACACGTAGCAGGGCGATCTTGGTGGTCTGGTCAAAGGACTTGGACTCATGATTCCAGCGCTGCGTCAGCAGGTACGTCTGCATGGCGATGATGCTGAGGATGGTCACAGCGCCCAGGAGGATCACCCACCGGATATTGATATTTTTCATTTGCTTGCAAAGTTAGGCCCATTATAGGTCATCTGGGCATGTCTAACTCCTTAATAATATGTCAATTATGGTGTATGGGCTATTTACCAAGCCATGGATACCTGGCCATAGTTGGCCCCCGGCTGTTGGATGGAGGGCCGCAGAAAGGAATGACATTGAAAAAAAAAGAAATGATCAAGAAAGCCATTAATCTCTGGCATCAAACTTCCCCTCTGTTAAGGAGAATTGATCTGGTATCCATGTGGCAAACTTTGGAAAATTGGGGTCAGAAAGAGCATAACCAACCTGAAATTCCCCTGTTATTTTATTGTTACTAATGCAATCTATCGTTATAGTACTTTTCAAACCAGAAGTGGTATCAATTATATACGACTCGCCAAGGGCATCCTCCCCTACTAATACGTTTAAAAAGGAAGTAGACATGCCTTTAGCTATACCATTGCCACTTTGTTGATAAGTTAATTCTCTAACGCCCTCTTCAGCAGGGATGCTGCGAAATAAAACCTTTAGAGTGATATCAGAATCCTTTACATAGTAATTGAAACGTATACTCAGCTCATCATTTTTATCGTAAGTAAAAGATGCATCATTGAAGGTCCATTTATCTTCAAATGAAGGCAATGCTTCCGCTTGTCTTTTCTTTACATCATCCTTCTCGCACCCGAATAAGGCCAAAGCAAAACTTATTATTGCGATTATTTTTAAACTATCTTTCATTCGGAGTATAAATGTATTTTGATGTAAAGGCTTGACTTTTAACCAAAATCGTATAATAATAACCTGCACAGGCAGGCAATTTACCAAAAAACGGTGATTCTATTCTTTCTCTAAATTTTTTTCTCTCTCTCAAAAAATATAAAAAAAGAAGAGAAAGGGCGTATTAGTGTCCCATTAATACAATCATGCTTTACGAGTGAGCGAATATTCTTCGCCTTATCTGAAATTACCTTTAGCGAACCAAGCGAATAATGATTTTCATAAAAATAAAGCTGGTCAATTAACCTCTCAGCTAATTGACCAGCATTAAACTAGGAATTTATTTTAAAACTATTTCTTAATCAACAATGGGCAAGTCTTCAGACATTGAATAAGTTATGCCACTCATTCTGGCAAAATAATTTTCAGCTATTTCAACTTCTTCAATATGCCCACGAGCTATAGCGATATTTAAAGTGTATCCAACTGGAAAATCATTTAAGTCAGTATAAGGTATAGTATAACTTCCATCATCTTCAGTAGTATATATTTTATACACTGCCTCTTCTAGGCTACTACCTCTTGGGATGAAAAACAATCCGATATTAACCATATCATTGTTACTATCAGTATTCCAAGTTACAGTTAGATTTTGTGTCACATCAATTTCACCATCATGACTATACACTGTGAAATTGACAATTTCAGGAAGATAAAATGATTCATCAATTGTAGGCATAGGATATGTGCCAAAAACATCGTAATCTATTTCTGTTCCATACAGATCCACGACATCCTCAATTTCTTCTGGACTATCATCACCAAACACTTCATGATAATAACCTGTCCTACCTCCTCCTGGGATCAATATATTGCCTACCTTAAGAGAATCAACATTCGTTGGGGCTCCTACTTTATTAAGAATTTCACCAGTAACCTCAATCGTGCCAATTTGATCCGTGAATGCAGCACCATTGGATATAATGTTGATTTCTATAGCAGCATCAACCAATTCTGACCTGAATGATAATAGTTTTTCAAGAGGGTTAAAAGCTTTTGGAGAAACTGGATCTTGCTCCTGACAAGCCATAATTCCGATTAGAATGACTACCATCGGGAAAACATATTTAATTGATTTCATGATATTCGATTTAAAATTGAAAGAATAATTAATAGTTTCTAATGAGGTATTACTTTAGATTAACATCCACAGTTACAACCATAAATTAATGGTGTAACATAAACAGCCGGTTTAAGATCTTTAGCATTAAGGGTCATAGTAGTTCCCCGAAATCTAATTTCTCCTCCATTTGTAATGCTTGCGCAACCATTTGCAGGTTGATTAACCAGATTGCAACAAGTTTGACAGGCCTCCCCTCTGACAATAACTGATACCACATAAGTTCCTTCTTCTGGAACCTGTATAGGTAGCTCATAATTATCCGGATCAGAAGAATTGGTTGTACGATCGAATTCTTGGGCATCCACATTATTTGGATTACCATGACTGTCAAAGCCGTCAACGAAAACTTCAATAGTAATGTCAGTTTCCCCAGATGAACCTAAATTTCCACAAATTCCCAAATAATAGGAAGAGAGAATCAATGTGGAGGCATTTGGATCACCTGCCGGTTTCACTTTTGCGCAATTTGAGACAAAAATCGCTATGAATAACAACACCATAGCATTCATAAATGCTTTCATAATAAAAATATTTAAGGTTAGAAAATACCTTTGATAAGAACCTAAATAATGTAAGAGGAGACTTTAAAGAATAGAAAAACTTAGCATAAAAAATACTTGACATATGGGGTTTATTTGGTTCTTTGTTAATACTAAAATAAGTACTTTTAACTAGAAATCAAAATTTTCTAATTATTTTTTTAGGCTTATATCTGCCCCTGCATTGTAGCCGCGCCAATGACTGCTTAAAAGCAGTCATTCAATGCAAAATCATTTGCTTCTCAGGCCGTTCAGGCCGAAATGGTGCCGCCACAGGCACTCACCATCCAGGCTCCTAAGCCAATCCAGGAAGCCACTGTAGCCCCTTCTGAGCCAATTCCATTCACTGTCCAGCCGGCCAAGGCAGCGGTGCAGGAGATTGAATCCTTCACCATCTTTGACCGCTGGGGAAATATGATGTACCTCAACGAACATTTTCTACCCAATGATCCGGGTGAAGCCTGGGATGGAACAAGAAATGGCGTGACCTTCAATCCCGCAGTTTATGCATACAAGTTGATCGCACGGTTTACGGGTGGGTCAACGCAAGTCAGGTACGGGGATGTGACCTTGATGCGTTAATTTTTGCCCCTTCTAATTTCCTTTAGGAAATTATCTCCCCTGTGTTCCTCCGCTTCGTTGCTTTCAGCAACATTGCTCCGAAAACCCCGGGGTTAATAAAATCTGGATTCTTTAAAAAACACACGATCCTATACCAAAAAAGAAAGTCCATTAACCCCGGGGTTGCGAAGCACACAGGGGAGAGTCCGTAAGGACGAAGGGGCAAAACGAGAAGGCCCAAAATGATTACCTCCGTCGAAAATCTCCCTTATTTCATCAGGTACCATGCTTAATTAGTGTACTTTGTATTGCATAGTACTAAAATACTACCGTATATTTGGGCCATGAAACTCGACAACATGAAAGCCCAGATGCGCAAGGGAGTGCTCGAAATGTGCATTCTCTCCCTGCTGTCGTCCGAAGCCATGTACACCTCGGATATCATCGACCGCCTCCGGCTATCCCAGCTCGTGGTCGTGGAAGGGACCTTATACCCCCTCCTGACCCGCCTCAAAAACGCCGGTTTCCTCGAATACTACTGGATGGAATCCAACTACGGCCCACCCCGCAAATACTTTAAGATCACGGACGAAGGCCGTACCTTCCTGAAAGGTCTGAAAGACTCCTGGACGGAAATCAATGAAGCAGTCTCTCTCACAGCACAAAAACCACAAGCATAAAATGAACAAGACGATCAATATCAACCTCGGTGGCTATGCCTTTACCATTGACGAGGACGCTTTTGAAACAGCCAACAACTATCTCAATACCCTCACCCGCCATTTTGGGGGCGCCGATGGAGCAGCCGAAATCATGCAGGACATCGAGTCCCGCATGGGCGAGCTGATCAACCGCAATAAAGGCACCAGGGGTATCGTCAACAAAGTAGATATCCTCGAAGCCATCAGTGTACTCGGTACGCCTGAAGAACTGAAGGACATCGACTTTTCAGAAGCCAAAACCGGCGAAAAGAAATCAACCTCCACTCCATTCCAGATCAAGACCGGCAAGCGCCTGTACCGCGATCCGGATGACAAGGTCATCGGTGGCGTCTGCTCCGGACTTTCTTCCTACTTCGGTATCCAGGATCCGGTATGGCTGAGAGTTCTGTTTGCTCTCCTGACCCTCGCCGGTGGCGCCAGCTTCCTCATCTACGTGGTGATCTGGGCTATCGTCCCCGCAGCTAAGACCGTCTCCGAAAGACTCGAGATGATGGGCGAACCCACCAATGTCAACAACATCGCCAAGATGGTCAAGGAAGAACTCGAAGAGCTCGGCGACAAGCTCCAGGATACCTTCGGCAAGAAAGACAAGAAGCGTCATTACCAACAGCCTCCAACAGACCAGGACAACACCAGGACTTCAGGCTTCTCCTTTGATTTCAAAACCCGCCAACCCGAAAAGGTAGAGGCTCCATACAATCATAAAGACTTCGTCTGACCAAAAACCTCAAGAAGGATCACATTGTGAAAAACCCACCGCTGTCGACAGTCGGTGGGTTTTTGTTTATACCCCCTACGTATCGCACCTACGGCGCTAAAATGATTTTTCACATGCCTATGCTACAGACATGACGCCCCCATGGGGCTTTGTTAATTCTTCTCGACCATTACTCCTTGTCCCTTTCCTACTGCCCACTGCAAACTGCCCACTGTCAGCTGCTCCCTGCACCTTGCCCCGGTTGCTGAGCTGTAGCACATGGATGAGGGTAAGCAGGTCGAAGCATGCACCTTGCTCCCTGCTCCTTGCCCTATGCTCTCTGCCCTATGCCCTATGCCCTATGCATGTTTTCGCGGCAGCGGAGCTGTCAGGCGAAAACTGCTACCTTTGCCCCTCCATTGAAATAACCCATGAGCGCGACAGAAGAGATCCAGAAACGAAAGACCTTTGGCATCGTATCCCACCCGGATGCAGGCAAGACCACCCTTACGGAAAAACTCCT
>WBZX01002645.1_pt1 | contig 12036 bp, 10 predicted proteins | sample 5204211 | NCBI WGS metagenome assembly WBZX01 (sample SAMN12344362, study PRJNA552823) | activated sludge metagenome | biome: Activated sludge suspended growth; feature: Nitrification reactor; material: Wastewater; isolation source: activated sludge from nitrification reactor of wastewater...
CTCGCCGTGACGGGCCCGGCGCAGCAGCTTCTGGATCACCGTGTTGTGCGACGGCGGCCAGCAGATGCCGCGGTGCATGGCCCAGAAGTCGATGATGTCGCCGATCAGATAGGTCTGCTCGGCGGGATGGTCGCGCAGGAATTCGAGCAGATGCCCGGCCTGGCAGGCGCGGGTGCCGAGATGGATGTCGGAGAGGAACAGGGTGCGGACGCGCTGCATGTCGCCATGCTGGCGGCCGAAGATGAAGGCGCCGTGATGGCTGTGTTGCGGTTTGATGGAACGGCGGGCGACGGCCGACGGCGCCAAATCGCGCGCAATTCGCCCTGACTGTCCGAAGATCGCGCAGATCGCCGGGCGTGCCCGTTTTGCCGGCGCGGCGATTCGCTACCATGCACAGCGTTGAGCCGTTCCCGAAGCACACTTATCCGGCGCCTCGCCGCCCCCAAAACAAAAGGAGACAACATGAAAACCGATCAATCCAGCCGTGGTGCCCGGTCCTTGCGGCGCGCCGCTACCGCGATGGTGTCGCTGGGCCTGCTGGCCGCGGTGTCGCTGCCGGCGTCGGCGGCCGACGTGCAGAACCGCAACTTCAAGGTGTCGATCGCGGTGAATGCCGGCACCGCCCACTACGACGGCGGCGTGAAGTTCTGCGAACTGCTCGAGAAGAAGAGCGGCGGCAAGATGAAAGCCAAGATGTACGGCGGCAGTGCGCTGGGCAAGGACACCGCGGTGGTGTCGTCGATGCAGGGCGGGGTGATCGAGATGGGCATCATGAACGCCAACCTGCTCACCGGGCTGGTGAAGGATTTCGGCGTGCTCGACTTCCCCTTCGCCTTCGCCAACGAAAAGATCGCCTACAAGGTGCTGGACGGCGAATGGGGCACCAAGCTGGCCGCCAAGCTGCAGGAAAAGGGCCTCGTCGGCCTGGGCTGGTGGGAGATGGGCTACCTCAACTACCACACCGGCAAGAAGCCGATCCAGAAGGTCGAGGACATCGCCGGCCAGAAGATTCGCGTGACCGAAACGCCGCTGCAGATCGACTTCCAGACCGCGCTGGGCGCCAATCCGGTGCCGCTGCCCTTTGTCGAGGTGTACACCGCGCTCGAGCAGCACACCGTCGATGGCGGCAACCAGACCTTCATCAACCTGCAGCAGAGCAAGTTCTACGAAGTGCAGAAGTACGTGACGGTGACCAACCACATGTACAACCCGCAGATGCTGCTGATGAGCAAGAAGGTGTATGACAAGCTCTCCGCCGACGAGAAGGCGATTCTCAACGAGGCGGCGGTCGAAGCCCGCGATTACCAGCGCCAGCTGTCGCAGAAATACGGTGCCGAGGCGCTGGCTTTCCTGAAGACCAAGATGACGGTCAACGTGATGCCGCCCGAAGAAATCGCCAAGATGAAGGACAAGACCCGGCCGCTGATCGACAAGTACGCCAAGCAGTACGGCGAGCAGACCGCGAAGGAAATGTTCGCCGAGATCGACAAGGCTTCGAAGGCCAAGTAAGCGGGCGCTGCCCCGCAGCAGGAACGAAGCCGGCCGCCAGGCCGGCTTTTTCTTTGTGGCGTGTCGGCCTCAGGGCGTCTGCGCGGCCCACAGGTGGGCGGCGGCGAGGGCCCGCCACGGGGTGAAGCGGGCCAGCCAGGCTTGCGCTTCGTCGGCGCCGATCTTGTCGGCGCGGCCGAGCAGGGCCTGCAGCTGGCGGCGCACCGCGGCGTCACCGTGCAGCGAGCCGTCCATCGACGCGAAGCCGCGCAGCAGCGTGTAGTTGATCGTCCACGGGCCGATGCCGCGCAGCACGGCGAGACGGGCGCGGATTTCATCGGCCGGCGTGCCGGTCAGCCAGTCGTCCAGCGGCAGGCGGCCGTCGGCGACGAGGCGGGCGACGCTCCGCAGGGTCTGTGCCTTGCTGGTCGACAAGCCGGCGCCGCGCAGCGCCGCTTCGTCGAGGCGGGCCACGTCGGCGGCATCCGGATAGCAGGCGAGGCCGCCGCCGTGACGCCGGCCGGCGGTGTCGATGAAACGGCGGCGCACCGCCAGCGCGGCGGCCATGCTGATCTGCTGACCGGTGATCGCCCAGCTCAGCGCCTCGAACGGCGAGGCGGTCTGCGGCACGCGCAGGCCGGGCCGGCGGGCGAGCAGCGGGCCGAGTTCGGGATCGTCGCGGTGGGCTGCGGCGAACGCGGCGACCGGTTGGTCGAGGCCCAGCATGTGGCGGACGCGGGCGTCCACGTCGGCCGTGTCGGGCGGCGGGCCGTCGACGGCGAGGCTTGCCGTGGCGCTGTCCGGGCCCAGCACGACGGTCAGACAGGCCGGGTGGCCGTGCCACATCAACCCTTTTTCGAAGCCGTCGGCGGTGACCCTTTCGGCCCGCTGCTGCTTGTCGCGGGCGTGAAAGAGGAGGATGTCGGCGGGGCGGAAGTCGGCGGGAAGCTGCATCGTGGGTCGAGGGTACCGCAGCGGACGGCCCGTGGGGGCGAACTTGTTCGCCCCCACGGATGTCACGGTGCGCCGGCCTTGCGCAGCGTCAGGTTGATCCGGCAGTCGCCGGTGGTCGGGTGGCTGCCGGCGCCGAGCGGGGCGATGCCGTGGAAGCGCAGGCGCGCCGGGCCGCCCCACACCAGCACGTCGCCGTGGACCAGCGGCACGCGGGCCGGCCGGCCGCCGCGCTGGAGGCCGCCGAACAGGAAGAGCGCCGGCAGGCCGAGGGAGATCGACACGATGGGCTGGCTGAAGTCCTGCTCGTCGCGGTCCTGGTGCAGGGCCATTTTGGCGCCGGGGGCGTAGCGGTTGATCAGGCAGGCGTCGGGGCAGAAACCGGCAAAGCCGGCGCGGGCCGCGGCGGCGCCGGCGAGGCGCAGCAGCAGCGGCGGGATCGGCGGCCATGGGCGGCCGCTGTCGGGGTCGGTGGCGACGTAGCGGTAGCCGTGGCGGTCGGTGATCCAGCCCAGCGGGCCGCAGTTGCTCATCGCCACCGACATCGTGAAGCCGCCGGGCGTCGTCATGTGGCGGAGCGGGGCGGCGGCGGTGAGCGCCTCCAGCGCGGCGACGATGGCCGGCGCGTCGGCCAGCGCGAAGGCGTGCAGCAGCACGGCGCCGGGGGCGAGGGGCGTCGCCTCGGGCGCATCGAACAGGCCGCTCACCGGCCGGCCTCGCGGTCGAGCAGCGTGCGCTTGCGCTCGACGCCCCAGCGGTAGCCGGACAGGCTGCCGTCGGTGCGCACCACCCGGTGACAGGGAATCGCCACCGCCAGTGGATTGGCGGCGCAGGCGCTGGCCACCGCGCGGGCCGACTTCGGCATGTCGAGGCGGCGGGCGAGTTCGCTGTAGCTCAGCGTGCTGCCCGGCGGGATGTCGCGCAGGGCCAGCCAGACGCGCTGCTGGAAAGCGGTGCCGCGCAGGTCGAGGGGCAGCGCCAGCCGGCTGCCGGGGGTATCGACGAAACCGACGACCTGCGCCACCCAACGTTCGAACTCGGCGTCGGCGCCGAGCAGGCGGGCGCGCGGGAAGCGGTCCTGCAGCTCGCGGGCCAGCCGGTCGGGGTCGTCGCCGAGGGCGATCGCGCAGAGGCCGCGCGGGCTGGCGGCGACCAGGATCGCGCCGAGGCTGCACTGGCCGATCGCGAACCGGATGTCGGTATCGGCGCCGCCGGCCCGCCAGGCGGTGGGCGTCATGCCGAGCAGCGCGCCGGACTCGGCGTAGAAGCGGCCGGACGACGGGTAGCCGGCGTCGAGGATCGCGTCGGTGACCGGGCTGCTGCCGGCGAGGGCGTCGCGCAGGCGCCGCGCGCGTCCGGCGGCGGCGTAGGCGCGCGGCGTAAGGCCGGTGACGGTGCGGAACAGACGATGCAGGTGGTGGGGGCTGAAGCCCGCGCGGGCGGCGAGGGCGGCGAGCGAGGGCGGGGTGTCGGCCGCGTCGATGAAGCGGCACAGCTCGGCGATCAGCGCCGCGTGCGGGTCGGGCCGGTCGGGGTGGCAGCGCCGGCAGGGGCGGAAACCGGCCGCCTCGGCGTCGGCGGCGCTGGCGTGGAAGGCGACGTTTTCGGGCCGCGGCTGGCGCGCGCCGCAGGACGGGCGGCAGTACACGCCGGTGCTCTGCACGGAGTAGAAGAACTGGCCGTCGGCGGCCGGGTCGCGGGCGACGACGCGGGCCCAGCGCGGGTCGGCCAGCGTGCGGGCGGCGCGCTCGGCGGAGGTGCTGCGGGTGGCAGATGCGCTGTTCATGCGGGGTCTCCGGCGGGGCGATGGCTCCAATTTAGACCTTGTCGGCCGGCGCCGCACTCCGCGGCTTGCGCTCGAATCCGTGCTGCGGCGGATCGTTCCGGCCGCCGGCCTGTCCAACCGGGGTGCCGTCCGCCCGAAAGGAGTCTGCCATGGGTCAGCCTGTGCTTTCATCGGAAGTCGCTGCGATCTTCGCATCCTTCGGTCTGCCCGCGCCGGCGGCGGGCAGTGTGGTGGTCCATTCGCCCATCGACGGCAGCCGGATCGGCGCCTGCGTGCCGGTCGACGGTGTGGACGCGGCCCTCGTCCGGGCGCGCACGGCCTTCCTGCGCTGGCGCCTGGTGCCGCCGCCGCGGCGCGGCGACATGGTGCGCCGCTTCGGGCTGCTGCTGCGCCGGCACAAGACGCAGCTGGCGCGGCTGGTCAGCATCGAGAGCGGCAAGATCGTCGCCGAAGGCCAGGGCGAGGTGCAGGAGATGATCGACATCTGCGACTTCGCCACCGGTCTGTCGCGCCAGCTCCACGGGTTGACGATGGCCAGCGAGCGGCCGGGTCACCGGATGATGGAAAGCTGGCATCCGCTGGGCGTCTGCGCGGTGATCACGGCCTTCAACTTTCCGGTTGCGGTGTGGGCGTGGAATGCGGCGCTGGCGCTGGTGTGTGGCGATGCGCTGGTGTGGAAGCCGTCGTCGCGCACGCCGCTGTGCGCGCTGGCCTGCCAGGGCCTGCTGCTCGAAGCGATGGCCGAAGCCGGCGAGGTGCCGCCGGGCCTCAGTCAGGTGCTGGTCGGCCCGGCGGCGCTGGGTTCGGCGCTGGCCGACCATCCGGACGTGGCGCTGCTGTCGGCGACCGGTTCGACAGCGATGGGGCGCAGTGTCGCGCCGCGGGTCGCGGCCCGTTTCGGGCGCAGCCTGCTCGAGCTGGGCGGCAACAACGGAATGATCGTCGCGCCCAGCGCCGATCTCGATCTGGCGTTGCGGGCCATCGTCTTCTCGGCCGCCGGCACTGCCGGCCAGCGCTGCACCACGCTGCGCCGGCTGTTCGTCCATGACGCCGTTGCGGCGACGCTGCTGCCCCGCCTCGACGCCGCCTTCGCGAGCCTGCCGGTGGGCCATCCGCTCGACGCCGGCACGCTGGTCGGGCCGCTGATCGATGCGGCCAGCCTCGATGCCCACCGCGCCGCGCTGGCCCAGGCGCAGGCCGACGGCGGCACCGTGCACGGCGGCGGGGTGGTGGCGGTGGCCGGCTGCCCGGACGGCTGCTACGTCCGTCCGGCGCTGGTCGAGATGCCGGCCCAGACGCCGCTGGTGCGCCGCGAGACTTTCAGCCCGATCCTCTATCTGATGCGCTACCACAGCCTCGACGAAGCCATCGCCGCCCACAACGATGTGCCCCAGGGTCTGGCGTCGGCGATCTTCACCACCGATCTGCGCGAGGCCGAGCGTTTCCTGTCGGCGGCGGGCAGCGATTGCGGTATCGCCAACGTGAACATCGGTCCGTCCGGTGCCGAGATCGGCGGCGCCTTCGGTGGCGAGAAGGATACCGGCGGCGGCCGCGAAGCCGGCTCCGATGCGTGGCGCGCCTACATGCGGCGCGCGACCAACACCATCAACTATTCGGGCGATCTGCCGCTGGCTCAGGGGGTGCGTTTCAGTTGAGCGGAAGGATCGAGCCAGACTATCGGCATCAGCGAAATCGGCAATTGGACACGATCGTGCCCGGCGACAAGAATTCAGGGTGTGAACACCCAGTCGGAGGTCAAGGCCATGAAAGCGATCCATCTTGCCAGCCATGTGGCGCATGCCGGCGCGCATGACCAGCTGCTCCGGTTCGTCGTTGGCGTCGGCGTGGCCGGCCTCGGCGCGGCCCTGTGGCTGGCCGACGTGGCGCGGATGCTGGCCGGCTAACCCGGCCGGCCGCGGCGCCGTCCGCCGCCGATGCCCACACTTTCAGTACCCACCCACCCGCTCATGAGGAGAACGCGATGAAGAAGAGTTCCGCCAAGTCCGTCAAATCCGCCGGTCCGGCCATGGACATCGGCATTGCCGCCGACGACCGTGCCGATATCGCCGCGGGCCTGTCGCGCCTGCTGGCCGACAGCTTCAACCTTTACCTGATGACCCACAACTTCCACTGGAATGTGAAGGGGCCGATGTTCAACACCCTGCACCTGATGTTCATGGCGCAATACACCGAGCAGTGGAATGCGCTGGACGTGATCGCCGAGCGCATCCGCGCGCTGGGGCATCCGGCGCCGGGGACGTTCAAGGCCTTCGCCGGGCTGGCCTCGATCGACGAGCCCGAAGGCGTGCCGACCGCCACCGCGATGATCCAGCTCCTCGTGGCGGCCCAGGAAGCCACCGCCCGCACCGCCCGCGGCCTGTTCCCGCTGGTCGACAAGGCCAACGATCAGCCTACCGCCGATCTCCTCACCCAGCGCCTCGAGGTGCACGAGAAAACGGCGTGGATGTTGCGCAGCCTGCTCGAGGAGTGAGTCAGGGCGCGGTCGGCGCCGGGCACACGCGGCTCAGCAGTTTGGCGTTGTCGTCGTTGTAGCTGCGGATGCGCGGCCAGTCGAGGGGGTCTTCGCCGGCGAAGTCGTTCAGGACGACCCGCCCGGCGGCGTGAATGCGCGCCTCCCGCGCCTTGATCAGCCTGCGCGGGCAGTCGACGAGCAGGCGCAGGTAGGCGTGCTCCATGATCAGGCTCTGGTGCGACGCGGGCAGCTCGGCCGCGAGCTGGCGGGACTTGTCGAGGCCGGCGGGCGTCAAGTCGGCGCGGGTCCAGACGGCGACGAAATCGCCACTCCGCTCCAGCGTGGAGGCGTCGTAGTAGGTGATGGTGATGGGGGTTTCGTTGTAGCGTTGCCAGTCGCCCGGCTCGCCGGGGTCGGGGCGCGGCTGGTTGTAGATGCGCAGATGGGCGGCGGAGGTTATCGGTTTGCGCCGGAACGGCGTGCCGCCGGCGTTGTCTTCCGCCGCGCGCAGCACGATGCGTTCCGGGCTCTCGACCTGCACGCTGAGGCGGTTCGTCGACGGATGATCGGCGCCGGGCGGAGAGATCCGCTCGATCTCCTCGATGAGCACGTCGCCCTCGACCCTCCATTTGCCGGCGGTCCGCAGCGGGCGGACCATCTCCGGCGTGCCGACCTGGTCGACGGCGGGGTGGAAGCCGATCACCGCCTTGAAGGTTCCGTCGCGGAAGTAGCTACGTTCGATGTCCAGCGTGCCCGCATCTTCGATCCGGTCGGCGTACCAGGTGCCGATCAGCGTGGCGGCGAGGCGGGCGTCCACCTTGGGTTCGACCGGGGCGGCGACCGAAGGAGGCGGGGCGGCGGCGAGGGGCTGGCCGACCGGCAGCCCGGCCAGTGCGGCGGCGACGACGAAGCCGCGCAGCAGCGAGACGGGCGTCATGGCGCGATCCTCGTGGCGGGTCAGGGCTTGACGGCGCAGACGGCCTGCTGCGGGCTGTTCGGCTGGGCCGTGCCGCGCAGGCGTTCCCACTGGCCGGGCTCGGCGGTCGGGAAGCTCATCGACATCTCCTGCCCGTTGGTCAGCGTGAACCTCAGCTGGCGCGGCCGGATGAGCTTGAGGCGGCAGTCGGTGAGGGTGTAGGTGCGCATCGACTTGATGCCCGGGCCGGCGCTGCCGCCGGGGCTTTGCTTCTTCATCGCGTCGATCGTGGCATCGCTCAGTTCGACGCGAATCCATGCGCCGACGATGTCGCCGCGCCGGTCGAGGGTGCTTTTGTCGTACGACGAAATTCCGGCCGGGCCGCGTTCGACTTCGACCCACGCATTGCTGCCGGGGTCCGGCACCGCATCCCGGACCCGTCGCACGTGTTCGTCGGTGGTTTCCGGTTTGCGCTCGTGGACGCTGCGCTTGCCGCTCTCCAGATCGATGAAGATGAGGTGGGTGGCATCGACGACGAGCGTCCGGGCACGCTCGGTATGGGGCACCTGATAGTCGGGGGAGGACGTTTTTTCGGTGATCTCGGTGGACACGTCGCCGTCCACCGACCAGCTGCCCGAGAGCTGCATCGTGTGGATCGTGTTGGGGCCCATGCCCTGGGTGAGGTCGACCCGCGTGATGGTGCCGACGAACTTGCGGTCGGCGCCGTAGGTGAACTCGCTGCTCCATTGCACGCCGTCTTCGACCTTGTCGATGAACCAGGTGCCGACCAGATAGTCGGCGAGCTTGGCGTCGCGGTAAGTGGCGTCGGTGGCGTCGGTGGCGTCGCTGCTTTCGGCGGCCGGCGGTGCGTCGGCCAGTGCCGGCGGAATGAAAACCGTGGCCAGCAGGCCGGCCAGCAGCACAGCGATGGGGCGGATCATGGTCTTGCCTCCTTTTTACGCGAGCGCGACGGCGAGGGCGACGGGGCATGCCCCGCGCCTACCCTTGAGTCATTTGACGCCCGCCGGCCGCGACGTGCAAGACCGCCGCCGGGCGCGTTTGCGTAAGATCAAGTTTCCCGCTGCCACAGCATGCCGTGGGTGACGATGAACTGGTATTTGCGCGCGTGCTCGCGGATCACCAGCGGGATGTCCTCTTCGCGGCGCAGCACGAAGCCCTGCCCGCGCAGGAAGGCCTTGAGGGCGTCGGCGGATTTCACCGGCGTGGCGTCGGCCTCGAAGCCGCCGAGCCAGGCTTCCTTCGGCGTGAATTGTTCGAGCCACGAATAAGGCGAGAACAGCGCCACCAGACCGCCGACCTTGACCAGCCCGCGCGGCCCGCCGAGGCGGCCGAGGAGCGCCTTGGGGCTGGGCAGGCGGCACAGCAGGTTGGCCAGCAGCACCGCGTCGAAGTCGGCCAGTTCGGCCGGCAGCGAGCAGGCGTCGGCCTGGCGGAAGGCGACGCGGCCGCGCTCGATGGCCGGGTCGATGCGGGCCGCAACGGTTTCGCCGAGATCGCCTTCGTCGCGCCGGAAGTAGTCGAGGGTGCCGTTTTTCTGCAGCGCTTCGGCGGCGTCGATGAAGGCGCGCGAGAGGTCGACGCCGAGCACCGCGCCGAAGCCGCGGGCCAGTTCGAAGCTGGCGCCGCCGACCGCGCAGCCGATGTCGAGCGCCTGCGCGGTGCCGCTGCCGAACTTTGCGGCGCCGTCGAGCAGCCAGTGGGCGCAGCGCTGCGGGAAGGCGGTGGCGCACTGCGGGCCGCCGGGCCACGGCATCTGGGTTTTCGGTTCGCCGTGGTGGAGCAGCATGTATTCGTCGACGATGCGGGCGTCTTCATAGACCTGTCGGCCGGCGTCGGCCGCGCCGAGCCTGACCGCGCCGCCGTCGTGGGCGGCCTGCACGACGCGGAAGCCGGCGTGCTGGAAGAAGTGCGGGCGGAAGTGGAAGCGCGCCCACACGCTGGCTTCGTCGCCGCAGGAAGCCCACGAGCCGCCGAGCATCATCTGGTGCTGGCCGTCGTAGCAGGGGGTCGAGAAGTCGTCGTAGAAGGGGTGGACCTTGCTGCCGGGCAGCGGGTTGAAGTCGTCGCCGATCCATTGCCAGAGATTGCCGAAGACGTCCCGCGCGCCGCTGGCGGCCGGGCGGCCGGCGTCCACCGGCCATGGCGAGCCGTGGCCGAGCTGGCTGTTCCAGCCGCTGTCGCGGGCCAGGGTGGCGCCGTCGGCGCGGAAGGGCGGGTCGGTTTCCATCCACGCCGGGTCGCGCAGCGCCTGGTGTTCGGCCTCGGTGGGCAGGCGGCAGGGCTGGCCGTCGCGGTGGCTGCGCCAGGCGCAGTAGGCCATGGCTTCGTGGGCGTTGACCTCGACCGGCCAGTGCCACGGCATCGGGACCGTCTCGAACAGCGTGCGCAGGCGGTAGCGGTGCAGGCCGGCCGGGCCGTCGGGGCGCCAGAAGCACGGCCACTTGCTGTTGCGAAAGCCGCGCCAGTCCCAGCCGGCTTCGGTCCACCAGCCGGGTTCGAGGTAGCCGCCGGCCTGGATGAATTCGAGGAAGGCGCCGTTGCTGACGAGCTGGTCCTCGACGCGGAAGGCCTGCACGGCGACGCGGCGTTCGCCGTATTCGTTGTCCCAGCCGAAGCTGGGCCAGTCGGCGGGTTTGCCGAGGGTGCGCTGGGTGGCGGCGATGTCGAGGAAGCGGGCCGGCGGGTAGTCGCGGCCGGCGAGCGGCGGGAAGTCGGCCTCGGTGCCGGCGCTGGAATGCAGCTGCGGCCACTCGGGCGGGCGGGCGACGAGTTCGAGCGGCAGTTCGCGGATCAGCACCGAGGACGTTTCGAGGTGGATGCGTTCGTGCTCGAAACCGAGGAACAGTGCCCACAGCGGGTCGCTCATGGCGATCGGCGGGTGGCCGTCGGCGAGGCCGGGGTGGGTGTCGATCAGCTCGCGGACGACGGCGTAGACCCGCTGGCGGTAGCTGTGGGCTTCGGCAAAACTGGGCCACAGCATCGCGTTCTTCGACATGTCGTCCCAACGCATTTCGTCTACGCCGGTTTCGAAGAGACGTTCGAAGTAGGGGTTGAGCGGCGCGTCGATGAGGCCGGCAACGCGCAGCTTGTTGATGTAGAGCGCCGCCGGATGACAGTAATAAAAGATCATCGGGTGGCGCAGGTGGTGGTAGGGCGGGCGGTAGAAGGCTTCCTCGCCCTGCAGCGCGGCGAACAGGGTTTCGGTCAGCGTCCAGCCGTTGTCGAAGGCGGCGAGGACGCCGGCGCGGGTGCAGCTGGCGAGGTTCGGCGCCGGCAGCGCGGTGAGCCGGCCGTCGGGCTGGCGGCCCGGGCAGTCGGCCGGGGCGAGGCCGGTCCACCACCACGTCGGGCGCGGGCCGCGCAGCAGGGTGTCGTGTTCGCCGCGGAGGTTCTGGCGCCACGCTTCGGCGTGGTCGGCGGCGGGAACGGTCGGGTGCGACATGCGGGTCTCCTGGGGGCGGTTCTGCTGCAAAGCTGGCTGCATTGTATTCGCAGCGGGTTCAGGTGAAGAGTTCGGCCTGGACGGGGTCGGGCGGGCGTTCGGCGGCGGCGTCGGGGCGGCACAGGCTGCTGACGCGCACGCCGAGCAGGCGGATGCGCCGCTCGAGCGGGATGCGCTTCAGGCATTCGCCGGCGGCGCGGCGGATCTGCGCGGCGTCGCCGACGGGCTGCGCCAGCGTGTGATCGCGGGTGACGGTGCGGAAGTTGTCGAAGCGCAGCTTGAGGCCGATGGTCTTGCCGACGTAGCCCTTGCGGGTCAGGTCGGCGGCGAGCTGTTCGCACAGCCGCGTGAAGCTGGCCGACAGTTCGGACTTGTCGGCGCGCGGGTGGAGGTCGCGTTCGAAGGTGGTTTCGCGCGACAGGCTTTTCGGCTCGCTGCGGGTGACGACCGGGCGTTCGTCGTCGCCGAGGGCGGCGCGGTGCAGCCAGAGGCCGTAGCGCTCGCCGAAGTGCGCCTGCAGCCACGCCGGGTCGGCGGCGGCCAGCTCGCCGATGCTGACGATGCCGAGCTGCTCCAGCCGCGCCGCGGCCTTGGGGCCGATGCCGTTGATGCGCCGGGCCGGCAGCGGCCAGATGCGGGTCGGCAGGTCGGCGGCGGTGACGATGGTGATGCCGGCCGGCTTGTCGAGGTCGGAGCACAGCTTGGCGAGCAGTTTGTTGGGCGCCACGCCGACCGAGCACGACAGGCCGGTGGCCTCCGTCACGGCCTGCTGGAGCTCCTGCGCGATGCGGCGGGCGGCGTCGGCCGAGCCGTCGGGGTTGAGGGCGCCGAGGTCGATGTAGATTTCGTCGATGCCGCGGTCTTCGACCTCCGGCGCGATCTGCCGCACGGCCGCCTTGAAGAGTCGCGAGTAATGGCGGTAGGCCTCGAAATCGGCCGACAGCAGGATCGCGTCCGGG
>WBZX01002646.1_pt1 | contig 12031 bp, 7 predicted proteins | sample 5204211 | NCBI WGS metagenome assembly WBZX01 (sample SAMN12344362, study PRJNA552823) | activated sludge metagenome | biome: Activated sludge suspended growth; feature: Nitrification reactor; material: Wastewater; isolation source: activated sludge from nitrification reactor of wastewater treatment...
CATCGATGATCGGAACGGAGTTATCGTGTTTGAAATCTTCCTGGTGGATCCGTTGTGCGCCGATCGATACATATACGGCGTCGAAATTACCGGCTTGTTTTTCTGTCAGTACGTCTTCCACCCTGCGGTTCACCCGGATGGTAACGCCCATGCGCAGGATGCGGTTGATCTCGGCATCCAGGATGTCTTTGGGCAACCGGTAATCGGGTATGCCGGTACGCAGTAAACCTCCGGGTTCGCTGCCGGCCTCGTATACTTCAACCGTGTGTCCCAGCCGGGCCAGGTGATACGCGGCCGATAATCCGGAAGGACCGGCGCCGATCACCAGCACCCGTTTTTTGGTATCGTAGGCAACATATTGTATCGGCCATTTCTGCCGGATGGCTTCATCGCCGATGTATCGTTCCACCGCGTGGATATTGATGGTCTTATCAATGTGGTTGCGGTTGCAACCCGTTTCGCAGGGCTTTACGCACACACGGCCCATGATGGCGGGGAAAGGACAATCTTCCACGAGCACCTGGAACGCTTCGAAATAGTTGCCCGACTGCGCCTGGGCCAGCCAGGCCTGGATGTTTTCGCCCGCCGGGCAGGCGCTGTTACAGGGGGGCATGAAGTCCATGTAAACCGGGCGCCGGAACCGCAGGGGGCCTGTGCCCTCGGCATGGGTAAGCAGGTCGACGGGTTTGGTGATGTCTGTTGAAGCCATGATACTAGGTTTATTGCGTGATCAGCCAGGCCGGGCCTGGTTGGGTCCGGAAAAGTAGACGCATTGCCCAACAGAACGGGTGACGTAGTTCAAGCGAAAAAATGATTGTTATCAGTTGAGATCTGGTGCCCGCAGGGGGTTGCAGGTCATCGCTTCAGCAGCCGGTTGATCTTTTTGCTGCTGAGTTTTTTGGAGCCGAGATATTCTTTCATCGATGTAAGTTCATCCATGTATGCCTCTTTGGAATAAAAACCGCTCAATGCTTCGGGGCGGTTGTATACGGCAGTAAGCCATTCCGCCACGTCTTCAGCCATCGCTACGCCCTTTTTGTTGTTGCCGGCTTCGATATAATAGCGGTACATGTATTTACCCATCCACATCTGAACCGGGGACAGCTTCGGGCAGATCGAATCGTATTTGGCGAACCAATAGCCAAAGCGGGTCATATCCTTCTTTTCCAGGTAATGTTCGAAGAGCGTATAGAAGAGCGTGAAGAACCAGCTATCGCCGTCGAAGCAAACAAATCCCCTGTCATCGCTCAGTACAGGAACATATTTTTCCTGGATGAATTTTTCCAGGATACGGATCTCGGTGTTTTTCGGCAGGTCGGATACGGCTTCCTGTGCGATGAGTTTGTAGGCAAGGCCGGTTTGCACGAGGTTGTCCTCGAACAGCATCTCGCTCCTGGACGTGAAGTAAACAGGACGCTTACTGATATTATTCGCGATGATATCGAAGATGAAGATATCGTTGCTGAGGTAGTAATCTTTTTCGAGGTAAAGAACCATGGACTCGGTTTTCGCCGGCTCTTTTCCGTTGTTCCACGCAACCGGGATGTCAAAAGCTACCTGCCGGTAGGGGAAAGAGGGCGCCGAGCCGGGATCTTCGGTATCGTAGAGGTAGCGCTTGTTGTAAATGAGTTTGACAAAATCCTTCACCGGCATGTTGCGGTACGAATCGTACACGCCGGCGGCGTCCTTGTAGTAGGTGTAGTCGTTACCGGTTTCTTCGAGGAAGGAGGTAGGAACGGTCATACGCACTCCTTGCTTCCGCTTCAGCATATCAACATAGGGCGACAGGCCCAGCTGGCTGTAATTGATCACCGTTACGTCTTTCCGGAAACCGGCCACTTCCTGCGCATACCATAACTGGTAGGTGTCGTTATCGCCATAGGTAAAAAGAATGGCGTTTGGTGCGCAGGAGTTGAGGTAGTTCTTCGCCTGGAGCAGGTAGGGCCCGGGCAGCGGGGCCTGCCGGATACAGCGGGCGGCCAGGCTATCGTATCCGCAGATGCGCAGCTGGTTGTACTGGTACAGGTATTCGTTGAAGAGTTTAATATCGCTGTTACCAACAATGGACAAGTAAGATGGATTCGCCTGCCGCATTTTTTCGAACTGGATACGGGTATTGTCGAACGCTTTGAGAATACTGTCGAATCGTTGGGCCGAAGGATATTCGAGCGGAGCCAGCTTGCGGTGCAGGGTATCGTATTCGGGGAACATGCCGCCGAACTGGTACCAGAGATAACTGGCAGCCAGGCCGGAATAGGCTCTTCCCAACGCTTCGTGCAGCGTATCGTTGAGGTCGTTGCGGTTGCCGTAATCGCGGATCACATCCAGGTACCAGCCATTGTAACCATAATAAGGTATCCGGTCGAAATTGTACCAGTTGAGGGAGGAGCCATCTTCCTGTAGGAACCGGGCCACCTGCGCATCCACATCCGGATCGGTTGTTTTTTCATACGTGCTGTCGAGATCGAGGTACCTGTTCTTCGCGAAGGAGAAAAACAATTGTTCACTCAGCAGGCGGTCGCCCTGCGTGGCGTTCACCTGTTGCACGTACCATCCTTTTTTCTTTTTGGAAAAGCGGGTGTAGTTCTCGTACTCATCCAGCGACTGGTAAGTCTGGCTGAATGTGCGGATCACATCAGCGTACGAAGGTTGCTGGGCATATATAAAATGGCTGCTCAGCATCAGAACGAATATGAACAGCCATTTTCTTTGCATATTGCAATATACTGCCGGCGGCGGTCAACTGATCTTGCCGAGCACGAGTTTTTTCACATCGGCCAGGGCGATCCGTTCCTGGGTCATGGTATCGCGGTAGCGGATGGTTACGGTATTATCTTCCTTGGTCTGGTGATCGATGGTCACGCAGAACGGGGTGCCGATGGCATCCATGCGGCGGTAGCGTTTGCCGATGGTATCCTTCTCTTCATAGAAGCAATGGAAATGCGGTTTGCATTCCTGCATGAGCGCTTCGGCGATCTCAGGCAGACCGTCTTTCTTGGTGAGAGGCAGGATGGCCAGTTTGGTCGGGGCGATCTTGGGCGGGATACGCAGCACCACGCGACTGTCTTCGGTGCCGTCTTCCTTGGTCCATTTCTCCTCGGCATAGGCCAGGCTGATGACGGTGAGGAAGAGGCGATCCAGGCCAACGGATGTTTCCACCACATAGGGAACATAGTTGCCATAGGGCTTGTTGGTGGCCGGGTCGATGTCGTTATCGAAATACTGTATTTTCTTCTTGCTGTATTTCTCGTGGTTCTTCAGATCGAAATCGGTACGGCTGTGAATGCCCTCCAGTTCTTTCCAGCCGAAGGGGAATTCAAATTCGATGTCGAGCGCCGCGTCGGCATAATGTGCCAGCTTCGCGTGATCGTGGTAGCGGAGTTTTTCGGCAGGTATGCCGATGCTCTCGTGCCATTTCTTTCTTTCCTCTTTCCAGAAGTTATACCATTCCTTCTGGGTGCCGGGGCGAACGAAGAACTGCATCTCCATCTGTTCGAATTCCCGCATGCGGAAGATGAACTGCCTTGCCACGATCTCGTTGCGGAAGGCCTTGCCGGTTTGTGCGATGCCGAAGGGGATCTTCATCCTGCCTGTCTTCTGCACATTTAAAAAATTCACGAAGATGCCCTGGGCCGTTTCGGGACGCAGGTACACCATATTGTCATCCGGGTTATCGGAGGCCACGGCCCCGAATTCGGTTTTGAACATGAGGTTGAACTGGCGCACATCGGTCCAGTTACAGGTTTTGCTGATAGCGCAGGCGATCTTGTTGTCTTCGATCAGTGCTTTTAATCCGAGATAATCATCGTTGGTCAGCAGCGCTTCCATCTGTTCGATCAAGGCTTTGCCATCGGCTTCGGGTAAGGTTTCGGCGTGTGCTTCAATGAGGTGATCCACCCGGTATCTTTTCTTGCTGTCTTTGTTGTCGATCATCGGGTCGCTGAAATTGTCCACATGCCCGCTGGCTTTCCAGGTGGTCGGGTGCATGAAGATGGCTGCGTCGATGCCCACGATATTGTCGTGCAGCTGGGTCATGCTCTTCCACCACTGGTCGCGGATATTCTTTTTCAGCTGGGCGCCGTTCTGGCCATAGTCGTACACAGCAGCCAGCCCGTCGTAGATCTCAGACGACTGAAAGATGTACCCGTATTCCTTGCAATGGGAGATGAGTTCCGCGAAATTATTTTGTTCGTTTGCCATAGGGCGCAAAAATAAAGCAAAACGCAGGACTTTCTGTATTTTGAAAGCCGTATCGGGCTGGCTCTTTTTGAAAATGGCCGCGGTATAAAAAGCAGGTATGCTGACAGATGAAATAAAGAAACGGGTACGAAAGGATCTCAGATCCGGGGTACCGGAAGGCGAGCTCAAGAACCAGCTTGCCGAAGAAGGGTATGCTGCAGAAGATATAAAAGAACTGTTCAGGCCGCATAAATATGATATGCGGAGCTGGTACCTGTCGTTTGCTGTGATCTTCCTGCTTGCGGGTATTTACTGGGCGATGCGGTACGGAGGCATAAAACTGCTCTTGCTTTCCGGGGCAATGGTGAGTGCGTATTTCCTCGAGAAGAAAAGGCTGGAAAAAAACTCAGCGTAATTTTTCATTCTGCTGGTGCCGGTCCTTATCGCGGATATTCTTCTTTTCAAAATTCTTCTGCAGGGCCGTGGTCAGATCAACGCCTGTTTGATTCGCCAGGCAGATAAGTACCCATAACACATCGGCCATCTCATCGGCGATATCTTTTCCTTTATCGCTTTCTTTATACGACTGATCGCCGTACCGGCGCACCATCAACCTCGATAATTCACCCACTTCTTCCATAAGGATACCCAGGTTAGTGAGTTCGCTGAAGTATTTTACGCCGACTGTCTTTATCCAGCCATCGATATCCTGTTGCGCCTGTTTAATGGTCAGTTCGTTCATATTTATTGCTGTTGATGATGGGCTAAAGCCCTGTTTTCGGATGTTTACATTACCCGGCCCTTAAGGGCCGGGTAATGGATGAAATATTTTTTGGGCTTTAGCCCAAGGCAATCACTCCTTGTTTTTGGTATCGATCACGATGGTTACCGGGCCATCATTGATTAAAGATACTTTCATATCCGCTCCGAACTCGCCGGTGCATATCTTCCTGCCGAGATCCTGCTCCAGTTGCGCTATCATCCGTTCATAGAGGGGGATGGCGATATCCGGCTTACTCGCTTTGATGTACGAAGGGCGGTTTCCTTTTTTGGTGGAAGCGTGCAGGGTGAACTGGCTTACGAGGAGTATATCGCCATTGATGTCTTTCACCGAGATGTTCGGGATCTGCTGTTCGTCGTTGAAGATCCGCAGGTTCACGATCTTGCTGCTGAGCCATTCGATGTCTTCCGTGGTATCGGCGTCTTCGATACCGATCAGTACCAGCAAGCCCGCGCCGATCGATGATCGGGTAGCGCCTTCAATGGTTACGCTGGCTTGTGTGGCCCGTTGAATCACTGCTTTCATGTGCTAAAGATAAGGCCGATACAGGCATTCCGGTTGTGTTGAGCGGGCAACCGGCGCTTTTCGCATGAACTCTTTCCGGGATACAAAAAAGCAAAAATCCAGTAAAACCGGGCCTTGGATTTTTTGCCGAGATTTCCAAGATTTTTTATCAAAAATTTTTTTGCTCACTGGGGAAAAATGCCCAAAATCACTCCCCGGTTGCATCTGCCGGATTATCCACCAAATGTTAATATTTAGCGGTTTGATTGTTCCGGGTGAACAGATATTTTCGTTTGCTTAACGTTTACTTAACCCCACTAATCAAGCACGATAAAAGTTTTATGGCAAAGAAAATCCAATCTACGAAAGGACTACAGTTTACCCGTCAGTTCACCAAAGATGGCGTGAGTCCTTTTGATATGTTCGAGTATGATTATCGCACCTCTGTTATCAAGAATCCTACCGGTGAAGTAGTATTTCAGATGGATAATGTGGAAGTGCCGAAACAATGGAGCCAGATCGCGACCGATATCCTGGCCCAGAAATATTTCCGCAAAGCGGGCGTTCCGAAAGAAGACGGAACCACCGGCCGCGAAACAACGGTTAAACAGGTGGCTCATCGCCTGGCGCATTGCTGGCGTGTATGGGGCGAACGCTACGGCTACTTCGCTTCGGCCAATGATGCACAGATATTCTATGATGAGCTGATCTATTCCATACTCAACCAGGCCTGCGTACCCAACAGTCCGCAATGGTTCAACACCGGCCTGCACGAAGTATATGGCATTACCGGCAAACCCCAGGGACATTATTATGTTGACCCGACAGACGGTCAGCTGAAAAAATCATCGAACGCTTACGAACGCCCTCAACCGCACGCATGCTTTATATTAAGTGTGGAAGACGACCTCGTGAACGAGGGCGGTATCATGGACCTCTGGGTTCGTGAAGCACGTATATTTAAATACGGCAGCGGCGTAGGAACCAACTTCAGCAGCATCCGCGGCGAAGGCGAGAAACTCAGCGGCGGCGGAACCTCCAGCGGCCTGATGAGCTTCCTCAAAATAGGAGACCGTGCCGCCGGCGCCATCAAAAGCGGCGGTACCACACGCCGTGCCGCCAAAATGGTTTGCCTTGATCTCGATCACCCCGAAATCCAGCTCTTCATCAACTGGAAAGTGGAAGAAGAAGATAAAGTGGCAGCCCTCATCGCCGCCGGTTACCCGAGCGATTACGAGGGAGAAGCGTATCGCACCGTAAGCGGGCAGAACAGCAACAACTCCATCCGCATACCGAACGAATTTTTCAACATCCTCGACCAGGATGGCGAATGGGAACTGAAGGCAAGAAGCGATGGCCGGGTGATGAAGAAAGTGAAAGCCACTGAACTCTGGAACCAGATCAACTACGCCGCCTGGCGTTGTGCCGATCCCGGTACCCAGTACGATACCACCATCAACGAATGGCATACCTGCCCCGAGGGCGGCCCGATCCGGGCTTCCAATCCCTGCAGCGAATACATGTTCCTCGATAACACCGCCTGCAACCTGGCAAGCGTGAACCTGCGCCGTTTCTTCGATGAAGAAACCAACAGCTTCGATGTGCAGGGATTCGAAAACACCTGCCGCCTGTGGACCGTGGTGCTGGAGATCTCCGTGCTGATGGCCCAGTTCCCTTCCAAGGAAGTGGCCCAGTTATCATACGATTACCGCACACTCGGTTTGGGTTATGCCAACCTCGGCTCCATGCTGATGGTAAGCGGCATCGCTTACGACAGCGAAGAGGCAAGAGGCATCGCCGGCGCCATCACCGCGATCATGACCGGTGTGGCTTATAAGACATCGGCGGAAATGGCCGGCTTCCTCGGCGCCTTCGCCAAGTACGAAGAGAACAAACAACACATGATGCGGGTGATGCGCAATCACCGGGCTGCTGCCTACGACGCTACCGAAGCATACGAAGGCTTGCAGATCAAACCCCAGGGCATCAATGCTAAATATTGTCCCGACTACCTGCTGAAAGCAGCCACCAAGGCCTGGGACGACGCCGTTCAACTCGGGGAGAAATATGGTTACCGCAATGCGCAGACGACCGTGATCGCCCCCACCGGCACCATCGGCCTGGTGATGGATTGCGATACCACCGGCGTAGAACCCGATTTCGCCCTGGTGAAATTCAAAAAACTCAGCGGCGGCGGTTATTTCAAGATCATCAACCAAAGCGTACCGGCTGCCCTGCGCAACCTGAAATACAGCGAGCAGGAGATCGAAGAGATCGTGGGTTATGCAAAAGGACACGCATCGCTCGACAAAGCACCCTTCATCAATACCAAGACCCTTCTTGAAAAAGGATTCACCCAGGAAGACATCAATAAACTGAACGCCACCCTGGGCGCCGCCTTCGAGATCGGTTTCGTATTCAACGTATATACATTGGGCGAAAGCTGCCTCGAGCGCCTCGGATTCACACCCGAACAATACAACGATTACAACTGGAGCCTGCTCGAAGCCCTCGGTTTCAGCGACGAAGAGATCGAAGCCGCCAATATATATATATGCGGTACCATGACCGTGGAAGGAGCTCCTTACCTGAAAGAAGAACACCTGCCGGTATTCGATTGCGCCAACAAATGCGGTAAACTGGGCGAGCGTTATATCCACGCACACGGGCATATCCGTATGATGGCCGCTGCACAACCCTTTCTCAGCGGCGCCATCAGCAAAACGATCAACCTGCCCAACGAGGCAACACAGGATGAGATCGCCGATGCCTATCGCCTGAGCTGGGAACTGGGCCTTAAAGCCTGCGCCCTCTACCGCGATGGATCCAAACTGTCGCAACCGCTCAGCAACAAGAGCGATAAGAAGAAAAAACTCGACGAAACCGTTACCGAAGAACAGGCCAGCAGCCTGGCGAGTGAGCTCAGCGCCATCATCGACATGAGCAAACTCACCATCGACGACCTGCTGGATGAAATGAACAAGCGGGTGCAGAACAGCGCCGACACCACCCTCAAACGCCAGCTGGCCATGATCGTGGAAAGAAGAGCGCTTCCGGCCAAACGCCGCGGCTTCACCCAGAAAGCGAAGATCAACGGGCAGGCCCTCTTCCTGCGCACCGGCGAATACAACGACGGAACCCTCGGTGAGATCTTTATCGATATGGCCAAGGAAGGAGCTACCATGCGCAGCATGCTCAACTGCTTCGCCATCGCCATCTCCATCGGCCTGCAATACGGTGTGCCGCTCGAAGAATACGTGGAGAAATTCGTGTTCACTCGTTTCGAACCCAGCGGTATGGTGGATCACCCGAATATCAAGAGCGCTACCTCCATCATCGACTTCATCTTCCGTTCACTGGCATACGAATACCTGGGCCGCAACGACCTGGTTCATGTACTCGACAAACCCGAAGTGCAGAACACCGGTACTGCCGAATGGGATGAGCATCCGCCTACGATCGGCGAACGCAAGCCCGAACTCAGCGAGGTACGGGTAAGTTCACCCGCGCCACAGGCCGCACCCGCCAAGGCGCCGCACCGCACAGCGCATAAAAAAGTAGAGAAAGGACTGGACGCCGTGAATGCCGCCGCCAAGAGCATGCAGAGCGATGCGCCTGCCTGCAACACCTGCGGGCACATCACCGTGCGCAGCGGCACCTGCTACAAATGCCTGAACTGCGGCAACAGCATGGGATGCAGTTAAGGTAGTTTCCAATTAAGCACGAACATAGAACAACGCCACCCGAAAGAGTGGCGTTTGTTTTTATCATCCTCCTGAAAAGGTTGTTGCTTATTTCTTTTTCACAAAATCCCGCAGGTAACTACAGCTGTTGAAGGCTTCCTTGTAGAAGGCGGTTCCACTGTATTCTTTCACCAACTGCGGGAAGTATTTATTGTTCCGGAAAGCCGGCCAGTATTCGCCGTTGTACGCCACATCGTATTTGTTCCAGTCGTTGGGGAAATCATCGTATTGCGGCTGCCGTAACTGTTTCTGGCTGCATTTGGCCATCATGAACAGGCAGCGGGCTTTGAAGTTTTTGTCGCTGCTGGCGTTCATCGCTTTTTCAAAATATTCGTGCGCCTTGTAACACCCGTAATATTCCTTTTGGAAACCGGTGGCGTTTTTGGGAATATAGTATCCGTCTGTTCCGCCGCGGTAATACTGCACCAGTTCCCAGGTATGTCCATAATAGGTCATGTTGTACATGCCCAGGGCCATCTTGTAATAAACGTTGGCAGCCGTACGGCTTTGTTTGGCCGTTTGTTCCAGCTTCAGCATTTCCTGCGCAAAGGCCAGCTTGGTGGTTTTGAATTTATTTTCGGAAGGGAGTTGTTCTTCGCGGTCGTACAGCAGTTCGATGAAGGGGTTCTTGCTGATCGTACTCTTTTCGGCCGAGCGCCTGAACCAGTCGATGGCCTTCGCGTATTCGTATTCCCGCAGGTACGAGGTACCGGCAAAATCCACCACTTCCTTTTTGGTAACGGCGTTATGGGTGAAGAGGTATTGTTCGAAAGCGCTGGCCTGTTTGCTGCTGAGCAGTGCATAGAGTTTCTCCACGTCGACGCTCATCATTTTGTTGCGCAGGAAATCAACCCCGTTCTGCCAGTAATAATTATCGGGACCCTTCATGATCCAGTCAGCCGCCCCGATGCAAAGCGCTTCTTTTGCCAGGTCGCCCTGTGCGTGGTAACGCCGGGCCAGTATCTCGCTCAGCAGGCTGCGGTAGATCGTCTTCCATTGGTTCACCTTCCAGTAATTGATCTCTACGGGCTTTTCCGTTTTTACCCGGCTCTCCAGCCATTGCAGGGAGGGAAGCAGTTGTTCTTCGAAAGCGGCATCGATCTTATCTTTTTCATTGATGGTAACAAGCAGGTTGGTGAGCGCCCATTGGTCTTTTACCTTTGGGCTTAGCGAAAACTTATCGGCAGCACCCAGGTATCGTTTGGCTGCTCCTATGTCTTTGCCGATATAGGCCGCATAAGCGGCCGCGGTTTCAAAGAGGCCGGGATTTTTTACCTGTTTACCCTGTGCGGTGGTATGCAGGAAGGAAGCGAGTTCCTGCACTTCCCTGCCGGCTTCGTTGAAGATGCTGTCGGCGCTTCCCTCGCTCCAGGTAAAATAAAAAGTCTTTCCGCCGGCTTCCTGGTTCAACGATGGCGAAAAGTATTTTTCCTCCAGTTTGTTGATCTCCCGCACCACGAGTACCTCAAGTGCCTCATTCGATGGATCGAGTTGATAGATCTCTTTGAGATTCTTGAGATCATTGTTCGGACTTCCGAGTGCGAAGAGCGAAAGCATGGCGGCTTTCTCCCTGTTATTCCGGCACTGGGAAAGGTATTCGGTCCGGTTGGTCCTGCTGTCTACGCTCCAGTCGAATCCCAGGTAATTGGATACGCGTTTGGCTGATGAAGCGGAGAAGGCGAGGCTGAAGAGCCAGGCCGCTTCTTTGTTTTTGCCGGTACGGAATAAGGCGCCCGCTTTCAGCGCCATGCATAAAGGCTGCAACACCGAATTACCGTACCTGGCAGGATCGTATTCATCGTACCAGGCGATCACATCGGCATACCGGCCGCTGTAGTGCGCCAACCGGAGGAACTGGTAAATGTATTTCTGTTTGAAGATGTCTTTCTTCGCGGCGGCAAAAAGCTGCTGCCCGCCCTTGATCAGTTTGGCCATCTTCAGGCTGTCACGTTGCGGGATGTCCCATTCGCTTTCTCCGCCGTAGGCAAAGGGTTCTGCCTGTTTCGCATACAGAATATAACCCAGCGCCTCGAGGTCTTTGCTGCGCATGAAATAACCGGTCATGCTGTTTTGTTTCACCGAATCGGGGATCTTCAGCGGTTGGTTTTTTTCGAGGTGGTAGTAGAGGTTGTTCAGGTCCTTTGCGCTGAACTTGTTCAGTAATTTCTTCGTGTCGGTTTGGGTTACGGGGGCGTTGCAGTACGATGCCCATTCTTCGGCGAGCAGGTCGGGCACCGCAACGGGTTCCTGGCTGTCGTACAGAAAATTGTACCCGGTATAATAGAAGGGGCGGTAACCGGAGGCATCGGGCAATTGCTGGTGGAAGAAGGATGTGTAATAATCATAGGGGTCCGCTTCCGGTCCGCAACTGATGATGTTCTGCGGGAAGCATACGATGAAAGCGCTAACGCAGGTTGAGAAAAATACTTTCCAGTTCATGCAGGCTGTATTTGCTTAAAATTACAGAATCGAGGTGGTAGAGGGATACCCTTGGCCGGGTATTTTGCCATTGTTCGCTGATGACTTTGGCCGCGGCGAGTATTCCGGCAATATCGCTTTGTTCGCTGCGCAGCCAATCTCCTTTTTGCAGGGCGTATCCGCCGATGACCGTGTCGGTCAGTATTGCGAAGCGGTTGCTTGTTCTTTTTGCAAGCGGCGCCGTCAGCAAGCTGTCGGGGAGGTCGTGCATCAACCCCTTGTATTGATTGTTCCGGAACAGCACTTTCCAGTCGAACAGCGGCAGGGCGAGATCAAGGGGGAGCGGATAGGTTGAAAGATTGCCGGTGTATTTCTTCAATTCGGCTGTTTCGAGGATGGAGTTGCG
>WBZX01002647.1_pt1 | contig 12031 bp, 9 predicted proteins | sample 5204211 | NCBI WGS metagenome assembly WBZX01 (sample SAMN12344362, study PRJNA552823) | activated sludge metagenome | biome: Activated sludge suspended growth; feature: Nitrification reactor; material: Wastewater; isolation source: activated sludge from nitrification reactor of wastewater treatment...
CGCCCCCTGATCCACCGCCCCGAGAAAACCCATGGCCGCCAGCATCATCGACTCCACGATCTTCCAGGGCATCTTCACCACCGACGCGATGCGCCAGGTGTGGTCCGACGAGAACCGCACCGCCCAGTACGTGAAGATCGAGCGCGCGCTGGCCATCGTGCAGGGCCGCCTGGGCATCATCCCGCAGGAGGCGGCCGACGAGATCGTCAGCCACTGCCATATCGACCGCATCGACATGGCGCGCCTGCGCCAGCAGACCGAGCGCATCGGCTATCCGATCCTTGGCGTGGTGACCCAGATCAACCAGATGTGCCGCGACAAGCTCGGCGAGTACGTGCACTGGGGCGCCACCACGCAGGACATCACCGACACGGCCACGGTGCTCCAGATCCGAGAGGCGCTGGACCTGGTGGAAGCCGATCTTGACGGCGTCGCCCGGGCCCTGGCCAGGCTGGCCCGCGAGCATCGGCTGACGCCGGTGATCGGCCGCAGCAACCTGCAGCAGGCCATCCCGGTGACCTTCGGCTACAAGATGGCGGGCCTGCTGTCGGCGGTGCTGCGCCACCGCGAACGCCTGGCGCAGCTTCGCCAGCGCGTGCTGGTGGGCGAGTTCGCCGGTGCGGCCGGCACGCTGGCGTCGCTGGAAAGCGGCGCGATGGAAACCCAGGCCGGCCTGTGCGCCGAGCTGGGGCTGGGCCAGCCGCTGATCGCCTGGCACACCATCCGCGACAACATCGCCGAGGTGGGCACGGTGCTCGGCCTGATCGGCGGCACGCTGGGCAAGCTCAGCACGGACGTCAAGCTGATGATGCAGACCGAGGTGGGCGAGGTCTACGAGCCCTACCACCATGGCCGCGGCAGCAGCAGCACGATGCCGCAGAAGCGCAACCCGATCAGCAGCGCCTACACGCACGGCGCCATCAGCGTGCTGCGGCAGCATGCGGCCGCGCTGATGGACGCGATGGTGGCCGACCACGAGCGCAGCACCGGCCCGTGGCAGATCGAGTGGATCGTGCTGCCCGAGGCGTTCTGCCTGCTGGCCGGGGCGCTGAAGCAGATGCGCACCGTGCTCGAAGGCCTGGAAGTCGACGCCGACGCGATGCGGCGCAACATCGACATGACCGGTGGCCTGGTGATGAGCGAGGCGGTGATGATGGGCCTGGGCCCGTACATCGGCCGCGAGTACGCGCACGACCTCGTGTACGACCTGTGCCGCGAGTCGCTCCGGACCAAGGCCCCGCTGATCGACCTGCTGGCCGCGCACCCCGAGATCGCCCGCCATGTGGACCGTGCCGCGCTGCAGCGCATGCTCGACCCGGCCAACTACCTCGGCCAGTCCGGCGTGATGGTCGACCGCGTGCTGGCGGCGATGGACGCCGCATGACCCTGCCTCCCGAACGCCTGCGTTCCGCGCGCTGGTTCGCGCCCGACGACTTCCGCTCTTTCGGCCACCGCTCGCGCTTCATGCAGATGGGCTACGGCCCGGCCGACTGGGCCGGCAAGCCGGTGATCGCCATCGTCAACACCTGGAGCGACGCCAACCAGTGCCATGCGCACTTCAAGCAGCGGGTGGACGACGTGAAACGCGGCGTGCTGCAGGCCGGCGGGTTCCCGCTGGAGCTGCCCGCGATCAGCCTGTCCGAGCCGATCGTCAAGCCCACCACCATGCTCTATCGCAACTTCCTCGCGATGGAGACCGAGGAGCTGCTGCGCTCGCATCCGGTGGACGGTGCGGTGCTGATGGGCGGCTGCGACAAGACGATCCCCGGCCTGGTGATGGGCGCGCTGTCGATGGGTCTGACCTTCGTGGTGCTGCCCGCCGGGCCGATGCTGCGCGGCCATTGGCGCGGGCAGGTGCTCGGCTCGGGCTCGGACAGCTTCAAGTACTGGGACGAGCGCCGCGCCGGCCGCCTGGGCGACGCCGCGTGGTTCGAGATGGAAGGCGGCATTGCGCGCAGCCACGGCACCTGCATGACGATGGGCACCGCAGCCACCATGATGGGCATCGCCGAGGCGCTGGGCCTCACCCTGCCCGGCGCGTCGAGCCTGCCGGCAGCCGACGCCGGCCACATGCGCATGAGTGCCGAGTGCGGCCGCGCGGCAGTGCGCATGGTGTGGGACGAGCTGACACCGAAGCGCCTGCTCTCGCCCGAGAGTTTCGCCAACGCCATCGCCTGTGCCATGGCGATGGGCTGCTCCACCAATGCGGTGATCCACCTCATCGCGATGTCGCGCCGCGCCGGCCTGCCGGTGACGCTGGACGACTTCGACGCTGCCAGCCGCCACGTGCCGGTGGTGGCCAACATCCGACCCAGCGGCGACCGCTACCTGATGGAGGACTTCTTCTACGCCGGCGGCCTGCCCGCGATGCTGCAGCGCATCCGCCCGCACCTGCGATGCGACGCGCTCACGGTGAACGGCCGCACGCTGGGCGACAACATTGCCGGCGCCGAGGTGTTCGACGACGACGTGATCCGTCCGCTGGACCGTCCCATCTACGCCGAGGGCGCGCTCGCCGTGCTGCGCGGCAACCTGGCGCCCGGCGGCGTGATCATCAAGCCCAGCGCCTGCGCGCCGCACCTGCTGCGCCACACCGGCCGCGCGATCGTGTTCGACGACTACCCGGCGCTGAAGAAGGCGGTCGACGACCCTGCGCTGGACGTCACCGCCGACGACGTGCTGGTGTTGCGCAACGCCGGCCCGCGCGGCGCCGGCATGCCGGAATGGGGCATGCTGCCCATCCCCACCAAGCTGCTCAAGGCCGGTGTCAGCGACATGCTGCGCTTGTCCGACGCGCGCATGAGCGGCACCAGCTACGGCGGCTGCCTGCTGCATTGCGCGCCCGAGGCGCACGTGGGCGGCCCGCTGGCGCTGGTACGCACCGGCGACCGCATCACCGTGGACGTGCCGGCGCGCCGCATCCACCTGGAGGTGGACGACGCCGAACTGGCGCGCCGCCGCGCCGCCTGGACACCGCCGCCCGAGCGCTACCAGCGCGGCTGGGGCTGGATGTTCGCGCGCCACGTGCTGCAGGCCGACCAGGGCTGCGACTTCGACTTCCTGGAAACCGGCTTCGGCGCCGCGGTGCCCGAGCCCGACATCTACTGAAGGCCCGCCATGAAGGACAGCACACGCCAGCAACTGCGAACCGTGTCGGTGGCCACGCTGTGCACCGCGCTGTTCAAGCGCGGCCTGCGCCGCCAGTACATCCAGGACGTGCACCCGCTCAACCCGGGCTTGCCGAACATGGTGGGCGAGGCCTACACGCTGCGCTACATGCCCGCGCGCGAGGACCTGAACACGCTCGACGTGTTCCGCGACCGGGGTCACCCGCAGCGCCGGGCGATCGAGGAATGCCCGCCCGACGCGGTGCTGGTGATCGACAGCCGCGGCGACGCGCGCGCCGCGTCGGCCGGCGGCATCCTGGTGACGCGGCTGATGCAGCGCGGCGCCGCGGGCATCGTCACCGACGGCGGCTTTCGCGACAGCCCGGACATGGCGAAGCTGCCGTTTCCCGTCTACCACCAGCGCCCGGCCGCGCCGACCAACCTGACGCTGCACCAGGCCATCGACATCGACGTGCCCATCGGCTGCGGCGACGCGCCGGTGTTCCCGCGCGACGTGGTCGTCGGCGACGCCGAGGGCGTGGTGGTGATCCCGGCGCACCTGGCCGACGAGGTGGCTGCCGAAGCGGTGGAGATGACCGCGTTCGAGGACTTCGTGCAGGAGCGCGTGATGGCGGGCCAGTCGATCCTGGGGCTGTACCCGCCCACCGACGACGCCAACCGGGCGGCTTTCGACGCCTGGCGGAGTGCGCGCGGGCGCTGACCGCTTGCCGGGCCCGCGCGGCCTGCGGTTCCTGCCCTCCCGGCGCCCTCAGGTCGCGGCGAGATTGCGCAGGTGGTTCAGGTGCACCTTCAGCTCGCGCACCGTCACGCCGTGGGCCACGGCGTACACGCGCTGCGTGGTGTCGCGCTTCTTCGGATTCGGATACAGCCCGCCGTCGCTGCGGCGCAGTGCGGCCACCACCGGCATGTGGGCCTGCACGCCACGCTTGATCACCACGCCGAGGTCGCCGTTGGCCAGCTTGACGAAGCTACCCGGGGGATACAGCCCGAGCTTGCGAAGAATGCCTGCGCCCACGGGGTCGGGCTTTCCGTCCGGGCCCAGGCAGGTGTCGCGCGCGGCCTTGGCCGGCGTGACCGCGCTGCGCCCGGCGCGGCTGCTGAGCTTGGCGGTGTAGATGTCCACCCGACGCAGCAGGCGGGCGAGCCGCGCCGGCGCGTCGCTGTCGGGCGCGGCGTCGGTGGTGGCGTCGTGATGCCGGCGCACCACGTCCACCCACAGCGTGTCCTGCACGCCGGCGGCCACCAGCATCTCGGCGCTCTTCTCGGGATGGGCCTGCACCTGTTCGCGCTGCGCCGGCGACAGCGGCTGCACCTGTCGCGTCAGGGCGTCCTGCATGGCCGACATCGACACGTTCATCGAAAGTGCCGACAGCACCAGCGCGTCCATCTCGGCCGGCGTCCATTCGTACCAGTCGGCACACACCTCGGCCACCAGCGCACAAAGCAGTGAATGATGAGTGCTGTAGCGGTCTTCGCCCGCAGCGGCGTCCTGCATCAGGAGGTACAGCGCGGTGTCGAAGTCGCGCCGCGCCAGCACCTGCATGCGCTGCTTGAGCGCCTGCAGCGAGTCCACCCAGGCGGCGTCGGGCGCGGGATTGCGCAGCAAAGCGGTGAAGGCGCGCTTGACATGCGCCCAGGCGTCGATCGCCTCGTCGGGCGGCAGCGGCCTCGTGTCGGCAACGGCGGCATCCGCCTCGGTCGAAGGCGGCGGCTCGGCCACCGCCGCGCCTGGGGATTGATCCGTCTGCACGCCCATGGATGGGATTCGGCGTGCCCGCAGGGAACTTGAGCCGGGTCCGCCCTCGCCGATCCGGCCGGATTGCACGCTCGGTCCGGTCCCGGCCCGCAGGCGCACCTGCCAAGCGAAAGGCCCGCCACGCACCGCATGCTCGACGGCTGCGTACACTCGATCGCTTTGCGGTTCGCCCCATCGCCCTGCAGTTCCGGGCGGCTGCCCGAGGAACTTTCCGATGTCCACCCGAACTGCCGGCACGATGCCCCTTTCCACCCTGCCCGTGGCGGCCGCGCTGCTCGGCGCGGCCTTGCTGCTTTCGGCCTGCGGCAAGGGCGGCGGCGAAACCGTTGCCGGCCATGGTGGCCCGCCCCCCGCGCCGGTGACGGTGCAGCCGGTGCGCACCGCCGACCTGCCCGCGATGTTCGAGTACGTGGGCCAGCTTGCCGGCGCGCGCGAGGTCGAGGTGCGTGCCCGCGTCGCCGGCGTGCTGGAGACGCGCCACTTCGCCCAGGGCAGCGCAGTTCGCAAGGGCCAGCTGCTGTTTTCTCTCGACGCTGCGCCGTTTCGCGCCGCGCTGGCCAAGGCCGACGCCGCCATGGCCTCGGCCGAAGCACGCTTGAATCAGGCCGTGCGCACGCTCGATCGCGCGCGCACGCTGTGGGAGTCGCGCATGGTCACGCAGCGCGAGGTGGACGATGCCGTGGCCGCCGAAGCCGTCGCCCGTGCCGACCTGGCGAGCGCCCGCGCGGTGCGCCAGGAGGCGGCCCTGAACCTGTCCTACACCCGCATCGAGGCGCCGATTGCCGGCATCGTCGGCCGCGCCGAGGTGTCCGAGGGCACGCTGGTCACGGGGCCGGCGCAACTGCTGGCGCAACTCACGCAATCCGACACGCTGAAGGTGCGCTTCGCGATCGCCGACACCGACCAGCTGCGCTGGCGCACCGAGGCGGCCGCGGGCCGGCTGAAGCTGCCGGCTCGCGACGCCTTCGACGTCGAGCTGGTGCTGGCCGACGGCAGCGTCGCGCCCCAGCGCGGCAAGCTGCTGTTCGCCGACGCGCGCGTGTCAGGCAGCACGGGTGCGATCGAGGCCGAGGCCGAGGTACCCAACCCCGGCAACGCGCTCAAGGCCGGGCAGTTCGTGCGCGTGCGCCTGAGCGGCGCCAGCCGTCCCGGCGCGGTCAAGGTGCCGACACGCGCGGTGCTGGAAGGGCCGCAGGGCAAGTACGTGTACCTTGCCGTCGACGGCAAGGCCGCCCCGCGCCCGGTGGTGGTGGGCGACCAGGTCGCCGACGGCTGGATCGTCACCCAGGGCCTGGCCAACGGCGACCCGCTGATCGTCGACGGCATGGCGCGCATCTTCTTCCCCGGCGCGCCGGTGGTCGTCGGCGCGCCCGCCGCGGCGGGTGCCGCGTCGGCAGGCGCCCCCGCAGCATCGGCTGCCGCGTCGGCGGCGTCGCGCTAGATCGGCGGGCCCGGCATGTTCGCCCGCTTTTTCATCGACCGCCCGATCTTCGCGGCCGTGCTGTCGCTGTTCATCGTCATCGCCGGCCTCGCGGCCACGCGCTCGCTTCCGATCGGCCAGTACCCCGAGATCGCCCCGCCGGTGGTCACGGTCACGGCCGTCTACCCCGGCGCCAGCGCCGAGGTCATCGAGCAGACCGTGGCCGCACCGCTGGAGAACGCCATCAACGGCGTCGAGCACATGATCTACATGGGCTCCACGTCCACGTCCAACGGCGTGGTGACGATCCAGGTCACGTTCGACATCGGCACGCCGGTGGACCAGGCCGCGCAGCAGGTCAACAATCGCGTCAAGCAGGCCGAGGCGCGGCTGCCGCAGGAGGTGCGGCGCCAGGGCGTGACGGTCGAGAAGGGCTCGTCGGCGTTCCTGCAGGTGCTGGCCTTCTTCTCGCCCGACGGCACGCGCACCGACATCGAGACCAGCAACTTCGTGACGCTGAACGTGCTGGACGCGGTCAAGCGCGTGCCCGGCACCACCAGCGTGCAGATCTTCGGCGCCAAGGACTACGCGATGCGGGTCTGGATCCGGCCCGACCGGCTCGCGCAGCTGAAGATCACCACCGCCGACATCGCACGCGCCATCAGCGCGCAGAACGCGCAATTCGCCGCTGGCAAGGTGGGCCAGTCGCCCACCGGCGGCGCGCAGGAGATGGTCTACACCATCACCACGCAGGGCCGTCTGACCGAGCCGCAGCAGTTCGAGCAGATCGTGCTGCGCGCGGCCGGCAACGGCGGCGGCGTCGTGCGCCTGGGCGACGTGGCACGCGTCGAGCTGGGCGCCAAGGACTACGACTTCATCGGGCGCATCAACGGCCGCGCGGCCACGCTGGTGGGCGTGTTCCTTCAGCCCGGCGCGAACGCGCTGGACGTGGCCGCCGAGGTGGTGTCCACGGTGGACGCGATCAAGCCGCGCTTTCCGAGCGGCATCGTCTACTCGGTGCCCTACGACACCACGCGCTTCGTCAAGGTCTCGATCGAGGAGGTGGTCAAGACGCTGGCCGAGGCCATGGCGCTGGTGATCGCGGTGGTGTTCCTGTTCCTGCAGAGCTGGCGCGCGACGCTGATCCCGCTGGTGGCGGTGCCGGTGTCGCTGATCGGCACCTTCGCCGGGCTGCTGCTGCTGGGCTATTCGATCAACACGCTGACGCTGTTCGGCATGGTGCTGGCCATCGGGATCGTCGTCGACGACGCCATCGTGGTGCTGGAAAACGTCGAACGCATCATGCGCGAGCAGCACCTGGCCGCGCGCGAGGCCGCGATCCAGGCCATGAAGGAGGTGTCCGGCCCGGTCATCGCCATCGTGCTGGTGCTGTGCGCGGTGTTCGTGCCCATCGCGTTCCTCGGCGGCCTGTCGGGCGAGCTCTATCGCCAGTTCGCGGCGACGATCTCGATCGCGGTGGTGATCTCCGGCTTCGTCGCCCTGACGCTGACGCCGAGCCTGTGCGTGATGATCCTGCGCCGCGGCCACCATGCGCCCGGGCACTTCTTCTCCGCGTTCAACGGCTGGTTCGCCCGCATGACCGGGCACTACGTGTCCGGCGTGGGCTTCATGGTGCGGCGCGCCGGCATCGGGTTGCTGCTGTTCGCCGGCATGGTGGCGGTGACCGCGGGCCTGTGGCGGCTGACCCCGGGCTCCCTGGTGCCCGAGGAGGACCAGGGCTTCTACATCGCCGCGGTGATCCTGCCCGACGGCGCGAGCCTGGAGCGCACAGACCGCGTCGTGGCGCAGGTGATCGACGTCGTCAAGTCCAACCCGAACAACCTGGACGTGGTGGCGTTCACGGGCTTCGACTTCCTCGGCGGGGGCTTTCGCAACAACGCGGCGACGATGTTCGTGACCCAGAAGCACTGGAACGAGCGCAGCGTCACGGTGCAGCAACTCGTCGGCGAGCTGTTCATGAAGACGGGCCACATCAAGGAAGCCCTGGTGCTGGCCTTCAACCCGCCGCCGATCTTCGGCCTGGGCACGGCCGGAGGTTTCGAGCTGTACCTGCAGCAGCGCGGCGACGGCGGTGCGCGCCGCCTGGCCGAGGTGTCGCAGCAGTTCCAGGGCGCGCTCGCGCAGAGCAAGCTGCTGGGCGGCGTGCAGACGTTGTGGCGGCCGTCAGTGCCGCAACTGCGAGTTGACGTGGACCGCGAGCGCGCGGTCGCGCTCGGCGTGCCGGTTGACGAGCTGTTCGACACCCTGGCCGCCACGCTCGGCAGCTACTACGTCAACGACTTCACCAAGTCCGGCCGCGCCTGGCAGGTGCTGATGTCGGCCGAGTCCGGCTACCGCAAGCGTCCCGACGACATCGGCCGAGTCTGGGTGCGCTCGCAGGCCGGCGAGATGGTGCCGGTGTCGGCTTTGGCTTCAGTGCGCTTTGCCTCGGGGCCGGAAACGCTCGACCGCTTCAACAACCTGCCCGCGGTGAAGCTTTTCGGCCAGGGCGCGCCGGGCGTCAGCTCGGGGCAGGCCATCGCCGAGGTCGAGCGCATCGCCGCCGAGGTGCTGCCGCCGGACTTCAGCCACGACTGGGGCGGCGCGTCCTACCAGGAGCGGCGCGCCACCGGCACGTCCGCGCTGGCGCTGGCGCTGGGCGCGCTGATGGTCTTCCTGATCCTCGCGGCGCAGTACGAGAAGTGGTCGCTGCCGCTGTCGGTGCTGCTCGCCCTGCCCTTCGGCACCTTCGGCGCGCTCGCCGCGGTATGGCTGCGCGGCATGACCAACGACGTGTACTTCCAGATCGGCCTGGTCACGCTGCTCGGGCTGGCCGCGAAGAACGCGATCCTGATCGTCGAGTACGCGTCGCTGAAGCACCACGAGGGCCTGTCGGCGTCGGGCGCGGCGCTGGAAGCCGCTCGGCTGCGCTTCCGGCCGATCATCATGACCTCGCTGGCCTTCATCCTCGGCGTGCTGCCGCTGGCGCTGTCCAGCGGAGCGGGTGCCGCGGCCCGGCGCTCGGTCGGCACGGGCGTGATGGGCGGCATGCTGGCCGCCACGTTCCTGGCGATCTTCTTCGTGCCGATGTTCTACAAGGTGATCACCGCGCGGCGCCTGCGCGAACATCGCAGCACGCAGGACATCCGCGCCGAGGCGGCGCCGCCGGCCTGAGGGGGCAGCCCCCTCCCCCGGCCCTGCTCAGCCGAGCTCGGCGAGGCGCTCGGTCACCTGGCGCTTGCCGGCCTTGCGCAGCGCGGCGATGGCCACCAGCCGGTCGCGCGACGGGCGTGCGCGGCCCGACTCCCACAGGTAGATCGACTGACCCGACACGCCCAGCAGCTTGCCGGCCTCGTTGGCCGAAATGCCGAGCTTGGCGCGCAGCGTTGCAAAGCCCTTGGGCCGGAAGCGCAGCGCCCGGCCATCGTCCGCCTTGGCCGCGGCCGCCGTGGATGCAGGCATGCCGCGGGGCGCGCCACGCGCGGCCTTCTTCAGCGCGCGCTCGAGCATCTGAACCCTGCGCTTGAGTTCGGCGATCTCGCCGCGGTAGGTGGTGACGGCCTTCTTCAGGCTGGCGGTTTCGCGGCGCAGTTCCTTGCGGGAAATGCGGGCGATCTCGTCCTTGAGGACAGAAGCGATGTTAGGCATGGACAGGGATTGTCCTCCAGCCCCGGATTTCCAGCTTGAATGGCCGTCAGGCGGCCTTTCGTGCCGCCATGCCCCGCTTAGGTGCGCGCTGTGGAAGCGCGACTGCCGGCAGGCCGCCGAAGAAAAGCCCGACCACCATCGGCGCCAGGTCCTCGTGCGTCAGCGCACCACCGGGACGCAGCCAGGTGAAGGTCCAGTTGATCATGCCGAACAGCAGCATCGCCAGCGGCGTGGCCCGCGGCGCGAGGTCCGGCCGCACGCGCTCGATGGTGTGGGCGAACGCGGCCACCACGCGCTTCTGCGCCGCCTGCACCGCGCCGCGTTCCTCGTCGCCGAGGAACTTCACGTCCTCGGTCAGCACGCGGTGTTCGTGCTGCGCGCCGGCATACACGGCCATGAAGGCCTCGATCAGCGCGCGAAGTTCGGCCTCGGGTGCGAGCCGCCGTGCCCGCACCGCCGCCACCACCTGCTCCAGCCGCTCCACATGCGCCAGCGCGATGCGCGCCAGCAGCGCAGACTTCTGCCGGTAGTAGTGGTAGAGCGTGGCCTTGCCCACGTCGCAGGCCGCGGCCACGTCGTTCATCGACGTGGCGCTGTAGCCGTGGCGGGCAAAGAGCTCCGCCGCGCGCGCGAGGATCGCTGCGGCCTGGTCGTCGTAGCCCGCCGCGCGTGTCCTAGCCATCGAAGGACAGCACGACCTTGTCGGTCAGAGGATGCGACTGGCAGGTGAGCACGAAGCCCGCCGCCAGGTCGGCCTTGTCGAGCGCGAAGTTGCGCGTCATGCGCACCTGGCCTTCGACCAGCCGCGCGCGGCAGGTGCCGCACACGCCCGACGTGCAGGAGAACGGCACCTCCAGGCCGGCGGTGGCGGCCGCGTCGAGGATGCTGGCGTCGTCCTTGTCGAAGTCGAACTCGCGCCGGATGCCGTCGCGCACGATGGTGATGCGGGCCCGCTCGGCGTCGCCGGGGCGGGCCTCGTGCTCCACCGCGCCGCCCTGCGCGCTACCCGATGCCCCGGCCTGCGGCGCCACGCCGAAGCGCTCGATGTGGATGCGTTCCTCGGCCACGCCGGCAGCCAGCAGCGCCGCCTCGGCCTCGTCGTTCATCTGGAAGGGGCCGCACACGAACGCGTGGTCGATGCCCTGCGCGTCCACCAGCCGGCCCAGGAACTCGCCGAGCTTGCCGCGGTCCATCACGCCGCTGTGCAACGGCAGGTCGGTGGCCTCGCCGGAAAACACGTGGTGCAGCACCAGGCGCGACATGTGGCGGTTCTTCAGGTCCTCGATCTCCTCCTTGAACATCGTGGACTTGGGCGCGCGGTTGGCATAGATGAGCGTGAAGCGCGCCTGCGGCTCGCGCCCGAGCACCGTCTTCATGATCGACAGGATCGGCGTGATGCCGCTGCCGCCGGCCACGCCGAGGTAGTGGCGGCGCGCGGCGGGGTCCAGCGGCACGAAGAAGCGGCCCTGCGGCGGCATCACCTGCACCGAGTCGCCCGGCTTGAGCCGTTCGTTGATCCAGCCCGAAAAGCGCCCGCCTGCCACCTTGCGCACGCCCACGCGCAGTTCGCCGTCGTCGATGCCGGCGCAGATGGAGTACGAGCGGCGCAGGTCCTGCCCGTCCACCTCGGTGCGCAACGTCAGGTACTGGCCCTGGTTGAAGGCGAACACCTCGCGCAACGGCTCGGGCACGTCGAAGGACACGATGACCGCCTCGTCGGTGTCGGGCTCGATCGCGCGCACCTTCAGCGGATGGAACAGCACGCCGGGGTTCATATCGCCTTGAAGTGCTCGAAGGGCTCGCGGCAGTCGATGCAGCGGTGCAGCGACTTGCAGGCCGTGGCGCCGAACGCCGACAGCCTCTCCGTGCGCTCGCTGCCGCAGCGCGGGCAGGGCACGCGCGACATCACGCGCACCGGCTGCGCGCCGCCGGCACAGCGGCCGGGCGGCGCGATGCCGTAGTCGCGCAGCTTGCGGCGCCCGTCGTCGCTGATCCAGTCGGTGGTCCACGCGGGCGCGCGCTGCAGCCGCGTTCGCACCGGCCCGAGCGGCGCCAGGGCGTCACGCACGCTTTGTGATC
>WBZX01002648.1_pt1 | contig 12030 bp, 7 predicted proteins | sample 5204211 | NCBI WGS metagenome assembly WBZX01 (sample SAMN12344362, study PRJNA552823) | activated sludge metagenome | biome: Activated sludge suspended growth; feature: Nitrification reactor; material: Wastewater; isolation source: activated sludge from nitrification reactor of wastewater treatment...
GTTGCTGTGGCCGGTACTGCTGTGCCCTGTCGGGCTCGGCTGCGGCAGCGGGCCCGCCCGCGACGACGCCGGCACCAGCATGCTGGACAACACCACGACGGCCGCGATCGCGTCGACCAGCGGTGGCGAGTCCGCCGGGTTGGACACGAGCGCGGCTGGGACCGCTTCGGGTGGAGCGACGTCGACCGGGACCGCGGCGACCGACACCGCCGGTGACTCCTCCACGGGCGAGTCGAGCTGCGAAGTCGTGCCGCGGGACTGTCCGACGCCCACTCCCGGTGAGCTGCGCGAGGTCGTCGGTACCCCGGCGAGCCCCTACCTGATCCGCGATCCGCAGGAGGCAACGGGCGAGACCGAGACCGTGCTCTTCTTCCCCGGTGGTTCCGGCGGCATCGACACGGCGATGCCCACCTACGCGCTATGGCTCGCCGACGGTGACCCCGGCGCCACGTTCCGCGTCATCGTGCCCTACGCCACCGACGGCGACTTCCAGGACGAGCACGACCGCGCGTTGGCGATCCTCGACGAGCTCGCGGCGTGCTCCTGCGGTTCCGGCCGGGTGCATCTCGGCGGCACGTCGCTCGGGGGCCTCGGCGCCTACGCGCTCGCGTTGGCCCACCCCGAGCGCTTCGTTTCCCTGCTCGGCGCACCCGGTGCGTTCGACACGCCGAACGCCGACGCCGTGGCCGCGCTCGTCGGGTTCTCGGTGCTCAACGCCGTCGGTGAGCAGGACGACGCGTGGCAGCCCCAGGTCGAAGCCAGCCACCAAGCGTTGCTCGACGCCGGCATCGACTCGCAGTTGCTGGTGATGCCTGGTCAAGGACACATCCTCGATGAGTCGTTCGACGAGGCCGTTTTCTTCGACTTCTGGTCGTCACACTGACGGCGTGTCCACCGACCGGAAGGACCGATCCCGCCGCCGACCTGGTCGTCGCGCGCCGAGGCGTCGCGTCGTCCTCGAGGTGGCGATGCCGGCCGTCGCGGCCGGCAGTGCGGGGGCCGGTCACTGTTCCGGACCGAGGGCAACGCCGGGGTCCGGAGCGTATCGGCGGACGAAGAGGCGATCGATTTCCATCGTGTCGTACGCCTCGGTGAGGCCGGTCAGCAGGCCGACGCCAATCCCGTATGGTTCGATCGGTCCCGCGAGATGCACCGCGACGGGGATCTCGTCGATCGCAACCTCGAAGGCATCTGGGCGACGAGTGATCGTCATGTGCACCGGCGCCCCGGGTGCGATGCGCCCCACCGGCTCGTGCTGCGAAACCGCGAGTGCCGACAGCGGCATCCCGGCGACTCCGATGCCGCCGAAGTTGCCCAAGAACGCGACTCCGGTGGAGGGCTCGATGCCGCCATCTTCGGCGCCCCACCGCACCACCGCCTCCACCACGATGGGCGCATCGGTGGTCCACTGCGATCCCGCGATGCCGGAGGTGGTGATGGCTCCGTCGGCGCCGAGGTACCAGTCGCCACTATATGCCCATCGTGTCGGGTCGAGCATGTCGAAGTCGTCGAACAGCTCGAACACGAGTTCTGGATCCCATGCCCCGGTCGCGGCGGGGTTGCCGTAGTAGATCGTGTACACGCTGTCGACCCCCTGAACGAGGTCCGCCACCTTGATCCAGATTCTCAGGTGAGAGGCGACTGGGCCTTCGACCCACAGGGGCAGCTCGTTGCCGAGGGCATCGACCACACGGATGTCGGCACCATTGGCCGCCTCGCTCGCGGTCAGCGGCAAGTCCACGCGCACCTGGTGCTCGACGAGGTCGGACTGTGGCGAGATCGTCAGCTCGCGGTGATGACTCCACTCGGAATATGGAACCTCGCCGTCGCTCGGATCCTGCTCGGGCCCAGTCGAGCTGCCACCGGTGCTGTCGCTGCCCATCGCTGCCTCACCAGAGGAGCTCCCGTCGCTGGTGTCGACGCAGACCGCGTCGATGCACTGCAGAGGCGCCTCACAAGCGCCCGCGCCGTCGCACGGACAATCGACGGCTCCGACGACACATCCAGTGCCGCCATCGCTCTCGCCACTCGACTCGTCGCCGCCGACGCTGGCCCGGGCCGTCGGCGGCTTTGGGTCGTAGCACGCAGCCGCCGCGAGCAGCACACACAGGAGGCCTCGATGGGTGGTCATTCCCCTGAGTGGGAGCGGCGAGGGCAATCCGTCCCCGTCGGCGGCTCGCGGTCGACGGGAGGGCGAGCGAGCGTCGCAGCGGGGGCTGCGTCGGCGTTGCGCGGCCGCGGCCTGGCGTCCGGGCCTGCCGCCGGGGTCGTCGGCCCGCGGGCTCCTCGACCGAGCGCGGTCACAAACGCGGCAGGCCGCGCCTCATCCGGTGCAGAGAGACACGCCGACCATGAAGAAGTTGCTCGCCCTGCTCGCCTTCCTTCCCGCTGCACCCGCTTTCGCCCAGACCATGACGGCCGCGCCGCAGGTCGATGTCGGGAACATCCCGCCGGGCCTCCCGCAGCTGACCTCCTGCAGCTCGCGGCTCGACACGCTGCTGGTCGATCTCCAGACCAAGAACATTTCCAGTGCGAACGCCGTGCTGATGATCGGCGAGACCGCGCTTGCGGAGTCGCCGAGCCTGCCCAGCTCGGGTGGCTTCAATCCGATCGGCGGCACCGCCACGAAGTCGGGCAACAAGATCGCCGGCAGCTCGAAGGTGGCGGTGCCCGGCACCAACACCAGCAGCGCACTGACGTATACGCTCAGCAACGTCGACGGCACTGCGCGGCTGACCTGGGTGTACAAGGGCAAGTCGTACGCCTCGAGCGTCGACAGCTGCAGCTCCGGCTACTGGACCGCAGCGAGCGCGACCTCGGCGATCGTGGTGAAGCTCGGCGCGCTGCAGAGCCCACCGAAGTGACGCATCGCCTCGGTCGTCGCGACAGCGCTCACCTGTCGCTGCTACTTCGGTGAGGCGCCCTGCACTCTCGATCGCCCGTGGTGCGATGCATGGGCTGTTTGGAATGAGGACGACCAGCGCGGTCGAAGTGGGTGCCATGCGACACCCACGACGACTCATCACCTCCCTGCTCATCGTCACCGCGTGCGCGGCCGAAGAGTCCAAGGTGGAGTTCCGCGACATCGAGGCGATCTGCGTCGAGCCCGAGGACTCGGTCGACGACGACCTGTGGACCTGCGACGAGGCCCTCGTGATCGACTGCAACACCGACGCGGTGCCCGAGGAGCTCTACGTGCGCCCCGACTCCGGCGACTGCGAGGGCGTCGACCTGCAGCCCGTCGAAGGTCCGTTCGCCCCCGGCACCCACGACATCGTGGTGGTCGACGGCGACGGCGCGTCGGTGTGCGAGACGACCCTCGAGATCCAAGATCCGGTCGCGCCGATCGTCACGACCCGCGAGGTGCAGCTGTGGCCACCCAACCACAAGATGCACACCGTGACGCTGGCCGACTGCTTCGAGGACGTCGTCGACTGCGATCCCGACTGGGTGCCCGAGCTGGTGTGGATCTCGAGCGACGAGCCCGATGATTCCAACGGCGACGGCCACACCAGCGACGACGTCGCGTTCGTGGCCAGCGACGCCGCGTCGCTGCGATCGGAGCGGCAAGGCGGCAGCAACGGGCGCGTGTATCACCTCGGCTTCACCGTCACCGACGGCTCCGGCAACGTCACCGAGGGCCAGTGCGACGTGATCGTGGCCCACGATCAGGGCAAGCACGAGGGCATCGACGACGGCGAGGCCTACCGCATCGAGCGCTAGCGCACCGCCTTCGTCGCTGCCATGGGCACACCGCCCCGTGCGGGCTTTCACGGGGCCGCTGGGCCCGCCGAGCCCATGGGGGCCGCGGCGGCGCCCATCGTGTCGACCACCGGGCGGCCGACCGCGAGCTCGAGCTGTCGCACCGCCGCGAGGTAATCCGACCAGGTCTCGAGCGCGGCGGCCTGCGCGTCGAAGAAGCTCTGACGACCGACCGCGACGCCGATGATGTCGATCTCGCCGAGCTCGAAGGCACGCTGCAGCAGCTCGAGGTTCTCGTCGAAGCGCGGCAGCACGTCGCGACCGTAGTCCTGCACGCGCGCGGCCGCCGTCTGCACCGCGTCGATGCTGCGCCGCAGCTCCTGCTCGAGCTCGTAGCGCCGGGTGGCGAGCGCCACCTCGGCGATGCGCAGCTGCGCCTTGGCCTGCGCGCGCGGCCCCTGGTTGCGACGCCACAGCGGCAGCGGGACCGACACGGTGATGAGGCCGACGCGACTGGCGAACGGGCTGCCGGGCTCGTGCTCGCGCGCCGCGTATGCGCCGATGGTCGGCTCGGGCCACGCGTCGCGCTTGGCCGCACGCAGACCCGCCCGCGCCGCCCGTAGCTCCTGCGCGAGCGCGACCAGCTCAGGGTGGCGCTCGAGCGCCTCGCTCACCAGCGCGTCGGCGTCGAGTCGCGACGACACGTCACCGAGTTCGCCGACCGGTGCGATCGGTTCGGCGGCGGGCCAGCCCGCGGTGGTCGCCAGCTGTCGACACGCGGCCCGATACACGCGCGCTGCCTCGCGGCGCGCCTGCGTGGCCTGGGCCAGCGACGCCTCGGCCATGCGCAGCCGCAGCGGCGCCAGATCGCCGGCCTCGACCTGGCGCTTGGCAGTGTGGACGAGCGAGCCGGTGAAGTCGCGCACGCGTGTGGCCGTGTGCAGTCGTTGCTTCGCCAGCAGCGCACTGGCGTAGGCCCAGCGCAGCGCGACCTGGGTCTCGAAGCGCGACTGATCGAGTCGTCGGTGCAGGCCGACATCGTACGCACCTGCGGCGCGACGACGCGCGCCGCGTTCGCCCGCGATCTCGAGCTGCTGCGAGATCGTCAGCTGCATCTCGAACGACGCGCCCAGAGGATTGGTGCGCACGCCGAGCGCCGCACCGACGCTGGGGTTGTAGGGCAGCAGCGGGGCGACGGCCTCGCGCGCGGCAGCGCCCAGGGAGACCTGCGCGTGGGCGCGGGCGTTCTTCGGCGCGCGACCCTCGGCGTGGCGCAGCAGCTCGTCGAGGGTCACCTCGCGTGCGGCCCAGCCGTCGTCGATCGCCGCCGGCGAGGCCGGGCCGGCGGTGTCGGTGAACGCACTGCCGGCGCCCGAGACGGCCGCGATCGATGCGCCCGTCGCGGGTGCGCCCACGAGGACCAGCAGCAACGGCGTGATCATGCCCCCTCCGTCGTGTCCGTGGCGTCATCGTCGGACGACGGCCTCTCGGCGCGCATCCACATGCGCAGCACGCCCGGCAACACGAACAACGTGAGCACGGTCGAGAGCCCGACGCCGCACACGACCACCGTCGCAAGCGGACGCTGCACCTCGGCGCCGGCACCGGTGGCGAGTGTCATCGGCACGAAGCCCAGCGCCGCGACCGCGCCGGTCGTCAGCACCGCGCGCATGGTGTGGACCGAGCCCCCGATGATCGCGCGATCGAGCGGCAGGCCCTTGCGCACGCCGTCGCGGGCGGCCTGCGTGAGCACCACGCCGTCGAGCACGGCGACACCCGCAAGGGCCACGAAGCCGACCGCCGCCGGGATGCTGAACGGCAAGTCGCGCGCCCACAGGCCCAGCGCGCCACCGGTGATCGCGATGGGCACGAGCACGAACACCGAGATCGCGTCGCGCAGGTTGCCGAACATCCACACCAGCATCAGCAGCACGATGCCCAGCGCCAGCGGCACCACGATCGCGAGGCGCCGCGCGGCGCGATCGAAGTTCTCGAACTGCCCGCCCCACTCGACCTCGAACCCCGGTGGTACCTCCAGCGAGTCCTTCACCACTGCGCGGGCCTCGTTGACCCACGACACCAGGTCACGGCCGCGCAGGTTGACGTCGACCCGCACCGTGCGCTGACGATCCTCGCGGCGGATCTGCGGCGGACCTTCGCCCGCGACGACGTCGGCGACCTCGGCGAGCGGCACGGTCGCGGCACCGGAGCTCTCGACCGGCAAGCGCTCGATCGCCGCCGGGTCGGGGCGCGACGGCGGCACCAGCAGGCGCACCCCGAAGCGACGCTGGCCCTCGTAGACGTCGCCCAGCGGCACGCCGACCCGCGCGGCCTCGATCGCGGTGAGGGCGTCGGCCATGCGCACGCCGTGGCGAGCCATGCGGGCGCGGTCGGGTCGGATGGTGAGCTCGGGCATGCCGAAGGTCCGCTCGACCCGCACGTCGCCGGTGCCATCGACCGTGCGCACCAGATCGGCGAGCTGCGTCGCGAGGCTGCCGAGGCCGTCGAGGTCCTCGCCGTACAGCATGATCTGCACGTCGGCCCGCGAGCCGCTCACGAGCTCGTTGGTGCGATCTTCGATCGGCTGCGAGACCGACGCGAAGGTGCCGGTGGTCGCGCTCTCGACCGCGTTCTTGAAGACCTCGGCCAGCGCGTCGAGATCGTGGGCCGTGGTCCACTCGGGCTTGGGCCGCAGGTGCACCAGGATGTCGGTGTTGTCCACGCCGACCGGATCGGTCGCGACCTCGGCGCGGCCGGTCATCGCCAGCGTCGTGACGACCTCGGGGAACTCGCGCAGCGCCGCTTGGGCCAGTTGATCGAGCCGCTCCGCCTCGTCGAGATCGATCGACGGCGAGCGGCGGATCGTCACCACCATGTCGCCCTCGTCGATGCGCGGCACGAAGTCGGCACCGCCGCCGGCCACCAGCGCCATCGCGCCGACCAGCGCGACGGCACAGATCGCGAGCAAGCGCCCGCCGATGCGCGACAGCGGCACCAGCATGCGCCGGTACGCGGTCGCGACGCGGTTCAACCACCGTGCGCCGTCGCGCGCGGGCGGGGGCACGAAGATCGCGAGCAGCGCGGGCAGGAACAACGTCGAGTAGATGAGCGCACCGAACAGCGCGCACGCCATCGTGATCGCCATCGGGCGGAACATCTTGCCCTCGACGCCCTCGAGTCCGAGCAGCGGCAGGTACACCAACAGGATGATGAGCACCGAGAACAGCACCGGGCGCATCACCTGCGCGATGGTCTCGCCATACGCGCGTCGACGCAGGGCCGGCGCGAGTCGACGGCCGGTGTGCACCGCCAGCACCGCCTCGAGCACCACGATGGGGCCGTCGACGAGAAACCCGAAGTCGAGTGCGCCGAGGCTCATGAGGTCGCCGCCGACCCCGAACAGGTGCATGCCCATCACCGCGACGCTCATCGCGGTCGGGATGCCGAGCACGATCACCAGCGCGCCGCGCAGCGAGCCCAGCATCACCACCAGCACCAAGGTCACCACCGCGGCCCCCTCGGCGAGGTTGCTCGCGACCGTCGACAGCGTGCGCTCGACGAAGGCCGCGCGGTCGTAGATCGGCACCAGCTCGACACCCGCCGGCAAGCTCGCGCGGATCTCCTCGACCCGGTCCTTTACGGCGTAGATGACGTCGCGGCTGTTGCCGCCGACCAGCATCATCACGATCCCCGTGACTGCCGGCTCGCCGTCGTGACTCACCGCGCCCAACGGCAGCGCAGCGCCCAGACGCACCTGCGCGAGGTGCTCGACGAGGATCGGTGCACCGTCCGCGGGCGAGCGCACGACCACCTTCGCAATGTCGTCGATGCCGGCGAACTGCCCCGCCATCCGCAGCGTGTACGACTCGGGTCCCCGCGCCACGTAGCCGCCGCTGGCGGTGCCCGCCGCCTCGCGCAGCACGCCGACGAGCTCGCCGATCGCGATGCCGTGCGCCCGCAGGGCCTCGGGCTCGACCACCACGTGGTACTGCTTGAGCTTCCCACCCATGGTGTTGAGCTCGATGATCCCCGGCACGCTGCGCAGCCGCGGGACGATTTCCCAGTCGAGCATCGTCCGCAGCTGACGCGGCGTGTGCCGATCGGAGCGCACGACGAACTGGTAGATCTCACCGAGCCCGTTCGACAGCGGCGCGAGCTCTGGTGGCCCGGTGCCCTCGGGCAGCGCGGCGCTGGCCGTCCACAGCCGCTCGAGCACGAGCTGGCGCGCGAACCATGGATCGGTGCCATCGCGGAAGATGAGCGTGATCGCCGAGACGTCGGCGCGGGACACCGAACGCAGCTCCTTCAGGCCCGGCAGGCCGTTGAGCTCGTTCTCGAGGCCCACCGTGACCATGCGCTCGACGTCACGCGCCGAGTAGCCCGGCGCCGCGGTCAGCACCGCGACCTGCACCGGCGAGATGTCGGGGATCGCGTCGATCGGCAGCCGCACCGCGGCGATCGTGCCGGCCACGAGCGTGACCACCAGCGCCGCCAGGCTGACCCAGCGCAGGCGAATCGACAGCTGCACCATCTTCGCGAGCATGACTACCGGAACAGCTCCGACTTGACGGCGAACGCACCGGCGGTGACGACCCGCTCGCCGACATGCAGGCCTTCGGCGATCGCGACCTCGTGCTCACCCTCGGCGGCGACCTCGACCTCGCGCGGCTCGACCACGCGTCGCGCGATCTCGACGAACACCGTCGGCTGGCCATCGACGAGCACCACCGCATCGCGCGGGACCACCGGACCCTGGACCGCGAGGGTGGCGGCGTGGATCCGCGCTCGCACGGATTGCCCCACGAACAGGCGGCGATCGGCGTTGTCGACCACCACGCGGACCGGTGCGGTGCGCGTGCGTCGGTCGAGCACGCGACCGACGTGCGCGATGGTGCCGTACAGCGGCGGCCGGCCATCCCCGCGAGGCTCGAGGGTCACGGTGTCGCCCTGCGAAACGCGAGAGAGATCGCGCTCGAACAACGCCAGCTCGACCCACACGGTCGAGAGATCGGCGATCTCGAACGCGGTGTGGTTGGGGTCGACGCTCTCGCCGCGCTGCACCTGCACGTGCACGACCTCGCCGTCGATCGGCGCGCGCAGCTCGAACACGCCGAGCCTTCGCTTGGCCGAGCGACCGCCGAGCGCCCGCACGCGCTGCTGGGCCGCGTCGAGCTCCGCCTTCAGCGACGCGTACTCGGCCTCTGCCTGCTGCGCGCTGCGCTGCGATGCGATGCCCTCTTCGACGAGCAGGCGCTTGCGTTCGACGTCGTGACGCGCCGCGGTCGCGCGCGCCCGCACGCTCAGCAGATCGGCCTGCGCGCCGCCGAGATCGGCGCTCTCGAAGCGGGCCAGGCGGTCGCCCGCCGCCACCCGATCACCGGCGACGACGTCGATCTCGGTCACGCGTCCGGGGATGCGCGTACCCACCGCTGCGACGTGACGTGGGTCGAGCGTGACGGTGCCGATCACCTCGACGACCGGCAGCACCTCATCGGACTCGACCGCGGCGACCTCGAGGCCGGCCCGCGCGACGAAGGCCTCGCTGTACACGATGCGGCCGTCGTGTGCCGACGGCACGTCGGGTTCGGGACCCGACTCGGCGGCGTCGGTGGGCGCGCTGCGATGCAGCGCGAAGGCGATGCCGCCCGCGACGCACGCGAGCGCCGCGAGCCACCATGGCCATCGACCGCGGCGTAGGTGTGCCGGCGCGTCGTCCGTGCCGGAGGACTCGTCGAGGGGGAGGTTCGGTTGCAAGGCCACGTCCATGCGAAAGGGCCCACGGCCGCCGATCCTGCTGCGTCGCCGCCACCACCACTGCGACGGGCACTGCGCGAGATCGGGAACCGCGGACGTCGGCGCAAGACAGCAAAGCCCGCGCCACTCGCCAGAACGTAGTTTCGAGGGCTTCTCGAGCCGCGCGGCGCAATCCTGCCCCGCGCGCGATCAATCCTGTCCCACGTCGTCGCCTTCGAGTCGTCTGTGCAGGGTTCGGCGATCGATCCCGAGCACGCGTGCCGCCTCGGTCTTGTTGCCACCATGCGCCCGCAGCACGGCGTGCATGTACGCTCGCTCGACGTCCTCGAGTGTCACACCGCGCCGAGCCGCGCGCTCGAGGAAGCCGTCCTCGCTGTCGGGGCGCTCGCGGATGACGAGGTCGTCGAGCACCAGCGTGTCATGCTCGGCCAGCACGACCGCGCGCTCGAGCAGGTTGCCGAGCTCGCGCACGTTGCCGGGCCAGCTGTGCCCGAGCAACCACCGCATCGCATCGTCGGAGACCCCGAGCATCTCGCGCCCGACCCGTGCGCAGGCGCGCTCGAGCATGACGTCGACCAGCGCCGCGAGGTCTTCGGGTCGATCCGCCAGCGGTGGGATCTCGATGCGCACGACGTCGAGGCGATAGTAGAGATCCTCGCGGAAGCGCTTGTCGGCGACCGCGTCCTCGAGCGGACGGTTGGTCGCGCCGATGATGCGGACGTCGACCGCGACCTCTTCGCCAGCGCCGACCGGTCGCACGCTGCGGCTCTCGATGGCCTGCAGGAGCTTGGCCTGGACGTCGAGCGCCATCTCGCCGATCTCATCGAGCATCAAGGTGCCGCCGTGGGCCTGCACGAACAGGCCCGGGCGATCCTCGCGCGCGTCGGTGAAGGCACCGCGGCGGACCCCGAACAGCTCGGCCTCCGCGAGCGTGCTCGGCAGCGCCGCACAGTTGACCTGCACGAACGGGCCCGCCGCACGCGCGCTCTGGGCGTGGATGTGTCGCGCGACCGCGCCCTTGCCGACCCCGCTGGGGCCGGTCACGAGCGTGTTGCTGTCGCTGCGCGCCACGCGGTTGGCGATCTCGACCACGCGGCGCATCGCGGGGCTGCGCGCGACCAGCTCGCCGTCACGCTGCTCGCGGAGTTCGGCGCGCAGGCGCACGATCTCACGACGCATCCGTCGCTCCCGCAGCGCGCGCTCGATCGCGACCTGCAGCGCCTCCCAACGAAACGGCTTGGTCACGAAGTCGCACGCGCCCGCGCGCACGGCCTTGACCGCGAGATCGATGCTGCCGAAGGCGGTCACGAGCAACACCAGCTGCCCGGGCCTCTGCGCATGGATCTTCGCCATGAGATCGAGCCCTCGCAGCTCGGGCATCTCGACATCGGCGATCACGAGATCGAACTCGTGCCTGGCGATGCGCTCGAGTGCATCGAGCGGTGAGGTGGTGCCGACGGCTTGATGACCGTCCTCACCGAGCATCTCCAGCAGGTAGTCGACCACGCTGGCGTCGTCGTCGACGACCAGCAGCTTCGCAGCACGGCTCATGTCGATGGCTCCTCGGCCTCCCGGGCCTGTCTGGGCAGTCTGGGCAGTCGCACCCGCACATGCGTGCCCGCGCCGACCTGCGACTCGATCGAGACCTCGCCGCCGAGCTCGACCACCAGCTCGCGGACCACGGCGAGCCCGAGGCCGGTGCCGCCCTCGTCGGCGCGGGTGGTGAAGAACGCATCAAACAGGCGCGGGCGCACCTCCTCGGGCACGCCGCGCCCGTCGTCGCGCACGACCAGCTCGACCACGCCGGCGGCATCACCACGCAACGCGACCACCACCTCGCCGTCGCGATCGGTCGCCTCGAGCGCGTTCATCGTCAGGTTCAGCACGATCTGCTCGATCGCCCCCGGCGGGCAACGAACCATGGCGCCGGTGCCGTCGGACTCGCAGCGCAGCGCGATGCCGCGGCGATCGGCCTCGGCCGACAGCAGGTCGACGATGCGCAGCGCGGCTGCGACCGGATCGGTCGCGACCGCCCGCTCCGGGTGACGTCGCGCCAGATGCAGCAGGTGCTCGACGATCGCCGCGATGCGCTCGCCCTGGTCCGCGATGATGCGGGCGTGCCGGCGGACCGCATCGGGTGCGTACTCGCGGGTCTCGAGCGCGCGCGCGCGTCCGACCAGCACCTGCAGCGGCGAGCCGATCTCGTGCGCGACCCCGGCGGCCAGCTGTCCGATCGAGATCAGCTTGTCGGCCCGCTGCAGTCGCCGCTCGAGCTCTGCACGCCGCAGCTCGGCGGCGACCAACTCCTGCTTTGCCTCGGCGAGCCGCTCGACCATGCCGTCGAACTCGTGCCTCAGCTCGCGTAGCTCACCGGCGGGCTCGCTTCGCGCGGTGCCGAGCGGCGGGCTCGGATCGAGCTCACCCTCTCGAACCCGGCGCATGGCCGCGACGAGCCCCGCGATCGGCCGCGTGACGTGCACACGACCGATCCAGATCGCCGCCGCGGCGGCGGCCAACACCAGCGCGACCGCGGCAACCGCAGCGTCGCGCTGCATCTCGCGGATCGCCGCCGAC
>WBZX01002317.1_pt1 | contig 12029 bp, 11 predicted proteins | sample 5204211 | NCBI WGS metagenome assembly WBZX01 (sample SAMN12344362, study PRJNA552823) | activated sludge metagenome | biome: Activated sludge suspended growth; feature: Nitrification reactor; material: Wastewater; isolation source: activated sludge from nitrification reactor of wastewater...
CATGGAAGAAAATGCCATTTAGTTACTTTTCCAGCATATGGGTGGTTTTACACTGAAATGGATTCTTTTTGGGTCTCAAATTTTAAGAATGTCCCAGGCCTGCTTTCCCCCTTTTACTTTTTAACACAAGGTGTGGCATTTGAACAGGTTACCAACGATGGACTCGTAAGTGTCCTTGCGTCATCCGAAAAGAGATCAGTGTCAAATCTCTCAAATGATATCTTCACTATTGATCCCGGGAATTCGGTGCTCCACCAACGTCAATCTCAAAATGAAATCGCGGATGTGGTTAATTTTGTTTTATCATTTAAAGCGAGGTTACCCTAGATGGTGTATCACCTACAATCCTAATATCTTTTTTGTTTCACTTTGAATCCGTCCAAAATACTCCTGATGCTTGCCGGAGCGTAATTCCTCATCAAATGCATTGGCTATCTTCTCCACCAGTGCTTTATACTCGGGACTATCGTCTACGTAAAGGTTGCGACTAAAAATGATCTCTTGTTCATCTTCCCTGAACACAATATCCAGTTTTGTAGCCCCGCTTCCAAGTTCAATGGTACGACCTGAGTATTCAGCTGTTTTATCACTGAGGATGTTGGATTCATTCCACTTCATCTGCTGCAATACAAAATCCTTAAATACAGGCATCATACCAGCCGTAACAGGAAATAATTTATAATAATTGTCCTTTTGTCCGAAACTACCCGTCCAATAAGGAAGTTTATCCCATTTCTTTAACGATAGCGTATCCCCATTCCATTCAAAATAAGTATTGAACCATTCGAGATTGATGTCCTCAAACATATTTTTCATCCGGGTGTCTGTATCGTCATAGACCACACTGTAGCCCTTATCGGTTTCAAAATCGTAGACAATAAGCGCATGATCTGAATCCGGCAAGTTGGCCTCTTCCGTATTCCACGATTGGAAAGCAGCATGGAAGACGATCTTTTTACGATCGGGAGAAAAAGCAAGCGCACCATCCGGCTGCGGATAGGAATAATTGTCAACCGCATTGTTATCCCTGTTAAACAACTTTAATTTGCCGGATGGTATATCGAGGACCTGATGACCACTCACCAGGAGATACTGTCCACCTTTCAGCGTGTCCAATTGATCCATCCCAAGGGTATCGCTTTTAGCAAATACTTCCATGAAAGGCCCGGGCTGTCCTGCCTCACTATCCAGGAATTGAACAGAGGCGAATTCCCTGCTTTGTTCGAGGACAGGCTCCACGATGGGTTGTCCATCCTTAATATAAATCAAATACAGACTTTGACTTCCTGCCAACAGCGTCGGTGAAGTTGCATCAGGAAGTGCATAGACCCTCCACAAAAATGGCAGTCCCGTATTCGTTTGCAATGCGGCAGGGAATTCTACGGGCTTGCCCTCAAACCATATTGAATAACCGATATTGGTCTGCCTAGACATCCCAGTGTTGATGTTATACACTTTTCCAGAGATGGCTTTAACCCGAATGACAAATGGGCCATACGCCATCTCTTTCTGGATAGAGGACGTGTCAGTGCTAAATGCTTTCCGAACGACGTAGAAAAGTATAACCCCTAACACGACAATAACAATTATCCAAACAAGCATTTTCATTAGCTAAATTTTTTGTACGGTGCTAAAGTACTAATGAATAAGGAATACCGAATAACCAATATCGAAGAGAGAAGGAGAAGTGCAAAGGAGAATGTAGAAGTTAGTAGTTAGAAGTTAGTAGTTAGTAGTTAGAAGTTAGTAGTTAGAAAATTTGAAGTTTCGTTTTTACTCTGATTTCTACCTCTACTTCTAACCTCTACTTCTTATTTCGTTAATCGGTATTTGGTATTGGGTATTCACATCACACCTCCGCCTTGAACCTCTTCTTCACTTCAAGTTTATGCTGGGCTCCCCATTCATACAAGGCATCCAGGACGCTGGTCAGCGATTGACTGTAGTCCGTCAGTTCATACTGGACGATGACGGGAGGTCCGGAGAGTACCTGCCGACGAATGAAGCCGTTCATCTCCAGGTCTTTTAGCTCGGAGGCAAGCACCTTGGAGGAGATACCCTCTATGCTGCGCTGTAGTTCATTGAACCGATTGCTGCCTTGAAGCATAGCCACGATGATCTGCAACTTCCACTTTCCACCTATGGCATAGAGCGCATCTGAAATGGCCAGGAGTCGCTGGCGACAGGCAGATTTTTCCATGACCGGCAATATCTTTTTCATATTCAAAAGTAGCTGATTAACTAAAGGTAAGTACTTACCTTTAGGTATCTACATACTTTTGGTAAGTATATGTCCTTACTTTTGCATTGACAAGTACATAACAAGTGTCCATTTATCCCTGGCTTAATTTCGACCCATATGAATCTCAACAAAGCCTTTATCCTGGCAGGCGTCAGCAGCGCCCTTTCAATCACTGCCTGCCTCATCTATAACAAGGTCTATAGCGGATCATTTTATGTCGACTTCAGTAAGGTCATCTCCCCGACCAGCATGATCATGACCTGCCTCGTCGGTTGCACCCTGATGTCCCTGACCTATGCCCTGATCATCAGGTGGCGTCCAACCTTGAACCTTGCCTGGGTAAATATGGTGTTTGCCGTCCTCAGTTTTGCCTCGATCATCATGGTCCTGTCATTTAAACTGCCTTTGGAGATAGAATTTCCAGAGTTGTTTCCGGGGCTTGCGATTCCGATGCATTTTTTCCCGGTTCTGGCTTTCCTGTCCATCGTACCGTTTTTTAAATCAAATTGAAATAAATCAAATCACAACCTATAAAACATGAAACACGTAACACATTTTGTCATCGCCATTGTGGCGCTCATCCTTTCCTCATTTACAATCATCACCTCCGATAACTGGTTAGCTGATGCAGGGCACTCCCATCTCGGCTTCACGCTGAAGCATATGGGCATCGCAGATTTTCACGGAAGTTTTTCTTCATGGGAAGGCAAGATCACTTCGACAAAGCCCGACCTGTCGGATGCTGTGGTTGATTTCAGTGGTGATATCAGCAGTATCTACACCGGCATTTCAGGCCGTGATGAGCATCTGAAATCTGCCGATTTCTTTGATGCCGCGAAATATCCAAAGTTTACCTTCCAGAGCACAAGCTTCAAGAAAAGCGGAGACAATGAATATACTGTCCAGGGCAACCTTTCCTTCCATGGCGTCACCAAAGAAATCACCTTGAAAGCTGTCAATACCGGGTATGCCGAAAATCCGCAGGACAAGACACCCATGACCGGATTTAAAGTGAGCGGCAAATTCAATCGCCTCGACTATGGCATTTCTGCTGAGACACCGGAAATGTTCCTTGGAAACGAAGTTACCATTGTCGCTGATATCGAATTTGCGAAAGGCTAATCCAACCTCTTACTGATTCATTGATCCCTTGATCCGATTAATATGAAAAGAATAGCATTCCTGATGGCCACCATCCTCACCCTTGGAGGATTGTTTGCCTTCGTTCAGTTGGGCAACTGGAAAGTAAGCCCTGATTACAGTGTTAAGTTTTCCGGCAAAGGTGTCACCGGCATTTTCAAGACGTTTTCTGCTGATATCAATTTTGACGCCGGCAAACTGGCCACATCAACAATTGCCATCACCATTGATGTAGCTTCGCTCAATACAGGAAACGCAGTGCAAAACCGGCATGCCGTCGGAGCGGATTGGTTTGATGCCACGAAATATCCGAAGATCAGATTCACCTCAGCCTCCATCGAGAAAAGCGGTAGCGGGTATATCGTGAAAGGAAAAATGGAAGTAAAAGGTAAGGTGAAGGATGTCGCGATTCCTTTCAACTTTACCCAATCAGGCGCCAGCGGAGAGTTTACCTCCACCCTTACCATCAAGCGCTCAGATTATGGAGTCGGTGCTGCCAGCAATGATGTTTCTGATGAAATCAAGGTTGAACTTAAAGTACCAGTGTTGAAATAAAATAACGAATAAGGAATACCGAATAATGAATATCGAAGTACGAAGTAGAAGTTTGAAGAAGAAGTAGAAGTAAATTTAGATACACTTCACCTTCTACCTTCTACTTCTGCCCTCTACTTCTCACTTCGATGTTCGGTATTCGGTATTGGTATCCATTATTCAGTCCGCCCCACCAGAATCCGCTCATTACTAATCATCCTGCCTACCGAACTCACCGAGACCACATACACCCCTGCCGCCAGATCACCTGCAGGGCATAAAACCGTATGCGAACCCAGCGATGGCCTGTCTTCATACAGTGTCCTGAGAAGTTGCCCGGAGATATCATGGAGCGCAATGGATATAGGAATAGCTTCTGTCATTGTAAAACTGATCTGCATGTTATCCACAACAGGATTTGGTGTAACGGTGAAATCTATTGACTTGCCGATCTCTGTTGTCCCAACATTTTGTCCATTGGTCACTTCGCCTATCCAGGTTTTATACGTGTGATCGATCTGCCCCGCAACATCAGCCCCCACAGAGCCTGCTGTCCAGGTGCGTGGATCTGAACTATTGTGACGCCGGGCTATACCTGTGTAATCACCCCATCGCTCTAACCCTGACAGGCGGTCTACGTAGGTCTCGCCACCCTTGACCAGTGTGGTAGACGACCATGACATGCCTCCATCCACATTGACCACCCTAAACTCAGGAAAGAGATCGGCACCAGTACGCAGGAAGGATATCATCACAGAACGATCAGCACCACCGGTCGCAAACGAAGCGACACCTGCATGCGCGAGATCAGCATTTCCGGGTTCACCTAAATGGGTGGTCATCAGGTTTTGGCCCTGGACCCCCATTCGATTGTAACTGATTCCACTAAAGCCACCACCCACATCAATGTTGAGCACAAAATGAATGATCCCATCCAGGTAAAACGCGCAGAGTGTCCTCGAATCACCTGTCTCCAACAAATCACTGTTGCCTGACTGTCTGGCATCAGCCGGCGGGCTATAGCTTTCCGATTGCACGATATATCCAATAAATTGTGGATTACCACCGATATCATTATCCAGGTCCCAAAACCAATACGCATCATCACCTGCCGCAGCACTGCTGACCATGTAGATGCCTGGTCCGTAATCCCCATGTTGTCCATAAGATGCCGGAGTGATTGACACCGGCCCATTGAAGAAATCGGTCCAAAACTGCCAGTCCAAAAACCCTGCTACATACCCGTCTGTCTTACTGATCTGGTAGACCACGGCCTTATTGAAGGTGGTGCCAATAATCAGGTTGCCTGACACATACACCTCATTAGTAGAGATACCTATCGATGCAAAGTCAAACCAACTGCCGTCACCTAAGGGATTGCCGGGTAGTTTATACACATTCCATCCGTCCTGTGGATCTTTTGACTTTGAAAAGGAAAGGATCACACGCGAGGTAGATGAGGTCTTTCCATGCAGGGTGACGAGAATAAACCGCTCTTCGACCGGGTCATACAACACGCGCGGACTGAAGAAAGACCCAGTCAATTGACTGTCATCAAAGAAGTCTCCCCATTTTGCTTCATACAACTTCGCACCTGCCTCAGTAAAATAAATGACCCCGTCATTATTCGCTGAAATGATAATGCCGTCATCAGATACGGCAATCGTGTTGCTGGAAGGCGTTTCATCCACAGATGCATTGGCCTCAAAGCTTTCATCGATGACAGGGGTTACGCGTGAAGAAGGCGTTGTGGCTTGATGGTCTCCGTTATATCTCTTGTGAGCAAGTTTTTCTGCCTTTATAGCCAGCGCTTCAGGAGTGGTGATAAATGGCATTGGTTCGCGAACAACAGGAAGATTGTTCTGTGGCGGATAACCTCCGGCAGGTAGCTCCATACTAAGCGGTGTTTGCTGCAATGGTGATTTTGCAGCTGCATGGTCTATGCGATTGGTGGCGTTAGCCGGTATTTGGACTTTGGGATACTGGGCGCTGAGGCTGGCTTGAAGTATCCACAGTAAGATAAAAATGGAGGAATGTGTGATTCGCATGCGGTCCGGGTTTAGGTGTTTGTGAATATACGAAAAAGAGCGAATAATGGCTGCTTGCTTATAAAGGCGAACGCTTTCGCGATATCACACAGGGCAAGGATGGCGCATTGTATGCGATTTCAGTCGGAGGAGGACTCTAAAGGATTTCTAAAAAATAAAGTTGAATTATACTCATCTTCTGCCCTGTCCGTGCTTATACCCATTGCCATTGGATCCAAGATCAATAACCACCGCGAGTACCATGACGGAGATCGTCAGGGCGGTCCACTGACCACCATAGTGTTTGATGACAACACTATACCAAAGTGTCGTCAGTGGCATGAGGAAAAATCCAACAACAGGCCATAACATGGAACTGAATACACCAGTGAACCAATCCGTAAATATCCATAGCACCAGGATCAGAATACGTGGGAATGATATGGCAATAAAGGTCAGGAGACAAGGCATAGACTGAAGAATTTACACGTGACTATGCTAATTTACTCATTCTTCACCGAAAACGATCCGGAAAAATCAGAATCACCGGATCCTCCGGACCCATTGCCTCCGACATTGATCTTTCCGCTAAAACTTCCACTGATGTAACCACCATGTGGGCCATACTCAGTGACATTGAGATCCATCTTCAGGACATACCCGCTCTGCCCGTTCGGGAGGTTGATCTGATTGCCTAACATAGTATATCCTTTGTATTGTCCAGGCGTAACCCCATCAAATGTCCATCCCAATCTTCCTCTGTATCCTATACTGTCCAAAGACTCAATACTGGTAATCCCTGAACTGGAGACATCAAATTTGTAATACATATATTCTCTTGAAAATCCTGTGATCTTATACCTGATAAATTCATCTACTTCATCACATGCCTTTATACTACCAGCTTCCAAATTCCGTTCAAACGAAACAAAATGGGCAAGACCGAGTAACCCGTTTGCCGTATCAAAAACCCTAAGCGTCAGTACATCTCCTTCACAAAACACATAACTACCTCCATAGTGCCCTTGTGCGTCCGTGATTGGAAAAACATAGTTGCCTTTCGAAGTACCAACCTTGACGAACCCTGACGATAACGGTGATCCATCACACTGTAGAGCTGTACCCGAAATGGTAGCTTTGCCAGGCTCTACTACCATGATGTCGTCCATCTTGATGTCTTCACTGAAAGGACCCACCTGATCAGCATAGCCTTCAATTCCGCACAAGCTCTCAAGACTTATTTGCATTGCTTCGTTTGCAGGGATGGGGGTGGAAATCACGCCATTCGCATCTGTTTCCCCGCATCGCCGGTCATTGAGGTTCAGGATGGTCAGGCACACAGTGATATTCTGTGCCGGGCTTCCATCTTCGTAGACAAACCTGGCTTGCCAATTGACCAGCGTATAAGGTTCGTCACAATTCCAAAATGAAAAATGAGGCAGTTGGGCTACATATGCGTGACCATCACGCACAGCCTGGCCTTCTTCAACCCAATAGCCCTTTGCATCATCAAAATACCAAAGAGGAATGGTAGAAGGAGCCTTGTTTACCTGCTGGGCAGGAATATCCAATCGCATTTCAACTGTTTTGCCGGATGCTATCTGCAATAAATCGCCATTGTCCGCCAGCAGTTCTACGGCTATCATACCAAGGCTACCCAGGACGACCTTGGTGCCTGATTGATCTAATCCCATCAAAGCGCCCGGCATTTTTTGTGATAACAGGGGATCATCTCCATAAATCGGATTGGCAAGGACATGCACAATGCCCTGGTATGATGAGCCATCGGCCCGGGTCACTGCATGATCCGGAAAAGTCAATGTTGATTTAGCATCAATAGCAATAGTAGCCGATTGAGTACTACTAAAAGTTCCAATCTCTACTTGAGGCAATAAAGTGATGCTAAGAAACTGAGTATTTGGTTCGATCGTAGTAAATCGTCTTGATCCCTTGAAATAGCCGGCCTTTTCCACACGCAAATAATCATCACCGGTCAAATTGAGCCGTGTAAAAAAATAAGAGCCATCTTCAGATGTTGAACCTGTCAGATCCCCGATGGTAATGGTTGCGCCATAAACAGGCAAGCCAGCAGGATCTTTGACAGTCACAAAAAGGGAGCCTTTTATTTCCTTAGATGGAACCAATGAATCATCGGTCGAACAACCAAAATAAAACAGTACTGACAGTACCAGAAGGATAGATTTAGTTTTCATAGGGTAGGATTTGCTAGTAATTTACTCAATTTCTTTAACAATGCAAAACCTACCCGGAGAATAGTCAGGTGTGCGACGGATCCTGCAGAACTCACCCCCTACCCCTCTCTCTGGAATGAATTCGTATATGCGTGTGATCCTACAAGAAAGAGGGGTGTTTGATTGTCAGTGCAACACATGATATTGGATGGAGAGGGAATGGTGGCGCTTTGGGTACTCCATTTAGATATGATCAGGTCATTTCCTCGGTACGAAATTCTGCAACGCCCCGATAAGTTTTTCAGGAGAGGGCTGATACCCTGTATATCCAAGTGGCTTAACCTTGAACCTACCATTTTCTGCTTCATGCGTTACATTGAGCATCCATATTGTTGGATAGGTAGTAGCTTTTAGTGACTGGGCCATGGCGGTATTTTGTTCCTGGTTACCTTTTGGAAGCTGATCGAGGGTGGCGAAATCAACTTTAAACAACACAACTTTTTTCTCTGCCCAAGTTGTAAATGTGGGTGATGAAAATACATTGGCATCAAGCTGCTTGCATAGCCTGCACGTATCACTGGACGTAAAATAGGCCAGGACTGGCTTTTGTTCCTTTACAGATTTCGCATAGGCTTCATTGATATTAGCCATCCACTGCTGCGACACTGCCTGGGCTGTGGATGAATCTGCAGATAATTTACTGCAAGCCTGTAGTCCAAAGATGCCGATCAGGCTGAAGCAAATAGGCCAGAAAAAGGATATCACTTTCATTTGTTGATATTTAGCAAAAACCTACTATCCACAAAATGTATATGGTTTTGCGGGTGCAAGATAGCCAAGAAAAAAGAGTGCAGAAGATGACATGTTGCATCATGATTTGTCAAATCTATAAAGACTGCCAATGCATAATACCCCACTTCGATCCCTGCCGAACCTTCACCCATCCATTGCCGACAACCTGGATCTCATCATAGGCAGGCTCTACCTGCTGACGCTGATAGGTCACTATTCCAAATTGGTTGGCCCGATCAAAAATCAAAAACTGTTTATGCTCCATAGTGTAAGAAGTCACTACAGGAAAAGTCAGATAAGGAGTGCCGTTCCAATCAAAGATGAAATATTGATTGTTCCTGGCTTGTTCATACTGCAATCCTCCAATCTGGCAGCATGGATCAGCTTTAGCTTCAACGAGGATAAAATGTTCGCGCTCAATGATCGATCCTAGTATCACCGGTTCGATCAGCCAATTACCTGCAGGGGACATTAAGCCCCATAAGATCCTTTGATCTCGCCCAACCTTTGTCCCTCTCTCTATCCTGCATAAAACGTTTTGTGCAGATCGAATAGCCTTACAGTCCAACACCCGTTCATCCGTGAGCAATGAGCCATCATTCCTGAAGACCAGTAAGGAATCTCCTGACTTGGCAGCAACGCATTGTAGTCCTGCACTTATAAATTTAGAATACGCCCCAGGTTGCATGACCACCCGGCCAACTGAATCCAACAATCCAATATCTCCATCCTGCTTGAATTCAAAATAACCTGGGACAGACACCTTGAGTACATCATATTGAGGATGCACTACAAACTCTCCTTTCAGATTTATGGCGCCCAGCTTTCCATTTGACCTGACGATTGCAAACCTACCTTTCTCAAAGGATGTAGCAGACTGATAACGGGGAGGAATCAACCATTGCCCGTTGCGTTCCATATAGCCCCATAGTGAATCCTTTCGCACGACTGCAACATCATTGATAAATTTTCCCGCTTCCGGGAAAGTTTGTGTAGCAGGTACGCCCTGATGATATTGGGTAAGGACATATTCATTGGCAGATACACGTTGGAAATCCGGAGGAAAAAATGGCCTGGCGACCGGCAAAGCAACCTGCCTTCCCTGATATGAAATGTAGTTGAGCCGGTCTATACCGGCATCGGAGTTTCCCATAGTAGTATAGCCAATAATGGTATCATTGACTTGAGTAAACGTACCATAGTTATATTTCTGGTAAGGTAATAAGAGTTGGTTTTGATCATTGACCACGGCATTCATGCCATACTTCCACACCTGGAAAGTCCAGTTATCTGGTGACTTCATGCCGGCTTTTACCCTGTCAAAAACCGGAGGCAGTAATTCACCTTTGGTCTCGTGGTACACCCCTTGAAGTCCGTCCTTCCATACCACCCAAAAGGCGTGCTGATCATGACTGATGCTATCATAAGGCAATGTGGTCAGCTGTTGATGCATGTCCATCAATACCAGCTTTCCTCCTTTCATGGCCACAAACCCAGCTGATGCCTTGCCGATGGGTACGTAATCACCTTGCATTGGCAAGACCCAGTGGAGGCCTTCGGAAGATTGTCCTGCCAGTGTTAGTCCATTTAACCACATGACCCAACACAGGAGAAGAGCCTTTTGCATAATTGGTGTATTTTAGGTCAAAAATAACGTCAATCGTGCATTTTCTCCGCTCTCTTTTAATCCTGATGCTTCTTGCATTCCTGACATGATGGAGGGACAACCCCTGTGGCGTCAATATGTTCCACAAGCCTTTGTGAATATTGAAAAAGAGGTAAATGATTCCATACGAGTACTTCGCACAGAGTCTGATACAATTCGTGCCCAAATGAATCAAATCATCCTTTCCGAGGGCCTGGACCGGATATCCATTGTGGGGGAAAATGACCGGTATTTAAAAGAAGGTTTACACAAACAGTTTGTGGGCAAACCTGGACGGATGCAAGGAAACTATGAGCGAAACGTGCAAATACAACGGCTGGAAAACCTGCATGTAGACCTTTATCAAACTGACGAACAATTGTACCGATGGCTTGATTTCAGTGCTGTATTGCGCAAGCATCCCAACCGTACTTCATTTGATCGGTGGACCACCCTATGGACCGCACTCCCACCTGGTGAAAGGCCTGTGTTGACGCAAAACATCATCTCATGGCTGACTGACCAACTGGCCTGTGATGTCGTGAGTGATATCCGGCCATCTGTGGCAAAGAACCCTTTTGAAAAAATGCAGCGGTTCAGTCCTGTGGCTGACTTACCTAAAACATACGGTGCCCAGGTTGACGAATGGGTACTGCCGATACCTGCTGATAAAATTGCAGCCAGCTTTCCAATGAATGGTCAATTTGCCTTTGACAATACGGAGCCCCTTCCAGAGACCGGATATATCCTGCTGCCGGAGTCCTTTCGTTGGAAAATGAGTTCATCATCGATAGCCTACAACGCCAATTTCTGGGCACGATGGATTACACATACCGGTCAGGTAAAATATACGTTGGCCGAATGGAGACAAAATGGCTTCTTCTATGATCTGCCAGATACCTTATTGGCCGGCAAGATTTATAAAATGGATTTGATCGCCCTTCCAGGAGGATTCAGCAGGAGTTACACAAGTGATAAACAATGCTGGGATGAAATGCAGGAAACAACTACACAAGGAAAGAATATCACACAAGCCACACTTCAGGACGAAATACTGATCACCACACTTTATTTCAGGGCAGGTATACAGGGCTTCAGGGCCAGATTGAATAGTATGCATGGAAGCATAGATTATGAAAAAGGCACCATCACCTATAAGTCCCTTGATCCCTTTGATGCCATGGAAGTCTTTGGCACCAATGTGATCAAGCCGTTTGTAACGTTTGAGATTGACAATTATTCGCTTTACGATTTGCAGCAAGCCGCCAATTCGAAGGAAGTATTTTATTATCTGACTGTCCCGGTCATTGAAGAAACATCGGGCAGAGCACTTGATGACCTTTTGAAAGCTGAAGCAGACCATACTTCGAGTGCCGCCTTTGTCAGGAAAACTTCTCTTGGTGACCCATCAGATTACCCTGCAGTGCCTGAAAACCGACCGGAAAATCTAATCATCA
>WBZX01002649.1_pt1 | contig 12021 bp, 13 predicted proteins | sample 5204211 | NCBI WGS metagenome assembly WBZX01 (sample SAMN12344362, study PRJNA552823) | activated sludge metagenome | biome: Activated sludge suspended growth; feature: Nitrification reactor; material: Wastewater; isolation source: activated sludge from nitrification reactor of wastewater...
CCACAGGATGGCGCCGCCGCCGCCGGCCTTGTACTGCACGATGGTGTCGATGGCGGGACACTTCTTCTTGAGCACCACCTGCTGGTGGCGTGCCGAGATGTCGGACTCGCCGCCGGGCGGGAACGCCTGCCAGTAATTGAGGTTCTTTTCCGGACACAGGTTCTGCGCAGAAGCGCCGGCAACCGAGGCGAACAAGGCGAGAGCGACGAGCTGCTTCATGCGGATTTCCTGTTGAAGGTCACTGGGGCCAGACAAGGTCGAAGTATTCCAGTATCAGCACCGCCCGTTCACCCACCTGAAAACCCTGAGACTCGGCACGTTCCGCGAACTCCTGGCGATAGGCGACGAGCCACCAGGCCAGGGTGCGGTCGCCTTCGCCGCACTCGAAGGCGAACTCGTCGTCGATCTCGTTGAAATAGCGCCGCTCCACGTGGGTCAGGCGCACGATGGCGCGCGGTGTGCCACGGCCGTCGAGCACGACCACATGCTCGCCCGGGCGCGGCAACGCGTCGCCCTCGGCCTCGAAGTCGCGCTCCAGCGAGGCATGGGCGCGCTTGTGGCCCTCGGCCACAAGCGCCGCCAGGTCGTCGGCCACGACGCGGGTGTGGCCGTAGGCCGTGGCCGAGAAGCCCTCCACGTTGACCTGGCAGGCCTTCTGGTAGGCGAGCCAGAACGCCTCGATCTCGTCGCGTCTGCCTGGCAGCGGCGGCGTGCTCATGGCGGTGCTCTAGGCCTGGCCGCGCAGCGCGGCGCGCAGCTCGGCGCCGATCTCGGGCCTGTCGGCAAACGGATCCGTCGGATTGCGCGCCTGCATCACGTCCTCCAGGCGGGTCTGCACCGCGCCCAGCGCCTTCGGGTGGCTGTAGATGTAGAAGCGGCGCTCGCGCACGGCGTCGAACACCAGCGCCGCCACCTGGGCGGCGCTGACCCTGCCCGACTCCACCGCCTTGCTGACCATGGCCTGCGCCACGCGCTGGCTGCGCGTGGGCCGTGCCGGCGCAGCCGCCGGATCGGCCGGGCGGTTTCGATGGCTCTGATGGATGCCGGTGGCCACGAAGTACGGGCACAGCACCGAGGCACCGACCTGGTCGGTCACCAGCGAAAGGTCCTGGAACAGTGTCTCGCTCAAGCTCACCACCGCGTGCTTGCTGACGTTGTAGACGCCCATGTTGGGCGGGTTCAGCAGGCCCGCCATCGATGCCGTGTTGACGATGTGCCCCTCATAGGCGGGGTCGGCGCTTGCCGCTTCCAGCATGCGGGGCGTGAAGACGCGCACGCCGTGCGCCACGCCCATCACGTTGACGCCGAGCACCCACTCCCAGTCGGCCGCGCTGTGCTCCCAGATCAGCCCGCCGTGGCCCACGCCGGCGTTGTTGAACACCAGGTGCGGCACGCCGAAGCGCTCGAAGACCGCGGCGCCCAGCGCCTCCACCTCGGCGGCACGCGACACGTCGAGCCGATGCGGCAGCACCGGCACGCCGAGCGCCGCCACCTCGGCAGCGGCCCGGTCGAGTGCGTCGGCCTGCACGTCGGCCATCACCACGTTCATGCCTTCGCGCGCGGCCAGTCGTGCCGTCTCGAGGCCGAAGCCCGATCCGGCGCCGGTGATCACGGCCGTGCGGCCCTTGAAGGTCTTCATGAGGTCCTTGCTGCCGGCTGTGCCGGCACGGGTGAGGCGGAACGCAGCATCAGCACATGCGGGATGCCGTCCTCGATGTGGTCGGGTGCGACGCGCGCGTAGCCGAAGCCGCCGTAGAAACGCTCCAGGTGTGCCTGCGCGCTGATGCGGTTGGCCTGCCCCGGCCACAGCCGGTCGGCGCCGGCCACGCCCTGGGCCATCAACGCACGGCCACTGCCGCCGCCGCGGGTTTCGGGCGACGTGATCACGCGCCCGATCGAGGGCTCGTCGTACTTCGCGCCCGGGTCGACCAGGCGCAGGTAGCTGACCAGCGTGCCCGCGGCGTCACGGCCCAGCAGGTGCCAGGACATGCGGTCCAGGCCGTCCGGGTCGAGGTAGGGGCCCTGCTCCAGCACGAACACGCGGCAGCGCAGCTGCAGCGCGTCGTACAGGCCGTCGACGCCGAGATCGGCGAAGCGGCTCCAGTGCCAGTGCATCGCGGGCGCTGCGCTCAAGCCAGGCGCACGAGCTGCTTGCCGAAGTTGCGCCCCTTGAGCAGGCCCAGGAAAGCCTCGGGCGCGCTGGCGATGCCCTCGGCCACGCTCTCGCGGTACTTCAGCTTGCCGGTGGCCACCAGCGTGCCCAGTTCCTTGAGCGCCTGCGGCCACAGCTCCATGCGCTCGCTGACGATGAAGCCCTGGATCTTCATGCGGTTGACCAGGATCAGCGCCGGGTTGGCCATCGGCAGCGGTGCGCCGTCGTAGCCGGCGATCATGCCGCACACCGCGATGCGCGCGAACGCGTTGGTGCGCAGCATCACCGCGTCCAGGATCATGCCGCCGACGTTCTCGAAGTGACCGTCGATGCCGTCGGGGCAGGCGTCCTTCAGGGCGCGCGTCAGGGACTTCAGGTCGGCGTGCTGCTTGTAGTCGATGCAGGCGTCGAAGCCGAGCTCGTCGACCACGTAGCGGCACTTGTCCGGGCCGCCGGCGATGCCCACCGCGCGGCAGCCGCGCTGGCGCGCGAGCTGGCCCAGGGCGCCACCCACCGCACCCGACGCCGCGCTCACCACCACCGTCTCGCCCGCCTTGGGCTCGATGATCTGGGTCAGCCCCATCCAGGCCGTGACGCCGGGCATGCCCACCGCGCCGAGGTAGGCCGACAGAGGAATGTGCGTCGTGTCCACCTTCTGCAGCACGCCGCGCTGGCCGGCGTCGACCACCGCGTATTCCTGCCAGCCGCCCATGCCGACCACCGTGTCGCCGACCGCGAAATGCGGGTTGCGCGACGCCACCACCTCGCCGGCGGTGCCGCCGATCATCACCGCGTCCAGCGGCTGCGGCTGCGCGTAGCTCTTGCTTTCATTCATGCGGCCGCGCATGTACGGGTCCAGGCTGAGGAAGTGGTGCCGCACCAGCACCTGGCCGTCGGCCAGGTCGGGAACGGCCACCTGCACGAGGCGGAAGTTGGCGGCGCTGGCCTCGCCCGCCGGACGGGACGCCAGCAGCCACTGGCGATTGACGATGGTGCTCATTTCGATCTACTCCTTGGGAACGTCGCGCCGCGCTGGCGACTTGGGCGGGCCGCCCTTGACGGGCAGCTTGCGCAGGTACTTGAACGTGCCGGTGGCATGGGCACAGAGGTGATGGTCGTCGTCGAACACCGACGCCTCGCAGAACGCCATCGTGGTGCTGCGATGCAGCACCTTGGCCTTGGCCGCCAGGCGGCCTTGCGCAGGGCGCATGAACGAGGTCTTCATCTCGACCGTGACGAGTCCGGGCGCGTGCGCCGGGTCGTGCGTGTTGACGCTGCGCGCCGCATGCGCCATGGACACGTCCAGCATGGTCATCAGCACGCCGCCGTGGGCGACCTCCCAGGAATTCAGATGGGCCTGCTCCAGGTCCACCTGCACCTCGGCCTGGCCGTCGCCGAAGCGGTGCAGCTCGAGGCCCAGCTCCTCGACGAAGGGAATCTGGATCGGGAACTGGAGTCGCGACACGGACAGGTCTCCTCGGGTCTGAAGTTGCGCCTCAGGCGCCGTGATGCACGGCCGACAGGCCGCCGTCGACGGCCAGGATCTGGCCTGTGATGTGCTTGCCGGCCGCGGAGCACAGCAGCAGCGCGGCGCCCTTGAGGTCGTCGTCGTCGCCGATGCGGCGCAGCGGCGCGGCCGCCGCCAGCTTGTCCACGCCCATGGCTGCGAGCGTGCCGCGCGTCATGCGGCTCGGGAAGAAGCCCGGCGCCAGCGCATTGACGTTGATGCCGTGCGGGCCCCATTCGCCCGCGAGCTGGCGCGTGAAGTTGACCACCGCGCCCTTGCTGGTGGCGTAGGCGATGAACTCCATGTCGTGCGAGCCCGCCAGGCCGGCGATCGACGCCACGTTGAGCACGCGGCCCTGGCGCCGCGGCAGCAGACTCGCTCGGCCCGCGGCCTGGCAGAACAGGAACATGCTGCGCACGTTGAGGTTCATCACCTTGTCCCAGGCCTCGAGCGGGTAGTCGGCCATGGGCGCGCCCCAGGTGGCGCCGGCATTGTTGACGAGCACGTCGATGCGGCCCACGCGCTGCAGGGTCTCGTCGACCACGCGCTGCACCTCGGCCGGCTGGCTGGCGTCGGCGGCGATCCAGCGAGTGTCGATGCCGCGCGCCTGCAGGTCGGCCGCGGCCTCCTCCAGGTCGGCCGCCTTGCGCGACGTGAGCACGATGCGCGCGCCGGCCTCGCCCAGCGCCTCGGCAATCTGCAGGCCCAGGCCGCGCGATCCGCCGGTGACCAGGGCCACCTGCCCGGTCAGGTCGAACAGCTTCGTCAGAGGAGTTCCCATGTCAGTCCTTCGCGCGCGAGCGCACCACGATCAGCACCACGCCCGCCGCGGCGGCACCAAGGCCGGCCGTGATCAGCAGTTCGCCCCAGGGCCCGCGCAGCGGACTCAGGAACCAGCCCAGTGCCGCAGACAGCAGCCCGCCGTAGATCAGCACCCAGATCAAGGACTCGAGTCGCTGCCTGCTCATTCTGTGCCTCTTTCGTGTCCGTCAGAACCAGCCGTCGCGCATGTCGCGGCACGTGGCGTCACGACTGGCCACCACGCCCAGCCAAGCGCCGGTCTTGGGCAGCTCGTATCGGAAGAAGTAGCGCATCGCCGCGCGGCGACCCTCGGACGCGTCGTCGCCGCGCCCGTTGCAGGCCAGCGCAAGGTCCAGCCAGGTCCAGGCCAGCACGACGTGGCCGAAAGCCTGCAGGTAGGGCGTGGCATTGGCAAGCGCCTCCTCCGGCACGCCGGTGGCCCAGGCCGCCTTGGTCGCCGCACCCAGTGACTGCAGTGCCGCGGCCAGCGCGTTGGCCTCCACTGCAAGTCCTTCGACGTGCCCGGCCCGCTCCGCGGTGGCGCCGATGCGCTGCGCCAGCAGCTTCAGTCCGGCGCCGCCGTCCATCACCACCTTGCGCCCGAGCAGGTCCAGCGCCTGGATGCCGTGCGTGCCCTCGTGGATCATGTTCAGGCGCTGGTCGCGCCAGTACTGTTCCACCGGAAAGTCGCGCGTGTAGCCGTAGCCACCGTGCACCTGGATCGCCAGCGAGTTGCCTTCAAGGCACCACTCGCTGGGCCAGCTCTTGGCCACCGGTGTCAGCACCTCGAGCAACAGCGCCGCTTCGCGGGCCGAGTCCGGCGCGCCGGTGTGCTGCTCGTCCACCAGCAGCGCACAGCGCAGCAGCAGCGCCAGCGCGCCCTCGGCATAGGCTTTCTGCGCCAGCAGCATGCGCTTGACGTCGGAATGCTCGACGATGGGCACCTGCGGCTGCGAGGCGTCCTTGCCCGCGCCGGTCACCGGCCGGCCCTGCGGTCGCTGGCGCGCATACGCCAGCGCCGCCTCGTAGCCGGCCATGCCGAGCATGGCCGCGCACAAGCCGACGCCGATGCGCGCCTCGTTCATCATGTGGAACATGCAGCGAAGGCCTTCGCCCTCGCGCCCCACCCGGTAGCCGACCGCGCCCGGCCCGCCCAGCGGGCGGTGCCGGCCCTCGCCGAAATTCAGCAGCGTGTTGCTCGTGCCGCGCCAGCCGCACTTGTGGTTCAGGCCGGCCAGCACCACGTCGTTGCGCTCGCCGGTGAGCCGGCCGTGCGCGTCCACCATGCGCTTGGGCACCACGAACAGCGAGACGCCGCGGGTGCCGGGCACGAGGCGCCCGTCCGGCCCCGGCACCTTGGCCAGCACGAGATGGACGATGTTCTCGGTGAGCTCGTGCTCGCCGGCGGAGATCCACATCTTGTGGCCGGTGAGCCGGTAGCGCGGGCCGAGCGGGTCGGACTCGAAGTCGGCGCCGTCGGGCACGGCGCGCGTGGTGATGTCCGACAGGCTGGAGCCGGCCTGCGGCTCGGACAGGCACATCGTGCCCGACCAGCGCCCCTCGAACTGCGCGCGGGCGAACACCTGCTGCTGCGCGTCGGTGCCGTGGGCGCGCAGCAGGTTGGCATTGCCCACCGTCAGCAGGCCGGCGCCGATGCTGACCGACGCGCGCGAGAAGAACGCATTGGCCGCCGCCTCGATCACGTAGGGCAGGTTCATGCCACCCCAGGCTTCGGGCTGCGACGCGGCCAGCATGCCCGAGCCGGCGTAGGCCTGCCAGGCGTCGTGCGTGGCCCGCGGCAGCACCACGCGGTCGCCGTCGGGGCTGGGCTCCACGCGCGGCTCGTCGATGTCGACCAGACGGTTGAATGGCGCGTATTTCTCGCGCGCGATGCGCTCGCAGGTGTCGAGCACCGACGCGAAGGTCTCGCGCGAATGCTCGGCAAAGCGCGGCCTGGCGGTCAGCGACTCGACGCCGAGCCAGTCGTGCAGCAGGAAGTCGACCGTCGCGCGCACGGGTTCAGGCCGCCTTCACGAGGGCCATCGTGGCCGACGCGGTGGCCACCAGCGTGCGGACACCGCCGTCGACGGCATAGACGCGGGCCTCGGTGAAGCTGACCTGCCGGCCCGGCTTGACGACCTGGGCTTCGCACTCGATGCGCTGCCCTCGACCGGCACGCAGCAGGCTCACCTTGAACTCGGCGGTCAGCGCCCAGTGGCCGGCCGGCGCCATCGTCTGCGCCGCCGCGCCCATGGTGTGGTCGGCCACCGCGCCCATCACGCCGGCGTGCACCAGGCCCGTGTGCTGGCGATGGCGGTCGCGCAGCTCGACGCGCGTGGCCACGCGGCCGTCGCCGGCCTCGTACGGCTCGACGCCCAGGTCGACCATGAACGGCGCGCTCGCGAAGAAGCGGCGCAACTCGTCGAGCGAGCGCGGCGTCGTGGTCACGGGTCAGAGCACCTCGAACACGCCGGCCGCGCCCATGCCGCCGCCGATGCACATGGTGACGCACACGCGCTTCGCGCCGCGGCGGCGGCCCTCGATCAGCGCGTGGCCGGTCAGGCGCTGGCCGCTCATGCCGTAGGGATGGCCGATCGCGATGGCGCCGCCGTTGACGTTGAGCCGCTCGTAGGGGATGCCGATGCGGTCGGCGCTGTAGAGCACCTGCACCGCGAACGCCTCGTTGAGCTCCCACAGGTCGATGTCGGCCGGCGTCAGGCCCAGGCGCGACAGCGCCTTGGGCACGGCGAACACCGGCCCGATGCCCATCTCGTCGGGCTCGCAGCCAGCCACCGCGAAGCCCAGGAAGCGGCCCAGCGGCTTCAGGCCGTGGCGCTCGGCGTAGGCCTCGCTCACCACGACGCAGGCACCGGCCCCGTCGCTGAACTGGCTCGCGTTGCCGGCGGTGACCACGCCGCCCGGCACGGCGGTGCGGATGTCCTTGATCGACTCGTAGGTGGTGGCCGGGCGAAGGCCCTCGTCGGCCGACACCGTGACCTGCTTGCTGCGCAGGCCCAGTACCGCGTCGGCGACGCCGGCGGTGACGGTGATGGGGGCGATCTCTGCGTCGAAGAGTCGCTTGTCCTGCGCGGCGCAGGCCTTCTGCTGGCTCTCCGCGCCGAAGCGATCCATGCGCTCCTTGCTCACGCCGTAGCGCTTGGCCACCTGCTCGGCGGTCTGCATCATGTTCCAGTAGATCTCGGGCTTCTTCGCGTCGAGCGCCGGGTCCTTGAACATGTGCAGGTTCATCTCGTTCTGCACGCACGAGATGCTTTCCACGCCGCCGGCCACGTACACGTCGCCCTCGCCCGCGGCGATGCGCTGCGCGGCCAGCGCGATGGTCTGCAGGCCGCTGGAGCAGAAGCGGTTGACGGTCATGCCGGGCACGCCCACGGGCAGGCCGGCCATCAGCGCACACTGGCGGGCGATGTTCCAGCCGGTGGCGCCCTCGGGGTTGGCGCAGCCCATCAGCACGTCCTCGACGGCGCCCGGGTCGATGCCCGCGCGGTCGACGGCGGCGCGCACCACGTGGCCGCCGAGCGTGGCGCCATGGGTCATGTTGTAGGCGCCCTTCCAGCTCTTGGCCAGCGGCGTGCGTGCGGTGGAGACGATGACGGCGTTGCTCATGGTCGTAGTGTGTCCTGCGTCAGGTGAACGATTGGCCTTCGGCGGCCAGGCGGGCCAGCAGCGGTGCGGGCTGCCAGAACGTGGCGTCGTCAAGGGGATTGGCCGCGAACTTCTTCATCGCCTGCACCACGTTGAACAGGCCCTGCTCGTCGGCGTAGCGCATCGGGCCGCCCCGGTGCAGCGGGAAGCCGTAGCCGGTGAGGTAGACCATGTCGATGTCGCTGGCCTTGCCGGCAATGCCCTCTTCCAGGATCTTCGCCGCCTCGTTGACCAGCGAATACACCAGCCGGTGGACGATCTCGTCGTCGGCGATGCGGCGCGGCGCGACGCCCAGCCCGGTGCGGTGCTTCGCGATCATGTCCTCCACCAGCGTCGACGGGATCGCGTCGCGCTTGCCCGGCTGGTAGTCGTACCAGCCGGCACCGGTCTTCTGGCCGAAGCGACCCATCTCGCACAGCAGGTCGGCCGTGCGGCTGTAGCGCATGTGCGGCTTTTCCACGTAGCGGCGCTTGCGGATCGCCCAGCCGATGTCGTTGCCGGCCAGGTCGCCCATGCGGAACGGGCCCATCGCGAAACCGAACTTCTCGATCGCGCGGTCCACCTGCGACGGCGTGCAGCCCTCCTCGAGCAGGAAGGTGGCCTGGCGCGAGTACTGCTCGATCATGCGGTTGCCGATGAAGCCGTCGCACACGCCGGACACGACCGCGGTCTTGCGGATCTTGCGCGCCATCGCCATCACCGTGGCCAGCACATCGCGCCCGGTGTGCTCGCCGCGCACCACCTCCAGCAGCTTCATCACGTTGGCCGGACTGAAGAAATGCAGCCCCACCACGTCCTGCGGCCGCTTCGTGAACGACGCGATGCGGTTCAGGTCGAGCGTGCTGGTGTTGCTGGCCAGGATCGCGCCCGGCTTCATCACCTCGTCGAGCTTGCGGAACACGGCTTCCTTGACGCCCATGTCCTCGAACACCGCCTCGATCACCAGGTCCGCGTCGCGGATGTCGTCGTAGGTCAGCGTGGGCGTCAGCAGCGCCATGCGCTGCGCGAACTTGTCTTCCTTGAGCTTGCCCTTGCGGACCTGGGCCTCGTAGTTCTTGCGGATGGTGGCCAGACCGCGGTCCAGCGCGTCCTGCTTTGTCTCGAGGATCGTCACCGGGATGCCGGCATTCAGGAAGTTCATGCTGATGCCGCCTCCCATGGTGCCGGCACCGATCACCGCCACCTTCGCCACCGGCCGCTGCGGCGTGCCTTCGGGCACGTCGGCGATCTTGCTGGCGGCGCGCTCTGCGAAGAACGCGTGGCGCAGCGCGCGGCACTCGGGCGTCATCATCAGCGCGAGAAAGGCGTCGCGCTCGTAGCGCATGCCGTCGTCGAAGCGCGACTTCAGCGACTGCTCGACGCAGTCGACGCAGCGCGCGGGCGCGGGAAAGTTCTTCGCCATCGCCCGCACGGTGTTGCGCGCGAACTGGAAGTAGGCGTCCGGATTCGGGTGGCTCACCTTCAGGTCACGCACCCTCGGCAGCGGGCGCACGGCGGCCACCTCGGCGGCAAACGCGAGTGCACCGGCCAGCAGGTCGCCGTCGACGATGCGGTCGAACAGCTTCTGCCCCGGCACGGCGGCCAGCACCTCGCTGGGCACGGGCTCGCCGCTGACGATCATGTTGAGCGCGGTCTCCACGCCCAGGGCGCGCGGCAGGCGCTGCGTGCCGCCGGCGCCGGGCACCAGGCCGATCTTCACCTCGGGCAGGGCCACCGGCACCTTGGGCGCGGCCACGCGGTAATGACAGCCGAGCGACAGCTCCAGCCCGCCGCCCATGCAGGTGCCGTTGATCGCGGCGATCACCGGCTTGGGCGAGGCTTCCACCAGCTTGATCAGCGACAGCAGGTTGGGCTCGGCGATGGCGCGAGGCGAGCCGAACTCCTTGATGTCTGCACCACCCGAGAACGCCTTGCCGGCGCCGGTGACGACGACGGCGGAGATCGAGTCGTCGGCCAGCGCGCGCTCGATGGCAGCGGCGAACTGGCGCCGGGTGTCCAGGCCCAGGCCGTTGACGGGCGGGTTGTCGAGGGTGACGACGGCGACGGCGCCGTGCGCCGCGTAGTTCGCGCTCATGGCGAGTTCCTTCGATGAAAAACGAACGATCGTTCGATTCTATGGCGGCACCTGTTGGCGCCGTGTCGCAGCGGCGACAGATTACCGCGCGTGCGACCGGCTAGACCTCGAGCCACTCGCGCCGCACGGTGGTGTCCGCACGCAGCTCGGCCGGCGTGCCGGAAAAGACGATCTGCCCGTGGCCCATGACCAGGCAGCGGTCGGCGACCTCGAGTGCGATCGTGAGCTTCTGCTCCACCAGCAGCACGGCAATGCCGCGCCGCTTGAGCTCGCGCAGGTACTCGGCCACCAGCTCGACGATCTTCGGCGCCAGGCCCTCGGTGGGCTCGTCGATCATGATCAGGTCGGGGTCGCCCATCAGCGTGCGGCACAGCGTGAGCATCTGCTGCTCGCCGCCCGACAGCACGCCGGCCTCGGTGTGCTGGCGCTCCAGCAGGCGCGGGAACAAGCGGTACATGTCGTCGAAGCTCCAGCGCGGCTGGCGGGCCCCGCGCTTCTGGCCGAGCATCAGGTTCTGGTGCACGGTCAGGCGCGGAAAGATGTCGCGGTTCTCCGGCACGTAGCCGATGCCGGCATGCGCGATCTCGAACGCCTTGCGGCCGAGCAGCTCGCGCTCGCCCCAGCGGATGCTGCCCGTGGCGTCCACCAGTCCCATGATGGTCTTGACCGTGGTCGACCGGCCCGACCCGTTGCGCCCGAGCAGGGCGACGATCTCGCCGGCACCGACATCGAGATTGACGCCGTGCAGCACATGGCTCTTGCCGTAGTACGCATGGACCTTGGAAAGGCGCAGCATGGTCGAGACCTCAGTGTCCGGCGCCGGCGGCCTGCTGGTCCGCCAGCATCGACCCGAGGTAGGCCTCCTGGACCCGCGCGTTGGCGCGCACCGCCTCGGGCGTGTCGAAGGCGATGACCTCGCCGTACACCAGCACGGCGATCTTGTCGGCCAGACCGAACACCACGCCCATGTCATGTTCGACCGTGAGCAGCGTGCGGCCCTGGGTCACGTCGCGGATCAGTTCCACGAAGCGCTTCGTCTCGCTCTTGCTCATGCCGGCGGTGGGCTCGTCCAGCAGCACCACGCCGGCACCACCGGCGATGGTGATGCCGATCTCCAGTGCGCGCTGTTCGGCATAGGTGAGGTTCATCGCCAGCACGTCGCGCCGCCGGTCCAGGCGGATCATCTCGAGTACCTCGTCGGCGCGGTCGTTGGCGTCGCGCAGGTCGGCCAGGAAGCGCCAGAACGAGTAGCGGTAGCCCAGGCTCCACAGCACCGCGCAGCGGATGTTCTCGAACACCGACAGGCGCGTGAACAGGTTGCTGACCTGGAAGCTGCGCGCCAGCCCCATGCGGTTGATCTGGTAGGGCGACAGCCCGTTGACGCGCTGGCCGTTGACCCGGATGTCGCCGCTGGTGGGCGACAGCCGGCCCGAGATCAGGTTGAACAGCGTGCTCTTGCCCGCCCCGTTGGGCCCGATGATCGCCACCCGCTCGCCCGGCGCCACCGACAGGCTCGCCCCGCGGATGATCTCCGTCTTGCCGAAGCTCTTTCGAACGTCGACCAGTTCGACTGCCGGAACGCTCACGCGCACTGCCCTCCCCGCACGTCGAAGCATCGACCAACCCAGCGCCTCAAACGCGCGAGCGAAGCGAAGCGAGAACCCGGCAGGCGCCGCGCGTCCGACTCCGCCGGCGCGCCAGCGCCGCCCCCCTGGGGGGGAGCCGTGAAGCGGCAACGGGGGGGAGTCATATCAAGTTCTCCCGCCGCTTGATCTCCTTCTCGATCTCCTCCTGCGCGCGGCCCCAGTCGGCGACGTATCG
>WBZX01002650.1_pt1 | contig 12021 bp, 5 predicted proteins | sample 5204211 | NCBI WGS metagenome assembly WBZX01 (sample SAMN12344362, study PRJNA552823) | activated sludge metagenome | biome: Activated sludge suspended growth; feature: Nitrification reactor; material: Wastewater; isolation source: activated sludge from nitrification reactor of wastewater treatment...
CGCGAGGTAGCCCTGCTCGATCGCGCGGGCGTTCTCCTCCTCCGAGAGGCCCAGCAGCTCGCCGAAGTAGCCGAACATCTCCTTCTTGCAGAGCTTGGGCTCGCGCATGTGCACGAACGGCACCACCAGCTCGATGCCGCGCTCCTTGAAGATGTCCTTCTCCTTGAGGAAGGCCGCCTTGGTGGTGTCCGCCGAGCCCACCACGGTCGGGCACGCACGCGCGCCGACGTTGTTGGTCAGCCACGTGTCCATCGAGTCGACCTGCGGGAACACGATGAGGTCGAGCGGCTTCTTCTTGTGCTTCACCTCGAGCAGGTTGTGCATGTGTGCGATGCACACCTTCGACGGGAAGCACGGATCGATCGCACCACGCTTGGCGCCCTCCTTGTAGAGCTCCTCGGAGGTGAAGTCCGAGTACACGAGGTTCTTGGCGGGGATGCCGAGCGACTCGAAGTACGCCGAGAAGAACGGGTTCTGCGAGTACTGGTTGAGCACGCGCGGGATGCCGATGCGCAGGCTCTTGCGGCGGCGGATCGTCTCGGCGCGCGCCTCGGTGGCAGCACGACGCTCAGCGACCACGCGGGCCAGCTCGAGCTTGTCCTTGGTCTTGGCGACCAGCTCGGCGAGCTTGGGGCTGCGGTTCAGCTTCGTCAGCCAGCCATCGACCTTCGCCTGCATGCCGGCCAGCGCGGGCGGCAGCTCGACGCTCTCGGGCAGGCCGAGCCCGCGCAGCACGTGCTCGGGATCGTCGGCGACCAGCGGCGGCTTCACGGCGCGCCAGATGTCCTTGGCGGCCACCGCGGCGTAGTTCGGGAAGTCCTTCTTGGCCTGGTCGAGGCCGCTCTTGATCTTGCGCATCTTCTCGACGTCCTCGACCTCGCCCTTCTCACAGGTGGCGATGATGAGGCGCTTGGTCGCGATGTGCGTCGACTCGGTGTGCTTCTTGATCTGCACCAGCTGGCCCTGGGCCATGCGCTGCTCGGCCTCGGAGGTCGCGATCTCGAGGTCGACGTCGATGAAGGTGCGCAGGCACTTGTTCTTGCAGAAGTAGCACCGCGTGCTCTCGTCGCGCTTCTGCGTGTAGCCGATGGTCGGGACCTTCTCGAGGCCGATCCACTCGGTCTGCTTGCCGAGCTCGAGGTGCAGGCGGCGGGCCTCCTTGGCCGCGCCGATGGCCCCCGACTCGCCGCAGTGCTTGTGCACGATGACGTCGGGCTTGGCGCCCTTCTGGCGGAACTTCTCCTCGATGAAGTCGACCTGCGACTTCACGGCCGCCATGTTGTGCTGGGTGCCGCCCTGCAGCACGAAGCGGGTGCCGAGCTTGGCGAGGTTCGGGATCTGCGACACGTACAGCCAGATGTTCTTCGGCAGCACGTTGGCGAGCCCGGCCATGATCTCCTCGGGCGACCAGCCCTGGCGCTGGAAGTCGACGATGTCGGACTGCATGAACACCGCGCAGCCGTAGCCGAACATCGGCATGCTCTCGGCCTTGAAGGCGATGTCGGCGTACTGCTTGACGTCGTAGCCGAAGCCGACCGCGGTGCCCTGCAGGAAGTAGCCGTTGCCGGCCGAGCACTGCGTGTTGAGCTTGAAGTCCTTCACCTTGCCGTTCTTCAAGATGATGATCTTGATGTCCTGGCCGCCGACGTCGCAGACCACGTCGACGTCGTCGTAGAAGTGAAGCGCGCTCTCGCAGTGCGCGACGGTCTCGACGATGGCCGCGTCGGCCCGCAGCACGTCCTTCAAGATGTCCTTGGCGTAGCCGGTGGTGCCGATGCCGAGGATCTCGAGCGTGGCGCCGGCGCCCTCGACCTGCGCCTGCAGATCGGCGAACAGGTCCTTGGTGTCCTCGATGGGGTTGCCCTTCGACAGCTGGTAGACTTTCGCGAGCACGGTGCCCTCGGCGTCGAGCAGCACCGCCTTGCTCGAGGTCGAGCCGCCGTCGATGCCCATGTACGCCTGCACGTGCTGGCCGGGCTGGAAGCTGGCGGGCACGAACTTGGGCGGCTTGTAGCGCTCGAGGAATGCGTCGAGCTCGGCGTCGCTGTTCGAGAGCCCGCGGCCGCCGGCCTTCTTCTTCTCTTCGGTGCGCCCGACCTCGATGTACCACTGCAGGCCCTCGGTGCCCTTGTAGCGGCCGACGTGCTCGTCCTCGTCCTTGCCGAACTCGGCCGCGCCGATGGCCGCGTAGTACTGCGCGTTGTCGGGCACGATGATGAGCTCGGCGGGATCCTTGCCGCCCTCGCCGTAGCCCTCGGGCAGCTCGACGTTGCGCTCGGCCCAGATCGGCGGGATGTTGGCCTTCCACGCCTCGACCATGCCCTTGATGTACGTGTTGGGGCCGCCCAGCAGCATCACGTGCGGCATCAGCGTGTGGCCGCGGGTGAGCACGGCGAGGTTCTGCTGGATGATCGACTCGAACAGCGAGGCCATCAGCTCGTCGGCCGGCACGCCCATCTTCTGCAGCGAGTTGATGTCGGTCTCGGCGAACACGCCGCACTTGCCGGCCACCGGGTGCAGCTTCTTGCCGGCATGACCGGCGTTGCAGAGCTCCTGCGGCGGCAGCTTGAGCTTGGCGTTGATCTTGTCGATGACGGCGCCGGTACCCCCCGCGCACTTGTCGTTCATCGAGGGGATCTTCTTCTTGCGGCCGGAATCCTTGTCGGGCTTGAAGACGATGATCTTGGCGTCCTGACCACCGAGTTCGATGACCGAGTTGACCTCGGGGTGCAGCTTCTCGACGCACAGCGAGACCGCGTTGACCTCCTGCACGAACTTCGCACCGATGAAGCGGCCGACGTTGGTGCCGCCCGAGCCGGTCATGAACACGCGCGCGTTGTCGGGCGTGACGCCGGCATCGCGCTCGATGTCCTTCAGCATCTCGAAGGCCTTCTCGGGCTGCTTGCTGTCGTGGCGGCGGTAGTCCTTCCAGACGATCTCGTCGGTGACTGCGTCGATGACCACCGCCTTCACGGTGGTGGAGCCGAGGTCGAAGCCGATGCGGAAGCGTGCGGTCGTCATGGGGCGGTCCTGTCCGAGGGGGTCCTCGTCGGGTGACGCGAGTGTCACTGACACGCGTGTCTAGTCAAAGCGTCCGCACGCTTTTGGCACCTTTGGGGGGGTTGGGCAAGGAATTCGAGGCCTGCGGACAACGCGCGCAAGCCCCGGAGGCCGATCCGCGGTGGACGGCCAAACAGAAGGCACAAGATGGCGGCGCGCGTGGGCGTCCGATCCCTCGGGTGTCCGAGGCGATGCGCTCCGCGACCATTCGTGACGACTTCGAGGCCGCCGCGGCCGAGCTCGAGTGGGCGGCACGGCATGCGCAGGCCGAGGTCGCGCGGCAGCTGTTCGGCAGCCCCTCGTCGGTGGCGCGCATCGGCGATCGGTACCGACGGCTGGGACGCATCGGTGCGGGTGGGCAGGGCGCGGTGTGGCGGGCTTACGACGAGCAGCTCGCGCGCGAGGTCGCGATCAAGACCGTGCACCTGACGCGCACCAGCCCACAGGCGCAGGCGTGGTTGCGTCGCGAGGCGCGGACCCTCGGGCGTCTCACCCACCCCGGTGTGGTCGCGGTCTACGACCTCGGCCTGTGCCCGGCGGCGCACTTCGGCGAGGCCGGAGATCGCACGGTCCTCTATACGGTGATGGAGCTGGTCGACGGCGAGACCCTGGCCGACTGGCTCGCGCGCGCGTCACGGAGCGTCGACGAGGTCCTCGGCGTGATGGCACAGGTCGCCGATGCACTCGCCGCGGTGCACCGCGCGGGCCTGGTGCACTGCGACGTGAAGCCCGCCAACATCCTCGTCGCCGGCGCGCGGGTGAAGCTGGCCGACTTCGGACTCGCCCACGCAACCCGGGCGCTGGGCGAGGCGGTCGCGCTGCGATCCGAAGCCGGCGTCGACGCGACGCTCGAGAGCGACGTTGCGCGCACGAGCGCGAGCCATCCGGCCGGCGGCACCCTGCGCTACGTCGCGCCCGAGCAGATGCTCGGCGAGCGCATCGATGCTCGCGCCGACGAGTTCGCGTTCGCGGCGACGCTGTTCGAGGCGCTGTTCGGCCACGCGCCCCACGGCGGACAGTCGCCCGCGGCTTGGCTGCAGGCGAAGCGGGACGGTGCACCGCGGCAGCCGAGCGCACGGCTGTCGCGCGCGGCGTATCGTGCACTGGCTCGCGGGCTCGCGGGCGATCCGGCGCAGCGCCACGGTGGTCCCCGTGTCGCCCTCGACGCGATTCTGCGCGGTCGTCGGAGCCGGCGTGGGCCGGCGATGGTGGCCGTCGTCGCGGTGCTCGGCCTGGGCGGGCTCGCGGGGCCCCGCGACGCCACCTGCCCCGCGCCCGAGCTGGCAGAGCTCGGCGAACCGCTGCAACGCGAGCTCGGCGCGGCCCTGCGTGACGCGGACATGTCATTCGTCGCCGAGCGTGTCGTCGACCGCATGCGCCACCACGACGCCGCCCTGCGCGACCTGCATCAGCTCGCCTGCGACGGTGGCTCCCTGCAGGCTTCGGCATGCGTGGCCGAGGTCGACGCGCAGACGCGAGCGATCGCCGACGTGCTCGCGCACGGCGTCGGCGATCGCCGTCGCGTGCTCGCGGTGCTGTCGCGACTGTCCGATCCGCTCGCATGCATCGAAGGCGATTACGCCTCGGAGGCCCCGGGGATCGCCCTCGACGACCGGCGGGCGTGGCGGGCCTGGGCCGAGCTGGTCGCCGCGCGGGCGCTCGACGATGCCGGCGATCCGGCGGCCGCGCTGGCCCGCATCGACGCGCTGCCCCCGGCCGAGATCGACGCGCTCGCACACGAGCTCGGCATCACGCGGGGCGGCCTGCTGCGCGAGATGGGCCGCTACGCCGAGGCGGGCGTCGCCTTCGACGCGGTCTTCCGCAGCGCCGAGGCGGCCGGCGACGACCTCGCGGCCGCCCGCGCCGCGGTCGGACTCGCATTCGTCCACGGTATCCACGGCGCCGACCTCGAGCATGGGCAACGATGGGTCCGTCGCGGCTACGCCCACGTCGCGCGTGGCGAGCTGACAGCGACCGTCGTGGCCGATCTCGCCAACGCCGAGGGCGCGATGCTGTTCGTCGCCGGCCGCCACGTCGACGCGCGCGCGGTGATCACCGATGCGCTCGCGCAGGCCCGCGAGCTGCCGCCGGCGCGCACGCGGGCGCTGCGCGAGAACCGGGCCAGCCTCGCCGCGACCATGGGCGATCGCGCCGCGATCGACGAGTTTGCACGGCTGCTCGACGAGACCGTCGAGACCCTCGGCGAGACCCACCCCACCGCGTTGCGCACGCGCTCCAACCTCGCCACCGCGCAGCTCCGCTTCGGCGAGCACGCGGCCGCCCGCACGAACTTCGAGCAGGTGCTCGCGCTGCGCGATGGCGCCTTCGGATCCGAATCCGTCGAGAACGCACGGGTGCTGAGCCAGCTCGCCGACCTCGACGTCGCCGCGGGTGACGTGGTCGGCGGGCTCTCGAGGCTGGCCGCCGCGAACGAGCTGCGCGCCCGAGTGCTGCCGGTCGACCACCCGGAGCGCGCCAACGGGGTGCTGCAGCTGATCGAGATGCTGCTCGACAGCGGCGATCTCGAGGGTGCGCAGCGCATGCTCGCAATCCACCGCGACGACATCGCGGCCCACTTCGGCCTCGACGAGCCGATCGGACAGGATCTCGTCGAGCTGGTCGCACGCGTGGCCGAGGCCCGCGGGGACGACCGGACCGCCGCAGCGGCGTACGCCGATGTGCTCGCGGGCCTCGTCGCGATCGGTCGCGATGACGCCGATCTGGCAAGCCTCGCGCTGGCGAGCGCGCGCACCCACCTCGCGGCCGGGCCGGCCACCCGCGACCTCGCAGCCGCAGAGGCTGCGCTGGCGCTCGCGCGGCGCGGTCGCGACCGACTCGGCGACGACGAGCTCGCGGAGCTCGCGACCCTCGAGCAGAGGGCTGCCACGATCGACAGCTCGGGCGACCCGAACGCGCGCGGCTCCTGACGCAGCGCATCCCCGACGGCCGCGGCCGCGCTTTGACCCTCGCGCGGCTTTGCCGGCATGCTTGCGGCGCGATGCCGCGGTTGGCCACAGGCAATCTGCTCGATACCCCCGACGCGCCGAACCACGGCGAGCGCTTCACGACCTTGGCTGCGCTCGGTGGCGTGACGATCGAGTCCATCGTCAGCTCCGCGACCCCCGACGCCTACGCCTACGATCAGCCCCACGACGAGTGGGTGGTGCTGCTCGCGGGCAACGCGACCATCGAGGTCGAGGGCCGCGCGCAGCTGCTACGCGCGGGCGACTGGCTCCTGCTCCCGGCCCACACGCGCCACCGTGTGCTCGCGACATCGGCCGGCGCGCGGTGGCTGGCGGTGCACGTCGGTGCAACCGCGACGCCCCCGACGGAGTCGAAGCGCACGTGAGCGACGACGCGGTGAGCGACGACGCGGTGGGCGAGGCCGCTGCCCCGCCGACGTCGAGGGGCCGCTGCCACAACTGCGAGGCGCCACTGCATGGCCCCTTCTGCAGCGCGTGCGGCCAGCGCGACCGCGATCCCGGGCGACCGCTGTGGGCGATCATCCGCGAGTTCCTGGTCGAGACCTTCGTGCTCGACGGCCGCCTCGCGACCACGCTGCGGGCGTTGTTCACCCGGCCCGGCCTGCTGACCGCCGAGTTCCGCCACGGCCGGCGGGCCCGCTACACCTCACCGCTACGGCTGTACCTGGCGATGAGCGTGCTGGCGTTCTCGTCGATCGCGATCCGCGGCTGCGTCGATGCATCGAGCTTCGACGGCGACACCCCGATGCTCGTGCGCCCCGACGTGCAGGACGGCGAGGTCGTGCCGGGCGCCGAAGCCAACGGGCCGTCCGGCGACGGATGGGGCCCGCGACTGGGACGTCGCATCACCGATCAAGCGCGACGGTTCGCCCAGCTGACCCCGACCGAGCAACGCAAGCGCGCGTTCGAGGGCATGACCACCCACGTCCCGCGCATGCTGTTCCTGGCGGTGCCGATCTTCGCGCTGCTGGTCGAGATCCTGCTGTGGCGTCGCGCGGTCCGCCACACCTATGTCGACTGCTTGGTGTTCGGGCTGCACGTGCATGCGCTGTGGTTCGTGGTCGTCGCGCTCACGACCATCTTGCCCGATCGCATCGGCGATCTGCTGGTGCTGGCGACGATGATCCACACCACGCTCGCCCTGCGCCGCGCGTTCGAGCTGTCGTGGCGGCGACCTGGTGGCGGGCGCTGCTGCTGGCCATCAGCTACGGCGTCACGCTGGCGATCGCCGTGAGCGCGGCGTTCCTCATCACGATCATCTCGGGCTGACGCGACTGCTAGACCAGCACGCCGTCGATGATGCCGGTGCCGTCGTCGCCGAAGACCGCACCCCCGAGCCCGAAGTTGCCCTGCACGCCGAAGCCCTGCAGCAGGGTGGCGTGCAGGTTGGCCAGCGGCGCCGGACCGTTGGCCGGGAACGCGATCTGGCGGCCGGTCGCCTGCACGATGCCGCCACCGCCGAAGATGTGCGGACAGTTCCGGGCGTGGTCGTGCGAGCTGCCCTCGCCCATGCTGCCGATCGCCAGCACCACGGTGTCGTCGAGCAGCGTGCCGCCCGACTCCCCGGGGGTGTCGCGCAGCAGCTGCAGCATCGCGCCCAGCTGCTGTGCGTGCCAGGTCTCGACCCGCTCGAGCCGGTCCTTGCCGGTCTGATCGCCGAAGTGCGACAGCGCGTGGTGGCCACCGGGTGCGTCGAGGAAGTCATGGGAGCGGCCGCTCAGGCCGAACTCGATCATGAAGCTGATGATGCGGCTCTGGTCGCACTGCAGCGCCAGGCGGATGAGCTGATGGAACGCCGCCACCCGCTCGGCGTACTGCAGGCCCCCGAGCGGTGGCTCGGGGTGCGCCTCGCAGCTGGCCGCCGCCGTGGTCAAGCTCTTCTCGAGCTCGCGCAGCGCGTCGAAGTAGCCCTCGAGCCGCATGCTGTCGCTGGCGCCGAGCCGCTGCTGCAGCGCGCGCGCGTCGTCGTCGACGTAGTCGAGCACCGACTTGTTCGACTTGCGGCGCAGCTCCGCCGCCGCGCCCTGCAGGCCGTCGACGCCGTTGCCGAACACGCGCTCGAACGCCGCCAGCGGATCGATGCCGAACCCCAGCGCCTCACCGGGCCCCGCCCACGAGATGCTCTGGGTGTACGCGCACGACGAGCCACCGACATCGCAGGGCCCGGGTTCACCCGCGCTCCACTGCAGCGACGAGAAGCGGGTGTCGGGCATCCGCTGCTGCACGATGATCTGGTCGAGCGAGACGTTGTTGTGCAACACGCCGCCCGCGACGTCGGGGATTGCGGTGCCGGTCATGATGGTGCCGGTGCCCATCGCGTGCGCGGCCCCGGGGCTCATCAGCGCCGCGGTGTTCGTGAGGTTCACCAGCGACAACAGCTTGTCGGCGAACGGCTGCAGCGCGGCCGACTGCGCCGGGAACACCGGCGCGCCGGTGGCCATGCTCGGTACCCACCACTCGGGGCGGCGCCCGTTGGGGAAGTAGTAGACCAGCAGCCGTGGGATGGCCCCGCCAGCGGCGCTCGCCTGGGGCGTGAACAGCTCGAGCGTGGGCAGCGCGAGCATCGCCCCACCCGCGCCCAACAGCCATCGTCGTCGTGTGAACGCGCGCATGATCAGGACCCCCCTTCGAGCGCGGCCGGCGAGCGAAACGCCGGCGTGTGCACGATGGCATCGATGATGGTGGCAACGTCGTCGCCGCGCTCGGTCGCGACGCGGGCGAGTTCCTCGAGCGTGTCGCGATCGAAGGTCTCGGGGGCGCGGCCGACCGCGTAGGTGAAGAGCTTCTGGGTGAGGCAGCCGACGAAGACGTCGCTCTCGACGTACAGATCCGCGAGCCCCGCAGCGCCCTCGAAGGTGCGCCCGTCGGGTAGCTCGCCGGCGTTGTCGATGTTCGGCTCGGTGCGCAGGGCCGCGACACCGTCGTACTCCTCGAGGCCGATGCCGAGCACGTCGAGCAGTGAGTGGCAGCTGGCGCAGCCGGGCTCGGAGCGGTGCATCTCGAGCTGCTCGCGCACCGAGGCGTCGTCGGCGAAGTGGATGGGGTTCACGACCAGGCCCGCGGGTGGCGGCGGCACCGGCGAGCACAACAGGCGATCCGACAGCCAACGGCCGCGTCGGATCGGGCTCGAGTGTTCGGCGTCCGACTGCGCGGTCAGCCACGCGCCCAGCGACAACAGACCGCCACGCTCGCCGGGTGCCACCGGCACGCGCCGCATGTCGTTGGTGCCGGGTGACACCGCACCGTAGTGCAGCGCCAGGCGATCGTTGCGATACGCGAAGTCGGGCTTGATCAGCATCGAGGCCGGTAGCGCGTTGAACAGGAAGTCACCGAAGAACAGCTTCGACTCCGCGGTCATCGCGGCCCGCAGGTTCTCGTCGAACTGCGGGTAGATCTCGGGGCTGGGGCTGGCGTTCTGCAGGTAGCGGGTCGAGAGCCACTGCTCCGCGAAGCCGTCCTGCAGCGCGACGGCGCGGTCGTCGGCCAGCATCCACGCGACCGCCTCGCTCAGGCCCTCGTCGGTGGCGAGCTCGCCCTTGGCCGCGGCGTCGAAGAGCCGGTCGTCCGGCATCGAGCTCCACAGGAAGTACGAGAGGCGGCTGGCCAGCACGTAGTCGTCGAGCCAGCCGTCGCCGTCCTCGTCGTCGGTGGTGCGCATGCGGTAGAGGAACTTCGGCGAGAGCATCACCGCGCGCATCACCAGACGCAGCGCGTCCTCGGAGCTCTCGCCGCCGGCGACGACCTCGTCGAACAGAGCCTCGAGCCCCTCGCCCTCGCCGGCCTGCAGCGGGCGACGCCAGGCTCGGAACGCGAAGTTGCGGATGATCTGGCCGTAGCAGCTGCGCGCGGTCGGCTCGACCGGCTCGCACACGTACACCCGCGAGCGACCGGGCCCGAACGCGGTCGCGATGCTGCGCGCGGTCAACGACGCCACGAACACGTTGTTGGTGACGTTGCCCGCCGGGTCGTTGATGAAGTTGGTCGGGATCACCCGCAGGTGGTGGGCGCCGGCCGTCAGCGCGACCGGAAACACGTGGTCGACCGGGATGGCCCCGCTACCGCTCACGACCGTGCCCGCCACGACCACGCCGTCGAGCTCGATCGCGACCTCGGGCGTGGGCGCGGCGCCGACCAGGCTGATGCCCGCGGTCAGCACGAGCTCCGAATCGCCGCCCGCTTCGACGTCGAGGGTGACGTCGACGGCCGCGCCCGACAGCGCCCACAGGGCCCCGATCGCGTAGCCGCCCTGCACGCCGAGGGTCTCCATCGCGAAGCGCTCGCGGTAGATCGGGCGCTCGTCGACGCCGTCGGCGATCGCGTCGCGGGCCGCCGAGGCATAGCCGTCGAGCAGGGTCGACGAGATCGACAGCTGCGCGGCCATGTTGTCGAACCCGTTGGCCTCGGGGTCGGGCCCGAACGCGTCGGCGGGGCGCGTCGTGGTGCCCAGCAGGTCGCGGACCGTGTTGTTGTACTCGAGGCGATTGAGCCGATGCAGCGGCTGCAGCGGCTGCTCGATCGCTGCCGGCCCGCCACCGTCGTCGCTGTCGGCAGCGCCGCTCGAGCCCGAGCCCTCGCTCGCGCCCGGCGTGTCGCCGTCGCCACGATCTTGGCCAGCCAAGCCCTGGTAGCAACCGCCGACCAACGCCAGCGTCGTCGTCGCCAACCAACGCACCCGCACGCCCTTGCGATTGAGCCCCATCCCACCGACAGGATAGGCGGTGGTCGGGGCGCGCGTCCGGCGGGCGCCTACCGCATTCGCTGTAGCGCAGCGCGATCGATCCCGGTGCGCGCGGATCCGGCGGCTGTCAATTCCAACACGCGATCACTCGTGGCGCAGCGCCTCGATGGGCTGCAATCGCGCCGCGCGTAGGGCCGGATACAGGCCCGACACCAGGCCGACCGCGAGCGAAACCCCGGTCGAGAGCACGATGGTCGACGCCGTCACCACCGTCGGCCAGTCGGCCCACGCGGCGACCACGTCGGCGATGCCGATGCCCAGGCCCACGCCGGCTGCGCCCCCCAGCAGCGACAGCGAGAACGCGGTGAGCAGGAACTGCAGCCCGATGTCGCGACGGCGCGCCCCGACCGCGCGACGGATGCCGATCGCGCGGGTCTGCTCCAACACCGAGGCCAGCATGATGTTCATGATGCCGATGCCACCGACCAGCAGCGAGATGCCGGCGATGCAGCCCATCACGAGATCGAACAGGCGCTGGGTCTCGCGGCTCTGCTCGAGCAGCTGCTGCGGCACCACCACCTCGAAGTCGTCGGCGCCGCCGTGCAGGCGCTCGACCAGACCGGCGACCACCGCCGCCACCGCGAGCGGATCGGCATCGGGCAGCGTGCGCACCGTGATCTCCGCCAGCGGATCCTCGAGGGGATCGTGGTCGAACTTGCGCTGCGCGGTCGACAGCGGCACGAGGATCTCCCGCGCCCGCGAGGCCACCGCGACGCCCTCGATGCGCTCGTCGTCATCGCCCTCGGCCGCGAGCACACCGATCACCTCCAGCCACACGTCGTTGACCTTGACCGCCTGTCCGAGCGCCTCGGCCGCGCCGAACAGCTCGCGCCGGGTCGCCGATCCGAGCAGGCACACCTGCGCGTGGGTGCGTTCGTCGATCGCGTCGAGCATTCGCCCCTGCGCCAGCGTCAGCGCCGTGAGGTGGGCGTTGGCCGGGGTCACCCCGTAGACCTTGGCCTCGGTCTTACCCGTGTGCGAGAGGATCTTGTAGGCGTCGATCTCGACCCGCGGCGCCGCGAGATCGATCTGCGGCACCGCCTCCTCGATGGCATCGACGTCACGCAGCGAGAGCCCGGTGGACTTCTTGCGGATCTCGACCAGCTCGTCCTTCTCCAGCGACTTGGCGCGCACCAACACATTGCGCACGCCCATGCGCTCGATGAGGCCCAGTGCACGTCGCTGAGCACCGGCGCCGATCGACAGCATCGCGATCACGGCACCGACGCCGAACATCAT
>WBZX01002653.1_pt1 | contig 12018 bp, 8 predicted proteins | sample 5204211 | NCBI WGS metagenome assembly WBZX01 (sample SAMN12344362, study PRJNA552823) | activated sludge metagenome | biome: Activated sludge suspended growth; feature: Nitrification reactor; material: Wastewater; isolation source: activated sludge from nitrification reactor of wastewater treatment...
GGTGGCGGCGGCGTCCTCTTCTCCCCCCTCCTCGTCCTCGAGGGCAGGGAGATCCTGCACGGTGGGATCGTCGAGCCAATGCTCGAGCTGGCTGCGAAGGGCCGCCACGCCCGTCGTGCGCCGCTGGAAGTCGGCGAGCAAAGCCGTCTCCAGGATCGCGGAGAGGCCGTCGTCATCAATGCCGAACGCCCCGAGCGGGGGCAGACCTTGGAGGACGCGCTGCGAGACGTCCGTCCTCAGCTCACCGAAGGGCCGCGTCGCGGTGAGAGCGGTGAAGAGCGTCCCCGCCAAGCCCCACGCGTCGTCCGACGGCGAGAGCTGGCCATTCCGGAACCGCTCCGGCGAGTGGTACTGGACCATCTCGGCCGTCCGTCGCACGTCGGCGACGAGCCCGCGCGAAGAGGGGTGGGCGTCCTCGATGAGGACGCACGCGGGAGACACGTTCCCGTGCGCGACTCCGTGGAGATGGAGCGCCTCGAGATGCTTGGCGAGCCGGATCGCCCAGCCCACAGCATCCTTCGGGGCCAACGGGCCCCGCCGATGAATCCATTGTGCAAGCGTTTCCAAATCCGGGCCTTCCGGAAGAACCGATTCTAGCGGACCTTCCTTCGCACGTCCCAGGGATCAGGATCCAATGGAAACCTAGAGACGGCAAATCTCGAGGATGGCCCGCCGGACCGCCTCGGACGCCCGTAAGGGCCCCGACCCTCCCGATGGGTCCTTCTTTCCACCCTTTTGCTCCGCCTCGATCGCCCGGATTCGGTCGACGATCAGGTCGGCGGGACACCGCAGCGCCTCGGCGAGCTCGGTGACAGGCTCGAGATAGCGGCGTTCGTCCGAGGCACCGCTCCCCACCGCGGCGTCGGCCTTGCCGCGGCGCTCGAGCCCGCCCGACGCGATGTCGATCGCGCGCTGGACCACTTCTCCCGCGGGCCGTCCTCGAAACATCGCCCTCGGGCCGTCCTTCACGATCTTCACCCGGAGGTCCACGAGCTCGGCGTGGGTGAACGACTCGGTGAGCGCCTCCGCCGCGTCGAGCCCCCGCGCGTCGTAGAAGATGCCGGTGAACAACGCGGCTGGGCCCACCACGAGATCCTTCGGGAGCGAGTCGCCGCCTCTCACCTCGAGGGTCCGCTTCAGCCGAACCTCGGGGAAGAGCGTGTTGAGGTGGGTGACCCAGTCTCCCAGGGTCGCCCGGTGGGGGCCGAAGCCATGCTTCATGAAGCTCCGGAACGACTGACCGGTGTTTTCGATCGCCTCGTCGTCGCGAATGATCACGAACATCGGCGCGTCGAGGGCCCAATCCACGTAGTCCGAGAAGCGCGACTTCTCCTTCAGCACGGCGGGGACGAGGCCCTGCCGATCCGGATCGACGCTCAACCAAACCTTGGCGCGATAGCTCACGCCACCGAAGAGCGCTCCCTCGTACACGGGCGAGCTCGCAAACTGCGCCGTGAAGAACGGGGCGAGCCGGAGGCCCACGCGGAGACAGCGCATCGCGTGCTCCTCGTCCGCGTAGTCGAAGTTCGCTTGGACGGTGGCGGTCCGGCGCATCATGTCGAGGCCGTAATCGCCGCGCGTCGGGAGGTAGCGGCGCATGATCCCGTAGCGGGGCTTCGGCACCCACGCGAGATCCGCCTGGGCGGCGAACGGATGGAAGCCGATCCCGAGCCACGCGATTCGCTCGCCCATGACGGGGGCGAGCTTCTCCGCGACGGCGTTGAGCTCCGCGCTGTGCGCTCGGAACTCGCGCTCGATGGCGTGAAGATCTCGATGAGGCGCACCGGAGAGCTCGAACTGAGCGCCTGGCTCGAGCGTGACGGAAGCATCCGCCTTCTCGAGAGCGAGCAGGGGGCTGGAGCCGTCGGCGATCTTCCAGCCGTGCGACGCGACGAGCTCGTGCATGACCGAGACGACCCCACGGGGACCGTCATATCCGAGGGGGGCGAGAGATCCTTCGAGGACACCTATCTTCTCGGCCTCTGCGCCGATTCGAAAGGCAGTCGGGTCTTTGCAGGCGTCGTAGAGCGGGCCGAGCAGATCGTCCATCGTTCGGACGGGCGCGGCGCCTCGAGGGTCTTGGGGGAGGCCCATGTGCGGGCCGTTATAGCGTCTCACACTCGAGGGTGCACCGCGCCTTCGACGGACCGGAGACGAATCGGCGCATGCGCTCGCTCGCGATGGCGTCCTGCTATAGAGGCACACGATGACTCTCGCAGGGAGCGCCGCGAAGCGTTTCGCGTTCGGTGTGACCATCGTCGGCGCCGTCGCCACGTGGCGACACTCCGCATGGGCGGCCCCGGATCCAGGCGCGCCCGCGCCCATCGAGGCCCCGAGCGCGCCGATGGATCCAGCGGAGGGCGCGGCCCGCCGTGCCCTCGAGAGCGGCGACTTCGAACGCGCGCGAGATCTCTATTCGAAGCTCTTCACGGAGCGGCGCTCCTGGGCGGCGCTCGCGGGACAGGCGGAGGCGGAGTCGCGCCTGGGACGCCACGTCGAGGCAGCGCGGCACCTCGCCGAGGTCCTCTCGATTCTGCCCATGAACGAAGCGGCAGAGGGAGACCGGCTGCGCGCGCGACTGAAGGCGGAGAAGGCCTTCGTGGCGACGGTGATCGTGAGGACGGATCACGATCGAGAAGCGGAGCTCTACGTCGATGGAGAGCGCGTCGGCCGCGCACCGCTCAAGGTCCCGCTGTACCTGGCGCCCGGGGAGCACAGCTTCGGCGCGGAGGCAGACGCGGTCCGCTACGTGGCCGTCCGCGCCACCGTCGGCGCAGGCAAGACGGTCACCCTCACCTTGAACGAGGCGCCGAAGTCGGTGCTCGTCCCGCCTCCGAAGAAGCCGCTGTGGCCGGCGATCGTGCTCGCGTCCCTCGCGACGGCGGGGGTCGCGATCGGGGTCGGAACGCTCGTCGTGTCCTTCGCGCGCGAATCGGACATCGAGGACGGCGCCGCCACGATCGATCGCTGCGACTTGGAGGATCTCGACGAGCCGTGCACCCGGCTCGCCTCGCTCGTGTCCGATCGGAACGCCCTCCGCAACGCGTCCACGATCGGCTTCATCACCGGCGGCGCGCTGATCGCCGCGACCCTCGGCTACGTGTTCATTCCGCTCCCTGACGAGAGCAACGAGGCGGGCAAGGCGATGGCGCTCGTCCCCGTCGTTTCGCCGGCCGGATTTGGGCTGTCGCTCCTGGGGAGGTTTTGAAGATGAAGCTCCGCCCGTGGGTGGTCGCGGCGGGTCTCGCAGGGGGGCTCGCGTCATGCGCCGACAAGTCGATCTGTGATTGGGTGCTCTGCGAGAGCGAAGCGGGCGGTGCTGGCCCCGGCGGTGCGCCCGCGGGCGGCGCGGCGCCCGGAGGCGGCGGCGCCGCGGGCGGCGCGCCCTCGACGGGCGGGACGAGCCAAGGCGGGGCCGCCGGATCGCCGTCCGAAGGTGGCGCGGCGGGCGCGGATGGGACAGGAGGTTCCGGAGGATGACCTACTTCCTCGATCAGCCCCCGGCGACCTTCCGCCGCGCGCCCACCACCCGCTCCGAAGACCCGGTCGTCTTCGCCTTCGACAAGCGGGGCAGCCTCCTCGTGCGTGATGATCCCGATCGCCCGCTCACCCTCGCCTCGCTGCGTGCGGCCGGGATCGAGCCGACCCTCATCACCCCCCTCGGCACCCTCGACGGCGTCCCCTGCGCGGCGGCCGTGCTCGAAGACATCGAGCTGCCCTCCGGGTTCTCGGCTCGTTCAATCCGGAGGTTGCTCGGCTCGCTCGGCGGAGACCGCCTCGCCGTCGCCGCGCTCGCCTCCCAGATCGCCCACTTTCGCACGACGAACCGCCGCTGTGGCGCGTGCGGAGGTCCGATGCGACCGACGGAGAAGGATCACTCCGTGCGCTGCGACGCGTGCGATCGCGACGTCTACCCGCACGTCGCGCCGTGCGTGATCGTCCTCGTCCACGACGGCCCTCGCGTCCTCCTGACCCGGCAGCCTCGGTTTCCGCCGGACATGTACGGCCTCGTCGCGGGCTACCTGGAGCCCGGCGAGTCCCTCGAGCAGTGCGCGGAGCGCGAGATCCTCGAAGAGGTCGGGGTCCGCATCACCGATCTCGAGTACGTCGCGAGCCAGCCCTGGCCGTTTCCCTCTCAGCTCATGGTCGGCATGACGGCTCGCTACGCGGGCGGCGATCTCGTCGTCGACAAAACGGAGCTCGAAGAAGCGGCCTGGTTCGACATCTCGGCGCTCCCCGGCATCCCGCCTCCGTTCAGCATCGCGCGCCACCTGATCGACCGGTTCATCGATCTCCGGCGCGGCGGCGGCTGAGCGCGCCGCCCAACTCAGGTCGCGTCGAAGAAGCGGCGGAGCAGCACCACGACCGCCAAGATCAGGATCAGCATCGCGATGATGAAGAGCGCGCGCCGCCTCCTCGCGGGAGGTGCCGCCCGAGAGCGCCCGGTTCGATCTTCGGCCTGCGCGGGCGGCGACGGAGCGTGCTCGAATTTCGGAAGGTCGACTGGGGTCGCGACCGCGGGCTCGGCCCCGGTCGTCACGATGGGGCGAAGCTTCCGCTCGATCACCGTCGGCGCCTCGACCGGCCCCTCGTCGCTCGCGATCGCCGCGGTCGGGGTCGCCCCGTCACCGCCGACCACGCGCGTCGTCGACACGCGCGGCCGCTCCTCGACCGCCTCCGCGAACGCCTGCTCCATGTCGTCGACGCTCTGGAAGCGGTGGCTCGGCCGCTTGTCGAGCGCGCGCTCGAAGAAGGCGTCGAGCTCGCGCGGCAGCGCGGGATCGATCTGCGAAGGCGGCCGCGGCTCTTCGAACAAGATGCTGGCGAGCGCGTCCGCGGGCTGCCCGCCGAACGGACGCGCGCCGGTGAGCGAGCGATACAGCACGACCGCGAGGGAGAAGAGATCCGAGCGCGCGTCGACGTCACGACCGGACTGTATTTGCTCCGGGCTCATGTAGAAGGCCGACCCGACGAGGGTGCCCGGCCGCGTGAGGCGGCTGTCTTGCCAAGCGTCCTTCGCGATGCCCAGGTCCAAGACCTTCACCTGCTCGCCGCCCTCGTCCTTGGAGAGCGCGAAGAAGATGTTTCCCGGCTTCAGATCCCGATGGACGATCTGGAGGGCGTGCGCGATGCGGAGACCTCCCGCGATGCCTCGAAGCATCGTGAGACACGCCTCGGGGGCGAGCTTCCCAGTGCGCCTCAGCCGTTCGAAGAGGTTCTCCCCTTCGAGGAGCTCCATCGCGAGGTAGGCCTGCGTCGCGTCGCTGCCCGTGTCGTAGACCTCCGGGAACCAGCGCGCTCGGAGCTGCCGAGTCAGCTGGGCCTCGCGCTCGAATCGCTCCCGCATCACCGCCCCCTCGTCGTCGCCGAGGCCGATGATCTTGAGCGCGACGATCTTCTTGGTGCGGGTGTCCCGCGCCGACCACACCTCGCCCATGCCTCCCCCGCCGATCCTCGCGACCTTCGCGTATCGGCCGGCGAAGAGCGGTCCCTCCTCCCGCTCCGCCGCAGAGACGGCAGGGGTCTCCGGGCCGGGGGCGGCCGCGCGGCTCGCCCCCGGCGCGCGGACGAGCGACCGCCAAGGTGATCTCCACCGCGCGTCGCCGGTCCGCTGGGATCGCTCGCTCACGCTTCCCCCGACCGAAGACTATATCGCGGTCAGAGGCTCTCCAGATAGGCCGCGATTGCCTCGCGATCGGACTCCGTCCACTTCGACCCGGGCGCAGGCGCCGGCTCGTCCTGGTCGACGGTGCGGGGGCGCTCTGGGCGCTCCTCGCTCTGGCCGCGCTCGACGTCGAGGTGAGTCGAGAGCAGCTCACCGAGCGTCTTGAATCGACCGTCGTGAAAATACGGGGCCCGATCCGCGACGCGAGAGAGGGCGGGTGGAACGAACGCGACCTTCCGATCCCACGACGTCGCAGACCCGATTCGATGGGGCTTCTTGTCCGTTCCCCCCGCCGGGTGACATGTCGCGCAGCCACGGGCCGGAGAGTCGAAGAGCGCCTTGCCTCGCGCGACGAGGGCCGCGTCGAAGGTGGAGCCGCGCCTCGCCGGCATCCACATCGTCCTCACGAATCCGAGGAGCCCGTCGAGCTGAACGTTGCGAAGACCGCGCCCGCGGAGCCGCTTGAACTCGCGCTGGAGGTGCTCCTCGACCGTCGCGCTCTTTCCGTCCCATCCGAACGGAGCGCTCTCCTCCCCTATCCCCGCCACCGCCCTCGTCCGGCGCGGTCCATCTTCGGTCGCCCACACGAGCCCGTCGTCCCGTCCGTCGACGTGACATGACGCGCATCCCGCCCCCGTGACGGAGATCCGCGAGTCCCCCGTGGCGTAGAACGTCTGCCTCCCCAGCGACATCGCGAGGGACAGCGGCTTCGCGAGCGGCGGGAGCTCGATCCGATCGTGGGTGGCGCTGGGGCTCGACGACGACTCGAGATCGTCCAGCTTCAGGATCTCGAGCACGCGCTCGAACTGAGAGAAGACGACCGCGCGGCGTCGCTCCCCGTCCACGACGACCCCCGTCGGGCCCGCCGGCACGTTCCACCGCGCCCGCTCGACCGCCATCGGGGCGGCGCTCGCCGCGTCGAACGCCAGGAGCGCGTCGATGCCGAAGCACGCGACGAGGAGCGTCGTGGTCGCGTCGTCGATGGTGGCCGCGCGCGGGAGCAGGCAGTCCGGGACGTCGGCAGGGAGCGAAGGTCGGAACCCCCGGTCCTCCATGTCCAGCCCGAAGAACGGCGGCACCACGCCGGCTCCGTCCGCGACCTCGAGCGTGCCGCCGTCGATCAGCGCCACCGAAGCGATCGTCGCGGCCGACGCGATCCCGATCCCGACCGGTCGGCTCTCCGGGTCGCCGGGATCGACGAGCGTGTGGGGCACGAGGACGCGACCGCGCGGGGCGCGCGTCTCGACCACGGCGAACCCCTGCACCCCCGCGCGCGCGCCGTTCTTCCCGGGGATGACGGTGGCGCGCGCGGCGAGCCGAGAGACGGCGCGCTCGAGGCTCGGCGTCGGGTCGTCGCTCGACGCGGGTGCCTGCGCGAGCGGGATCGTCCGCTCCACGCGCATCGTCCCGAGGTCGAGCACGGACACGATCCCTCCGATGGCGTGGGTGACGAACGCGCGCCTCCCGTCGGCGGAGACGGCGATCTGCCGTGGCTCGCGGGGCACGTCGACCTTGGCCTGCGGCGACAGATCGGAGACGGCCAGCGCCTCGATCGTGTGACCGAACGCGGAGGACACGAGCAGCCTCTCTCCCGCGAGGGCGATCGAGCGAGGCTCCGTCGCGACGTGGACGTCGCAGCCGCGGACGAGCGATCCGTCCTCGCGCGGATGCAGGATCGTGAGCGCGTCCGCCATCGGGAGGGAAGCGGCGATGCGCCCGTCAGGCAGGACGAGCAGCTCCGCGGGGGACGTGTCGAGCGCCAGCGTCGCGACGACGCGCCGGCCGTCGACGTCGACGGTGAAGACCGCGGCCGCGTCCGCGTCGGCGACGAACGCCAGCGTCTTCCCCGCGAGCGGACCGCGGCCGAGCCTCGCGATCGCGACCGTCCCTGATCGCCCATCTCGAGCGAGCGAGGTCACGAGGCCCTGCGTCTCCGAGACGGCGGCGCACACGCGCGCGCCCGGAGGGGCCGCCGCGCGATGGTCGGTGCGCGCGCAGGCCGCGACGACGAGCGCCGCGACGACGCTCGCCAGGACCACCATCCCCTTCTTCTGGAACTCCGACGGCACGTGCACGACTCCCCTGCGCCCGACGGGCGTCTCTTTCTCTCTCGCACGGGAGGAGGTGGCAACCAAGCCGATCACGCACGACGACGTCGGGCCTTTGCGGTAACGAGGAGATCGCGCATGCCCACCGTCCACCTCGTCGACGCGACCTACGAGCTCTTCCGGGCGTTCTTCGCGGCCCCGTCGCGGCGCTCGCCGAAGGGCGTCGAGGTCGGGGCCTGCCGCGGCATCGTATTGACGCTGCTCTACCTCCTCCGGGAGGAGGGGGCGACCCACGTGGCGTGCGCGACGGATCACGTGATCGAGTCGTTCCGAAACGGCCTCTATCCCTTCTACAAGACGGGAGAGGGGATCCCCGAGGCGCTGTCCGTCCAGTTCCCGCTCGTCGAGGATCTCATGAGAGCGCTCGGCCTCGTCGTGTGGCCGATGATCGAGTTCGAGGCCGACGACGCCCTCGCCACCGGCGCTCGTCTCTACGCGGCCGCAGACCGGGTTCACATCTGCACCGTCGACAAAGACCTCGCCCAGTGCGTCCGCGGCGATCACGTCGTGCTCGTCGATCGCCGGCGGCGCACCACCACCGACGAGGCCGGGGTCATCGAAAAATTCGGGGTCTCGCCGGCGCAGATCCCCGATCTGCTGGCGCTCGTCGGGGACACCGCCGACGGCTACCCGGGGATCCCCGGCTTCGGAAAGAAGACGGCGGCGCGACTGCTCGTGGAGTTCGGGTCGATCGAGGCGATCCCCGACACCTCTGCGCGCTGGCCCGCCGACGTGCGCGGGCGCGACAAGCTGGCCTCGACCCTCGCCGCGTCACGCGAGCAGGCCGCCCTCTTCAAGCGGCTCGCCACCCTCCGCGACGACGTGCCCATCTCGGAGTCGTTCGAGGATCTCGCGTGGCGAGGCGCCCTCCCCCAGCTTCGCGATCTCACCCGCGAGCTCGGGTTTCCCGACGTGTGCGAGCGCGTCCATGCTTGGAGGTCCTGAGTGAGCGAGCCGATCGCGAGGCCCCGCCTCCTCTCCCACGTCGTCGCGCGCCGACACCTCACCCCCGCCGGCCAGCTCATCGTCCTGTTCGACGGCGAGCGCCTCGAGAGCCACCGCATCGGCGCGCGCACGTGGCTCGCCCTCCTCGCGATGGATGGGACCCGCGACCTCGCCGGCGTCGCCGCCTCGCTGCGATCGCGCGGCGTCCCGATCGACGCGACCGAGCTCGAGGAGCTCGTCGCCGAGCTCGCGCAGAACGGCATGATCGGCGAAGGCATCGCCGATCCCGAGAAGGCCGCGACCGCCCTCGTCCCCGCGATCGATCCGCAGCGCCCCATCCGCCACATGCCCGGATTCGCCCTCGACTGCGACGGCGCAGGCACGTGCTGCCGCTTCTATCCTTCGATCGCGTTCTCGACCCTCGACGCGGCCCGCGCGCGCGCCGCCGAGCCGCGCGTCCTCGACGGCGGGGCAGATCCCGACCGCATCTTCCTTCCCCTCTACGGCGCGGATCCCGGCGCGTTCGCGGTGACCCTCGTCGACGGCCGGTGCGCTTACCTCGCGGATGGCGGGGCGTGCCGCATCCACGCCGCCGCCGGCGCCGCGAACAAGCCGCTCGGCTGCCGGACGTACCCCGCCCGCTTCGTGGACGACGGGGCGGAGATCCGGCTCTCGCCCTGGCCGGAGTGCTCATGCGTCTTCACGAGCGGAATCGCTGGGAGCGAGCGCGGCGAGCCCCTGCTCGATCCATCCATCACCGAGGCCGGCGCGCTCGACCCCGCCTACCACGTCGAGCGGCTCCCCGACGAAGTCCTCGCGAGCCCGCGCCACACCGTCGCCCGCGCCGATCTCGTGGCTTGGTCCACCGCGCTGGAGTCGGTCGAGGTCCGCGACGCCGCCGCCTCGCTCTGTTCCCTCGCCGGCGCGATCGCGGAAGATGGGCTCGACGTCGGGGCGAGCCGCGCCGCCCTCCTCGAGCCTCGCCCCCCCTCCCCCCACGAGATCCTCCCGATGCTCCGCGCGATGCAGCCGCACCTCGACCGGCTCGCGGCCGAAGACTGGCGCAGCACCGGGGACTTCGTACGCATCGCCGCCCACGCCCTCGCGAGCGCGTGCACCCTGGCCTGCGACGCCGACTCGCTCGCCGCCCTGCTGGAGGGCCCGGGAGCGCTCGCCGCGGCCGAGGCCTTCTATCTCCGCACCCTGCTCTTCGGGCATCACCTCGTGGACCGTCGCGGCAAGCGCACCATGACCCTCGCGATGAGGGACCGCGCCGCCCGCGCCGTCCTCGCCCGCGCCCTCGCCGTCGTTCGAAACGTCGCCGATCTGGAGGATCCCGCCTTTGCCCAGCCGCTCTCGGTGGTCGAAGCGACGATGCGCGGCTATGGCGTGAACGCCTACCTCCGCGACGTCGCCGAGGCCTGAAGAGCCGCCGCGTCAGAGCTCGCCGGGTCGCTCCAGCAAGACGACCACCGATCGGGCCTTCACCTCGTAGCTCACCCCTTCGAGGTCCGGCTCCGCGCCGGGGTCGAAGATGTTGCCGCTCGCCTCCGCCGCCGAAGACGTATCCATCGCGACGACCCACCGGTGGCCCTCCGCGGCGGCTGGGATCGAGGCGGAGACCGCCGCCTTGTGCCCGTTGTACAGCACCAAGATGCTCCGATCGTCCTCCCCCGCGGCGCCGGCGTCGATCCGATAGCCCAGGAAGTGATTGTTCGGATTGTCGAGGTACGCGTCCGTGGCGGGGGCTCCCGTCTCGGAGACGAAGGTCCAGCTCGGCCAGTCGATCGGGGTCAGCGAGGCGTGGTCTCGCCGAAACCGCAGCACGAGTCTGGCGAATCGGCCCTGCGCGGGCTCGTCACCCGAAGCCTGCCAATCCAGCCAGTTGGCGACCGAGTCGAGGTTGTATGCATTGTTGTTGCAAGCTTGCGTCCGGTAGAGCTCGTCGCCTCCCGTGATCATCACCGCCCCCGCCGACAGGGAGAGGAGCGCGAGGCCGGTTCGATCGGCCTGGCGCTGGCGCGAAGCGTCGCCTCCATAGTCCCAGCTCAGGTTGTTGTCCTCGCCCCCGTCGGAGGGGCCATAGGGCCACGGCTGGCCATTGTCCTTCTGGTTGCACGAATACAGGTCGCGGAGCGAAAAGCCATCATGCGAGACGAGATAGTTCACGGTCGCGGCCGGCGTCCGCCCGTCGTCGCCATAGAGGTCGCGCGACCCCGCGACCCGGCGCGCAACCTCCCGCGGCGTGACCGCCTCGACGTCGAGCCGATTCTGGTCGCGGCGAATGGTGTCACGATAGCGGCCATTCCACTCGGCGAAGCCCTTTGGATAGCTCCCGAGCTGATAGGTCCCTGGCCCGATCCCCCACGGCTCCGCCACCAGATCCACCCCCGCGCCTCCTTCGGGGGCGCGCGCCGGCAGCTCCGCGATCGCGCGGGCGAGGATGCCGCCCTCATCCCCCGGGTCGAAATCGAAGCACGAGCGTTCGCAGCCATTGGCGAGCACGGACGCGAGATCGAACCGGAAACCGTCGATCCCCATCACGTCGTGCCAATACGAGAGCGAGTCGAGCACCAAGTCCCTGAATATCGTGCTCTTGGCGTTGGTGTTCGCCCCCACCCCGGTGTTGTCCGCGAAATGGCCCGCGTCGTTCGCGAGCTCGTAATAGCCGGCGTTGTCGAGCCCGCGCAGCGAGAGCAGCCGCGCTTTGGACGGATCCCCCACCCCTCCCTCGGCGGTGTGGTTGTAGACGACGTCCATGAAGACCTTGATGCCGTGGGCGTGCATCGCCGCGACCATCTCCTTCACCTCGCGGGTCGGACCGCCGGGAGAGGCGTCGCAGGCGTAGCGGCGGTCCGGCGCAAAGAAGCCGAGCGTCGAGTACCCCCAGTAGTTGTCCCCCGACGTGCTCGCCTCCAGATCGTTCGTCGCGTTCTGGGTCTCTTGAATGGGCAAGAGCTCGATGGCCGTCACCCCCAAGTCCGCCAGATAGGCCGCCTTCTCCGCCGCCGCTCGGTAGGTCCCGCGACAGGCTGCTTCAACCCCCGGGTCGCTCATGGTGAATCCGCGGACGTGCACCTCGTAGATCGTGTCCGCGGCGAGCGAGCCCTTCGGGCCCTCCCCGACCGCAGGCCCCGGCGCGGGGGCGACGACGAAGACCCCCTTGGGCGCGACCGGTCCGCTGTCTTTGCTGCGGTCGTCGGGGCCCGTTCGATAGACGCTCCCGTCGAGCATCTCCGGCGTCGACGGATCGTGCGAGATCTCCTCTGCGCGCGGGTCGAGGAGCAGCTTGTTGGGGTT
>WBZX01002518.1_pt1 | contig 12015 bp, 6 predicted proteins | sample 5204211 | NCBI WGS metagenome assembly WBZX01 (sample SAMN12344362, study PRJNA552823) | activated sludge metagenome | biome: Activated sludge suspended growth; feature: Nitrification reactor; material: Wastewater; isolation source: activated sludge from nitrification reactor of wastewater treatment...
TATTGAATCCCCACTGATCCCGGTACCAGGGGCCGCCATGCGGGTTCACGATCACCGGCAGGTTCTTAGCTTCCACGCCTTTGGGCAGGGTGAGATAACCGTGGATGGTGAGTCCGTCTCTTGATTTGTATTCAACCGGCTTCATGGTAGCCATGTCTTCTTCCCGCAACCAGGGCCGGGATGTGGCCATGAATTTTGTTTCGCCGGTATTCTTATCATAGATGTAGAACTTGGCGGGCAGCTTATCGTTTCCTACCCAAACCATGAATTTATCTTCAGCGTCGTTGCCGCTGTAAATGTCCACTTCATAGCCCTTGAATTTTTCCCGGATCTTATTGTATTCGGCCTCGGCTTCCTTATCGAGGAAATACTGTTCTCCTTTCCAGGACGTATAACTTACCGATTCGAGCACTTTGCGTTTGGGCGAATAGCTGATGCCATCCAGATCGTATTCCTTGTTCTCGTAGAGTACCTTCACTTCTTTCCGGGCAGCCAGGTCGTATTCAACGATGGCCGTTTTGTCGCGGCCGATATTGCTGACTGCATAGATATTCCTGTTGTCGAATGTAAAGAGATAGGGCGCAAACGTTTCTTTATAGGAAGTGGTGAGCAGCGAATCGAACGGATCGGCTTCGGTGGCCCGGTGGTAGAGGGTGATGTTTACGCCATCGGTTTTGCCCGCCATGCGGATCACGCCGTTGTGATCGGTGTACCAGCTGTCGAAATTCTGATCGTTCTTATAGAGCTCCTTCATTTCGCCTGTTTCAATATTGATGCTGTACGGATCGAAGTAACGCGGGTCGCGTTTGTTGATGGTGATGATCACGTCCTTTTCCCTGCCCGGCACATAACGCAGGTCGTTCAGGATACCGGTGCGTACTTTCGGATAGGGCGTGAGCGCCTTTTGATCCTTGCCATCGATGGAAACGGAGAACAACTGGAAGTTTTCATCTCCGCCAACATCCTGGAGGTACAGGATGCGGTTCCCCTTCCACTGGTAATCGTAGATATTCCGCACGGTATCAAACGTAACCGGGATACCTACCGTATCGGTGATCTTCCGCACAAATACATTCGTGTGTCCTTTGTACGGCGAGCGGTAGGAAACATATTCCCCGTCGGGAGATATCTGCCAGCCGGATTTGTCGGAGTTCTTGAAAAAATCTTCCAGGGGCACCAGGGGTGGTTTGGGTTCCAGGTCTGATTTGGAGTTACATGCAGTGATCGCCAGCAATAGCAGTGCGGCAATCCAACGAGTTGGTTTGTTGAATTTCATAGCTTTTGTTTGTAAGTGGTTAAATTTCGCCTGTGGTATGCCGAAGTAAGAATTGAAGATAATCCATTTCCCAAAGAATAGAAAACACCGCACTGAAAATTATAAAGCGAGGATGACCTTCAGCATCTCATCGGCCACCAGCTGGTTACCCGCTGCGTTCAGGTGCACCCGGTCGGTGGTGAGAATACCCGATTCCCTGTTGCCCGGGTTGTTCTTCAGGTTATAGTCCAGGAAGGCTTTCCGGAGGTCGGCCAGCGGTGTTTTATGGGTGGCCGCGATACGCCGGATGATCGTACAGTAGTTGTTGAGTTCCCCGTCCTGTTCATTGCTGAAATCCGTTCGTTCGCCGATGGCGGCCGGTGTACAGATGATGGCCCTGATATTCGCCAGGGCTAGTTTTTGAAGTATCGCGTTGTAGAAACGTTCAAAGCGGTCGGCATCGGTACCGGTGCCTGCGAGGCGTTTGTGCCATACGTCGTTCACGCCGATGTATATAACAACGATGTCGGGCTTGGCGTCGAGCACATCCGTTTGCATGCGCAGGAAGAGATCGTAGATCTTATTGCCGCTGATGCCGGCGCCCACCAGTTCGAATTGCTCGCCCATGCCCCTGGCGTTCAGCATCGAATCGATACGCCGGATATAGCCGCCGGGCTTGATCCCGGCTTCAGTGATGGAATCGCCGAAAAAAACGATCTTCTTTTTTTTATCAACAGGCATCAGCATGGCAAGCAGCGCAAACAACGACGTAAAAACAAGTGTCTTCATACCGCAAGAGTAGTGTAATTAATTCAAAAGATGTTTTCTTTCCTTGTAAACCTTCCATACCAATTCACCAAAAAGGGTATTGGCCCAGGCGAACCATTTACGGGTGAATTTCGAGGGGTCATCCTTGTGAAAGGATTCGTGCATGAAACCGGTGCCGGCATGTGTTCGCTGAAGCATAGCCAGGCAGGTTTTTATTTCTTTATCATCCGTACTTGTTAGTGCCCGCATGATGATGCTCATCGGCCAGATATAATCCATACCCACATGCGGACCACCAATTCCCTCGGCCGCCTTGCCTTTGAAGAAGAAAGGATTTTCCTCACTCAGCAGCAGGCGCCGGGTATTTTCATATTCTTCTTTCCCGCTTACATAATCGCCCAGCAGGTAAGGCATGGAAAGCAGGGAAGGGATATTCGCATCATCCATGATATTGTAGCTGCCGAATCCGTTCACTTCATAGGCAATGATCTTCTTTCCGTTCATGCCGGTAACAACCGACCATTTATCCATCGCTTCGCTGAGTTGCTTGCCCAGTTCATAGGCTGCTTTACGCAGGTCCCTGTCCTGTTTGATCGATTCGAGGATATCGCCCAAATGCTCCAGCGATTTAAAGGCAAAGGCATTTGAGGGTATTAAGAATGGATAAACCGTCGCGTCGTCGCTCGGACGAAACATAGAATGGATCAACCCGATCTTCTTTGCCGGGTACCCGTAGCCGCCGAGTGCCACCCCATCGGTAGCCCAGCTGGTGGTTCGTTCGAATTTATACGGGCCGTTATTTTCGAGCCGCTGTTGTTCTTTGAATGTACGCACAACCAGGCGCATGGCTTCCTGCCAATCGGTATCAAAAATGGAACTGTCTTTCGTCTCCATCCAGTATCCATGGCTCAGCCGTATCGGGTAACACAAACTGTCGATCTCCCATTTGCGTTCGTGCACGCCGGGTTTCATTTCAGTCTTGTCATCCTTCCATTCACTGATCTTGGTTTCGTCCTTATAGAACGCATTGGCGTAGGGATCTTTCAATATACATTTCACCTGGCGGTTGATCACCCCCTTGATGAGTTCCTGCAGGTTCTTATCCTCTTTCATCAACGGCAGGTAAGGCCAAACCTGTGCGGAAGAATCACGCAGCCACATGGCGTCGATATCACCGGTGATGACAAAGGTATCGGGCTTGCCGTTGATGATCTCGAAATCCACGGTGGTATCGAGGGTGTTGGGAAAGCAGTTCTCAAAAAGCCAGGCGATCTCTTTGTTACCGATGTTCTTTTTGATCTCGGCGATCACCCGCTCCACGGCCGGACTTTTGAATTTTCGCAGGTGCCCGGGTGTACGCACCACCGGGAAGTCGCCGGCACGATGGGCAGAAGACAGATCACTGAGAAGTAAGGCGGCAGAGGCCAGCGAGGTTTGCCGGATGAATTTTTTCCGATTCATGCGGGTAAGGTAAAAAGAAAATGTATCCACGAATACGTGAATACACCCATTTATTTATCAACCGGTGTTTATTACTCTACGTTCACCTGTTTACGGATCACCGAACCATCGCCGGCTTCCATAAGAAATTGGCGTTCGCTGATGAGGTAGCCGTTGCCGTGTTCGCAGAAATGCACTTTCAGGTTTTCGATGCTGATGGGATTGCCATCGGGTATGTCGGCGATGTTGGAATGCAGTATTTCATGCCCGTCGATGATCATCACCAATCCGCTCCCGATCGCTTCCATCTTATTGCCCCCGGTGATGAGCATACCGGTATCCTCGCCCAGGCCGATGCCAATGCAGGATGGGTTGGCGGCCACGGCCTGGGCCAGGCGAACAAAGCGGCCGCGTTTTTCGAAATGCGAATCGAAGATGACATTGTCCATGAAGCCGAGCCCGGTGGTGATCTTCACTTCGCTTTTGAGATGGGCCCGGGCCGCGTTGCCTTCATAGATCATGGTATTGCTCATGGCCATGGCACCCGCCGAAGTTCCGGCGATGACAAAATCGGCTTCGTTCACATACCGGTCGAGGATGACGCGGAAAAATTCGGTACCACCGAAAGTGCTGCTGAGGCGAAGCTGGTTGCCCCCGCTGAACATGACCGCGTTGCATTTTCGGATGCGGTCGATGTATTCTTTATTATTGGTATCGGCCCGGTTGCGGATATGCAGCACACCGATATTGGTGCAGCCGATCTTTCCGAAGGCGTCGAGGTAATTGTCGCCCACTTCATAGGGAATGGTGCTGGCGGTGGTGATCACTTCGATGCGGGATAGTGGACCGGATACGGATTCTTCCACGATACGGCGGAGGATGCCTAATTCAAAAAAATTGAGGTTGTTGCGATGGATCTCACCTTTCTCTAAGTCTGTTCCCTTGTCTTCCGCTCCCCCGATCGCTATCAGTTTTCCTTTAGCAAACAGCATTTACTCTTTTTAATGATTAACGCAAAAATAAGGGAAATCGTGTTTGAGAAACCGGAACTACTTACCAAGGGGTGTGGATTTCAATGAGTTGATGAGGGTTTGAAGGGTTGAAGGTTGTTGAAAGGTTGAAGATTGTTGAAAGGTTGAAGGTTGTTGAAAGGTTGAAGGGTTGAAGGGTTGAAGATTGTTGAAAGGTTGAAGGTTGTTGTAGATAACCCGCTACTTTAATCCACATTCAACCTCATTCAACAACTTTAAACTACATTCAACCATCTTCAACTACATTCAACCACCTTCAACTACATTAAACCACATTCAACTGCTTTCAACCGTTCTTCGCAAACTTCCCGATCCCCTCCACCAGCCTGTCGAGGTTTTTGGTGCTGGTATATACATTGGGGGTGATGCGAACGCCTTTGATGTTCTCCCACTCGATGCCAACAGTGTGTATCTTATAATTATTCCAGAGGAATCCGTCGAGGTCTGATGGCTTCTTGCCTTCCACGCTTACCAGCCCGATGGCGCAACCGAATTCCTTCTTAAAGGAGGTATGTACGTTCACCTTCGGAATATTCTGCACCCGTTCCATCCAGTAATTCTTTAAATAGAGCAGGCGTTCTTCTTTTCGTTTGGCGCCGATCATATCGTAGAAGTCGATGGCCTTATCCGTTGCCTCTTCGATGAAGAAAGGCCTTGTGCCCAGGTGTTCGAATTTGCGGATGTCTTCGTCCTCCTTCTCGCCGGCACCGAACAACGGCCACACGTTTTTGATCTTCTCCTTACGTACGTACAACATGCCCGTACCGATCGGTGCGCCCAGCCACTTGTGCAGGCTGGTACCAAAATAATCGCAGTTGAGGTCGGGCACCTGGAACTCAAATTGCGCAAACGTATGCGCCCCGTCCACCAGCACATCAATATTCTTCTTCTTTGCAGCATCCGCGATCCTGCGCACCGGTAGTTTCTGCCCGATCCAGTTGATCATATGCGTGATCTGCACCACTTTGGTCTTCGGTGAGAACGCGTCGGTATATTGTTTTACGAGATAGTTCTCATCCTCACTCGGCAGGTCGAGGTTCACCCAAACCAGTTTGATGCCTTCGCGTTTCTCCCGCTGTTTCCAGGCGGCGATCATGTTGGGATAATCCTGTTTGGTAAGCACCACTTCATCGCCGGCTTTGAGTTCGAGCCCGAAGATGATCGTTTCCAGGGCCTCAGAGGCATTGCGGTGCAGGGCGACCTCTTCTTTGTCGCAACCCGCCAACTGGGCCAGGTTCTTGCGCAGCGGTTCACGCCCCTGGTCCACGATGCGCCACATATAATAACTGGGGCCCTGGTTGCTGAGATCGTAATGCTCCTTCATCGCATCGGCCACCACTTTGGGCGCCGGCGATACCCCGCCGTTGTTCAGGTTGATGAAATTGGGAGCGATGGTATAGGCCTGCTGTACATAATACCAGAAGTCTTCATCGGTTGCCAGGTCGGATGGAGCGACGGCAGCAACATCTTTCAGCGCCGCGTCGAGATTACGGCCCCAGGCCGATTGAAGCAGGTTGGCAGTGAGTGCGGAAGCGGTCAGCAATCCTGCTTTCTGAAGAAAAGAACGGCGGTTGTTCATGTGTGTTGTTTTGGAAATACAATGTACAAATTTTGTTTTTTGCAAAGCAAGATGATTGTCCTAATTTCCGGTTTCCCCACTATCCCATAAAACTGCTGACACTTTCTGAAGAATCATAACCACAAACCCAAAACGTCAAACCATTAACCGATTTATGAAGATTGTCGAAATCAAAGTTTTGAAAGGACCCAATTACTGGAGTGTACGCCGCACCAAACTGATCCAGATGAAACTCGACCTGGAGGAGATGGAGCAACGCCCCACCAATTCCATCGACGGATTCCGGGAGCGGCTCGAAAAAATGTTCCCGAGCATGATCGAGCATCGCTGCAGCGTTGGCACCCGTGGCGGATTCTTTCAACGGGTGGAGGAAGGCACCTGGATGGGACATGTGATCGAACACATCGCCCTCGAAATCCAAACACTGGCCGGTATGGATGTGGGATTCGGAAGAACACGTACCGCCAATGAAAAGGAAGGCGTGTACTATGTATGCTTCACGTACATGGAAGAAGATGCCGGCGTATACGCCGCCCGCGCCTCGGTACGCATCGCACAGGCCCTTACCGACGGAACCGGATACAACCTCGACGAAGACATTCAGAAACTCCGGGAGATACGGGAAGATACCCGCCTCGGTCCTTCCACCGGTTGCATCGTGGAGGAAGCGGCCAAACGGAATATCCCGTATATCCGCCTGAACAAACAAAGCCTGGTGCAACTCGGCTATGGCATTTATCAAAAAAGAATCCGGGCCACCATCGCTTCCACCACGTCCAACATCGCCGTAGATATCGCCTGCGACAAAGAAGAGACGAAGATGCTCCTGGAAGCAGCCGAAATTCCCGTACCCAGGGGAACGGTGATACGCACCGAAGCAGGACTCGAAGAAGCCATCGCCAAATACGGCTATCCGCTGGTGATAAAACCCATCGATGGCAACCACGGAAAAGGCAATACCACCAACATCATCAACCGCGAACAGGCGCAAAAAGCGTTTGAAGCCGCAAAGGCTTACAGCCGCAGCGTGATCGTAGAACGTTTTATCACGGGCTTCGATTTCCGTTGCCTCGTGATCAACAACAAATTCATCTGTGCGGCCCTGCGTACACCCGCCTCGGTCGTGGGCGACGGCGTGCACAACATCCAGTGGCTGATCGACGAAACCAACAAAGATCCCCGCCGCGGATATGGCCACGAAAAAGTGCTTACCCAGATAACCATCGACCAGTTCACGCAGAAAATGCTGGATGACGCCAACATCACGCTGGAGTACATCCCCAAAAAAGGTGAGCGGGTATTGCTGAAACCCACCGCTAACCTCTCTACCGGCGGTACCTCCACCGATGTAACCGACGAAGTGCATCCCGCCAATGTGTTCATGTTCGAACGCATCGCCAGGATCATCGGACTGGATATCTGCGGCATCGACGTGATGGCCACCGACCTGCGCACACCCGTAAGCGAAAACGGGGGCGCCATCCTGGAAGTGAACGCGGCGCCCGGTTTCCGCATGCACATCGAACCGGCCGAAGGCCTGCCCCGCAATGTGGCCGAACCGGTGATCGACATGCTCTTCCCGAAAGGAAGTGTGGGCCGTATACCCATCATCGCCGTTACCGGCACCAATGGAAAAACAACCACCACCCGCCTGACAGCGCATATCGCCAAAAGCGCGGGCAAGAAAGTAGGCTATACAACCAGCGATGGTGTATATATACAGAACCAGCTCATGATGAAGGGCGATTGCACCGGCCCCGTTTCATCCACTTTTGTTTTAAAAGATCCTACGGTTGATTTTGCCGTGCTGGAATGCGCCCGGGGCGGTATCCTCAAATCGGGGCTCGCATTCCAGAACTGCGATGTAGGCATTGTTACCAATGTAGCGGCGGATCATATCGGCCTCGGAGGTATATATACTGTAGAGCAGATGGCTAAAGTAAAAGCCGTGGTTCCGGAAACGGTGTTCCCGCATGGCTATGCCATCCTCAATGCCGAAGACGACCTCGTATATGCCATGAAGGATAACCTGAAGTGCAATATCGCACTCTTCAGCATGGATGAACACAACCCGCGGATCAAAGAACATTGCGCAGCCGGCGGACTGGCAACCGTATACGAAAACGGCTATGTGACCATCATGAAAGGAACCTGGAAGATACGCGTGATGGCCGCTAAAGACATACCGCTTACCTACGAAGGAAAAGCCGTTCACAACATCGCCAACTGCCTGCCCGCGGTGCTGGCCACCTACCTGTACCGTGATATTTCGATCGACGATATCAAACTGGGCCTGCAAACATTCATGCCCGGCGAAGCGCTTACACCCGGGCGGCTGAATTTCTTCCACTTTAAAAACATCAGCTTCCTGGCCGACTTCGCCCACAACCCGCATGGGTTGAAACTGCTCTGCGATTTTGTAAGCAAACTCGATTACAAAACCAAGGTGGGTGTGATCAGCGGCACCGGCGACCGCCGGGATGAAGACATCATGGAACTCGGTGAGATCTCGGCCCAATACTTCGACCAGATCATCATCCGGTGCGATAAGAACCTGCGCGGGCGTACGGCCGATGAGATCATCGGCCTGCTCAAACAGGGAATCGACAAAGTGAACCCGCATGTACCCACGCTCACGATCGCCAACGAAAACGAAGCGCTGGAATACATCTATGCCAACCAGATACCCGGAGCCCTGTACACCATCATGTGCGATGTGGTGGCCGGGGCCCTGGATAAGATCAAGGAACTGAAGGCAAGAGAAGCGAAGGAATGATTCGATTTGATGATTTGGCGCAGCAGGATTGCCCGGAAACGAAAGCGATTGGTACAAACCCAGTTCACCCTTTCCATGAATATTATCACTGGATATTGAGAACTTTCCGGAGTGCAGCGATGAACATCAGCAGGTTATAAAAAAGAACCCGAAATTCCTTTTGGCCGAAAAGGCCTGATCCCTTATTTTTGCAGCCGATTTTATCGATGGGTTATGGTGTAACGGCAGCACTACAGATTTTGATTCTGTCTGTCTAGGTTCGAATCCTAGTAACCCAACTTACCCCCGCCAACGTGTTGAACACGGGCGGTTTTTTTTTGCCGCATGTCGTTGTTTTTCGAATTCGGCTAAAGACGGGGAAACTCCGATACTTAGCGGGTTTCATTGCCCGTTTAGGGTAAAAAATCTAATTTTACACATTCCCATGAGGCGACTCATACTGATCATACCATTACTCTGCAGCATCACGGTTTTTTGCCAGTACAATTTCTACTTCGGCAACCTGCACAGCCATTCGGCCTATTCGGATGGTAACCAGGATAGTGTGGCTACCGGCCACTACAACCCCGGTAACGATTTCCGCTATGCCAGCGCCAGTTACCACATGGATTACCTGGGCATCGCCGAGCACAACCACTATTCCTCCAACAACAACCCGGGCATGCACGTGGGCCATTATTCCATGGGGCTTTACCAGGCAGATACCGCCAACCACAACGGCAGTTTTGTGGCCATGTACGGCATGGAATGGGGTACCATCAGCCAGGGCGGCCATGTGGTCGTTTACGGCGTACCCGCCCTGATCGGCTGGGAAAGCGGCAGTGGCGGCTGGGGCCCAACCAATAACTACGATGTATTCTGCGCCAAGGGCGATTTCACCAGTTTCTGGCCCATTGTAAAATCGTACCCGACGGCCTTTTGTACACTGGCCCACCCGCAGACCAACGATTACGGGAGCCTGTTCGACGGGGCCGCATACAATGCCAATACCGACAGCGTGGTGGTTGGCAGCGCCATCCGGAGCGGCAGCGCTTTTTCCACCACCACCGATTATACCGATCCGCCAGCCGCATCCTACGAATCCAAATTCCTGAAAGGACTGGCAGCCGGTTACCACATCGGCCCCACCATCGATCACGATAATCACTATACCACGTTCGGCCGAACCAACCAGGGACGCACCGTGGCACTCGCCGCATCGCTGCACCGCGACAGCATCATGGCGGCATTCAAAGCGCTTCGCTTCTATGCTTCCGACGACTGGAACGCACAGGTGAGTTTTACCATTAACGGCAAAATGATGGGAACCGTGAACACCACAGGACTTAACTCCTCGATCAACGTTACCCTCAATGACCTCGATGGGGCGACCGACCCGGTAAACAAGATCGAGATATTCTACGGCAACCCAGGCAGCGGCGTGAACGCCACCCTGCTTACCTCGAACACCGGAAGCTCTACCCTGAACTATGCCCACATCACCACGATCAATACCAGTTATTACTATTACGCCAAGATCACCCAGGTGGATGGGGATATTATCTGGACCTCACCGATCTGGATCAACCGCGTAGCGGTGGTAGTGCCGCTGGAACTGACCCGCTTCACCGGCCAGCAGGAAGACAATACGGTACGCCTCAACTGGAGTACCGCCAACGAGATCAATACCAGCCATTTTGAAGTGGAGCGTTCTTTCGATGGTAACCACTTCAGTATGATCGGGAGGGTGAACAGCAATGGCAGCGCCGACTACCAACTTACCGATCCGGCGCCCATGAAAGGAATGAACTTTTATCGCTTAAAGCAGGTGGATAAAGACGGGCAATATAAATACTCCGCTGTGGTACCGGTATTATTCAATTACTCGATCGTAAAAGAACTGAAGATAAACCCCAACCCCGTAATCAACCAACTGAACCTGGCGCTTACGGTTTCTGAAAGCGCTTCGCTGACCTGTAAGATCTATACGGCGGAAGGAAGGCAGGTAAAGGTTTTGAATGCAGCCGCATGGGCCGGCCGGAACATCATCGCTTCCGATGTTTCGAACCTCGCTTCAGGCATCTACATCGTTGTGCTGATCAGCAACAATGAGCGCATCGCCGAAACAAAGTTCATCAAGCAATAAAAAAATCCCGGTAAAAAGTTCATTACTGCGTTTGATGCAGTTCTGTATTCGATTCAACCCGTAACAGGTAACCCGTAACCCGAGAACTTAGATCTTAAGGCAGATTGCTTCGTCGCTTTGGCTCCTCGCAATGACGTTTCGCTTACTTATTTCATGAGTTCGGTAATCACCTGCCCGATGGAGCCGCTGGGCATCTGTATCCGGAGCATCGCCGCGATGGTGGGCGCAATATCGGCCATGGAGGTTTCGCGGTTTGTCCGGCCCGGTTTCACACCCCACCCGAAGAACACACAAGGTATATGGCTGTCGTACGGATACCAGGCTCCATGCTCCACGCCATCAGCCGGACCTTCGATGTATTGCGGCTTGTAGAAATATTGTATATCGCCGCTGCGGCGGAAATAATAACTGTTGGCGATCTTTTCTTTTACAACAGGAGGCAATATCGTGGTCATCAGGTCTTCCTCATCAAATGCATTCCAGATTTCCGGCAATGTTTTCAGGTAACCCGCAATTTCTTTCTTCACGGTTTTGAGATTCAGGCCAAGCGAATCGATCCGTTTCAGATCGAGGTAGGCCTGGAAATCGTACACCCGCTTCACAAGCAGGCTGTCGCCGAATTTCTGTTTGCAGAAATTATTCATGCTGCGAACCGCTGCGCCGCCGCTCAGGGTTCCGGCGTTGAGGTATTTATTCGCCCGTAAAAAACCGGCCGCATTCGGCGCCCCATGATCGGCGCTGAGGAAGAGTGTATAATTTCCCTTGCCCAGGGTTTGATCGAGGTACGAAAGGAACGAAGCGATCTCTTTATCGAGCCGCAGGTACAGATCCTGTACTTCGAGCGAGTTGGGTCCATACCGGTGCCCGATGTAATCGGTCGATGAAATGCTCACGCAAAGCATGTCGGTCTCGCTCCCCTGTCCCATCCGTTCATGGCGGATGATCTCCCGGGCAAAATCGAATGTATACGTCGTTCCATAGGGACTCGACCGGAAGGGATCGTACTTATTGCTGCCGATCACCGAGGTGTACGAATGCGGG
>WBZX01002654.1_pt1 | contig 12013 bp, 11 predicted proteins | sample 5204211 | NCBI WGS metagenome assembly WBZX01 (sample SAMN12344362, study PRJNA552823) | activated sludge metagenome | biome: Activated sludge suspended growth; feature: Nitrification reactor; material: Wastewater; isolation source: activated sludge from nitrification reactor of wastewater...
GCACCTCGATCGACCACGTCATTGCCAACGGCGTCGGTGCCGACGCGCCGTGGAAGCACCTCTACCTCGGCGCGGCTGCGACCGCCGACGGGGCCAGCGGCGACAAGCACATCAGCTATCCCACGCCGGGCATCAGCATGACACCCCAGGACGATCCAAACGCAGCGTTCGAGCTGCTGTTCGGTGTGCCGACGCGGCCGGGGGGCGACCAGGGTGGCGTCGATCCGCTCGCCGTCAGCGTCATCGACGGCGTGCTGGACGACATGGATCGCCTGCGCACGCGCATCGGCGACGTCGAAGCCAAGAAGCTCGACCTGCACCTCGAGTCGTTACGCGAGGTCGAGAAGCGGATCAAGCACGGCGCACGGGGTGGTGGCGACTGCAGCGCGTCGCGTGTCGAGCCCGACCTCGGCCCTGCCGACCTCTTCGACCCGGGCCGCTTTCCCGAGGTGCTGCGGGCGCAGCTCGATCTCATGGTCGAAGCGATGGCATGTGGGCTGACGCGCGTGGGCGTGGTGCAGGCCTCGCACCACACGAGTGATCTCGTGATGAGCCGCTTCCCGGGGACACCCATGTTCGACCCCAGCTTCGACATGCGCAGCCATCAGGCCTCGCACTACGGTGCACACCACGATCCGACCCACGCGGAGTTCGTGGCGTATGTCGAGCAGCGGACGTGGTTCGCGCAGCAGTTCGCCGACCTCCTCGATGCGCTGGCCTCTCGACCCGAGCGCGACGGCACGATGCTCGATCACTCGATCGTGGTGCTGTGCACCGAGGTCTGCGACGGCAATACCCACTTGCACGAAGACATGCCGTTTGTTGTCGCCGGTGGTGCCAGCGGCCGCATCCATGGCGGACGCCTGCTGCAGCTCGACGGGCTCCGCCACGGGGCGCTGTGGGCCGCGCTCGCGCAGGCCATGGGTGCCGACCTCGCGAGCTTCGGCGACGCCGGCACCCCCGCGCTCAACGGGCTCTGACGCGACGCCTTCGCGCGCACACGAGCAGCCACGCCAGCGTGGCTGCGCTGCTCGGCGCCGTGCGGTCGGGCGAGCTCGCGCAGCCGCAGCCGCGACCGAGCAGGTCGTCGGTCTGCCCGAGCTCGCCTCCGCTGCTCGATGACGAACCCTCGCTGGTGCCGTCGCCGCCGGTGTCGAGCGAAGGTGGTGGTGGTGGCACGGCGTCGGATGAGTCCGAGGGGAGCTCACCGACCTCGCCGCCATCGAGCGAGTCGCCGCCGTCCCCCGTCGCGCTCGCACTCGCGCTCGCACTCGCGCTCGCGGAGCCATCGGTGCCGTCGCCTCCGGTGTCGGCTTGACCGGTGTCGCCGCCGGTGTCGTCACCTCCGGTGGGATCGAACGGCTCGGCGAACGGCTCGCACACCTCGACGCCACCAGCCAGCACGCCACCGCTGCAGCCGTTGGCCCACGAGCCGATGTCGTGGTGGATCTCGGTGGGGAAGCTGCCACAGCCCGGCCCGCCCACGAACACGCCTGCGTCATGGCATGGCGTCAGATCGAAGCCGAGTGAGGACTCGAGCCAGTCGACCACGAGCGAGCCGTTGCCGTACACGGCCCCGGTGCCGCACACGTTGCCCGGCTGCACTGGCGGCGGCAGGCCGCCGGGATCGTAGAGGTATGAGCCGGTCCCGAACACGCGCCAGGTGCCGTCGGCCAGGTGCACGAACGCGGGCCCGCCGGAGTCGCCGAAGCAGGCCGACTGCGAGCCGTTGGGTCCGACCAGCGCGACCGAGCCCTCGCCCGGATCGATCGCGTCGATGGTCTGGGTGGTGAAGCGCTTGCGACCGACGCCCTCGGTGTTGTCGACCTCGCCCTGGTCGTCGACGGTCGCGAAGCTGCTGCCGAAGCCGACGATGACGACCTCCTGGCCGATCGCGAGCGTATCGAGCTCGCAGCCCGCGAGCAGGGGCGTGATCTCGAGGCCGACCGGCGCCTGCAGCAGACAGAAGGCGACGTCGTGGCTGCCCGTCTGCGCGTAGTCGGGGTGGGCCTCGCAGAACGCGGTGTCGAGGATCGCCGCCGGCGCACCGGTCTCGGGCGCGTGCTCACCGAGGCCAACGGCGTCGATGGGGGCCTCGGGCACGATGCAGTGCGCCGCGGTCATCACGACCTGCGGGTGGATCAGGGTGCCCGAGCAGATCGTCGCCGAGCCATCGAAGGCCAGCATCGACACCACCTGGGGAAACTGACACGCGCTCGCATCCACGCCCCCGACGATCGGCAGCGGCGCCGGTGCTTCGCTCACGAACCCGTCGACGGAGGGGCTCATCCACACCAGGGTCACGAGGGGCCAGGGCGTCATCGGTGCATGGGCTATGGCCGCGAACCCGCCGATCCTTACAACACCGACACGCAATCGTCGGGGCCGCACCATCGCGGGGTCCACGACCGCCCCGCGTCCCGGCTCACACGCACTGCGAGGTCGGGTGCTCCTGCGCGTGGAAGCAGTGCAGCTCGTAGTAGCCCGGCCCTGGGTTGGGATCGAAGGTCAGATGATCGACACGGCATTCGACGGTGTCGCCAGTGAAGAGGCCGGGCTCACCGTGGGCGAAGCCAGCGCAAGCCGCCTGACAGTCGGCTTCGTCCGCGTAGACCTCCACGTCCGGGATCTCTTGGCAGTGCGCGAGGAACTCGGTGCAGTACTGCGTACACTCGGGCGACGGCGCGACGCCCGAGTCGCTGCTCGAGCCACCGCTGCTCGAACCCCCGCTGGCCTCGCCGCCGCTCGACTCGCCGATCGCCCCGCTGCTGCCCTCGGCGTGCGTGGTGCCGCCGGTGCTGCCGCCTTCGCCCGTCGACCCCTGCGAGCCGGCGCCGTCGCTGGAACCGCCGCTGGTGGCGACCTCGGTGGTCCCGCCCGAGTCGGCGCCGGTGGTGCTCTCGTCCCCCGGCGCAGCGCCACAGCCCGCGATCACCATCACCCACGCCACGATCATGTGCCTCGAGTCCATGTCCATCACCCCTCGCGTCGGCATCGGCGACGCGCCTGACTTCGGGCTGCAGCCTACGGGGCGGACGCGATGCGGGGTGGATCCACTTCGCCGATCTTCGCAGGTACCACCTTCGCGATCGGTAGGGCCTTGGCCAGCCGCCCGACGGCCTCGCGCAGTCGCATGGGGTCGAGGCCGGCGAAGCCGAAGCGTGCGTGCGCGACCGGGCCATCGTCGAGCGACAGACTGCGACCGGTCGCGAACGAGACCCCGGCCAGCAGCGCACGTCGATGCCACAGCTCGACGTCGACCTCGGGTGCCACCGCGGCCCAGATCGCCGTGCCCCGGGTCGGGACCTCGAAGCTCAGCACCGCCGCGAGTCGCTCGCGTAGCGCCGCGACGAGGGCGTCGCGGCGGCGCAGGTAGAGCCCGTGCATGCGTCGGGCGTGACGGCGAAGATCGCCGTCCTCGATGAGTTCGGCGATCGCGGCGTGCAAGGCGTGATCGCCCTGCCGATCGATCGCGCTACGCCAGCTCGCCATCCGCTGCAGCATGGCGGCTGGCGCGATCGCGAGGCCGACACGGACCCCGGGCGCGAGGTCCTTCGAGAGCGAGCCGATGTAGACCACCGCGCCGTCGCGATCGTCGGCGGCCAGCGGCCGCACCCGCGGCCCCTCGAACACGACCTCGCCGTCGAAGTCGTCTTCGATCACCGCCAGACCGCAGCGGGCCGCCAAGGCCAGCAGCGCGGCGCGCCGGCGTGGCGACAGCACCACGGCGGTGGGATGTTGATGACGCGGCGTGACGTACACCGCGCGTACGCGACGTCGCGCGCACAGCCGCGAGAGCGCGTCGACGTCGAGACCTTCGCCATCCACGGGCACGCCCACCAGCTCCGCCCCGGTCGCGCGCAGGGTCGCGAACACCGGCCGATGCCCCCACGCCTCGACCGCGATCACGTCGCCCGGCACCACCAGCGCCCGCGCGGCGAGGTGGATCGCCATCTGGCTGCCGTTGGTGACGAGCACGTCGGCGGCGGTGGCGACCACGCCGCGCTCGCGCGCGAGCATCTCGGCCAGCGCCGCGCGCAGGCGGGGATGCCCGAACGTGAGTGTGCCGTCGCGACGATCGGCGTAGTCGAGCACGCGCTCGCCCTCGTTGGCGAGCGCCCGTCGATAGGCGCGGGCGAGCGCGACACGGGGCGCCTCGCGCGGATCGGGGAGGTGTCCGAGGTGCAGGAGCCCGGCGACGCCGGCGTCCGCGACCGAGGTGATCGCGTCGCAGGCCCCGAGCGTGTAGCTGGGCGTACGGGGCCGCGTCGTCGATGCGGGCGACGCCGGCAGACTGGCGGCGACGCGGCTGCCGTGACCGATCGCGCTATCGATCCAGCCGTCGGCCTGTAGCTCGCGATACGCCGCGATCACGGTGTTGCGATGGACGCCGAGGGCATCCGCGAGGCTGCGTGTGCCGGGCAGCGGCGCGCCGGCCGGTAGGCGCCCGCGTCGGATGTCGCCGATCAACGCCGCGACCACCTGGCGATAGAGCGGGCCCTCGCCGGGATCGAGCACCAGCTGCAGCGGCGGCGGCAATGGCCCGCTGCCTACGCGCGAGGCTGCGCGTTCTTACACGCGCGACATCCTAAGACGCGGACGACGCCGTGCTCGAGCTCGGCGCGCGCGACCTGCTCGACGACGCGTTGCTCGAGCTCGGCGCGCACGAGCTGCTCGGCGCGCGCGAGCTCGAGGCTCTGATCTCGCGGATGACCGCGGAGCTGTGCGACGAGCCTCGGGTGGTGAAGCCGCGCCGCCCGGTTGCGTCGGGGATTTGACCGCGCCGACCGCACGCGCGAGGCTCCCGCGTTGGCCATGCGCGCGCTCGAAAAGCCCGACCACGGATTGCTGCTGCTTCGCCTCGGGCTCGGCGGCATGTTCCTCACCCACGGCTGGCCCAAGCTCGCCGGCGGCGCGACCAAGTGGGCCGGGCTCGGCAAGGCGATGGCCCAGCTGGGCATCGACTTCTGGCCCACCGCGTGGGGCTTCGCCGCCGCGTGCTCGGAGTTCTTCGGCGGGCTGTTGTTCGCGGTCGGGCTGCTGTTCCGGCCGGCGTGCGCGGCCCTGGTCGGTACGATGGTCGTGGCCGCGACCATGCACCTACGCGGCGGCGACGGCCTGCAGGGGGCATCCCATGCGATCGAGGCCGGGATCGTGTTCGCGGCGATGATCCTCGTGGGGCCGGGTCGCTACGCGATCGATGCCCGACGCAAGTGAAGCCGGCTAACCCGCAGCGCCGTCGTCCGGCGCCGTCGGCAAGAACGGCGCGCTGGGATCGGGCGGCGGTGGCGGCTTCTTGGTGGGCCCGTCGAGCAACGGCGGCTGTTGGCGCTTGAGCGGCGGTGGCTTGTCAGGGAGCGGCTCGCTCACGGGCTCGGGCTCGTCCTCGTCGACCGGCGCCGCCGATGCATCCTTGGGCACCGCGGTGGGCCGCTTCTTGTAGGGCTTGAGCTTGGCGTCGATGATCGGGTTGTCGCCCTCGAGCACGTCGACGCTCTCGCGCCACGGCGCGTGGCCGGGCGCGCTCACCTCGATGGTGTGGGTGCCCGGGACGATCATCGCGTCGAGCGGGGTCGCACCGACGTCCACGCCGTCGACGACGACGCGCGCGCCGACCGGCCCGCGCACCGCGACCCGACCCCGCAGAGCCGCACCGGTGATGGGAATCGGCGCGTGATCGACCGGCGCATCGGCATCCGCGTGGGGCTGTGCGCCGCTGGCATCACCGGGCTGCGAGGCCTCGGCGGGCCCGAGCCCGGCCTCGGCGGCAGCGCTCGTGCTCGGTGAGGTACGCCGCGGCGCGAAGAGGATCCACGCCGACATGCCACCGACCAACAACGCGCAGATGCCCACCACCACGAGGTAGCGCCGTCGCACCGGCAGCGCCGTCGGCAGCGGGCGGCTCTCGGCCCGCAGCGCACCGGTGCCGCCATCGACGATCGCGACCGGGGCTCCGAGCTCGCGCACGCCGCCCTGCCCGGCGTCGGCGATCACCTCGGGTTCGATCTCCGGCTCGAGCTCCTCGATGCCGGACTCGAGCACCTCGACGACGCCGTCGTCGTCGTCGTTCTCCGGGCGCGCGTTCGCGGCGGCGAGCGGCTCGCTGTTGCGGCGCTCGGTGACGGGCTGCGTGGGCACCCGCACCGGTGGCACCGCACCGGTCGGCTGCACGCGCGGCTGGACCCCGGAGATGTCGGGGCCCGACGGGCGATGCGGACGGGGCAGCGGGGCCGCCGACAGGCTCGCGGTCGGCTCGAGCGAAAGCTGCGCGGCCGGCTCGACGACCGCGTCGGGCCGTACCACCGGCTTGGTCCACTCGGAGCTCGGCGGCCCACCGTCTTCGCGATCGCGATCCTCTCGGTAGGCCTTCATCGCCGCGCGGCTCTCGTCGCTCGTCAGCGGCAGCACGAACAACCGCGGCGGCACGCACTCGAACAGCGTCTCGGCGATCTCGTTGGCGTCGGCGGGGCGCCGCGCGGGATCCTTCTCGAGGCACTGGTGCACCAGCGCGATCAGGCGCTCGGGCACGTTGTGGCCGGCCGGCAGACACTCGGCCAGGGACTTGGGCGTGCCGTGGACCTGGTTGTAGAGCAGCGCACCGTCGTTCTCGCCTTGGATCGGCGACTCGCCGGCGAGCATCAGATAGAACAGCACGCCGAGTGCGTAGACATCGACCCGCGCGTCGACCGGTTCACCCTTGATCTGCTCGGGCGCGAGGTAACCCGCGGTGCCGATCACGTGGGACTTGGTCGCCTCCTCGTCGTCGCCGTCGACGAGCTTCGCGAGCCCGAAGTCGAGCAGCTTGACGAAGTTCATCTTGCCGTCGCGCTCGCACAGCATGATGTTGGCGGGCTTGATGTCCCGCAGCATCAGGTTGCGGTCGTGGGCGTAGCCGACCGCGGCCAGGGTCTGCGCGGCGATCGGCGTGAACTCCTGCAGTGACAGCCGACCGCGCCGACGCAGGAAGCGTCGCAGTGGCTCGCCGTCGAGGTACTCCATCGCGATGTAGCCCTGCGCACGATCGTGACCGCACTCGACCAGCTGCACGATGTTCGGGTGCACCAGCTGGCGCAGTCGCTCGCCCTCCTGCTCGAAGCGTGCGACCGAGAGGCTGTCCTCGAGCAGGTGCGGCGCGAGCAACTTCACCACCACCGGCTGCGACGCCACGATGTCGTCGGCGAGGTAGACCAGGCCCATGCCGCCGCGACCGATCAGCCGCTCGATTCGAAAGCGACTCGCGAGCTTCGATCCGATGAACGGATCGAGCGCTCGCTTCGGTTCGGCTCGGGTCGAGGTCGACATCGTCTCATCCGTCTGCGCCCGCGCCCTCGAAGGACGGCGGGGCCACACAAAGCCGGACACATCCGACTGCAGCGCATTTTCCACGTTTCGTGGAGGTTCGCCAGCAGGCACCGTACAAAAAATGACCCGGGTGAGCGCGGGTGCACGGGGGGTCGCGAGCATCGCGACATGGCTGGTCCTGCTCATGGTCATGCTGCGAGAGGGTCTGGTGCTGCGGTTGGCCTCGCGGTTTGGGGGTAGACTCCGCGCGACGACCCGCGTGGACGCCCGCGAACCCAGCGATGGACCGCCAGTGACCGCTTCGACCGACCCCACCACGACCGCAACCCCGGCACGGTCGCCGACGCGCGAGGGCGCCCCCGAACGGCCGCGCGCGGGGGTTCCCACCAGCGACCAGCGAGCCAACGCACGCGCGACCCGGGTGGTCGTGGTCGGGGGCGGATTCGCGGGGCTCGAGGCCGCCAAGGCCCTCGGAGCGGCGGGCGACGGCGTCGAGGTGGTGCTCATCGATCGCCGCAACCATCACCTGTTCCAGCCGTTGCTCTACCAGGTCGCGATGGCGGGGCTGTCGCCCGCGGACATCTCGATGCCGATCCGGGCGGTGCTCGAGCGGCATCGCAACGTGTTCGTGCGCCTGGGCGAGGTCACCGACGTCGACTTGGCCGCACGCGTCGTCCACGCGGACACCGGCGACGTGCCCTACGACTATCTGGTGATGGCCTGCGGGGCCACGCACAGCTACTTCGGGCGCGACGAGTGGGAGGAGTTCGCGCCGGGCCTCAAGACCCTCGAGCACGCCACCGAGATCCGTCGTCGGGTGCTCACCGCGTTCGAGCTCGCCGAGCTCGAGCCCGACAAGCTGCGGCGCCGGGAGCTGCTGACGTTCGTGGTGGTCGGCGGCGGCCCGACCGGGGTCGAGCTGGCCGGCGCGCTCGGAGAGCTGAGCCGACACACCCTCAGCCGCGACTTTCGCAGCGTCGATCCTGGTAGCACGCGCGTGATCCTGATCGAGGGCGGCCCGCGGGTGCTGCCGAGCTTCGACATCGAGCTGTCGCAGTCGGCCGCGCGCAGCCTCGAGAAGCTCGGCGTCACCATCTGGACCGACACCCGGGTGACCCACATCGACGGCCACGGCGTGCGTGCCGGCGACGAGACCGTGCGTGCCGCGACGGTGCTGTGGGCCGCGGGCGTACGCGCTTCGCCGCTCGGGCGAGTGCTCCGGGTGCCCTGCGATGGCGCGGGGCGGGTGATCGTGGAGCCCGATCTCAGCATTCCCGGTCACCCCGAGGTGTTCGTCATCGGCGATCAAGCCTACTGCGAGTCGAACGGCGAGCCGATCCCCGGCCTCGCACCGGCGGCGACGCAACAGGGCCGCGCGGCCGCGAAGGCCATCCTCGCCGACCGTCGCGGCCACGCGCGCGAACCCTTCGCCTACTTCGACAAGGGCACGATGGCAACCATCGGCCGCGCCCGCGCGGTCGCGCAGAGCCACGCATTCAAGCTCGACGGCTTCGTCGCGTGGATGGCGTGGTGCTTCGTGCACATCTTCTATCTCATCGGCTTCCGCAACCGCATGCTCGTGTTCCTGCAGTGGGTGTGGTCGTATGTTCGCTACCGTCGCGGCGCGCGACTCATCACCCAGCGCGAGTGGAAGCTGGTCGAGCCGACCATCGAGGCCGGCACCGCGAGCCCGGCGGCCACCGCCACCGCGGCCGCCGAGGCACGGCCGTGACCGGTCCCGGCGGCACGGTGCCGACCTCGCCACGCGCGGCAAACTCCGGTCGCCACGCGGTCGTCCCCCAGGGCACGCCGGTGTTCGACGTGCGCGGGCTGAGCAAGGCCTTCGGGCCGCGTGCGCTGCTCGATGCTGCCGACCTGCAGGTGTGGCCGGGCGAGACCCTGGCCATCATCGGCGAGAGCGGCTCCGGCAAGAGCGTGTTCCTCAAGCTGCTCGCCGGCCTGCTGGAGCCCGACGCCGGCAGCGTGTGGTTCAAGGGCCAGAACATCGCCGAGTTCGATCGCGCTGGGATCAGCCGCATGCACCGCGAGATCGGCTACGTGTTCCAGAGCGACGCGATGTTCGACTCGATGACCGTGCTCGACAACGTCGGCTACGCGCTGCGCGAACACACCAACCAAAGCGACGAGGAAATCCGTGCGCGCGCGACCGAGTGCATCACGCGGGTCGACCTCAAGGTCGAGGACCTCGAGAAGTACCCCGCGGCGCTTTCCGGCGGCATGCGCAAGCGCGCCGCACTGGCCCGCGCGATCGCGATCAAGCCCGAGGTGGTGCTCTACGACGAGCCGACCCAGGGCCTCGACCCGCAGAACATCACGCGCATCGCCGAGATGATCGAGGAGCTGCAGCACGAGCTGCCCTGCACCAGCGTGGTCGTGACCCACGACATGCGCACGGCGTTCGGGGTCTCGAATCGCATCGCACTGCTGCACGAGGCCCGCTTCGCAGTCATCGGCACCCCCGAAGAGCTGATGCGATCGACCGATCCCGCGGTGCGGGCGTTCATCGACGACGCGATGGAGGAGCTCGAGGAGCTGTTCGAAGAGGGTGTGCTCGCGGCCCGGACCTGAGGGGTCACGGCGCGGGCGCGTCGGTGCTCGGCGCCACCGGGCCCTCGATGGCGTCGCTGGGCCCGTCGAACGGGCTCACCGCGCCGGCGGTGGCGCGGCAGGCCGCGAGGATCCTGCGCACATGCGGCGAGCGGGCCTGCTGCACGATGAAGTCGCGGGCACGCGCCCGCACCTCCGGGCCCGGCGAGCGACGGCAGTCGACCACGATGCGAAAGGCCTCGCGCGCGTGCGCGCGCGGCGAGTCGGGGAACTCGCGCGCGTGCTGCTCGAGGGCCTCGGCGGCGGCAACCCAGTCGCCGCGGTCCATCGCCTTGCGCGCGCGCACGAGCAGGACCTCCCCGGGATCCTCGGCGACGGCCGCCTCGGCGGTGGCAGCTGCGACCGAGCTCGGGGCAGCGCGCGTGGTCTGTCTGGGCGGCACGGGCTGCGGCACCCGCACGAGCGGCGGTCCGACCGTGGGTCGCTGCACGACGGGCGCGGCCGTGGGCGTCGGTGGCAGCTCGGCGGGAAGCGGCTCGAGCGCCGCCGCCTCGCCCGGCGCCGGCGGAATCGTCGGCCCGCCGCCTTGCGACGCGCCGCGGCGCTGCGCGGGCGCGCGACGATCCACGATACCGCCCTGCACGGCATCGCGGGGCTGCGCGCCGTCGACCGCCGCATCGTGACGACGCTCGCCGACGCGGTGGGCCAGCCGACCCGTGAGCGCCTCGAGGGCAAGCACGGCCAGCAACGCCGCGGCGATGGCGAACACTGCGACCCACAGCAGCGAGCGCGTCGACGCCGGCAGCGTCGACGACGTGGCCCGCGCGTTCGAGCCACCCGCGAAGCGCAGTGGCCGCTCGGCGGTCGCGACGATCGACAGCTCGTCGCCGACCCGGCGCAGGCGTGCGAGCACGCGATCGCTTCGCGACGGCGGTGCAGCATGGGCCCGGCGATACGCGGCCACCAGCAGCGCACGCGGATCGGTCAGGCCGTCGGACTCGTCATCGTGGGCCATCGGCGCTCCTTGGCTCGGTGGCGCCGAGCCGTTGCACGTAGCGGTCGAACTCGATCCGGGCCGAGCGCAGACGGGCGTACATGGTGTTGGCGTTGACCTCGAGCGAGCGGGCGGCGTCGATCACCGACACGCCCTCGACCTCGCAAAGCAAGAACACGATGCGCTTGTCCTCGGGCAAGCCGGCCAGGAACGCCTCCATGAGCGCCGCGGCCTCGCCGAGCTCGAGTTGCTGCTCGGGCAACGCCGGCGCCATCGGCGGTTCGACGTGCTCGAGCCGCCGACGGTCGCGCGCGATCTTCCGGTGGGCGTGCATCGCGATGTTGCGGGTGATGCCCGCCAGCCACGGCCGCACCGCGCGACCGGGCTCGAGCGTCTCGAGTCGACGGCGCACCACGAAGAACACGTCGTGCACGACGTCGTCGATCCACGCGTCGGGGACCCCCATGGCCCGCGCGACCCGCCACACGAAGTCGACCTGCGCGCGGTAGAGCGCCGCGAAGGCGCGCTCTTCGAGCACCGGTGGAATGGGCGTGGACATGGGCCGGCGGTCGCGCGCGCCGCGGAACTCGCGGCATGCGAAGGCAGTTTCCCGCGCCCGTCCGAATCCGTGTCGACGGCGGTCGGATCGCGATTCGCACTGGCTGCGGCCGCACCGGCGCCACCGCGAACGCGGGGGGCCCGGCGTGGGCCGCTTGCGCAGACCCCGGCACGACCGCACGTGGTTGTGCAGGACCATGCCGACCCCGCCGACCGAATCCGAGCCCGTCCGCCGCAGCCGGGGCGGCGCCTGGCTGACCCTGCTGCTCGGCGTCGTGCTGCTGCTGCTGGTGTTCACGTCGGCGCCCGAGCTCGGCGAGAGCTGGTCGCACGCCATGCTGTCCCGCGCACCGCTGTCGGTGGTCGCGCTACTGCTGGTGGTCGCGGCCGTCGCCACGCTGCGCTGGACCCCGACGTCACCGCCGTCGCCACAGCGCGCGTTGAGCGACGCCTCGACTCAGTTGTAGCGCTTGCCGTCGGCGGCGTCTACCTCGCACGCGGCGCGTTGCTCGCGGCTCGCGAAGGCAACAACGCGTCACACTACGTGGCGCTCGCCCGCTTCTTCGCCGAGAACCTGACGACGGCGGCCGG
>WBZX01001652.1_pt2 | contig 12012 bp, 6 predicted proteins | sample 5204211 | NCBI WGS metagenome assembly WBZX01 (sample SAMN12344362, study PRJNA552823) | activated sludge metagenome | biome: Activated sludge suspended growth; feature: Nitrification reactor; material: Wastewater; isolation source: activated sludge from nitrification reactor of wastewater treatment...
GCTGGCTCCGGTCTGATTGGACAGGCCCGCGAGCAGTCCCTGACGGAGCCAGGAGAAAAATCGGTAGCTGGCAGTAGTTGGTTCAGGCATCGTTCTTTATCCCATTCATCTCAGGCGACAACCGTCCTGGTGCGCCGGCGTGTACGAATCGCGGCTTGCCCGGCGGCGCCGAAGGGCGCGACCCGGGCCAGCACCGCCGCCGAGAGCACATAGCCGGGTGTCGGCCGCTCGGGCGGCCGCGTCGGATCGATCAGCAGGGTCTCGTAGGCAATCGGCGCCGTCAGTCCGGGGTCCTCTTCCGCCGCCACCGCGTCCAGCGCAAAGGTCAGCCCCGCCTCCAGCGCCTCGAACGAGGGCCGCGCCAACTGCTCGTCCTCCCGCAGCTCTTCGAATTGCGCCAGGGCAAAGGGCTCCTGCACCGGCGTCGTCTTCCAGGGGAGGGCCGTCGGGCCGCTGCCCGTCGCCGTCACCGTGAGCGTCGTCGGCCCGCCCACCAGCGGCGCCGTCCCCAGCTTCGTGATCGGCCGGTTGAGCGGCGCGATCCGCTCCCGCACCGTCAGCTCCGCCAGCGGATGCACCCGGAGCGGACCGGCTGTCGTGGGCCCCCCATCACGGACCGTCACCACCGGCGGCTCCCGCCGCGGCAGGGTCCCGCTCCAATTGCGCCGGTCGGCCAGGGCGGCCGCGACCTGCGCCACCACATCCACCGCCGCCGGCAGGGGCGGCGGGGTCTTCGTGCCGAACTGCCGCTCGAAGGACACCGAGACCTTGAAGAACAGGATCTTGATCGTGGCCTTGCCCTGCACCGCCCAGGGCGTGGGCCCCGCCAGGCTCCCCTTGAAGGAGATGCCCATCAGCAACCGGCCGCGATAGCGCAGCGCCAAGGCCGCGCCGATGTCCACTTGAAACGCCAGGGGCGCCAACTGAATCAAGGCATCGAACCCCAGCATGCCGTCGAAGCTGAACCCGCCGCCCGCGGCATGGAGATCGACCCGGGCGCCGAACTGCACCGTATTGGAGGTGACGGCCAGATAGGCGGCGCAGCGCAGCTGTAACGTGTCGCCGTCGGCGAGACTTAAGGCCAAGCGTTTGAGCGCCGGTAACCCCGGCGGGGCGGCAAACCGCGGATGGAACCCGCCGATGGCCAGGATAAACTGCGGCTGGCTCCCCCAGCCGGCCCGGAGCGCCATGTCGCCGGTCAGGGTGAACTGCAGGATCCGCGAATCGTAGAGCGTGGCATCCAACGAGACGGTGCCGGCCGACACATCGAGCACCCCCAAGGCGTCCATGCGGATCTGCACGAGCGGGTGGGTCTGGTTGGGCAACAGGACTTGGAGGCGGCCTAAGACGATCACCCGGACGGGCGACGGCAGTTCGAGCAGGAGGGCGAGCTCAAGCGTCAGCAGCGTGGGCGTCCCCCAGCGCAGTTGCACCATGGGGCCGAAGACGTGGCGGCCGGCGGTGGGGGGAAACACGCGGCGCAGATCGCTCAGCAGTTGCGGCGCGTTCCGCAGCGGATCCACCGGGAACAGAATGGCATTCAGCGTGCCGGTCTTGAGCCCCTCGCGCAGGGTGGAGGTGGAGACGGTGCGATGCAGGCCGAGCAGCCCACCGATACCGGTGAGGGTGAAGCCCAGGCCCAGTGGAATGGGCGCAAAGCCTTCGGCGGTGAGCAGGATCAAGAGCGAGTAGCCCTTGCTGCCGTCGGGCAGGCGCGTGGTGAGCAATCCAATGGCTTTAATCGCGATGCGGTCGGCCAATTCCAGTTGCAGCATGCCGCTGTATTCGGCCCGCTGGGGATCGAAGCCCAAATACCCGCCGCCCACCACGCCCGGCGCGGCAATCGCCAGCCCCAGGCCCGTCGGTGGTTTGAAGCCTGGTGACAGCCCGAAGAGGCCGAGGTTCCCTTCGCGGAACGAGATGTTGACGGTCATGCCGAGCCGCTCGACGGTAGCGGTGACCGGCCCGAGTGTCAGGCGTCCGTTCAGGCTGGTTTCGGTCTCGATGCCCTCCTCACCCACGTCGATTCCGATGTGGACGCCGTCCAGCCGTAATGGACCGATGGATTTTTGCAACGTGAGAAAGACGTGGAGCCCGCCGCTGCCGGAGAGCGAGAGTCCTGTCTTGCTGCTCCAACGGAGCGTGAGGTCGAACGGCGCTTCGACGCGATCGCGAGCCAGCGTTCCCTGGACGAAGCCATCGGCTTCGGCAAGCGACAGGTCGAACCGAAGGCCCAGAAGCGCCAGCTCCAGGAACGTCTCGGGGGTGGTCGCCGAGGCGGCGTCGATGCCGCCCGCAACTGCGAATTGCTGATACCGCAGGGCCGACCCACCGGGCAGCCGCAGCAGCGGTTGAGGCTCGCCGGTGGGTTGACCATGCCGCAGTCCCAACGTGAGACGGCCGTTGACGGCATCACCGAGCCCCGCTCCCTTGCGAAGAGTGAGGTCCCGGTTGGGTCGCAGAATCACCGCGAGCCGCTTGAGCACCTCCACGTTGCCGGACCATTCGATGCGTGTGTCTTCCAATCGGTGAAACGGCACCGCCCCTTCCGCCCGGCCTTGGATCAGAGGCGCGAGGCCGAGGCCGGCATCGTTCGCGCCTGCCGACGTGGGGGCTGCGCCGAAGAGGGAGAGTCCAAGCCGTACGCCGAACGCCGTGCCGCGCTCTTCATATAAAAAGGTGATCAACTGCGACGGCGGATCGACACCCGCTCCGGTACGTCCCACCCAGGCCTCTTCCGCCTGGGGACTCAACGGCTGGATGCGACTACGTAGCCCGAGCGTCTGGAAGAGCTGGCTGACCCGGTTGAGAAAGAGGGTGGACTGGAAGTCCGGTGTGTCCCAGCCATAGGCCTCGGTGAACAGTCGGTTCGGCTCCGTGACCAGCACTTTGAAGAGGTGATAGTGCACCGTGGCGCGCACGTGCTCCACCTGAAACGTCGCCGGATCGGCGGCGTAGTAGGGATAGTCGATGATGTTCATCAGGTGGAGGACGGCATAAGCGAGCGGCGAAGCCTGCGCCAGGTAATTGGCCACGAGGAAGTCGAACAGCCGTCTGGGAAGTTCCTTGTGGATCTGCGTGCGGTCCACGTAGTCGCCGAAAGATGCCAGTCTGGCGGGCAGGGTGTGAGCCAGATCGTGAATCTGAGCGACGAGCGCTTCGATGGCGAAGGCAAGGTCGACGATGCGGCCCGCCATGGTCACCTCGTCGTTCCATTCGGCGTCGGAGGCGCCGATGACCGCATCGAGCTTCGTGAGGAAATCACCGAGATCGAGGGCGGCCAGACCGATGTCGTCGAGACCGGGCGGCAGGTCCCAACCCAATAGTTTCAGAAACGCGCGCGCCTCCTCGATATCGCCGTGAACGACGTCGAGGTACGACAGGAGCCGCCCGATTCCGGCGGTGGCGTTCTGGACTAGATGATCGGCCATGGGAGCAGACTCTTCTTGTCGTCGACCTTACAGGTTTTGAAGTCGAACTTCTGCGCCTTGCTGCGCAGGCTTGACGTGCGGATCTTGAGGGCGACCAAATATTCCTTCGGGTCGGTCTCCGGCTTCCAAGGCAACAGGTGCGGCGCATGGTCGGCCGGCGGCGCCTGTTCGTTCTTGATCGCATCCACATGGCGTGCGGCGGCGTGTTCCCATTCGGCGACCCAGGTCATGGAAGTCGGGTCGGCGGGCAAGGTCTTGAGCTGATCCGGCAGCGAGGTCAGCCCCAGGTGCTCCTGCCACAGTTCATGGCGCAGGGCCTTGACCACGCCGTTTTCCGGCAGTCCGGCGATGCCGCTGTACATCACCAGGTTGAGCTCCACGCTGCGCGACGGCTGACGTGAGCGGCTTGGGACGGCGTGCCGGGCCGTGCGGGTATACATATCCCTGACGAGTTGAGGAATGTCCGCCACGTCGCCGAGCGTCTCCCTGATGGTCTCCAGCGTTTCCTTGAAGTCGAAAATCAGTTTGTAGGCGACGAAGAGCAGGATGAGCAACGTCTTGAGATCGAAGAGTATCTGTTTGAAGACGAAGAAAAAGAGATACCAAAACAACTCCCAGAGAAACTTGCCGGGATCGTTCGTGAGCTTCGCCTTGTCGATGAGCCGGTCGAGGAGGGCGCCGCCCACGATCAAGCCGATCTCGTGATAGTTGAGGGAGGTGCCGTCGAGGTTCGCACTGCCCACGGTGGCCCACACGTCGTCGATGATGGCGACCTTGCTGTGGACATACACCGGCATCACGTCGTAGCGCCGCGGATTCCCCGCGCCGCCGCTGCCTGCTTTCTCCGATCGGCTCCAGAGGGTGTAGGCGCCGAAATGATGTCCGCCTGTTTTCGCGGCGAGGCGGAGCTGGTTGACGTTGTCGATCTGGCGATCCGGATAGCCGGGCAGGTCGGGGCGCAGGTTCAGGACCAGAATGATCTGCAACCGGGGTTTGGTCGTATCTTTCATCCTCGCGATGAGCGCATCGACGATCTCGGGAGAGGTGAAGTACTGGTTCTCGATATAGATGTACCGTTGGGCGTTGGCGATGGCGCGCTCGTAGGCTTCGAGGATGCCGGTTTCGCCATAGGGCAGGTCTTCGTCGCTGGGATTGACGCGTTTGATCGAGCCGCCAGGCAGCGTGCGCAGGACCTGCACCGAAGCCACGTCGCCGTCGGGCGTGACCGGCAGGTCGGGAAACGTTTTCGGCGGAGGAATCAGCATGGGTTTGCCGGTCGCATTCCAGATGCTCGCGAATGTCTTCTCGATGTGTGACACCGCCGGGCCCTTGAGATCGGTGTTGACGTCGTGCATGAGCGAGCCCTTGTGGCGCGCGTCGCGGATGGCGTGACGTGAATCGCTGAAGTAGTACTGTTTGAGCGGCGATCCCATGAGGATGGCGTGGTCCCCATCCACCACGATGGCCTTGGCATGCAGCAGGGCGAATCCCTTGTTATAGGCGTTGGTGCGCACGCCCGGTGTCTGTGCGAAAAATTCCGCCACCTCGGTCACGGTGTCCTCCGCAGACAGCGGCAGGTTCGTGACCAGGACGTTCACCGGCTTTCCGCCCTTGTTCTTGAGTACCTCTTCGAGTGTGGTCTCCGCCGCCTGCTTGCATCCGGTGGCGGGAGGATTGAGCGGGTCGAAGCTGCTTTTGAATTTGGTGAGAAAGCCGTTGTCGACGTCGAAAAAGAGCGTCATCAGGTTGATGGATTCGGTGGCGCCCTCGGCGGCGTTGGTCACCTCGGGGAACATCTTGGCCCCGTCGATCAGGTGCGTGATGCGGTTGTGGTGATAGAGCGCGACGGGGTCTCCGACTGCGGGGTTCAAGGTCGTATGGGTGACGAGCCAGCCCTCGATGTTGTTGCGGTGGATGGTGATGGTGCCGACCTCGTGGTTCGAGTCGGTGACATCTTTCGCTTCCTTGGTTTCGTGCAGGAGGCGGGTGCCGAAGAGCGCCGGGTCCGCGTGGATGGGGCCGAATATCTGGGCGACGAGGTCGGGATTCCGATCGACCTTCCAGGTGCGGTAGGCGTCCGGCGAGTAGGAAATGAGAAAGGTGCCGTCGCCTTCCGTCTTGCCGACGCCCAGCACATCGTCTTCGCTAAAAACCGGATCGAAGTCGAGCGCGCGAACGGTCAAGCCGGCGATGCCGGCCCCTCGCTCATCGATGACGCGTCCATGGATGCTGATGTTGGCCATAGGTTCCGTCAGGTGACCGAAACCTACGCCGCTCGCCCGCACCTGTCAACCGCTGATACGCGTGGGAATACGTGTATTTGTCCGGGCCGGAGCGAGCCCAATGGCACGGTTCGGAGAGGCGTCAGCCGGCTGGAACAGGCGTCAAGTCACTCATCGATCAACAGGCGCCTGCATGCCATACCCGCGTGCCCAGGCTAGCGCGACGATTCGCTCGCTGGAATGCGCCGGCGAGATCTGCTCATTGAATAGATCGGGATAAGCATGTCTCATGCGGTCCTGAAGGTCCGTCCACTGATCGGTGGAGACGCCGGTGAGGCTTGCCAACGACGCAAGATATTCTCCCTGGCCGCGGGCGATGTCCGCGCGGAGATTTTCGTGGGTATGCATCGCGAAGACCGTGGCCTTTTGTTTGGCCCTGAGCAGACGGCCGTCGGCGAGCGCGCCCGGTGTCGTGCTCGACGTAAACTCGGTGGTCGGATCGAGAAACTCTTTGGTGGCCCCGGAGGTGCCGTTGGTGAGTTGGGTCGTGGCGTCGAACGGCGCCTTCGTCAGCTCGACGGTGGCATTTGTCATACACCCGCCAAGGGTGAGCAATAATCCGGGAATCAGTGCGAAGCGTCTAGTCATCATGATAGGCCTCCTGGGTTCGCCCGATGTGTACAGACATGAAGTACCACATCGAGGTCCAGGGCCGACCCTAGGAAGGGCCCTAGTTGGGCAGCCAGACGGACACTAGCTTAAGCGAATTGATATTGGCTGGAGGCCGGCTCAGTGCCCGGGGCTGTTATTTGACAGCGACCCGGGTTCGGTGGAGAATCCGCAGCCCCCTTTTGCTCGCAACTATCTGAAACGAGCCCAGGAATGGCGTCCGTAGATGGCAAAGAAGAAAAAACTAAGCAATCCATTCTCCACCGGCGGTGGCGGCGTTCATTTTGAAGCGCATGTCCAAGCGTCATTTGTCGCGCTGATGCTTACCGGCGGACATGCCCCCTGTCTTCCCTGCTGGCCCATTAGGGAAATCAAACTTCAGGGCAAGATTGACGGCGTCGATACAGACGACCTTATTGTTGTCGTAGAAAACGTGGACAGTAAGGAACAAAGGAAACTTCTCGGACAGGTCAAGCATTCCATTGACATCACGCACCGAAGCGCTCTGTTTGCCGAGGTGATGCAGGCCGCCTGGAATGATTTCAATAATCCCAAGGTGTTCACAAGAGATAAGGACATTATTGCCCTGATCACAGGACCGCTCAGCGCGACCGATGCACACAATGTGCAATGGTTACTGAACCAGGCGAGACACACCAAAAACGTTGATGAGTTTTTCAGAAACGTCCAGCAGGCGAATTTCAGCCCTTCCAAGAGTACCGAGAAACTGGAGGTCATTCAGCACCATCTGAAGACAGCAAACGGCGGTAACGATGTTTCAAGGGACGAACTCTATGACTTCCTGAACCACTTCCATCTACTCGGCTACGATCTTGGCAACGAGTTCGGTGTTGTCCTGTCTCTGCTGCATTCTCACATTTCCCAATTCCAGCAGCAGTATCCGCAGTGGGCCTGGTCAAGGGTTGTCGATATCGTACAAACGTGGAATCAGGATGCCGGCACCATCACGCCTGGCAAGATCCCGGACGATCTTTTGGATGCCTTTAAACAAAAGGCCGTGGCGGAGATGCCCGAGGAGTTCAAGGCGGCACGGGAGAAACCTAAAACCGATTGGACTCAGCACCCGGATGCCACCTATCTGGCCTTGGCAGTTCTGATTGGCTCTTGGCAAGACAAGAGTCAATGCGACCTTGAAGCGATAACTCAACTGCTCGGTATCAGTTACGACGAGTGGCTAAAGAAGGCCCAGGAAATATTGCACTGCCCTGACAGTCCGTTGTCTCTCAAAAACGGCATCTGGAAAGTTGTTAACCGAACCGAGCTTTGGTGCCTGCTGGGATCGCGCATCCTTGATCACAACCTCGAGACGTTTAGGAAGCTGGCCGTTTCCATACTAAAGGAGCCAGATCCCGCTTTTGAACTGCCTGTCGAAGAGCGATACGCGGCAAGCATTCATGGCAAGGTGCTGAAGTGTTCACATACCTTGCGAAAAGGCATCGCCGATGGTTTGGCAATTATGGGCAACCAGCCGGATGCGTGCGGTAACTGCTCGCAAGGGAAAGCTGAAGAAACCAGCATGCTGGTGATACGTGAACTCCTGACTAGCGCTGACTGGGTTTTGTGGGGAAGCCTGAACGGTTTACTGCCCACCCTGGCCGAAGCCGCTCCCGGTGAATTTCTTGATGCGGTCGAGAAGGCGATGCGCCTGAAGCCCTGCCCCTTTGATAAGCTTTTTTCCCAGGAAGGCAACGGCATCACCGGCGGCAATTATTTAACCGGCCTGCTCTGGGCGTTGGAAGGGCTGGCCTGGGATGAACAATATCTGGTTCGTGTCTGTGTTGCGCTTGGTGAACTCGCCAGCCATGACCCGGGCCGCCATTGGGCCAATCGTCCATCCAATTCGCTTACAACCATATTGCTGCCCTGGCTGCCGCAAACGCTGGCATCTGTTGAGAAGCGCAAGGTAGCAGTACAGACGATCCTTAATGAATGGTCTGATAGCGCCTGGAATCTGATCATTCAGCTTCTTCCCGGCCAGCACCAGACCTCTTCTGGGTCGCACAAACCAAGCTGGCGCAAGACAAGCCCCGATGATTGGAGAAAAGGCGTTACGCATCAGGAATACTGGCAGCAGGTATCTTTTTACGCAGAACTCGCGGTGGCTGCCGCAGGCCAAGATACCGCTCGGCTTTCAGCATTAATTGACCATTTTGATAACCTGCCTAAACCCGCTTTTGATCAACTGCTCCAAGTTCTCTCCTCCAAGCCCATTTCAGAGCTTTCTGAAGAGCAACGACTTTCGATTTGGGACCATCTCACGAAATTCACAAACAAACACCGGCGGTTCTCCGATGCGAAATGGGCATTGCCAGACGAACTGATTACCCGCATTGAAAAAGTTGCCGAGCAACTCGCACCCTCTAACCCGTTCAATTTGTATCAGCACCTCTTTGCAGATCGTGACTTTGATCTTTACGAAGAGAACGGCGATTGGGAAGGGCAGCGAAAGAAACTCGACACGCGACGGGAGATGGCCATTTCGGAGGTCCTTCACCAACATGGTGTCAAGGGTGTCATCCGATTTGCCGAATCCGTTTCTTCACCCAGTCAGGTAGGGCATGCACTTGGTGTTATTGCCGATTCAGTCATTGAGCGGACCTTTTTGCCTCACTTCCTGGATTCAGCGGACAACAAGCGCAAGGCATTGGTGATCGGTCTTATCTGGCGGCGTTACCATCTCAAAGGCTGGGAATGGTGTGACGACATCGATAAATCCGATTGGACGCTAGGGCAAGTTGGACAATTCCTGGCGTGTTTGCCATTTACTAAGGGAGCATGGGATCGTGCTTCTGAATGGCTTCAGGCGAACGAGAGTGAATACTGGACCCGCACCGGCGCGAATGCCTATCAGGCCGATGGTGATCTTGCCATTGCTATTGAGAAACTCATTGAACATGGCAGACCACACGCGGCAATTAACTGCCTGGACACGATGCGGCATGCCAAACAGCCAATCGATAGTAGGCAATGTGTTCGAGCGTTGCTCGCAGCGCTTTCCTCCAGCGAGCCCAGCTACGCCATGGACGGGTACCACATCGTCGAATTGATCAAGTTCCTTCAGGCAGAGCCTTCGGTTAACCAGGACGACCTTTTTAGAGTCGAGTGGGCATATGTTCCCTTGCTCGATAGTCATAGGGGTGCCGCGCCTCAACTTCTTGAAGGCAGGTTGGCCAATGATCCCGAGTTCTTTTGCGAGGTAATTCGACTAATCTACCGATCCAAGAGAGAGGATCAGTCGTCGAACGAACCTACTGAGGAATCAAAGGCAATCGCAACAAACGCCTGGCGGCTGCTGCATGAGTGGAAGACACCCCCGGGGGCACAAAAAGATGGAAGTTTTAGCGAAGAGCGCTTCAGCGAATGGCTCCGAAGGGTCATAGAAGTCTGTGCGGAATCCGGCCACCTGGAAGTTGCGCTCATCAATATTGGCGAAGTATTGATTCACACCCCACCCGATCCAGACGGCTTATGGATACGCCGTGTTGTAGCTGCCGCATTGAATGACCGTGAAGCTGATGACATGCGTGCCGGGTTCGGGACAGGGATATATAGCTCACGCGGTGTTCATTGGGTTGATCCAACTGGAAAACCGGAGAAAGAACTGGCTGAACAGTTTCGGAATAAAGCCGAAGAAATAGAGAACGCCGGATTTCAGCGATTCGCTGTTACCTTGAGAGGTTTGGCAGACGTGTACGACCGCGAGGCTGAACGAATAGTTAACGATCACAAAGATCGGGGAAATGAGTAATCTCACTAATAACTATATCCATCGCGGACTAGAATTTCGCTGCGCTTCATTGCCGGCCGGTTACGCGGAACGTAGGCCATAAGGAAGGATCCTATGATGAGAACACTCACAATGGTCGTAGCCATTATATCTCTGCTGCTACTCACCGTTAGCGCGTTTGCACAATCACATTCAACGCAAATAGACGCCAAATCCAAGGTCAATGTTAATGACGCACCAAGTCTTGATGGCGCCTCCATGAATGGAAATATGCAGAAAAATCCCCCGCCGCAGACAGGTAAAAGTTCTACAGTGGGATGGCTTAGTAGCTTTGAGTTCTGGATGTCTTTTAGTGTACTTTCGTTTGGGATGCTGGTCTTTCTAGTCGAGATTGCCTTAGTCAAGCTAACCAAGTTTCAGCCAGAGCAAACCATAAAACTATTAGCTGTAACTCTCATTGTTATTTCAACACTATTCATTATTACAGCTGGTTTTGATAGTGAACAAATCGCCCCTGCCATGGGTCTTTTCGGCACTATTGCGGGATACATGCTTGGCCGCAACAGTGGCAAACATGAAGAGGCATCAGAATGAACCGCCGATTCTTAATACTTGCTGGTGCCATTGTGTTCTATTGCATCCCCTCTCTTTCATTTTCACAAGAGGGGTCTGCTGATTTTCCCTCTATTTCTGCCGAGGCCGGCCATCTCTATCTATCAAACAGAACAAATCGTGACGTAATATTTTACCTTGAGACCGCAAACACCAGTAGAACAGAGCACCGTCTCGCTGCAAATTCCAGTGCAACCTTCACTGGCGTTCCTGGGGATTCATGGTTCAACATTTACGTTTACTCAAATAATACCCATGTTACTTATGGTCTAGACGCAGGGACACGTCATTATTTCGAGTGGAATCAGGCTGGAATCCTTGATGTATACAAGATGCCCGCTCGCTGAGTGATCATGGGACATCCCTCCTTGCTGTGAGGGATCGGATTGTACTGGAGTCGCGCCGTTCAGGCGAGAGACTGGCGGGGCCGTCCAGGATCGGGACAGGAGACGCCTCGTACTGGAGCAGGAGTATAGGGCTTAGGCCCCTGTGCCCGATCCGGCTGATCGTGGTTGATGCGAGAAGCCGTGGATATGCCAAACCTGGTAGTGGTGATGAGGGAGAGCCGGTGCTGGACGAATCCAGGCGGGGAGGAACAGTTCTCCTATCAGTCCCGGTGGTAGCACGTTGGCCGTTATGAATACAGGCTCTCAAGTCAGCTTCACCTCCGACTTCTTCAAACCCCTCGCGGGCGAGGAGGAGCACACCAATCCCGGCTGTTATGGCAAAGCGTGGGCCACCTGGTTGGCTGAGCGTCTTCAGGAGCGCGGGGTGCCGGTGGAGGGGGTCATCCCTGAAGACTTCGGGTGGGTGGTGATGGTCTCGCGTAAGCCGTTTATGCTGTGGCTGGCGTGCAGCAACACCGAGGACCGCACAGATGAATGGATGGTCTATCCCGTCGCGGAATTGTCGGTGATGCAGCGCCTCTTCAAGCGTGTTGACCCTGCCCCTGAGCTCGAACGATTAAGGGTCCATCTGGCCGAGGTCGTCCCGTTAATTCCCGGTGTCGCAAATATTGTGTGGGAGTGAATGCCTAAGGCTCGCCGCATGGGGAGCCTTCGGCGCGAGCCTCTCGACGACGACGATTCCTTCTCCTTCTCAACCACGAATTATTTGACTGATCCCTCGCGACCCTTTATCGTCGCGCCATGGGCTTGGACGAGATTCTGTTTCGTGGCATCAACGGCATGGCGGGGCAGTCGAGCCTGCTCGATTGGGTCGGCATCGAATTGGCCAAGCCGGGCAATTTGCTGTATCCCATCTTGCTGGCCGCAGCCTATTGGGCTTGGGTCAATTGGCGTGAATGTGTGATCGGCGGGGCGATGTTGGC
>WBZX01001848.1_pt1 | contig 12007 bp, 10 predicted proteins | sample 5204211 | NCBI WGS metagenome assembly WBZX01 (sample SAMN12344362, study PRJNA552823) | activated sludge metagenome | biome: Activated sludge suspended growth; feature: Nitrification reactor; material: Wastewater; isolation source: activated sludge from nitrification reactor of wastewater...
GCGGGGGGGGCGCGACCGAAGGGTGGAGGACGCCTTTCGCGCCCCCTGATTCTGCGAGATCGAGGGAGGTTGCGGAGACGCGGGGAGGGCGCGACCGAGGGTGGGAGGAGGCCTTTCGCGCCCCCGTATTCCGGGCTTGGCGATCAGGTGTCGGGGGCCTGCGGGGGGCGCTTCGATTTCGGGAGCGGGGGGGCGCCGCGGGCCGTCTTGGGCTCCATCGCGTTGCGGACGGCCTCGGCCAGGAGGTACGAGCCGACGATCGTGACGAGGAGGAAGGCGCCCGGCGCGAGGAGCAGGCGCAGCGCCGTCGCGGCGCTCGGATCGGGGCCGCCCGCGTGCGCGCCGGGGGGACGCAGCCACAGCGTCGCGCCCTCGGCGAGCGTCTCGCCCCAGGAGGCGTCGCGCGTCGGCGCGCCGATCGCGAGGAACGAGATCGCGGCTTCGAGGAGGACGACGGAGGCGACGCCGAACACGCTGCTCGTGAGGATCGGGCCCGCGGCGTTGCGGAGGATGTGCGTGTAGAAGATGCGGATCGGCGAGGCGCCGAGCGCGCGCGCAGCGACGGCGTAGCCCTCGGTGGAGGCGCGGAGGACCTCGGCGCGGACGAGGCGCGCGACCTCGGCCCAGCGGACGATCGCGACGGCGATCACGAGCGAGAGGGCGCTCGGCGTGCGCTCCATGGCGCGCACGAGGGCCACGACGATGATCGCGGGGAAGGTGTCGACGGTCTCGACGAGGCGGACGAGGCCGTCGTTCCAGAGGCCGCCGCGCAGGCCCGCGAGGCCGCCCAGGGCCGTGCCGAGCGCGATGCTGAGGAGGATGGCGCCGAGCGAGAGGCCGAGCGCCGTGCGCGCCCCGTAGACGAGCCGCGCGAGCACGTCGCGGCCGACGGCGTCGGTGCCGAGGGGGTGCGCGCGCGAGGGGCCCGTGTGGGGGCCGGCGCTCGTGGGCGTCGTCGGGCCGGCGCGGACGAGCGGCCAGACGGCGGTGCGGCCCTTGTAGAGCGCCTCGGCGGTGGACTCCGGGAGATCGTCGAAGCGATCGTGGTGGACGATCGCGGGGAGGATCTCGAGCGGCTCCGTCGCGAGGAGCGGGGCGGGCGCGGCGAACCACTCCGCGAAGACGCCGAGGAGCGCCAGCACGCCGAGCATCGCGAGCCCGACCGAAGCGCGGCGGCTCACGAGGACGCGGGAGAGCAGGACGCGGAGGTACGTCATCCGCGCCTCCCCTGGCCGAGGACGGGGCCCGCGACGCGGGGATCGGCGAGGGCGTAGATCATGTCGGTGACGAAGACGCCGATCGCGGCGAGGCCCGCGGCGAAGAACGAGAGGGCCATGAGCCACGCGATGTCGCGCTGCTCGACGGCGCGCACGGTCGCCTCGCCGAGGCCGCCGAGGCCGAAGACACGCTCGAGCACGAACGCCCCGCCGAGGGCCATCGGCGCCTCCAGCGTGGTGAGCGTGGCCGTGGGGAAGAGGGCCTGGCGCAGGCCGTGGACGACGACGACGCGGAGCAGGCCGGCGCCACGGGCGCGCGCCGCGACGACGTGGTCCGCGAGGAGCGCCCCGAGGAGCGCGGAGCGCTGCTGGCCGGCGGGGGCCGCCACGAGGCCGAGCGCGAGGAGGACGGTCGGGAGCAGGAGGTTGCCCGCGCCGCCGATGCGCGCGACGAACACGGCCACCACGGCGGTCGGCAGCGCGTAGAGCGTGAGCACGATGGCCGCGACGCCGAGGTCGACGACGCGGCGCCGCGTGGCCGCCGCGAGCACGCCGAGCGGCACGGCGATGAGGTACGCGAGGACGATCGCGCCGAAGACGAGCGTGAGCGTGACGGCGCCGCGGCGGCCCATCGCGGTGATCACGGGGACGCCCTCGGCCGTCTTGCCGACGCGCGAAGAGAGCGTGAAGAGGAGCCATTTGCCGTAGCGCGCCTCGGTCACGACGGCGGTGAGGCGGCCGGCCCCGGTGAGCGTGCGGTAGTCGACGCCGTACACGGCCTCGAAGGCGAGCCAGCGATCGACGCAGGCGCGGGCGCTCGCGAGGTCGGCGTCGGGGCGGATGCGATCGTCGCGATCGGTGACGGCGGCGAGGATGTCGACGAGGGCGCGCGCGCTGCCGAGGGACGGGGCGTCGGTGGGGGGCTCCAGGGCGGAGACGACGTGCTCGATCGCGAACGTGTCGAGCGCGCGCAGGTCGGAGGCGCGCGTGCCGGCGCCGTACTGCGAGAGGCGGCGCACGGTGCTGCGGACGGCGGCGTCGCGGAACTCGGGGCTGCGGTCGTCCCAGAAGCGGATCCAGAAGGCGGCGGCGCGATCGGGATCGAGGGTGTCGCCGAGCGGCGTGAGGCGCATGCGGCGCGCGACGGGCGCGAGGGCCAGCGCGACGCGGCTGCGAGGCTCCGGCGCGAGCGCGTCGAGCGAGGGGATGACGTGGGGCAGGGCGGCGCCGCCGAGGCGCGCCAGCTCCTTGCGGGCCTCCTCGGCGTCGGGGCCTCCCTCCGCGATGGCGGCGACGGCGGCGGCGGCGCGGACGCGGACGTCGCGCGGGGCCGGGTTCGCGAACCGGGGCAGATCGAGGAAGCGCTCGCGCCGCAGCTCGGCCACGCGCTCGGCGCCGAGCGCCCGCGCGACCTTCGGGTCCTCCGTCGCGTCAGGGACGTACGACAGGAACAGGAACGTGACGACCGACACGAGCGCGAGCGTGGGCAGGAGCCAAAGCGCGCGCCGGAAGGCGTGCCGGAGCAGCCGGGTGGAGAGGGCCGCCGTCACGGCGGATCACTTGATGAGGTAGACGTAGCCGACGACGATCATGCAGGCGACGGCGCTGGCGATCATCATGACGATGAGCCACTGCGGGGCGCCTTCGACGGGGATCTGGACCGGCTCGTCGTTGTGAAAACGGTCGTAGTCGGGCAGCGAACCGTTCTCGCCGGGGTCGTCGTCGTCCGCGCCGTCGTGATCGCTCTCGGGGCGCGGGGGGCGCAGCGAGATCTTCGCCGTGTCGAGCTCCTTCACGCGGCGCGGCTCGGGCAGCGTCTCGCCGCGATCCGATCCGCGGTTGGGGAGCTGGTACTTCTCGTAGCGGAGGCGATCGATGTCCTCCTGGCTCGGCTCGTCGAGGCCCTCGCCCTCGAACTTCGCCACGACGACGGTGATGTTGTCGTGGCCGCCCGCCTGGTTCGCGCGATCGGTGAGGACCTTGCACGACTCCAGCGGGTCCTCGACGCTGCGGAGGATCTCGCGGATCTCGTCGTTGCGGATCATCCCGGAGAGGCCGTCGGAGCAGAGCATCAGCGTGTCGCCGCGGCGCAGCTCGACGTGCGTGAGATCGACCTGGACGGTGTCGGAGGTGCCGAGCGCCTGGAGGATGATGTTGTTGTGCTCGAAGGTCTCGGCCTCCTCCTCGGTGAGCTGGCCGGCCTCGATGAGCTGGGTCACGAGCGATTGATCGCGGGTGACCTGGACGAGGCGCTCGCCGCGGAGGATGTACGCGCGGCTGTCGCCGACCTGGCCGATGAACAGGTGCTTGTCCATCAGCGCGCTGATCGTCGACGTGGTGCCCATGCCGCGGCGCGTGCGGTCGAGCTTCGCCTCGGTGAAGATGCGGAGGCCCGCCGCCTCGATCGAGCGCACGAGGCGCGCGGCGAGATCGTCGTGGTTCTCGGGCGGATCGCCCTGGGACATCTTCTGGTGGATGATGTCGACGGCGAGCTGGCTCGCGACCTCGCCTGCGGCGGCGCCGCCCATGCCGTCGCAGACGCCGAGGACCGCGCCGCGCTCCCCCAGGTTCTGCGTGCGATCGGCCTCCATGAGGCCGCGGGTCCCGCGGGTCAGATCGGCGACGAGGAAGTTGTCCTCGTTGTGCTCGCGCACCTGGCCGACGTCGGTTCGGCCGAACAGCCGGACGCGGATCTCGGGGCGCGCCGCGCGGTCCGGCTGCGTGTGCTCGTCCGCCGGCTCCTTCTGCGAGTCCGCAGGGGGGTCGGCGTCGGTCGGGGTCGTGAGGGCTTCTTCGCTCATCGTTCTTTACGCGAAGTCCACACGGAAGAGGTGCTGGCCGACCCGAACGAAATCCCCGTGCTGAAGGGCGACTTCGTTGCGGATAGCCACGAACGTACCGTTCGAGGAGTCGAGGTCGGTCAAGGTGAAGTCCCAGCGTGAACCGGACCGCCCGGCGTTGTCCTTGCGGGCGAGGGCGCGGCGGATCATCGCATGCCGCCGCGAAAGAAAGGGGTCCGCGGTGAACACGATGTCGCCGGTCTCGCGGCCGATGATGGTCTCGTCGCGGTGGAGGTAATAGACGTCACGAATGATCCCCTCGACGGTGCGCTGGCAGAGCCGCGCGGATCGCGATGTGATCGGCGAGCCGAACAGAAGGGTTCCATGCTGACTGGCATGGCCGAGCCCTTTCTCCGGTTCGCTCACGAGCTGAAACTGTAACACCTCCTGCCCCAGAAGGAGCAAGTCCGCGTCTTGGAGGACGTACGCCTTCTTGAGCCGGAGGTACACGCCGTTGGTGGAGGCGAGGTCGCGGACGATCCAGCGGCCGCCTTCCGGGATGAGCCGGGCGTGGCGCGGGGAGACGTAAGGATCCTCCTTGACGAGGATGTCGCCTTCGGAGCGGCCCACGTCGACGGGGCGATCGTGGAGGGTGAAGGTCATGCCTTCGCTGCCGTCCGCCTCGATCACGACGAGGCGGCCGCGGGCCTGCGGGGTCGCCGCGCGCGCCGCCGACACGAGCGGGTGCTCGCGGACCGTGGCGGGGGAGCGCGGCTCTTCGTCCACGACGGGGCGGGGGACGGGCTGCGCGGCGGCGGGGGACGGCGCGGGCGCGACGCCGCGCGCGTCGGCCGTGAAGGGGGCTCCGCAGAACTGGCAGAAGCGCGCGGTGGGGATGCACTGGCCCTGGCACCGCGGGCACACGATGGGCTTGGCCGGCGTGCCGCCGGGCGCGCTCAGATCGACGACGGGCGCGGGGACGATGCGCTCTTCGAGGCGGCCCGCCATCGGCTGGAGCGCGGCCTGCACGTGCGCGGGGACGACCGGGCGCGCGCCGGCGGGCAGCGGGACGGGCGTCGCTCCCGCGGGGACGTTGGGGGCGGCGACGGGCGTGACGGCGGGGCCCGGCACAGGCGGAGGCGCCGGCACCTCGCGCGGCCTCTCCGTGGTGGGAGGAGCGCTCGCGCTCTTGGGGGCGTCGCGCGGCAACGTCACGCCGCACGTCACGCAGAAGCGGTACATCGGCGGGTTGGTGGTGCCGCACGTCGGGCACTGCACGGAGACGCCCGTCGCGGGCGCGGCCGACGGGGCGCCGGCGGGCTCCGACGAGTCCTTCGTCTTGCTCGCGGGGACGGGGGCCACGGGGTGCGCGGCGCTCGGCGCGGGAGGCTGCGGCGCCGGGGGCGGCGCGCTCTCGGGGCGCGAGCGCGACGCCTTGGCCGAGCCGGCGGCCGGGGCCGGAGGCGCCGCGGGGGTGGGCGCGGGAGCGGGAGCTTGTGCCTGCGCCGGGAGCACCACCTTGGGCATGCCCTGAGGCGGCGTCGGCGCGACGACACGCGCCTCTCGGCTCTTCAGCCGCCGGCCGCACTCCTGGCAGAAGGTGAGGCGGTCCGCGTTGGCGTGGCCGCACACATCACAGATCACGGGCCCAAAGGGACCGCGGAGCGCCGATCAAGTCAAGAGGTGCGCGGGGGCGGGCCGCGCAAATCGGAGCCCGCGGTCCGCGCGCCGCGCGCGGGGGCCCGGCCTCGTCGCGACCCCGGCGAGCGAAAAGGGCGCGCGCAGCGCCGTGATCACTGCCGGCCGAGGACGGTGCGCACTTCGAGGATGAGGTCGAGCCCGAGGAACTGCGCGATGCCGAGCGGTCGCTCTTGACCGGCCGTGTCCTTCCATGCGGCCATCAGCGTCGGCCGGTAGACGAAGCCCACGCCGAGGACCGCGAGGCGCGAGACCTCGGCCTCGATGCCGATGCCCGCGAACACCTGCGCGCCGCCGGTTTCCATGCCCCACTCGTTGCCGTACGCCACGGCCCCGAAGCCGAGCTGGATGTACGGCGACACGCGGTAGCCGATGTCCGGCAGGTAGCGCATCTCGGCGCGGAGCTGCTGGAAGATGCCGAGCCTGTAGAGGTTCGACGAGTCCATCTTGGTGAACTGGTAGGCGCCGCCGAAGTACCAGGGGCCGGGGTTGCGGTAGCCGGCGCGGAGGGCGAGGCCGCCTCCGGAGCCGAGGATGCAAGGCTTCGGCTTCACCGTCTCGGTCGCGAGCGGGCACGTGGCGCCGGGGCTCAGCGCGCTCTCGACGGCGAACGCGACGCCGTACTGCGCGTACTCGACGTGGAGCGGCGGCGGCTTCGGTCGGGCCGCCGCCTCGGCCTGCGCGCGGTCCGTCTGCGCGCCCGCGCTGCTCGCGAGAGCGGAGCACGCGAGCCCGGCGGCGAAGGCGATGGCGCGGGCGTGGGACGGCGGAGGGCGCTGCACGGTTTCCTCTACCGTAGGCGAACATTTTTCGTACGAGAAGCAGCGAGCGTGAACCCGTCGCGACCGCGACCGCGCGAGCAGCGCGCCGCGCGCCCGGAGGGCCGGATGCAGGGCCGGCACACACACGCGCCGCGATTGCGAAAATCGCGTCCGTTCGCTTGACGCAGGCACGAACGCTGAACTAGACGCGTGGTGCCGACATGGAGATCCACCTCGACAAGCGCGCCGTTCGTCATATCCGCCTGTCCGCGGCGGATGCCATTGAGGAGGGAGACACCGAAGCGCTCCGCGAGGACATCCTCGAAGCGTTCACCGAGGAGCAGGTCGAAGAGATCGAGCGCCGGCTGGACAACGGGGACTTCTTCGAGCTCCTGACCGACATCCTCGATGAGTGGAGCGGCGACGACGTCGACGAGCTCTTCGAGCTCCTCGAGACGCAGCTCGGCGACCTCGGCGTCGACCTCAAGTACGCCCCGCGCGAGGCGGCCGAGGACGCGGAAGAAGAAGCGGAAGACGACGATCTCGACGACGATCTCGACGATGACGACGACGATCTCGACGAGGAAGAAGAAGAGGAAGAGAAGGAGCCCTAGAGCGCCGAACGGGTTACTCGTGCGGTGATCTAGCGAGCTCGCGAGCGAGCTCGACTCCGAGGGGTGAATCGACCGGGCTTCGCCCGGGCGAGAGGGGACGCGAGGCGTCCCCTACGCGACCGAAAAGCTGGAACATCGAGCGGGTCTCAACCCGATCGATGTTCTAGCCGCGGCGCGACGTCGGGCGATCCCGGGGGATCGCCGCGCGCTCACGCTCAGTCGCTCTTCTTCTCGTCCCCGTCCGTCTTGTCGTCCGCGCCTTCGTCCTTCTCGCCGCGCACGCCGCGGACGATGTAGTCGGGGCACTCGCGCGCGCTCGTCTCCTTGGGCAGCTCCGCCGTCTTGCACAGCTCCCGCGAGCAGCGGACGTAGCGGGAGTCCGGCAGGTCCGACGCGATCTTCGCGACGAGGGCGCAGGCGTCGCTCTGATCGCCGTCCGCGACGGCGAGCTTCGCCTCCTCCCAGAGCGCGTCGTCGCGCTGCTTGCAGAACTTGTGGTCGGTGAAGAGGCGGTGGAACTCCCTCCGGGCGGAGGCGTGATCGTTCAGCTTGTCCCTGTAGATCTCGGCGATCTTCCACTGCCCCTCGGGGTAGCGGGGGCGCTCGTAGCTGCCCGGGGGCTCCGAGTGCTCCAGCGTCGAGAGCATCTCCTTGAGCAGGGCGATGGCCTCCTTCGGGTGACCGAGGCCGACCTCGATGTCGGCCGCGCGGCTGAAGGCGTCGTCGGTGTACGGGCCGCTCGGGTACGGGTGCGCGCGGGCGTGCGCGATGAGCAGATCACGCGCCGTCACGAGGTCGCCCTTGTCGGCGAGGGTCTTCGCGATCTGGTAGTCGAAGAACACCTCGAGCTCGGTCTTCACGAAGGACGGCTGCTCGCGTCGCAGGAAGGCCAGGACGGCGTCGTCTCCGCCCGTGTCGTGCTGGTGCTCCATCACGCGGAGGAGCGCCGTGCGCGCGTCGCCGTGCTCGGGGTGCTGCTTCGCGATCGCGACGAGGCGCGCGTAGCCCTCCGTCTCGCGGCCCTGCTCGATGAGGATCTGCGCGGCCGCCACCGCCGCGCGGACGAGGCGGGGCCCCGCGGGGGTCGCGTTGGCGATGCGATCGTACGTGGCGAGCGCCTCGTCCTTGTGGCCGTCGCGCTCCTGCATGCGGGCGACGAGGAGCATCGCCTCGTCGCGGTCCTTGAGGCGCTGCGCGGACTCGACGGCCTTCGCGTAGAGCGCGGCGGCCTCGCCGTAGCGGCCCGCGTGGTAAGCGCGCTGGCCGGCCGCCATCGCGTCGAGGTAGGCGTCGCCCCAGGCCGGGCCGCAGCCGGCCGAGAGCGACGCCGCCAGGAGCGCCCCCGCGAACGCCACGCGGAGCGCGCGAGGACGCCCCCGCTCGGCTGCGCGCGCCGTACGAAGAAGGCGCGCGGCGCGCCGTACGAAGAAGGCGCGCCCCCCACCGTCGTCGCTCGGCTGCGCGGGGGACGGAGGCTTCACACCGCCGCCCCGCTGCTCTCCGGGATCGAGGTGAGGGCGTCTCGGACCGCGGCGGCGAGGGCCTGCGCGGTCCACGGGAGATCGTCCTTGGCGAGGTCGAGGTGGGTCACGACGCGGACGCGGTGGGGGCCGCTCGCGCCGATGAGGACGCCTCGATCGCGCGCGGCGAGGACGACGCGATCGGCCGGGATTTGCGGGGTGTCGACGTTCACGATGTTGGTCTCGACGGGGTCGACGTGGGCGCCCGCGATCGCGCGGATGGTCTCGGCGATGTGCTTGGCGGCGGCGTGATCGTCGGCGAGGCGATCGCGGTGGTGATCGAGCGCGTAGAGGGCCGCCGCGGCGAGGACCCCGGCCTGGCGCATGCCGCCGCCGAGCATCTTCCGGAAGCGGAGCGCGCGCGCCATCGTCTCCTGGGAGCCGGCGAGCGCGGAGCCGATCGGCGCGCCGAGGCCCTTGGAGAAGCAGACGCTCACCGTGTCGAAGGGCGCGGCCAGCGTGGCGACGTCGAGCCCCGAGGCGACGGACGCGTTCCAGAGGCGCGCGCCGTCGAGGTGGAGCGCGAGGCCGTGCGCGCGCGCGACCTCCGCGATCGCGATGACCTCGGCCTGCGGGAAGACGCGGCCGCCCGCGCGGTTGTGCGTGTTCTCGAGCGCGACGAGGCGCGTGCGCGGCATGTAGTAGGCCGAGGGCTTGATCGCGTCGAGGACGTCGGCCGCCGTGAAGAGGCCGCCCTTGCCCGCGAACGCGAACTGCACGCCGCTCCACGCGGCCGCCGCGCCTGCCTCGTAGAACGCGCAGTGCGCGCCCTCGCCGGCGATGATCTCGTCGCCTCGCTGCGTGTGGCAGAGGATGGCGATCTGGTTGCCCATCGAGCCGCTGGGGACGAAGAGCGCGGCCTCCTTGCCGAGCAGCCGCGCCGTCCGCTCCTCGAGCGCGAGCACGGTCGGATCGTCGCGGTACACGTCGTCGCCGACCTCCGCGTGCGACATCGCCGCGCGCATCCCGGGGGTCGGTCGCGTCACCGTGTCGGATCGCAAATCTTGGAGCTTTGCCATGCGGGCCAATCTATATAGCGCCAGGTAACCCGGCCCGGAACCTCGTTCCGGCCCAGCACATCCATGGCCGAGACGAGCACCCAACCTGAGCAGTCCGCTGCGGAGCGCGCGTCGACGCGGAGGGCGCTCATCCCCATCTTCGTCATCGTCTTCATCGACGTGCTGGGGCTGACGCTCATCATCCCGATCCTCCCGTTCTACGCGCAGCGCTTCGGCGCGTCGGACCTGACCGTGGGGCTCCTGCTGAGCTCGTTCGCCGTGTGCCAGTTCTTCGCGAGCCCCTTCCTCGGGCGCGCGTCGGACTCGCTCGGCCGCAAGCCGGTGCTCATCGCGAGCCAGATCGGGATGCTCGCGAGCTACGTCGTGCTGGGCTTCGCGCGGTCGCTCGCGATGGTGTTCGTGGGGCGGATCATCGCGGGGATCACCGCGGGCAACCTGAGCATCGCGCAGGCGTACATCAGCGACGTGACCCGGCCGGAGGAGCGCACGCGCACCTACGGGCTCATCGGCGTCGCGTTCGGTGCGGGCTTCATGTTCGGGCCGCCGATCGCGGGCTTCCTCATGGAGTGGAACGCGGCGGCGCCGTTCTTCGCGGCGGCGATCCTCTCGGGGCTCAGCGCCACCGTCACCGCCGTGCTGCTGCCGCACCGCGAGCCGCCGCGAACGCAGCCCGCGGCCCGCCGCTCGCGCATCGGGGAGATCACCGAGCTTTTCGCGCGGCCGGAGCCGCGCCGCAGGCTCGTCGAGTTCTTCGTCTTCCAGCTCGCCTTCAGCATGCTGATGGGCGGCGGGTTCACGCTGTTCCTCCAGCACCTGTTCCCCGAGTACTTCGGGCCCGAGCTCCGGAGCAGCGCGAAGCACATCGGCCTCGTCTTCCTCTTCACCGGGGTCATCGGCGCGATCATCCAGGGCGGCTTCGTCGGTCGGCTCGCGAAGTGGATGGGCGAGGAGAAGCTGGCGGTGCTCGGGTTCGCGACGGGGGCGCTCGGCCACGCGTTCATGGGGCTCGCGGGCGGGCGGCTGTGGCTGCTCCTGGCGTTGATGGCGGTGGGCCAGTTCGGCTTCGGGGTGCTCCGGCCCGCGCTCACGACGCTGCTCACCAAGGCGGTCCGCCGCGACGAGCAGGGCAAGGCGCTCGGCGTGAGCACCTCGCTCACGAGCATCGCGCAGATCGTGTGCCCGATCCTCGCGGCGAGCCTCATCCACGCGAACTACCTGCTCGGCTACGGCGTCGCCGTCGCCGCTTTCGCCGCGCTCGGCGGGGTGCTCGTCATGCAGCGCTCCGCGCCCGCGCAGCCGGCGGACGCGGCGCCTGCCGCCGACGTGCCGGTCCCGGGCGAGCCCGACGGCAAGGGCTGAAGCCAGGGCGGCGGCCCTGCTTCAAAAGTCGGAGGCCGCCGCGAGGACGCGGCGGATCTTGCGGGCGCGGGCGTGGCTGGCCTTGTCGCGCGTGAGGCGCTCCGCGAGGCGCCACGCGAGGCGCGCGGACATGCTCATGATCGGGACCTGCGAGTTCACGCCGATGCTCGTGGGGAGGATGGAGCCGTCCATCACGAAGAGGCCCGGCAGCTCGAACGCCTCGCCGTTCTGATCGACGACGCCTCGCCGCGGATCGTTCGCGACGCGCGCGCTGCCGAGCGGGTGGAACGCCATGCACTCGATGCGGCGCGCGTCGATGGAGGCGCGCTCCTGCCTGCGCGCCTCCGCGACGGACGTGATCGGCGGGGCGCCGATGACGGACGTGAAGACCTCGCGCGCCCCCGCCGCGAGCGCCATCTCCGCGAGGATCGTGATGCCGCGGCGGAGGCGCACGAGATCGCGCGGGGCCATCGAGTACCAGAGGACCGGCTCGCGGCCGAGGCCGGGGCGCACGCTGCCTCCGCCCTCGTCGTGCACCATCGTCCCGAACACGCCGCAGTACGGCATGGAGCGGACGCGGCGGCGGAGGGCGGGGCCGACCCCCGGCATGCCCGCGGCGATGACGTTGGGCGCGGAATACACCCCCACGAGCTTGATGCCTTCGGCCGCAAAATCGTCGGAGTAGACGCTCTGGAGCGCGCCGTCCCAGCCGTTCAGCGGCTCGTCGAAGCGCGCGACGACGCGGGACGCGGGGTGCAGCGTGATGTGGTTGCCGATCTCGCCGCTGCGCGTGCCGAGGCCGGTGCGCATGAGGAGGAGCGGCGTGTGGAGCGTCCCGCAGGCGGCGATCACGAACGGCGCGCGGACGCGGAACGGGTGCGATTTCCCGGCGCTGTCGTTCGACAGGAGGTGCCCCTCGACGCCCGCGGCGCGGCCGTTCTCGACGAGGACGTTCGTCACGAGCGCGTCCGACACGATGCGCGCCCCGTGCGCGGTGGCCGACGGCAGGTACGACACGTCGACGGAGCGCTTGGCGCCG
>WBZX01002657.1_pt1 | contig 12007 bp, 6 predicted proteins | sample 5204211 | NCBI WGS metagenome assembly WBZX01 (sample SAMN12344362, study PRJNA552823) | activated sludge metagenome | biome: Activated sludge suspended growth; feature: Nitrification reactor; material: Wastewater; isolation source: activated sludge from nitrification reactor of wastewater treatment...
GCTGAGGCAGGGCACTTCGCTATCCAACACCACGCAGGTGCTCTACGTGTCGCCACTGCGCGCGTTGTCGAATGACGTGCAGATCAACCTGCAGCGACCGCTCGCCGAGATCGCCGCGCTCGATCCTTCGCTGCCGGAGCTGCGCGTGCAGGTGCGGACCGGCGACACCCCGGCCTCGCAGCGCGCGGCGATGTCGAAGCGACCGCCGCACATCCTCGTGACCACGCCCGAGTCGCTCTATCTGATGCTGACCTCGGCGGGCGGTCGCGCCTTGCTGGCCGACATCCGCACGGTGATCGTCGACGAGATCCACGCGCTGTGTCGCGACAAGCGGGGCGCGCACCTGGCACTCTCGCTCGAGCGGCTCGAAGCGCTGACCGGCCGCGCACCGCAACGCATCGGCCTGTCGGCCACGCAGAAGCCGCTGCACGAGGTCGGCGCGTTCTTGGTCGGCCAGGGGCGTGTGTGCTCGCTCGTCGACGCCGGCAGCTTCCGCGCGCTCGACCTGGCAATCGAGCTGCCGCCGTCGTCGCTGCAGACGGTGTGTTCGCACGAGCAGTGGGAGGAGATCTACGCCCGCATCGGTGCGCTCATCGAGCAGCACCGCACGACGCTGGTGTTCGTCAACACCCGCAAGCTCGCCGAGCGCGTGGGTGCCCACCTCGAGCGGGTGCTCGCGCCGCGGCTGGGCGAGCACGTGGTCTGCAGCCACCACGGCAGCCTCTCGCGCGAGCGTCGACTCGCGGCCGAGCAGAAGCTGAAGTCGGGGGCGCTGCGGGCGTTGGTGGCGACCGCATCGCTGGAGCTCGGCATCGACATCGGCGACGTCGACCTCGTGATCCAGATCGGCGCCACGCGCAGCATCGCGACCGCGTTGCAGCGGGTCGGCCGATCGGGGCACGCGCTGTCGCGCACGCCCAAGGGCCGCATCTTCCCGCTCACCACCGACGAGCTGGTCGAGTCGGCGGCGCTGCTGGCCTGCGTGCGACAGTCGCTGCTCGACCGCACCGCGACCCCGCCGGCGCCGCTCGACATCCTCGCGCAGCAGCTGGTCGCCGAGTGCGTGGCGCAGCCGTGGCCCGAGGCCGAGCTGCGCCAGACGTTGCGTCGGGCGTGGCCCTACCGCGGCCTCGCCGACGACGCGTTCGACCAGCTGGTGGCGCTGCACGCCGACAACGGTCGTCGCTCGCTGCTGCACCGCGATGGCGTCGGCGGGCGCTTGATGGCGACCGCCCGGGCGCGCCTGGTCGCGCTGGGCTCGGGCGGTGCGATCCCCGACACCGCCGACTATCAGGTGAAGCTCGAGCCCGAGGGCACGCTGGTCGGCACCGTCAACGAGGACTGGGCCATCGAGTCGTCGGCAGGCGACATCTTCCAGCTCGGGAACGCATCGTGGCGGATCACCCGGGTCGAGCCCGGCACCGTGCGCGTCACCGATGCCAAGGGTCAGCCGCCGTCGGTGCCGTTCTGGCTGGGTGAGGCCCCCGGGCGCACGCGCGAGCTGTCGTGGGCGATCGCGGAGCTGCGCGACGGTGCGGCCCAAGCAGCCGGTGCCGGGGGCGATCTCGACGCCGCGATCGCGTGGCTGCGAGATCGCTGCGGCGAGGGCCTGTGCGCCGAGGGGGCGCTGCAGATCGCCGAGTACGTGATCGCGGGCCGCACCGCGCTGGGCTGCGTGCCGACCCAGCAGCGGGTCGTGATCGAGCGCTTCTTCGACGAGAGCGGCGGCATGCAGATGGTCGTGCACGCGCCGTTCGGCTCCCGCATCAACCGCGCCTGGGGCCTCGCGCTGCGCAAGAAGTTCTGCGTGGGCTTCGGCTTCGAGCTCCAGGCGGCCGCCAACGAGGAGGCCATCGTCATCTCGCTGGGCATGCAGCACAGCTTCCCGCTCGACGACGTGTTCGACTATCTCCACGCCGAGACCGCGCGCGACGTGTTGGTGCAGGCGATCTTGCCGACCCCGATGTTCACCAGTCGCTGGCGCTGGAACAGCCAGCGCTCGCTGTTGCTCGAGCGCACCCGTGGCGGCAAGAAGCTGCCCGCCGCGCTGGTGCGCATGAAGGCCGACGACCTCTTGGTCGGCGCGTTCCCGGCGGCGCTGGCCTGCCCGGAGACGCTGCCGGGCGGACCGATCGAGGTGCCCGAGTCGCACCCGATCGTGCGACAGACGGTCGAGGACTGCCTCATCGAAGCCATGGACTGCGAGGGCATGCTCGCGCTGCTGCGTGGCCTCGCCGACGGCAGCATCGAGCGGGTCGCGATCGATACCGCGGAGCCGTCGCCGTTCGCCCGCGGCATCCTCAACAGCGCGCCGTACACCTTCCTCGACGATGCGCCGCTCGAGGAGCGTCGCACCCACGCGGTGATGACCCGTCGTACGCTCGACGTGCGCACCGCCGACGATCTCGGTGCACTCGATGCCGAAGCGATCGCCCGGGTGCGCGACGAGGCGTGGCCGGACCCCCACGACCACGAGCAGGTGCACGAGGCGCTGTGCTGGATGGGCTACGTGACGGTGCAGGAGGCCGCGCCGTGGCAGCCGTGGATCGACGAGCTCGCCGCGCAGCGCCGCATCGTCTACGACGGTGAGCGCATCTTCGCGGTCGAGGCCCCCCGCGATCCCCAGCAGGTGTGGGCCGGGCGGCTCGCCGCGCTCGGGCCCGTGGTGGTCGCACCCGGCAGCGACGACGAGGCGCACCTGCTCGCGCTCGAGGCCGCCGGCGGCGTGATGCGGGCGCGCATCGACGGCGCGCTGGCGTGGTGCGACCGCCGACTGCTGGCCCGCATCCATCGCTACACCCTCGATCGCCTGCGCCGCGAGATCGAGCCCGTGAACGCCGCCGCGTTCGCGCGCTTCCTGGTGCGGTGGCAACACGCCGAGCCCGGCCACCGGCGTACGGGCACCCGCGGTGTCGCCGAGGCGCTCACGCAGCTCGCGGGCTTCGAGGTGCCCGCCGGCGCATGGGAGCAACACGTGCTGGCGGCGCGCGTGCAGGGCTATCGCCCCGAGTGGCTCGACGAGGTCACACGCTCGGGCGAGTTCGCGTGGGTGCGCCTGTGGGGGGCTGCGCGCACGCCCGTGCGTCGCACGCCGGTGGCGATCGTACCGCGTGCGCAGCTGCACCTGTGGATCGCGATGGCGCAGGCCACCGACCGACCCGAGCCATCGCTGATCGCACGCCTGGTGCTCGAGGCGTTGCGCGCCCGCGGGGCCTCGTTCGCGCAGGACCTCGCCCGTGTCATCCGCCAGCCGCTCGAGCTGGTCGACGAGGGCCTGGGCGAGCTGGTCGCGTCGGGGCGGGTCACGTGCGACTCGTTCGGCGGCCTGCGCCGCTTGTTCGATGACTCGCGCCGCGCCGGTGCCCACGACGGGCGGTGGAGCCTGCTCGAGGCCGAGCTGCCCGCGGCTGCGCTCGATGACGCCGAGCTCGCCGGTCCGATCGCCGGCACCGAGCCCGCCGCGCTGGCGGAGTTCGCCGCACGCACGCTGTTGCGGCGGACCGGCGTGATCTTCCGTCGCACGCTCGCCCGCGAGCGCCTACCCGTGCCGTGGCGTGACATCGCCCGTGCGTGTCGCGTGCTCGAGGCCCGCGGAGAGCTGCGGGGCGGTCGCTTCGTCGCTGGCTTCGACGGTGAGCAGTACGCCCTGCCCGACGCGGTCGCACTGCTGCGGAAGCTGCGTCGCGAGGCCGCGAACGCTGGATCGCAAGCAACCGCCGCGCCGCACTTCGACGCCACCGATCCGCTCGAGCTCCGCGGCAGCCTGCTGCCGGCCGCGGCCATCGAAGTGGATTCCACCAGCGTCACCGCGTCGCTCGCCGGGTGAATCCCCACCGCGCGATGTCGACCACCGCCGTCGTGGCGCGGTGCGAAGGTTCCACCCGGCAGCGTGACCTGATAGCTTTGGAATCCTGGAGGACCTTGCCATGCGATTGACTGCACTACTGACCATTTCCTTCGTGCTCGCCTGCGGAAAGACCGGTGAGACCAACGACGAGAGCTCGAGCAGCAGCGGCTCGACCACCGACGGCATGAGCACGTCGGCGACCATGACCAGCACGACCGCCACGACCAGCGCGACCGGCATGACCGACAGCGCGACGACCACGGCGAGCTCGACCGATGGCACCACCACCACGACCGACGCGACCACGACCGCAGCGGACAGCTCCGGGACCACGGACGCGACCGGCTCGGGCTCGAGCGGTGGCGGATCGTCGGGCGGTTCGTCGAGCGGCGGCGGCGGGCCGGTGGCCTACGGACCCTGCGACTACTCCGACCCCGAGAACCCTGCGTGCCCCGACGGCGAGAGCTGCCACGAGCTGCCCGGCGGCGAGCACTGGTGCAGCGCCGACTGCATGGACAACGCCGATGCATGTCCGGCGACCGAGAGCGGCACGAGCGTCGTCGAGTGCTCCAACTTCTACATGGCCTGCGCGCTCAACTGTGCGGGCGATGCGGCTTGTCCCGATGGCATGGAGTGCGTGATGGTCAACCCGCAGATCTCGCGCTGCGGCTGGCCGCCGGCCTGATCTGGGCCCGACGATGGCGCCGGCTCGACCGCGGCGCCGCGATCGAACGCGAGTCGCGAGGTCCGTGGTCCGAGCTCCATGCGCATCGCTGCCCTCTCCGACATCCACATCGGCGTGACGCCCGGCCGCGATGGCTTCGGTCACGCGCCCGACGCGTTCGCCGCGTGGCTCGACCATCTGCGCCAGACCCACGATCGCGTGGTGCTGGTCGGCGACGTGTTCCAGACCGATCACGGCTGGTGGCCGGGCTCGCGGGCCGCAGCGCTGCACGCCGCGCGGCGCCGCCTGCCGGAGCTGCTCGCGGGCGTCGACTACGTGCACGGCAACCACGACCTCGTGGCCGCCGAGGCGATCGCGGCCCCGACGACGCTGCGGCTCGAGGCCGACGGCGTCGCGCTGGTGTTCACCCACGGTCACCAGTTCGATCCCGTGGCCCGTGGTGCGCAGTGGCTGGCGGACGCCGGCACCTACACCACCGGCACACTGCGGCGGCTCGGTGCGGTCGCGCTGGCGAGCTGGCTCGAGCGGCGTGACGTCGCGATCAAGCACGCCCGCTTCGGCGGCGCGCACGGCCCCTATGCCCGCGGCGCGCTGTCGCTCGCGCGCCGGCTCGAGGCGGATCTGGTGGTCATGGGGCACACGCACGCAGCCGAGCTCCACACATGGCCAGGGGTCGTCTACGGCAACTGCGGCACCTGCAGCGGCGGTGAGCGCCAGTGCCTGTCGATCGACACGGCGCGCGGTGGCGTCGAGCTGTGGCGATGGCCGCGGCGCGCGAGCGCAACGACGGCGCCCCACGTGCTCGCGCGCGTATCGCTGCCGTCGCGGTAGCATCGCGGCATGGTCGTTCGCACTCGAGGGTTCGCGTGGGTGATGTCGTTGTCGATGCTGGCGTGCGGCGCAGCGCCGGACTCCGCGGACACCGATGGTGGCAGCACCGGCAGCGTCACCGGCCCGCCGAGCACGTCGACCACCGCGGGTACGACCGCGAGCACGACCGCGACGACCGCGAGCTCCGGCATGACCACGGGCGACGCCGACACCGGCGCCTCAGCGTCGAGCGCGAGCACCACCGCCGACGCGAGCGACGACGGCAGCAGCAGCGGCGGCGGCGTGAGCCCCGGCTGCGGCAACGCGTCCGCGGCCACCGGCGAGACTGCGCGCAACGTGATGATCGCGGGTGTCGATCGCAGCTACCTCGTCGATGCGCCGGCGAGCATCGATCCCAGCGCGCCGCTGTCGCTGGTGTTCGTCTTCCACGGCAACGGCGGCAGCGGGCAGGGCATCCAGGGCATGGGCCTGCAGTGGGTCGACGGCGCCCAGGATCAGGCGGTGTTCGTGTTCCCCGACGGTCTGCCGTACATGGACTTCGGCGTGGGCTGGGATGGCGTCTGCGAGGAGTACGACATGGAGTTCTTCGACACGATGGTCGCCACGCTGTCGAGCGAGTACTGCATCGACGCCGATCGCATCTTCGCCGCCGGCTTCAGCTGGGGCGGCGACATGTGCCAGGCGCTCGCGTGCTGCCGCGGCGAGGTCGTGCGGGCGATCGCGCCGGCCTCCGGCCCCGAGTTCTACCCCTCGCAGTACCCCGCGGCGTGCCCCGACACCGAGCGTCCGGCGTTTCGCATGACGTACGCGACCAACGATGCCTACCCGCCGCAGATGTTCGCCGACACCATCGCGTACTACCGCGATGAGCACGGCTGCCAGCTCGAGCCTGCAGCCACCGACCCTGCGCCCTGCGTCGCCTACCAGGGCTGCGACGAGCCGGTGATCGCATGCGAGTACGAGGGCCTCGGTCACGCGTGGCCGGCCGACTGGGCCGACCAGACCTGGGCGTTCTTCACGTCGATGCCGTGACCGGGCTACGTGACGTAGGGTGAGGGGCGAAATGCCTCGCCCTGCGTGGGTACGCGGGCCGACGCCGGAGTGGAGTGACCCACCGGTCGTCGTGGGCGCGCCTCGACCGCGGGGGATCGCGTTGATTTCCGTTCACGACCCCGGCACCGCCGATAGGATGACGTGACGATGCGTCCCCTTGGTCTTCGACCCCTCCACTCCCTCGCCGTGCCGCTCGTGTTCGCGATGGGGATTGCGGACGTACCCGTGCCCGCCCACGCCGCGGCGCGCAGCGGTACCGCAGGTGACGCGCAGGAGGAGCCGGCCGACGACGCCCGCCGCACCCGCGGGCTCGCGCTCTACGACGACGGCACCGCGAAGTACGACGCAGGTGACTATCGCGGCGCGATCGAGGCGTTCAAGGCCTCGCTCGATCTCATCGGCGAGCCGCAGCTGCTCTACAACCTCGGGATGTGCTTCGATCGGCTCGACGAGCTGGACAGCGCGCTCGAGTACTTCCAGCGCTACCGCGCGGTGGCGCCCGAGGCGGAGTACGAACAAGTCGATCGCAAGATCGACAGCATCCGCAAGCGACAGCAGGCGGCGCGAGAGCCTGCGGCGACGATCGAGAGCGACGACGCGTCCACGGGCGGAGCGCCATCGCCACCTCGCGATGTCGAGCCCAAGTCTTCGCGGACGCCGAAGGTCATGTCGCCCGCTGCCTGGGGACTGCTCGGCTCATCGGTTGCGCTGCTCGCCACTGGCGGCGCACTGGCGATCGTCGCCTCGCGTCGGAACAGTGCGGGTGCTGATGCGTGCCAGGAAGCGCAGGGGCGGCGCCTCTGCACGGGCGACGGCGCCGACCAGCTGCGCTCGGGCGGGAAGCTCGGTATGGCCGCCATCGTCGTGTTGTCGGTGGGCGGCGCGTTGGCGGTCGCCGCGATCGCGGTGATCGCCACCAACGCCGGCCGTCGCCGCGACGCAGGTGCACAGGCGCGCGTGGCCCCGAGCTTGGGCGGCTTCACGGCGCGCTTCTGAGCTGGGGATCGCGCGAAACGTCGCGCTAGCGCGTGGCTGCGCGCGCGAGTGCCAGTGCGCTGAGGCGACGGGCCTCGAGATCATGGCAGTCGCGGTCGGAGAGACCAGCGTTGGGCACGGTCGCCTGCGCGAGGGCATCGGCGAAGTAGCCGATGGGAACCTGCTCGATGATCGTGAGGGCGGCGTCGAACGTGGCGCACGGTCGCGAGCTCTGGTTGGCTTGCAGGAGGTCGAGGGCATGCTGCAGCGGTTCGTCGATGCGCTCGCCCCATCCGGACGCGCGCAGCTGCCGGAGCGCCTCGGTGCGCTCGTCGAAGGCGAGGTTGCCCGCGAGTGAGCTGGTGTTGACCATCGCCAACAGCTGCTGCAGCTGGGCGTCGGTGAAGGCCTCGCCGGGCGGCGGCTGCTCGGCGTTGGACGCCGCCGAAGCGGCGGTCTCGGTCGGAGCACGCGACACCGCGTACGCGAACGCGCCGACGACCACTGCAACACCGAGCGTTGCGATGGCGACAACCGGCCACCTCCGTCGCGCATCGGGTGCGCCGGTCGTTGGTGCGGCCGACGAAGATGTCGCCGTCGCAGGCGAAGCCCGGCGGTCCGATGGCGGTGGCGCAGTCTGCAGAGCGCCGGTCATCGGTGGCGGCGGCAGTGCACTGCCAGAGCTGCGCTCGTCGTGGGACGCCCCGTCCGCGCTCTCGCCCGCGAGCACATCGATGACGAAGGCGCCCAGCTCGACCGACGATGACATCTCCTGTCGCTCTCGACTGTGCTGGCGCAGTGCGTCGCGGAGCTCGGCGGCGCTCTGGAAACGGCGCGCCGGGTCCACCTCGAGCGCGCGCATCACGATCGCTTCGAGTGAGCGGGGATAGCCTGCGATGCGCTGCGACGGCGGGAGCGGTGCTCCAGCCACGATGCGCGCCAGCACGGCGAGGTCGTTCTCGGCATCGAACGGGAGCGCTCCCGTCGTGAGCTCGTACAGCACCACCCCGAGCGCGAAGATGTCGCTGCGTGCGTCGAGGGGTTGCCCACGCGCCTGCTCGGGTGACATGTAGCGCGCCTTGCCGCGTCGTGTACCGACGTCCGTGTGCGACGCGACCTGGGCTGCTCGCGCGATTCCGAAGTCGAGCAGCTTCACCTCGCCCTCGAACGTCACGAAGATGTTCTCGGGCGACACGTCGCGGTGGACGAGACCCATCAGCCGGCCGTCGCGGTCCCGCTTGGCGTGCGCGTAGTCGAGGCCCGACGCGACGCCGGTCACGATGTGCACGGCGAGCGCTTCGGGGAGTGCGCGCCGCCGCGCCGTGAGCTGCCGTCGCAGGTGCGCGAGATCACCGCCCTCGAGGTAGGGCATCACCAAGAAGTAGTCTTTGCCGGCATGACCCAGGTCGGCGACGTGGACGATGTTGGGATGCTCGAGGGTCGCGGCGACCCGTGCCTCGTCGAGGAACATCGCCACAAAGGCTGGTTGCTCGGCGAGGATCGGGAGGATCCGCTTGATCGCGACCAGCTTCTCGAAGCCGCCGAACGAGCTCGCGCGCGCCAGGAACAGCTCGCCCATCCCGCCCACGGCGATGCGTCGCAGCAGCTGATAGCGGCCGAGCGTGCCGTGGTCCCGATCTTTCTGTCGCTGCGGCACCCTTGCGCTTGCTCATAAGCGGCGGGGCCCGTCGCCGTCAACCCGCGAGGCCCGGACTGAACATCGCACAGTCGCCCACCAGTCGCGTCTCGAGCGCTGTCCTTCTTGCCGTTCGAGTGGCCGGATGGCCGGGCAATCGTGCGATGCTCTACCCACCATGGCATCCAATCTCAGCCCTCAGGGCTCGGTGCCGCGCCGCAACACCGCCATCCTCGACGGCCGCTACCAGCTCGTCCGCCGCCTGCACGCGAGCGAGCACGGGATGCTCCACTTCGCGATCGAGACACGCTTCAACCGCGAAGTCGCGATCAAGACCTGCGACGCTGCGTCGGAGGGCGCCGAGCGCTTCCCCGAGATCGTCAGGTTCCTCGCAAGACTCGAGCACCCCAACTGCATCTCGGTGCTCGATACCGGGACACTACCCGAGGGCCTCATCTACGCCGTGATGCCTTTCGTCGCGGGACGTCGCCTGCGCGACATCATCGGCGATGGCGGCTTGGAGCCCGTACGTGCCTCCGCAATTGCGGCCGCGGTGCTCCGCGGACTCGCGCATCTGCACCGCAGCGGCGGAGTGCACCGCGACCTGAAGCCCGAGTGCATCATCGTGCCGCCGACCGAGGACGCCGGTGCGCGCATCACCGACTTCTGGTCGGCAATGGTGCCGGCGCTTCGGCAGGCCGCGGTGAGCCTCGCCGACCTCGAGATCGGCAGTGCGGAGTACACCAGTCCCGAGCAAGCGATGGGCCTCGCGGTCGATGCACGCAGCGACCTCTACGCCGTCGGCATCATCCTCTTCGAGATGCTCCATGGGGTACCGCCGTTTCGCAGCGAGGATCCCTTCGAGGTGTTGCAGCTGCAGATCCACTCCACGCTGCCGCAGTTCGGCGCGAGCGTACCGACGCAGCTGATCAATGTGATCGTCGGACTCACGGCCAAGAACCCCGACGATCGGATGACAGCCGAGGAGGCGCTGCGCGAACTCGATGCATGCACGGCCGCCCACAGCGAGCCGCTGCCGCCGCGACGGATGACGCCAGCGCAGCTGTCCTCGACCACCGGTGTGACGGGCGCGACCGCGACCCCCACGATGCCCTACGCGACACAGGAGATCCCCCGGCAGCGCGGCCAGCTGGTGTGGGGCATCGGCGTCGGTGTGATGGCCAGCATGGTCGTCGCTGCGATCGCTTTCTGGCCCCGCGACACACCCTCTTCCGATGCGCCGGGCGGCGTCGCGGACTCGGCCGCGCTCGCGGCATCGCCGGCGTCTCCCGAGGGAGCAACGCCGGGGCTCAGCAAGACCCTGCAATCTCTCGCGCTGGCGAACGAGCGGCGGCTCGAGCACGCGGCTGCGTTCTCGCAGCGGCACGCGCTGGTCGACGAGTTGGTCGCTGCTGGACACGGTGCGAAGATCGACGCGCGGGTCCAGCTCGAGCTCGATCTCTTGCAGGCGGCGCAGTCGACCACGCCATGTGCCACCTTCGCGAAGGCGGCCGAGGCGCTCCGGGCGATTGGTGACGCGCGCGCGCAGGAACTGCTCTCCCAGGCGCGCATGCCGTCGGATGTTCCGGGGGCTGGCGTGCCCCCAGATTCCGCGTGCATTGCTGCGCCCGCCGTCCCGCCGCCGCTCGCAGCGGAGGCCGCAGCGCCTGCGGTCCCCGAAATGGTGGCAGCGGCGTCACCGAGCCCAGCCACTGCAACACGCGAATCGCGTGATCGAAGAGGGCGTGGGGCTCGGCCGGCGTCGAAGCCGGGCGTGTCGACGCCGTCAGCTGCGGTCACCCCGGCACCCACCGAGGTGCCCGCCGAGAAGCCCGCCAAGAAGCCCGCGCGGGCAGAGCCGCCGCGCTCCGTGCAGAAGCTCGACGACGACATCAAGCGACTCTAACAGGCCGCCCGCGGTGAACTCCGCGGGCCGCCCTTGCGCGCGTCCACGACTCAGTATTCGCCAGGGCAGCCGTTGGGCACCTCGGCAGGGGTGCCGTCGGTGTTCAGCACGCCATCGACGAACCAGCACATCGTGAGGATGTCGTGGTCGCTGGGAAACTCGCCCGCAGCGAAGCGGCGCGTGCCCATGCTGTCGAGGACTCCGCCGCGGAACGGGAACATGCGCCCCTCCGGCGTATTGGTGGAGAGATCGTCGACCAATCCCTCGACCTCGATGCGAATTGCCGAGGGTACGAGCGAATCGCTGATCGGCGAGAGGTAGACCACGCTCTCCGCGGGATCCGGCAGCATCGGCGTCCAGATGTATTCCGTGGGATCCCAGCTGCCGTTCTGCATGCGCCGCAGGATGTCGGTGAGCACAGGTCCCCAGCTCCAATAGGCGCTGGTCATGCAGGTCTCGGGGGCGAAGCTGCAACTGTCGGCATTGTCGTAGCCGATCGTGAGGATCGGTGTCTCGCTGGTGGACCGCATGTTGGCGGTTTCGATCGGGATGGTCGTGTCGGTCTGCCCCATGATCACATCGCACCCCGCATCCACGAGTTCGTTCGCGGCGGCGGTCTCGGTGGGGGGATCGAACCACGCATCCACCCAACGCATCATCACGCGCCCTTCTGGATTCGCAGCCTGCACGCCGCGTGCGAAGGCGTTGGTGTGGCTGACGACCTCGGGGATCGCAACCGAGCCGACCACACCGACGAGGCCGCTCTGCGACATCTTGCCGGCGAGATAGCCCGCCTGGTACATGACTTGATACATTCGACCCGAGTAGCTGCCGAGATTGGGCCCGGTCTGGAAACCGTTGACCAGCAGGAACTGCAGGTCGGGATGGTCGAGCGCGGCTGCCTGGATTGGCACGAGGAAATCGAAGCTCGTGGCGATGATGACGTTGTCACCCCGCGCGACGAACTCTTCGATGCGGGCCGGCGCATCGGTTGCACTCACCGACGGGGCGAACATCGCCGTCACGTCGTCGAGTTCCTCGAGCATGTAGGCGCGACCCTCGTCGTGGGTCTTG
>WBZX01002659.1_pt1 | contig 12005 bp, 9 predicted proteins | sample 5204211 | NCBI WGS metagenome assembly WBZX01 (sample SAMN12344362, study PRJNA552823) | activated sludge metagenome | biome: Activated sludge suspended growth; feature: Nitrification reactor; material: Wastewater; isolation source: activated sludge from nitrification reactor of wastewater treatment...
ACCGCGCCGCCGTTCGCGCCCCCGAGCCTCTCTGTGCGCCACGGAGACGCGCCCGCGCGGCCCCTCGCACCGCGCGGCCGTTCGCGCCCCCCACGATCACCGCCCCATTTTTCGGGCCGCTTCGCCTATGCTCGCGGCGTGGCTTCCTCGGATGCGCGTCCGCCGGGCGCGCGCCCACCCCTGTCGTCGATCACCCGCGAAGTGTCCGCTTCCGAGCTGACGCCGCTCGTCGACGCGACGCGCCCGCAGGACGGCGCAGCGCAGCAGGGAGCTTCAGCGCAGCAGGGAGCCGCGGCGCCGCGGCGAGGCGCGGCGTCGCCCCACGACGAAGGCGACACGGCGGCCCTCGGCGGCGCCGAGATGGATCAGCTCCTCGCGCCGGAGCGCGGCGTCGCCCGCGTCGCCGTCCCGCCCACGTTCGTCCCCGTGGCTTCGTTTCCCGTGCAGGTCGACGAGCCCTCCGTCGTCCTCGCCCCGCACATCGAAGCGCGCCGCCCCCCGCCGGAGTGGCCGTCCGTCGAGGCCCCCGTCCGCTCCTCGCACGCCACGGCCGTGCTCGCCGCGCGCCGCGATCGCTGGAACGAGGTCCCGCCCGACCCGCGCGCCGCAGCCCCCGAGCCCGCGCGACCCCCGGCTCCCCCCTCGTACGATCGACCCTCCCAGCCCACGGCGGTGCTCGCCCCCGACTTCGTTCCCCCCGCGGCATCGCCTCCACGGACCGCCCCGGCGCAGCCCCCCGCGCCTCCGCCGGCCGCCGCGGAGGTCCCCGACTGGGCCCGCACGCACCTCCCCCCGTCCCGCGCCCGCGTCCGCGCGGATCGCAAGTCCACGACGCTCTTCCTCGGCGTCGGCGCAGTGTCGCTGCTGGCCGGCTCGCTGATCGCAGCGGTGGTGATGTTGAGGGCAGGCTCCCCGTCCTCCAACCCTTCCGGCCCCGCCCCGGGCCTGTCTCCGCAGCCCCCCCAGAGCGGCGCCCCCGCGACCCCGAGTGTGCCATCCGGGACAGGCGATTCCCCCATCCGCACCGGCGTTTCCCCCACCAGGACAGGCGATGTGCCATCCAGGACAGCCGACTCCTCCTCCGGGACAGGCGATGTGCCATCCAGGACAGGAGATGTGCCGTCCAGGACACCGGACGACCCGTCCAGGACAGGGGATGTGCCATCCAGGACACCGGACGACCCGTCCAGGACAGCAGGTGTGCCGTCCGGGACATCCGGCGCCGAGGCGGAGGCGCGGGCGGCGCTCACGCGGCTCCGCGACGGGCTCGGCACGTGCGTGCGGGACGTCATCGGCGTGCTCCCGGGGACGTCGCCGGCCGTGCCGGAAAAGCTCGCCTCGATGAAGGGCGGCGCGTACAAGAGCGCCCCGCGCGACTTCCGGTCGCCTGTGTTCTCCTGCTTGAAGTACCGAGAAACGAAGCCGCAGCGCTTCCAGATCCAGTGGCAGGTCACGATGCAACCGAGCGAGGGCCGCGGCGTCGCGTGGCTCGATGACGACGGGGACGGCAAGGCCGATCGCGCCCTCTCTTTCCGGGCCGCGCTCGTGCGCAAGAAGGAGGTCGATCTCGGGGAGATCGGCTTCCTCACCCCCGTGCCGCCGGTGATGAAACCGAAGCCGTGACCTCCGCCGACGTCGCAGCAAAGGTGACCGCGCGCGCGGGCTCGATCCACAATCCTGCCGGAATGCAGCAGGCCGAAGGGCGCGTTGGCCCGCGCATGCCCGCCCCAGCGCTCGTGATCGATCTCGACGACGTCCGACCTCCGCGGCTCGCCTCGCCCGCGACGCGCCGCCTCGCCGCCGAGGTGTGGACGCTCGCGTGGCCCGCGATCGCGCACATGCTCCTGATCACGACGGTGTTCTTCACCGGGCGCGTGCTCGTCGGGCAGCACTCCTCCACGGGGCTCGCGTCGCTGCAGATCTCCGGGACGCTCACGTGGACGCTGTACTCGCTGTTCACCGCGTTCTCGGCGGGCACGCTCGCCGTCGTCGCGCGCTCGATCGGCGCGGGCGATCGGGCCGCGGCGGCGCGCGCGACGCGGGGCGCGCTCGTGTTCGCCTTCGTCTGCGGGATCGGGATCGCGGCGGTCTTCCTCGTCGCGAACGGGTCGTTCCTGCGGCTGCTCTTTCCGCGCGCCGACGAGGCGGTGCTCCGCGACGCGGGGGCGTACCTGCACGTCGTGCTCCCGCTGTTCCCGCTCGCGTTCGTCGAGGCGACGGCGGCGGCGGCGCTCCAGGGCTCGGGCGACACGCGCACGCCGCTCTACGTGGCGGGGCTCGGCAGCCTCGCGAACCTCGCGCTGTCGGCGGTGCTCATCTTCGGCAAGCTGGGCCTCCCCGAGATGGGCGTGCGCGGCGCGGCCGTCGGCACAGCGGCGACGATGGGGATCGAGGGCATCGTCCTCGTGGCCGTCCTGCTCTCGAAGCGCAGCCCGCTCCCGCTCCGCGAGGTCGGCTGGAGCGACGCGGGCCCGGCGTTCCGCCGCGTGCTCCGCGTGTCGATCCCGGCGCTCGGCGAGAAGGCCGTGTACCACGGCGCGTACGTCGCTTTCGTCGCGATCATCGGGCTCCTCGGCGCCGCCGCGATGGCCGCGAACCAGGGGCTCATCAGCATCGAGGCGGTGAGCTTCCTCTCCGCGGACGGCCTCGGCGTCGCGGCGGGCGCGATCGTGGCGCAGAAGCTCGGTCAGCGGCGCGCGGGCGACGCGGCGTCGGCGGGCTGGCTCGCGGCGGGCCTCGCGACGGCGCTGCTCACCGCGTTCGGGATCGGGTTCGCGCTGGTGCCGCGGGCGCTCGCGTCCATCTTCACGGACGACCCCGCGATCGTGACGCTCGGCGCGCGGACGCTCCTCGTCGCTGCGATCGCGCAGCCGTTCATGGCGTTCTCGACGGTGATCGGGATGGCGCTGCGGGGCGCGGGCGACACGCGCACGGTGCTCGCGGTGATGGCGGTGTGCTCGTTCGCGGTGCGCCTGCTCGCGACGTGGCTCTTCGCCGTGGCGCTCGATCTCGGGCTCGTCGGCGTGTGGATGGGGAGCGGCCTCGACTGGATGTGCCGCGCCGCGCTGCTCGGGTGGGTCTGGCGCCGCGGCAAGTGGCGCTTCGCGACGGCCTAGGAGTCTGGTGTTTTTTGACAAAAACCCCAACCTCCTAGGTCTTTTCCCATCTCGGGGCGGCACGCGCCGCCCCGCCCCACGGGCAAAGCCCGCGGGGTCCCCACCCCACGCGGGCAGCTCCGCAGGCTCCGCTGCATTTCGTGTGGTGTTTCACACCACGCTTCTAGGCAGCGGCCCCCCGCGATCGCAATCACGAACGCGCCGCCCGCACGAGCTGCGCGCTCGCCTCCGCCGCGCGTCGCCGCGCGCTCGCCGGCGCCCCCGCGGGCCGCTCTGGACAACCGATCGCAGCCGGGCACAAGATCCCGCCCATGAGGCGATCCAGTGCGGCCATGGCGGTGGCGCTCGTCCTTGCGGGAGCCGGGCTCGTCGCCGGCTGCTTCGCGACAGGCCCCGTGTACCTGCCCACCGGCGCCGAGTGCGGCGGCGAGACCCCGGAGGACGCGGCCGTCTGCGAAGGCGGCATCTGCCTCGGCTTCGTCGGCGACAACGTCCAGCACATGACGGGCTTCTGCAGCTCCGACTGCGCGAGCGACGCGGACTGCACCCCGCACGACCACTGCGTCGCGATCCAGGGCCAGCCCTCGTACTGCATGCGCGCGTGCCAGACGGACGACGACTGCTACGACGCCTTCGTGTGCCGGCTCCCCTCGCCCGGCGCGCCCTTCCGCATCTGCCTCGTCGATCCGCTCTGAGCGCCCCCGCCCCGCCGTCGCGCCGCGCCCTCCGTCGCCCTCGATCGCGCCCTCATTTGGGCGCGCCCTGAATAGCCTCCCGCCGCGGCCCGTCCGTTGCTAACCCCATCGAGGTCCGTCCGCTGTCACGTTCGTGCCAACAAACTCGACGGCCCCGCCGAATCATGGAAAGACCCCGAGTCATGCTGTCCGTCCGGTGGATCCCGCGAATCGCCGCGCTCCTCCTCCTGAGCGCAGCGCCGCTCTTCGCGGGGCTGGCCTCCGCGGACGATCCGCCGCCCGCCGCCGCTGCCCCGGCCGCGACCCCCGCCGCCACCGCGGCGGCCGCCGCGAAACCCGCCGAGACCGCCTCCGAGCCCGCCGCCGGGGCCGCGCCCGCGGACGCCGCCGGCACCGCCGCCGCCGGCACCGGCACCGCCGCCGTGGCGACCCCCGCGGCCCCCAAGTCGAACAAGCCCCCCAAGAAACGCCGCGGCGGCATCCACCCGTGCATGACGCCGGACCCCGGGTTCGGCGCCTACGACACGTGGTCGCGCGCGCCCTCCATGGGCCAGATGATCGCCCCCAAGGTCGGCGGCGTCCGCAAGGACGGCGGCTTCGATCTCATCATCCACTTCCACGGCCACGAGCCCGTCCGCAAGGAGTTCGTCAAGACGGCGACCGGCGTCGTCCTCGTCGGCATCGACCTCGGCATCGGCTCCGGCGCGTACCAGACGGGCTTCGGCGCGCCCGACACGTTCACCAAGCTGGTCAAGAGCGTCGAGGTCGAGATGGCCAAGCGCTCCGGCAACCCCAACGCGCACGTCCGCAAGCTCGGCCTCTCCGCGTGGAGCGCGGGCTACGGCGCGCTCGACTCGATCCTCCGCCAGACGGGCGGCAAGAACATCGACGCCGTCATCCTCCTCGACGGCCTCCACACCGGCTACGACAACGCGCAGACGCACACGCTCAAGACGAACCAGCTCGACCCCTTCACCGCCTTCGCCAAGCGCGCCGCGCAGGGCAAGACGTTCATGTTCGTGAGCCACTCGTCGATCATCCCGCCCGGCTACTCGTCGACGACGGAGACCGCGAGCTACCTCATCAACGCCGTCGGCGGAAAGCCCGCCAAGGCGAAGAAGGAGGACGTCCTCGGCCTCGACATGATCCGCAAGTACGACAAGGGCAATTTCCACGTGCGCGGCTACGACGGCGACGACAAGCCCGACCACTGCGCGCACCTCGGCCTGATGGCCGGCATCATGAAGTCGCACATCCTGCCGCGCTGGAAGAGCGCGCAGAACAAGACCGCGAGCCCCAAGGTCGCCGCCGCCGTGAAGACCCCCGGCAAGGCCGCCGCCGCCGCGAAGACGTCGCCGGCCGCGCCCCCCGCGAAGTCCGCCCCCGCCACCCCGAACGCCAAGGCGACCGACAAATCCACGTCGGGCGGCGTCAAGAAGGTGGCGGTCAAGGACGACAAGGGAAAGAAAAAGAAGAAGTAGCCGCCCATCTCCGGACCGATCGGCGAGAGCGAGATTTTTGGGGGGCGCGGCAGGCCCCCACCCCAACCTGGAGCGCGCCGCCGCGTCTCCGCACCCCCGCAGCGCGCCGAGCTACAGCGTCTTGAGCTGGAACCGCGGGCGCGCCCCCGCCGCAGCCTTTTTGTAGGCGCTGCGCGACGTCAGGTAGTGCGCGTACGACTTGAGATCGGGGTAGTCCTCCAGCAGATCCATCTGGCTCGCCCAGTTGAGGATCGACCCGAGGATCACGTCGGCGGCGGTGAACCGTTCCCCGGCGAAATAAGCCTTTCCGGTCATCGCGACGTCGAGCGCCTTCGCCACCTCGCGCCACCGCTTCATCGCGGCGGCCAGGATCGGCGGGGACTTCACCGGGTCCGGCGACGTGACCGTCGCGTCGAAGATGGTCTGCACGACGGGCTCCACCGTGCTGCTCGCCATCGCGAGCCACTGGTAATACGCGGCGCGATCCGGCGTGCCGAGCGCGGGCGCCATCTTCCGGTCCGGGAAGCGATCCGCGAGGTACATGCAGATCGCCGTCGGATCGAGCACGACGACGTCGTCGTCGACGAGCGCGGGCACCTCGCCGAGCGGGTGGATGCGGCGGTACTCGACGCGATCGTTCTCGCCGTTCTCGAGGTCGACGATCTTGAGATCGTACGCGACGCCGAGCTCCTCGAGCATCCAGCGCACGCGGCCCGAGCGGGTGCGAGGCGCAAAGTAGAGCGTGATGGCCATGATCTCCTGCCTCGGCCGAGGATAGTCCGATCGCCGCTCGCCCCGCCTGAATTTCGCCCGCGCGACGGCCCGCGAACGTCCGCCCACGAAGCAACGACGCCCGCGGCCCATCGAGGCAGGAGGCGCGCGGCGCGCGAGCGCTACTTCACGGCGACGACGCTGATGCTCGTCCGGACCGACCGCTGCATGTGCGCGCCGATGTTCGCGACGTCGAACGTGGCGCCCGCGCCCTGGCGCTCGATCACGGACTTGGTGCCGTCCGGCAGCGTGAGCGTCGACTTCATCGTGATGTAGACGACGGCGCCCTTCGACAGGTTCGACTTCATCAGGAAGGCCTTGCCCGAGCTCATCGCGGCGACGATCTTCGCGGTGGCGGCCCACATGTCCGCGGTGCCGCCGTTCGACGACGTGACGCGCACGCCCGTCACCTGTCCGGTCGGCGAGATGCGGACCTCGAACGTGCCGCTCGACTCCGAAGGCAGCGCGGAGCCCTGCACCGCCGTGCGAACGGCGCTCGCGATCGTGCCCGCGCCGGGGAGATCGAGCCCGAGGCCCTTGTCCTTCTCCTTCATCGCGTCGTTCAGCACCTTCGTCGCGATCTGCGGGTCGACCGTGGCCTTGGGCGAGACGGTCGGCGCGGCGGCGGGCTTGCCCATCTCCGGGACGACGCCGGGGACGCTCCACGCGTTCGGCCCGATGCCGGGGAGGCCGCCCGCGGGCCCCGTGAGGACGGCCGGCGGCGGCCCGCTCCACTCGCTCGTGCCGGTGGGCGCGACAGGGACCGAGGGCGCCGGGGCCGGCTGCGGCTCGACGCTCGCCGCGCCGGTGGGGGCGGGGCCGGGCTCGATGACGCCGGGGACGAACGGTCGCTCGGAGCGCGCGGCCGGCGCCTCGACGGCGCGCGGCGTCGCTTCGCGAACGGCGGCCTCGACGGGGGCGGGCGGAGGCGGCTGCGTCGGCTCGACCTCCACCTCGATCGCGACCTCGATGGGCGCGGGCCGCTCCATCGCGGGGGGCGAAGGCGCGACGAAGGCCATCACGGGCAACGCCGCATGAAGTCCCGCTGCGATGAGAAAGAACCGCGCCTCCGAAATCCGCACGTCCGGGTCACCTTGCTTGGAGATGCCCAGCGACGCAAGTCCGTTGCGCGAGCGAGCAGGTTGTCGGACGCGCGCGGACGGTCACGCAGCGGGCGCGCTTCGCATGGCGCGCGCGCGGACGCCCGCGATCGGGTGATCGAACGGGATGTCCCAGTCGAGCGCGGCCGCGGCCCGATCGCAGTAGTCGACGAGCGCGTCCCGCGACGGACGCGCGCGCGCGCCGAGCAGGCCGAGGTTGTCCACGAGGAGCTCGAGCGGCGTGTTGCCGACGCGCTCGCCGACGCCGAGGCCCGTGCCGTGCACGCGATCGACGCCCGCCGCCGCCGCCCACAGCGCGATCGGCAGGCCGAGGCCGCGATCGTTGTGGCCGTGCCAGTCGAGCTCCACCGACGTCGCGCCGATCTCCGCGAGGAACCGCCGCGCGAAGCCGACGAGCTCCTCGACGCCGTACGGCGTGACGTACCCGGTCGTGTCGCACAGGCAGAGCCTCTTCGCGCCCGCGTCGATCGCCGCGCGGAACAGCGTCCGCAGCACGTCGGGGTGCGAGCGCGTCGTGTCCTCGGTGACGAGGCAGAACGGCAGGTTCGCGCGCGCCGCCGCGTTCGCCGCGTCCGTCACGGCGTGCACGAGGAAGTCCGTCGACCAGCTCTCCACGTACTGCCGGATCGGCGACGAGCCGATGAACGAGTACACCTCGATGGACATCCCGGTGCGATCCGCGGCGCGCGCGATCCCCTCCACGTCGGCGACGACGGTGCGCGCCGCCGCGGTGGCCAGGAGGGGGAGCTTCTGATCGCGGATCGCCGCGCACAGCGCGAGCGTGTCCGCCTCGTAGCGTCCCCCCGCGGCGGGCAGCCCCACGCTCACCACGTCCACGCCGACGCTCACCATCGCGGGGAGGAGCGCGGCCTTGATCGCGACGGGCGGGTTCTTCCCCGACGGGTTCTGGAGGCCGTCCCGCAGCGTCTCGTCGACGACCTTGACCCGGGCCGGCACCTTGCCGATGTGCGGGACGGGCACGCTGCCTTCGGGCTGCTTGTTGAGCGCCTCCGCTTCCATCCGATTCCAGTCGAACATGCCCGCGTCCATGGGATAGAAGGCGGACCGTAGTCGCAGACCACCGCGGCGCCAAGCAGGGAGGCCGCGCTTCCCTCGATGCTTCCCTCGCTCCCGTGAGGCCTCGCCCTCGATCCTGCGAGGGGCATCCCTCGCTCCCGCGAGGGGTATCCCTCGATCCCGCGAGCCCTCGCCCTCGATCTTGCATCTTGACAGCGCGCCCCCTCTGGGTATCCTCCGCGTCCCTCAAAAGCCCCGGACACTTTTTACCCATGCCGACGATCAATCAGCTCATCCGCGAAGGCCGCGAAGCGGCCCGTTACAAGACGGCGTCGCCTGCCCTCAAGGCCTGCCCGCAGCGCCGTGGCGTGTGCGTGCGCGTCTACACCACCACCCCCAAGAAGCCGAACTCCGCGCTTCGCAAGGTGTGCCGCGTCCGCCTGACGAACGGCATGGAAGTGACGAGCTACATCCCGGGTGAGGGACACAACCTCCAGGAGCACTCCGTCGTGCTCATCCGTGGTGGCCGCGTGAAGGACCTCCCGGGCGTCCGCTACCACGTCGTCCGCGGCACCCTGGACGCCTCCGGCGCCTCGGGCCCGAGCTCGACCAACAAGGCCAACCGCAACCGCAAGCGCTCGAAGTACGGCGTCAAGCGGCCCAAGTCCTGAGTGCGAGGGGCGTCGCCCGGCGACCCGAGCCGCGCCCCCAATCCCCCCGGTCCTGATCTCCCGACTCTGAGATAGCGAGAAGACCCATGCCCCGCCGCCGCGAAGTACCCAAGCGCAAGATCATCCCGGACCCCAAGTTCAAGGACAAGCTCATCACGAAGTTCAACAACTCGTTGATGCTGTCCGGCAAGAAGGCGACCGCCGAGGCGATCCTCTACGGCGCGTTCGACCTCATCCAGGAGCGCTTCAAGGAAGAGCCCATCGACGTCTTCCGCAAGGCGCTCGACAACGTGAAGCCCAAGCTCGAGGTCAAGAGCCGCCGCGTCGGCGGCGCGACCTACCAGGTCCCCGTCGAGGTGCGCCCCGAGCGCCGCGTCGCCCTGGCGATGCGCTGGCTCGTGACGTACTCGCGCAGCCGCGGCGAGAAGACCATGCGGGAGCGCCTCGCGGCCGAGCTGGTCGACGCCTCGCAGAACCGCGGCAACGCGGTGAAGAAGAAGGACGACACGCACAAGATGGCCGAGGCCAACAAGGCCTTCGCCCACTACCGCTGGTAGTGAACGGGCCCGCAGGAGCAGAGATGCTCCGGCGGGCTCTTCGTTTGCGACGCGTGTCGATGCGGACGGGCCGAGATCGAATCACCCCCTTGGAGGCGCTTAGCGCAATGGTCAGCGGGACATAAGGATCGGGTTACACGGATGGAGCTCCACATGCGAGCTCCGACAAAAATCCAAGCTGTACCCCGAACCCCTCTCCGGGTTCTCGAGTGTCTGCCGAATGGAGGCAGACCGACGCCGACAAAACATGATGTCGGCGGGAACGGACCGGAGGGGGTTTCCTGTTTTCAACGCCCCGAAAAGCCAGACCGCAGAAGACGCCAAACGGAGAACGACAGTGGCCCGCGAAATCAACCTCGAACAGACGCGCAACATCGGGATCATGGCCCACATCGACGCGGGCAAGACCACGGTGACCGAGCGCATCCTGTTCTACACCGGCGTCAACTACAAGATGGGCGAGGTCCACGAGGGCGCCGCCACGATGGACTTCATGGTCCAGGAGCAGGAGCGCGGCATCACGATCACCTCCGCCGCCACCAACTGCTTCTGGACCCCCAAGTTCGGCCCCTTCGAGAAGACCCGGCACCGCATCAACATCATCGACACCCCCGGTCACGTGGACTTCACCATCGAGGTGGAGCGCAGCCTGCGTGTCCTGGACGGCGCGGTCGCGGTGTTCGACGGCGGCAACGGCGTGGAGCCCCAGAGCGAGACGGTCTGGCGCCAGGCGGACAAATACGGTGTTCCCCGGCTCGCGTTCATCAACAAGATGGACAAGGTCGGCGCCGACTTCGACATGTGCGTCGAGTCCATCCGCGAGCGCCTCGGCGCCGTCCCCGTGCCCATCCAGTACCCGCTCGGCGCGGAGGATCAGTTCCGCGGCGTGTGCGATCTCGTCAAGATGCGCATGGCCGTCTTCGACGAGGAGACGCTCGGCGCCGACTTCGAGTGGAAGGACATCCCGGCCGAGCTCCTGCCCAGGTGCAAGGAGCTCCGCGACGCCCTCGTCGAGGCCTGCGCCGACGTGAGCGACGCCGTGATGGAGAAGTTCGTCGCCGGCGACATCGCCTCGGTGACCGAGGCCGAGATCCACGCCGCCCTCCGCCTCGGCGCGTCGACCTTCAAGTTCGTGCCGGTCCTCTGCGGCGCCGCCTTCCGCAACAAGGGTATCCAGCAGCTCCTGGACGCCGTCGTGAACTACCTGCCTTCCCCGCTCGACATCAAGCCTGTCGAGGGGACCCTCCCGTCCGACAAGACCAAGCACGTCAAGCGCAAGGCCAGCGACGAGGAGCCGTTCGCCGCGCTCGCGTTCAAGATCATGAACGACCAGTACGGCAACCTGACCTTCTTCCGCGTCTACTCCGGCACGACCGAGAGCGGCGCCGCCGTGATGAACTCGACGCGCGGCAAGCGCGAGCGGTTCGGCCGCATCGTCCGCATGCACGCGAACAAGCGCGAGGACGTGAAGGTCTGTTACGCCGGCAACATCTACGCGGCCGTCGGCCTCCGGGACACCCGCACGGGAGACACCCTGTGCGACGACAAGCACCAGATCGTCCTCGAGCGGATGGAGTTCCCCGAGCCCGTCATCTCCATCGCGATCGAGCCCAAGACCAAGGCCGATCTCGACAAGCTCGGCGGCACGCTCGCCAAGCTCGCCTTCGAGGATCCGTCGTTCAAGTACTACACGAACGAGGAGACCGCACAGACCATCATCGCCGGCATGGGCGAGCTCCACCTGGAGATCATCGTCGACCGCCTCCGCCGCGAATTCAAGGTCGAGGCCAACGTCGGCAAGCCGCAGGTGGCCTATCGCGAGACGGTCACGCGCCCCGCCGCCAAGGTCGAGGGCCGCTTCGTCCGGCAGACGGGCGGACACGGCCAGTACGGCCACGTCGTCATCGACATGGAGCCCGGCGAGCGCGGCAGCGGCTTCGTCTTCGAGAACGGGATCGTCGGCGGGATCATCCCCAAGGAGTTCATCCCCTCGATCGAGAAGGGCATCCGCGACGCGATGACGCGCGGCGTGCTCGCGAGCTACCCCGTCATCGACGTCAAGGTGACCCTCCGGGACGGCAGCTACCACGAGGTCGACTCCTCGGGCCCCGCCTTCGAGGTCGCCGCGTCGATGGCCTTCCAGGAGGCCGCCGAGAAGGCGGGCATCGTCCTCCTGGAGCCCATCATGGCTGTCGAGGTCGTCTGTCCCGAGTCCTACCTCGGCGACGTGATCGGCGACCTCAACGCGCGCCGCGGCAAGATCCTGGATCTCGGCCAGCGCGCGGGCGCCCGCGTCATCCGCGCCGAGGTGCCGCTCGCAACGATGTTCGGGTACGCGACGGACGTGCGCTCCAAGACGCAGGGCCGCGCGACCCACACCATGCAATTTTCTCACTACTACCCTGTGCCGATTGCGGTACAGGACGAGATCGTCGCTAGAAGAGGATAAGGATCATGGCCAAGGAGAAATTCAACCGCACCAAACCCCACGTGAACGTCGGAACCATCGGTCACATCGACCACGGCAAGACGACGCTCACGGCGGCCATCGTGAAGGTGCAGTCCAAGAAGAAGCT
>WBZX01002660.1_pt1 | contig 11999 bp, 11 predicted proteins | sample 5204211 | NCBI WGS metagenome assembly WBZX01 (sample SAMN12344362, study PRJNA552823) | activated sludge metagenome | biome: Activated sludge suspended growth; feature: Nitrification reactor; material: Wastewater; isolation source: activated sludge from nitrification reactor of wastewater...
AGCCGATGCCGGCGCAAAAATAGGCGGCCATGAACAGGCGCATGAAGAGCCGGCTTGGTGGCTTGTCCTCCATTTTCTGGCCGGACTTGGTGACGCCGCTGGTGTCGGGCGCCGGCAGCCAGCGCAGCGCCGGGATCAGCAGCAGGCAGCCGATGGCGGAGAAGGCGAACCATTGCTGCCGCCAGTCCAGCCAGTGGCTCATGACGGCGACGGCGGCGGCGCAACCGGCAATGCCCAAGCCGATGCCGGCGAAGTGGATGCCCAGTTCGCTGCGGTGATGGTGGCGGATCAGCCAGTTGAGGATCAGCCCGGTGCCCAGCAGCATGCCGGCCGCGCTGGAAAGCCCGGCGACGAAGCGCGACAGCGCCCAGATCGTGATGTCGGTGGTCAGGCCCATGACGACGGTGCTCAGCACGGCGACTACCATGCCGATGCGGTAGAGGCGGTCCTTGAGCACCAGATCGCTGATCAGCGAGGCGATCAGCGCGCCGCTCAGGTAGCCGGCGTAGTTGATCGCCGCCAGCCAGCCGGCTTCGGCGACGCCCAGCCCGGCCTGCTGTTGCATCAGTGGCAACAGCGGCGTATAGGAAAAGCGGGCGACGCCGAGTACCAGAATCAGGCTGAAAATGCCGGCGCCGAGTACCTTGATGCGCTCGCGTTGCTCGTTGTTCACGTCCGCTCCACGGTGTCTTTCGGCCACAGGATCATCTGCGTGCAGCGGAACAGCGCGAGCTTGCGGCCGCTGGCCTCGTCGCTGACCACGGCATCCCAGACCTGGGTCGTGCGTCCCAGGTGCTGCGCGGTGGCGACGCAGTTGCAACTGCCTTCGCGGATGGTGCCCAAGTGGTTGCTTTTCAGCTCGATGGTGGTGAAGGACTGCGCACCCTCCGGCAGATGGGCGATGGTCGCGTAGCCGCAGGTGGTGTCGGCCAGCGCCACGATACTGGCGGCGTGCAGGAAGTCGTTGGGGGCGATGTGCATTTTCCTGACCGGCATCCGGCTGCTCAGGGAATTGGCTGCCAGCGCGGTGATCTCGATCCCGAGATAGCCGGGCAGGTATTCGTCACCCAGCGCGTTGAGCGTGGCGAGGTTGATTTCCGGGCGCAGTTTGCTCATGGCGTTTCGTCCTGATTGAAAGATGGGTTGCCGGTCAGGCCGGCGCCAGCGACCTGGCGACCGGCGCTTCGCGGATCGGCAGGTTGAGCAGCGCGGCCAGCGTGGCAAACGCCATGTCGGCGTACCACATCCAGCCAAAGTCGCCGAAGCGGGTGATCGCCAGGCCGCCGAGGTAGGCGCCGAGAAAGCCGCCGATCTGGTGTGTCAGCAGCGTCAGCCCGAACAGCGTGGCGAGGTAGCGGATGCCGAACAGCTTGCCGACGATGGCCGCTGTTGGCGGCACCGTCGCCAGCCAGGTGAAGCCGAGGCCGGCGGCGAACAGGTAGAAATTCAGTTCGGTGCGCGGCAGCGCCAGGTAGAGGGCGATCAGCGCGGTGCGCGAGGCGTACATTGCCGCCAGCACGTACTTGCTGCGATAGCGCGAAATGCACGAGCCGGCGTAGAGGCTGCCGAAGATGTTGGCCAGGCCGATGATGGCCAGCGACCAGCTGGCGACCGACGGCGGCAGCCCGCACAGATTCACTTCGCCGGGCAGGTGGGTGACCAGAAAGGCAATGTGGAAGCCGCAGGTGAAAAAGCCGGCGTGCAGCAGCAGATAGCTGCGATCCTTCATCGCAGTGCCGATAGCCGCGCGCAGACCGCCGGTTTCATGCGCATGCTGGGTCTGGGCGCCGGCCGGGGGCGTCAGTTTGCCGATCAGCGGCAACGCGGCCAACGTCATCAACGCCATCGACCACATGGCGCCCATCCAACCGACGGTCTGGATCAGCTTTTGCAGGATGGGGGCGAACACGAACTGGCCGAACGAGCCGCCGGCGTTGATGACGCCGGAGGCCGAGCCGCGCGCTTCAATCGGCAGGCGCTGGGCGGCGGCGCCGATCAGTACCGAAAAGCTGCCGGCCCCGGAGCCCATCGCCGAGAGCAGGCCGAGCGAAACGATCAGCCCGAAGCCGCTGCCCATGAAGGGCGTGATGGCGCTGCCCAGTGCCAGCACCAGCAGGCCGCCAAAGAGCACCGTGCGTGGCCCGTAGCGGTCGGCGATGGCGCCGGCGACCGGCTGGATGGCCCCCCAGGTGAATTGCCCGATGGCCAGCGCCAGGCTGATGGTGGCGATGCCGAGTCCGGTCGACGCGCCGATCGGGGCGACGAACAGCCCGAGCGACTGGCGCGCGCCCATTGTCACCATCAGGATGCCGGCCGCGGCCAGGGTGACGAGCAGGATGTCGGGGCGATTCAGAGAGCGCAGCATGGCGGGGTTTCGGGTTGGTGTGAACGCGTCGAGGTTGGTGGACTATAGTTGCCAAAATCGTTTCCAAATAGCCCATAATTATTGCCGTAACGTCAACGGAGAATTGACAATATGGCCTGGCTTGGCAGTTGGGATAGTTTCGTCAAGGTTGTCGAGGCGGGCAGCATGGCCGCTGCGGCGCGCCGTCTGGATTGTACCCGGGCGCAGATCAGCAAGCAGATCGGCGAACTGGAGCGCGAGTTCGGCGTGCGTCTGTTCGAGCGCTCGACGCGCCGGCTGAGCCTGACGCCATCTGGCGAGATTTTTCTCCAGCATGCGCAGCGGGCCTTGGAGGCCATCCAGAGTACCGAGGTCGCATTGCGCAATCAGGGCGATGCGCCGCGCGGCGTGCTGCGCATCAGCGCCTCGATCACCTTCGGGCGCATGTACGTGGCGCCGCTGCTACCGCAAATTGTCGCCAAGTACCCCGAACTGAGCTGCGAACTGGTGCTGACCGACGCGCTGGTCGATCTGGTCGAGGACAATATCGATCTTGCCCTGCGCCTGACCAAGGCGCCGCCCGAAGACGCAGTGGCGCGCAAACTGGTGCACATGAAGCGGGTGATCTGCGCCACGCCGGCCTATTTCGCCGCGCACGGCGAACCCGCGACGCCGCACGACCTCGTTCACCATCAATGTTTCACCATGCTGCCGGGCGATGGCGGCCAGGTCTGGCAACTTGTCGATGGCCAGGGCGAGGAAATCCGCATCCCGGTCGCCAGCAAGTTCGCTTTCAACAACATCGACTGCATACTTAATGCCGTTCTCGGCGGCCACGGTCTGGGCATGCTGCCCACTTATCTGTGCGGCCCCGATCTGGCGCGCGGCAGCCTGGTCAGCGTGCTCGAAGATTACGAGCCGCTGAGCAGCGTCGGCCGCTACCTGTACGCCTGCTACACGCCGAACCGGGTTCGCGTGCCGAAGGTGAGTGCCTTTCTCGCCGAACTGGAAGCGCTGTTCGACCCGCTGCCGCCGTGGGGAAAATAGTCAGGGCGGTGAATGAAAACGGGCGCATCGCTGCGCCCGTCGTGTCGAACTCGGCCCGAGTCGGGCCGGGTTTTTGCGTTTAGCCCAACTCGACCGGGATGAAAATGCGCGAATTGCCACGTTCGACGAGAACTGCAATGCGCTTGCCAGCCTTGTTCACCAGATCGCGCAGTTGCTCGGTGCCGGTGATGCGCTCGCCATTTACTGCGACCACAACGTCGCCCGGCTTGATGCCGGCTTTGGCGGCGGCACCGGCCACATCCTGAACGACCACGCCGCCATCGCTGCTGCGCTGCTCGCCGGGGTTCAGCGGGCGCACGACGACGCCGAGCCGGCCCTTGGCGGCCTGCGGCGCATCGGCGCTGGCCACTTTTTCCTCCTGGAACTGGCCGACCGGCACGTCGATCTGCCGCGCGGCGCCGCTGCGCCAGACCTTTAGCTTCGCCGTTTCGCCCGGCGTCATCGCCGAGACGATGGCCGGCAGTTCGCCCGAGCCGGCGATTTCCTTGCCGTTGATGGCCAGGATCACGTCGCCCGGCTCCAGACCGGCCTTGGCTGCCGGGCTGTCCTTCTCGATCTGGCCGACCAGCGCGCCGCCCGGCTTCTTGAGCCCGAAGCTGTCAGCCAACGACTGGTTGACTTCCTGAATCGAAATGCCGAGCCGGCCGCGCTGCACCTTGCCGGTCGCCACCAACTGCTGCTCGACGCGCATCGCCAGGTCGATCGGAATGGCGAAGGAAATCCCCTGGTAGCCGCCGCTACGCGAGTAGATCTGCGAATTGATGCCGATTACCTCGCCGGCCATATTGAACAACGGGCCGCCCGAGTTGCCGGGGTTCACCGCGACGTCGGTCTGGATAAACGGAACGTAGCTGCCGTCCGGCAGGTTGCGCGAATGCGCGGACACGATCCCGGCGCTGGCGCTGTTGTCGAAGCCGAACGGCGAGCCGATGGCCAGCACCCACTCGCCGACGCGTGTTTCGGCCGGCTTGCCGATCTTCACCGTCGGCAGATCCTTGGCATCGATCTTGAGCACGGCCACGTCGCTGGTCTTGTCGGCGCCCAGCACCTTGGCCTTGAACTCGCGCTTGTCGGTCAGCTTGACGGTGACTTCGTCGGCGCCATCGACGACGTGCGCGTTGGTCAGGACGGTGCCATCGGCGCTGACGATGAAGCCCGAGCCCATGCCGCGCACCGGCGCTTCGCCGCGCGGTGCGCCGCCGCCACGGTAACGGCGGAAGAATTCGTTGAGCGGATTGTCGTCGTCGAGTTCCATCTCGGCACCCGCCTTGCGCGTGCCGGAAACGCTGATGTTCACCACCGCCGGTCCGTTGCGGGCAACGATGCCGCTCATGTCCGGCAATTGCATGCCGCTCGATTGGGAAAGCGCAGCAATCGGCTGCACCGCCGCCACCGGCGCCGCCGGGTCGGCCGCCGCGTTGGCATGGCCCAGCGAATAAGCGCCGCCGACCGCTGTTGCCACGGCCACCGCCGCCACACTCAGTTTCAGTTTGTTGCTACCCATGGCATTCCTCCTGTCTGGATGGCCGGGCCAGAGAGCCCGGTCGTTGCGACCAGAATGCCAGAGGGAAACTTAAGAGCGACTTAAGGCCACGCAAGGTTCGCGTTTCATTTTTGCCCTTTTTTGGCGGTCGACCGCAACAGGCGGTTTTGCGCGGCGCGGCGGCGCCTCAACTGCGTTTTGCGAACACCACCCGTGCCCGCAGCCCGCCGCCGGGGGCGTCGTCGAGCGTCACTTGTGCGTCGTGCTGGCGGGCGATGGCCTGGACAATGGCCAGCCCGAGGCCGCTGCCGCTCGCCGACTGGCCGGCGCGGCGGTAGAAGCGGTCGAAGACGCGTTCGCGTTCGGCCTCGGGGATGCCGGGGCCGTTGTCGGTCACTTCCAGCCACGCCCCTGTGCCGTTGCTGCCGCAGCGGACGTCGACGCGACCGCCGGGCGGGGTGTAGCGCACGGCGTTGGCGACGAGGTTGTCGAGCAGGGTGCGCAGGGCGTCGGCGTGGCCGGTGATGGCGAGGTCGGCCGGCCCGTCGGTAAGGCCGAGGTCGATGCGGCGGGCGTCGGCCAGCGCGGCGTGGTCGATGACGCTCTGCCGACAAAGCCGGACGAGATCGACGGCATCGGGTGTCGGCAGGGCAGCTCCGGGTTCGGCGCGGGCGAGCGTCAGCAATTGGGCGACGAGATGGGTGGCGCGTTCGAGGCCGGCGCGCAGGTCGTCGATCGCTGCCTGGCGGCTGTCGGTATCGTTGGCGCGTTCGATGAGTTGGGCCTGCAGTTGCAGGGCGGTGAGTGGGGTGCGCAGTTCGTGGGCGGCGTCGGCGATGAAGTCGCGCTGGGTTTTGAGCGCGGTATGCAGGCGGGTGAGCAGGTCGTTGAGGGCGCGCACCAGCGGCAGGGCTTCGTCCGGCACGCCGCGTTCGGCGATGGGGTCGAGGGCGTCCGGCGTGCGCCGGGCGACCGAGTCGGCAAGGCCGGTGAGCGGGCGCAACTCGCGCCCGACGACGAACCAGATGAGCAGCGCGGCGAGCGGCAGCAGCACGACAAAGGGGATCAGGGTGTGCAGCGCGGCGGCGGCGGCGATGCGTGCGCGTACGCTCATCGGCTGGGCGACGGCGATGGTCTGGCCGCGATGCTGCACGGCGTAGATGCGCCAGGCGCCGCTGGCCGTGCGTTCGGTCGAAAAGCCAAGGCGGGCCACATCGGGCAGTTCGCCGTGCGGACGGGAGTAGTAGATGCTGAGACCGTTGCGATCCCAGATGCGGAGGACGAATTCGAGGCGCTCGTCGCCAGCCAGCGCACCGGTGCGGCCGTTGAAATCCTGGTCGCGCACGGCCAGCGCGATTTGTTCGAGGTGGTAATCGAAGATGCTGTTGGCCTCTTCGCGCGCCGCGCCGTAAGTGGCCCAGGCGCCGATCAGCAGCACCAGGCTCATGGCGCCGATTAGCGTGAGGAGGAGTTTCTTGCGGATGGAGGTCATCGGTCGCCGATCATGGCTGGCGCGGCACCATGTAGCCGACGCCGCGCACATTGCGAATCCAGTCGCTGCCCAGTTTGCGGCGCAGGGCGTGGATGTGCACTTCGACGGCGTTGCTGCCGATTTCTTCCTGCCAGCCATAGAGGCGCTCTTCGAGCTGGCTGCGCGAGAGGGGCACGCCGGGGGCTTCCATGAGCGCATGCAGGATGCCGAATTCGCGTGCCGACAGGGAGATTTCGTTGCCGTCGAGGCGCACTTCGTGGCTGGCCGGGTCGAGCGTCAGCGGGCCGTTTTCGATGATCGGCGCGGCCCGTCCGACGCGGCGGCGCAGCAGGGCGCGCAGGCGGGCGCTGACTTCGTTGAGGTCGAAGGGCTTGACCAGATAGTCGTCGGCGCCGGTATCGAGCCCCAATACCCGGTCGGCAACCGAATCGCGGGCGGTGATGATCAGCACCGGCACCGGGTTCTGCCGAGCGCGCCAATGGGCCAGCAGTTCCAGCCCGCTGCGGCCGGGCAGCCCAAGATCGAGCAGGATGGCATCGTAGGCGGTGGCGGCGATGGCCAGTTCGGCGGCAGCGCCATCGCGCACCCAGTCGACGGTGTAGCCGTCCTGGCGCAATCCGTTGCGCAGGCTGGTGCCGATCATGGCATCGTCTTCGACCACGAGCAGGCGCATCGCGGCTTACCTGACAGCAGAGGTTGGTTGGGGGATGGGCAAGGCAGGCGGGCAGTTCATCGGATTGTCTTGAGCCACGGGTAAATGGTCATTCTAGCGCCGGACGTGCCGCACTTGTCATTGCCCCCTTTGTGCCTGCTAGGCTGCGCAGTCAAAATCTGCCGACCAACAAGGAGTATGCCGAAATGATCGACGCCCGCCATTACGCTGAACACGAGACCCTGCGCAACGGCATGCAGGTGCAGGTGCGCGCCCTGCACCCGGACGATGGCGAGCGCATTGCCGAAGCATTTTCCAAGCTCGATCACGAATCCATCTATACGCGTTTCTTCGGCCCCAAGACCGAATTGACAGAAAAGGACTACCAGACGATTCGCGAGATGGATTTCGACACCCGCGTCGCGCTGGTCGTCACCATCATGGAAAACGGCCGCGAAATCGTCATCGCCTCCGGCAGCTACAGCCGCTTCGCGCCGGACGCTGCCGAACTCGCCTTTCTTGTCGAAGAGGACTATCACGGTCTCGGCATTGCCGGCCGCGTGCTCCGGCATCTCGGGCGGATCGCCGTCGAGCGCGGCTTGCGGCGCTTCGAGGCCGAGGTACTGCCCTACAACTCGGCGATGCTCAAGGTGTTCGAGGCGAGCGGCTGGCCGATGACCAGGCGCAGCGAGGACGGAGCGATCCACATCACGCTGGCGCTGGGAGGCGCGGCGGCAAGCTGATGGCAGGCGAGGCGACGTACCGGGGCCGTTTCGCGCCGTCGCCGACCGGGCCGCTGCATTTCGGGTCGCTGGTGGCGGCGGTCGGCAGCTACCTCGACGCGCGGGCGCAGGGCGGGGAATGGCTGGTGCGCATGGAAGATGTCGATACGCCGCGCAATGTGCCGGGTGCTGCGGATGGCATTCTGGCGACGCTGGAAGCCTACGGTTTTGAATGGGATGGCCCGGTGCTCTGGCAGAGCACGCGTTTCGCGGCCTATGCCGAGGCTTTGCAGCGGCTGATCGATGGCGGGCTGGCCTACGGCTGCGCCTGTTCGCGCAAGGAGATCGCCGATTCGGGCAGTCATCCGGCCATCGACGGTGGTCTCGCCTATCCGGGTACTTGCCGCAATGGCCTGCCCGCCGGGCGCGTGGCGAGGGCCTGGCGGCTGCGGGTGAATGATGAAGCGCTGGCTTTCGTCGACCGTCTGCAAGGCACGGTGACGCAGCACCTTCAAAGCGACGTTGGCGACTTCGTGCTGCGCCGCGCCGACGGACTGTTCGCCTACCAGCTGGCGGTTGCGGTCGACGACGAATTTCAGGCCATTTCCGATGTCGTGCGCGGTGCCGACCTGCTGGCGTCGACGCCGCGCCAGATCTGGCTGCAACGCTGTCTCGGCTACGCCACGCCGCGTTACGCGCACCTGCCGGTGGCGAGCAATGCGGCTGGCGAAAAGCTTTCCAAACAAACGTTGGCGCCGGCGCTGACACCCGGGCAGGCGGGGCCGACACTGGTGCGCGCCTTGGCGTTTCTCGGGCAGACGGTGCCGGCCGAACTGGCGCAGGCGCCGCTGGCCGAAATCTGGGCCTGGGCACATGCCCACTGGGACTTCGCCGCGATGCCGCGGCGAAAATCTATTCCTCTGGCGACTCTGCCGTAAGACCGGGTGTTTCCTCGTCCGCCTGCCAGTGTTTCGGGCCGTAGCCGGTAAGGCCGACGAGTAGGCGCACAAGGCCGTAGGCCAGCCAGCGCAGCAGCTTCGAGTGGAGGGGCTGCTGCGAGAGTTCTTCGGGCAGCATCTCGCGGCCACCGTCGGCGATTGCGTGGTTGATGCTGCGGCGCAGTTCGTCGGCAAAGCCGGCGTCGCGCACGACCAGGTTGGCTTCCTTGGCGATCAGCAGGCTGAAGGGGTCGATGTTCGACGAACCGACTGTCGCCCAGTAGCCATCGACGACGGCGACCTTGGCGTGCATGAAGCTCTTTTCGTACTCGAAAATGCGGATGCGGTTTTCCAGCGCGACGGCATACAGCGCCTGGGCGGCGTAGCGCAGCAGCGGGTGATCGGTCTTGCCCTGAAGCAGCACGGTGATCCTGACGCCGCGCCGCGCTGCCGCCTGCAGCGCACGGCCGAAACGGACGCCAGGCATGAAGTAGGCGTTGGCGATCAGGATTTCCCGTTGCGCCGAATCGATGGCGGCGAGATAGGCGTTCAGGATGTCGTGGCGGTGGCGGATGTTGTCGCGGATCAGGAAGGCGGCGGCCTGATGACCGGCCTCTTCGCAGAAGGTCGGGGCCGGCGCGGCAAAGCGGAAACGATGTTTGAAATTGGCCCAGGAGACGGTTTCCCACATGCGCCGCGCTGCGTGGTGCACCTGGCGCAAGGCCGGGCCTTCGAGGCGCACGGCGTAGTCGTAGCGTGGGCGCATGTCGGCCGGTGCGTTGTCGTCGTCGACGATGTTGATGCCGCCGACGAAGGCGACGTGGCCGTCGATGACGACCAGCTTGCGGTGCAGGCGGCGCAGGCGATGGCGGCGAATGCGGAAGCGGCCGATCTCGGGGCGGTAGATCGTGGCGCGGACGCCGGCCGAAATCAGGCGCGGCATGAAGTCGTCGCTGAAATTGCGCCCGCCGAAGCCGTCGACCGTGACATTCACCTGCACGCCGCGTTCGGCGGCACGACACAGGGCGCTGGCGACTTCGTGGCCGACCCTGTCGTTGGCGAAAATGTAGCTCTCGAGGTAGATCTCGACCTGGGCCGCGTCGATTTCGGCGAGCAGCGCCGGGAAATATTCGCTACCTGAATTGAGCAGGGTGACCCGGTTGCCCGGCAGGAACTCAGCGGCCATGCCGCGCCAGGTGAGCCGACAACGCGGCGTGGTCGGAAATGGCGGACCACGGGTGGCCGTGGTGCACTTCGGTGCGATGCACCTTGAAGCCGCGCACGTAGATGCGGTCGAGGCGGAACATTGGCAGTGCGGCGGGAAAACTGCGGCAGGGTGTGCCGTTGCCGCTGAAGACTTCGGTCAGGCCGAGGCGCTGCATCAGGTGCCGGCTGGCGCGGTTGTTCCAGTCGTTGAAATCGCCGGCGATGATCAGCGGCGCGCTGATGTCGGCCATCTGGTCGAGGTAATCGGCCAGCGCCGCCATCTGGCGCCGGCGCGAGTAGCCGAACAGCGACAGGTGCACGCATACGCAATGCGCCGGCTGGCCGCCGGGCAACTCGATCCGGCAATGCAGCAGGCCACGCTTTTCGAATTGCAGGTGCGTGACGTCCTGATTGTGGGAGTGCAGGATGGGAAAGCGCGACAGGATGGCATTGCCGTGGTGGCCGTGGTCGTAAATCATGTTGCGGCCGTAGGCGGACGACGTCCACACATCCTCGGCGAGAAACTCGTGTTGCGGCGCGTCGGGCCAGTCGTCGTGGTTCTCGGCGTGGCCGAGGTGCAGGCCCTGCACTTCTTGCAAAAAGACGATGTCCGGGTTCAGGTGGCGCAGCCGCTCGCGCAGCTCATGCACCATCATCCGCCGGTTGAATTGCGAAAAACCCTTGTGGATGTTGAAGGTGGTGACGTGCAGGGCGGGCTGCGTCATGGCCGCTCAGGAAATCGCCAGCATCCGGTCGAGCGCCAGCTTGGCCATCGCGGTTTCGTGTTCCGCGACCTTGATCTGGTTCACGACCTTGCCTTCGGCCAGGTTTTCCAGGGTCCACGCCAGATGTTGCGGGTCGATGCGCTGCATCGTCGAGCACATGCAGATGGTCGTTGCCATGAACTGCACGATCTTGTTCTGTGGCAAGACCTCTTTCGCCAGGCGGTCGACCAGGTTCAGTTCAGTGCCGACCAGCCAGCGCGTGCCTTCCGGGGCTTCCTTGATGGTCTTGACGATGTGCTCGGTCGAGCCGACGTAGTCGGAAGCGGCGCAGACTTCAAAGTTGCATTCGGGGTGGGCGATGACCTTGCCCTCCGGGTACTTGGCGCGGAAAGCATCGATGTGCGACTTCTGGAACATCTGATGCACCGAGCAGTGGCCTTTCCACAGCAGGATTTTGGCCTTCTTGATCTGGTCGACTGTCAGACCGCCCATTTCGAGGTCGGGATCCCAGACGACCATTTCGTCCATCGGGAAGCCCATCTGGTGGCCGGTCCAGCGGCCCAGATGCTGATCGGGGAAGAAAAGCACCTTGGGGCGGCGCTCGAAAGCCCACTTGGCGATGGTGCCGGCGTTCGACGATGTGCACACGATGCCGCCATGTTCGCCGCAGAAGGCCTTCAGGTCGGCGGCTGAGTTAATGTAGGTGACCGGGGTGACTTCTTCTTCCGCGTTCAGCACTTCGTTCAGTTCGCGCCAGCAGCGTTCCACCTTGGCCAGGTTGGCCATATCGGCCATCGAGCAGCCCGCCGCGAGGTCGGGCAGGATGGCTTTCTGGTGCGGCGCGGTCATGATGTCGGCGACTTCGGCCATGAAATGCACGCCGCAGAAAATCACGTATTCCGAATCGGTCTGCGAGGCCAGGCGCGAAAGCTTCAGCGAATCGCCGGTCAGGTCGGCGTATTGATAGACATCGGCGCGCTGGTAGTGGTGGCACAGGAGCACGGCCTTCTTGCCGAGCTTGGCGCGCGCGGCGCGGATGCGGTCGTGACAGGCTTCGTCAGACAGGGTGTTGAAGGGTGCGAAGGAAAGAGTCGCTGTTTGCATGCTGTTCTCTGGAAATTGGGCTTTTTTGGCGGTCGACCGCAACCGGCATTATCCCTGAATCCAGGGCAAGCCTGCCTTGCGCCAGCCGCCGATGGTATTGCGGTGGCCGTTGGCATCCTTGTCGCCTTCAAAACCCTCAAGGATATTGAAGCAGGCGCTGTAGCCGGCCTCGGTGGCGAGGCGTGCCGCGCCATCGGAGCGGGCGCCGCTGCGGCAGAGGAACATCACTAGCGCCTCCGGGTCGACCCGGCGCTTCAGTTCGGAA
>WBZX01001337.1_pt2 | contig 11993 bp, 8 predicted proteins | sample 5204211 | NCBI WGS metagenome assembly WBZX01 (sample SAMN12344362, study PRJNA552823) | activated sludge metagenome | biome: Activated sludge suspended growth; feature: Nitrification reactor; material: Wastewater; isolation source: activated sludge from nitrification reactor of wastewater treatment...
GAAACCAGGTCGTCGAGACGTTCTAGTTCCTCGATGCTGAGCCCGAACGGCAGGCACAGTTCGCGCAGATTGCAGTTGGAACAAGCGGTCTTGATGACCGAAAGGGAAATCGTTTTGGTGGCGGTCAGGGGAGGCATCAGGAACCCGTGTAAGCTTGATCCAAGTCAACCGTAAAGTCGCCGCATCCGAACATAATCCGACCTACTCTTGGTGGCATGTTTAATGAATTTCGCAACTGAAAACCTCGTCTTCGATCCTCAGATCATTCGCCGTTTCGATATCAACGGCCCACGCTACACGTCCTATCCGACCGCCGACCGCTTCGTCGAGGCATTCGACTCCGAGGCCGCCAAGCACTGGCTGGGCAAGCGCAACATCGGGGGCATCAGCCGACCTTTATCATTATACTTCCACATACCGTTCTGCAACACCATTTGCTACTACTGTGCCTGCAACAAGATCATCACCAAGGATCACGGGCGCAGCGCCAAGTACCTGAAATATCTGGCCAAGGAGGTCGCACTCCAGAGCAAGTATCTCGACGGCGAGCACGAGGTGATCCAGTTGCATTGGGGTGGCGGCACGCCGACCTTCCTGTCGCACGATGAAATGCGCCAGTTGATGGAGACGACGCGCAAGCATTTCAAGCTGCTCGACGGCGGCGAATACTCGATCGAGGTCGATCCACGCAAGGTCGATACGGCAACGGTGGCGTTGCTCGGCGAGCTGGGCTTCAACCGCATGAGCGTCGGCGTCCAGGATTTCGACGAACGCGTGCAGCAGGCGGTCAACCGGATCCAGAGCGAGGAAGAAACCGCCAACGTGATCAACGCGGCGCGCGCCAACGGCTTCAAGTCGATTTCCGTCGATCTCATCTACGGCCTGCCGCACCAGACGGTAATGGGCTTCAACCGGACGCTGGAGCGCGTGCTGGCGATGGACCCCGACCGCCTGTCGATCTACAACTACGCCCACCTGCCCAGCCTGTTCAAACCGCAGCGACGGATCGCCGAGCCCGACCTGCCGTCGGCCGACGCCAAGCTGCAGATTCTGGCGCTGGCGATCCGCAAGCTGACCGAAGCCGGTTATGTCTTCATCGGCATGGACCATTTCGCCAAGCCTGACGATGAACTCGCCGTCGCCCAGCGCCAGGGACGCCTGCACAGGAATTTCCAGGGCTATTCGACCTATGCCGACAGCGACATGCTGTCCTTCGGCATCTCGTCGATCGGCAAGGTCGGGCCGACCTACAGCCAGAACGTCAAGACCCTGGACGAATACTACGATCGCCTGGATGCCCAGATGTTGCCGGTTTTTCGCGGCATCGAGCTGAACGCCGACGACATTCTCCGCCGTTCCATCATCCAGGCGCTGATGTGCCATTTCGAGCTGTCCATCGAGTCCATCGAAAGCGCCCACCTGATCGATTTTCGCAAGTATTTCGCTGCCGAACTCGACGATCTCAAGGAAATGGAACACGCCGGTCTGCTCAAGGTCGAACGCGAATGGATTACCGTTCTGCCCCCGGGACGCATGCTGGTGCGGGTCATCTCGATGGTCTTCGACCGCTACCTGCGCGCCGATCGTCAGCGGACGCGCTACTCGAAGGTGATCTGACGCGCGTGCAAGAGACGGAGCGGGCAGGGTAAACTGCGCGTTTCCGCCTGAGCCTGCGTTGCACGATGCCTGATTCCGCCTATCTAGCCCTGTTCCTCGTCGGACTGCTGGGCGGCACGCATTGCGTCGGCATGTGCGGCGGTATCGTCGGCGCGCTTTCACTGGGCGCGCCCGCCCGCTGGTCGATGCATCTGGCCTACAACGCCGGCCGCATCCTTTCCTACGCCGCCGCCGGCGCGCTGGCCGGTGCACTCGGCGCCGCCAGCCTGACGCTGGACGGGCAGGCGCCGGTCCGCCTCGGACTCTATCTCTTGGCCAACCTGATGCTCGTCGCGCTCGGTCTCTATCTGCTCGGCGTCACGCGGGCGCTGGCGTTCACCGAGCGTGCCGGGCAGCACCTGTGGCGTCAAATTCAGCCGCTGACGCGGCGTTTCCTGCCGGCCAAGACCGTGCTGCAGGCGTTTCCGCTCGGCCTGCTGTGGGGCTGGCTGCCCTGCGGGCTGGTGTACAGCGCACTGGCGACTGCGCTCAGCGCCGGTTCGCCCGTGCGGGGCGCCTTGCTGATGCTGGCGTTCGGGCTTGGCACGTTGCCAAATCTGCTGCTGGCGGGCATCCTGCTGGCAAGGCTCAACGAATTCGTGCGCCGGCCGGCGGTGCGCATCGCCTCCGGCCTCTTGGTGCTGGGTTTCGGCATTTACGGACTGATCGGCCTGATGCGTTTGCTGCACTGGATCTAGGAGAGAACGATGACAATGAAAATCCTGCTGGCGGTCGATGGTTCCCCTTGTGCGCTGCGTGCGGTCGACCACCTGATCGGCCATGTTTCCTGGTTTCGCGAGGTGCCGGAAATTCACCTGCTGCACGTGCAGCCACCGATTCCCATCGGCCGTGCGCTGGCGCATGTGAGCAAGGAAACCCTGCATGCCCATTACATGGACGAAAGCCGCGAGCAGCTGCGCGAGGCGCAGCAGAAGCTCGATGCCGCCGGGCGTTTCCATACCACCCATATCCATGTCGGCCAGGCGCCGGAGGTGATCGCCAGGATGGCCGGCGAACTGGCTTGCGATCTGATCGTCATGGGCAGCCACGGCCGCAGTGGTGTCGCCGGCCTGGTGACCGGCTCGGTCGCCGCCCGCGTACTGCATCTCGCGCCGTGCCCGGTGCTGCTGGTCAAATGAACGAAGCTGCCGGCAGCCGCGTCGTCGAGTTCGCCATTGCCGGCATGACCTGCGCCGCCTGCTCGGCGCGCCTGGAAAAGGTGCTCAACCGGCAGCAGGGCATGCAGGCCAATGTCAATCTGGCGGCCGAACGGGCGCGCGTGCGGCTGGACGGGGCGGCCGACGAAGCGGCGGTGATCGCCGCGGTGGCGCGCGCCGGCTTCACGGCCAGCCTTGTCGACAAGGACACGCGGGTGCGCGAAAAGGTACGGCGGGCGGCCGACTACCGGCGCGAGATCCGCCGCTTCTGGATCGCCGTGGCGCTGATCCTGCCGCTGATCGGCCAGATGTTCTTCATGTTTGGCGATTCGCATCACCATCCCGAACTGCCGCGCTGGCTGCAGCTGGCGCTGGCGACGCCGGTCCAGTTCTGGATCGGCTGGCGTTTCTACGACGGCGCGTACAAGGCGCTGCGAGGTGGTGGCGCCAACATGGATGTCCTGGTCGCGCTGGGAACCAGCATGGCCTGGGGCTTTTCGGCGCTGGTGACGCTGTTCGGGTTCGAGCAGCACGTCTATTTCGAGGCCGGGGCGGCGGTCATCACCCTGGTCCTGCTCGGCAAGCTGCTTGAGGCGCGGGCCAAGGCGCGGACTTCGGAAGCGATCGAATCGCTGATCCGCCTGCAGCCGAAGACGGCGCGCATCGAGCGCGACGGCCAGTGGGTCGAGATTGCCGTCGATGCCCTGATGCCGGGCGACATCTTCATGGTCCGTCCCGGTGAAAGCGTGCCGGTCGACGGCGAGGTGGTGGATGGCGCCTCCAGCGTCAATGAAGCGATGCTGACCGGCGAGAGCATGCCGGTGGGCAAGGTGGCCGGCGACAAGGTCTTCGCGGCGACCGCCAACGGCCAGGGGGCGCTGCGCTGCCGGGCAACCGGCGTCGGCGAGCAGACGCTGCTGGCCGGGATCATCCGCCTGGTCGGCGAGGCGCAAGGGTCGAAGGCGCCGGTGCAGCGGCTGGCCGACCAGATTTCGGCGGTCTTCGTGCCGGTCGTCTGCGCCGTCGCGCTGGCGACATTCGCTGGCTGGTGGCTGTATGCCGGCGATTTTGCCGAGGCGCTGGTCAATGCCGTCGCCGTGCTGGTCATTGCCTGCCCGTGCGCGCTCGGGCTGGCAACGCCTACGGCGATCATGGTCGGCACCGGGCAGGGGGCGCGGGCCGGGATTCTGGTCAAGAACGTCGAGGCGCTGGAGCGGGCGGAAAAGATCGCCGTCCTCGCCCTCGACAAGACCGGCACGCTGACCAGGGGCGAGCCACAGGTCACCGATATCGTGCCGCTGGCGCTCGATGCCGATCAGGCATTGCGCCTGGCGGCGGCGCTCGAGCAGGGATCGGAGCATCCGCTGGCGCGCGCGGTCCTGGCGCGGGCTGTTGCGGTCGACCTGCCAAAAGTGGCTAATTTCAGCGCGACGCCGGGACAGGGCGTGGCCGGCGAGGTCGATGGCCGTCCGTTGCGCCTGGGGGCGCCGGAATGGCTGGGAATGGCCGACGATCCGGCGGTCTTGCGCCTGCAGCAGCAGGGCAAGACCGTCGTCGTGCTCGCGGAGAATGGTGCGGCGCTGGCCTTGCTGGCGATCGCCGATGCCTTGCGCCCGACCTCGCGCGTTGCCATCGAACGGTTGCGCGCGCGCGGTATCCGCGTCGTCATGCTGACCGGCGACAACGCGGCGACGGCGGCGGCGATCGCCCATGAAGCCGGCATCGACGAGTTCCGTGCCGGCATCCTGCCCGGCGACAAGGCGGCGGCGGTAGCCGAACTGAAAGCCGGCGGCGGGCTGGTGGCGATGGTCGGCGACGGCATCAACGACGCCCCGGCGCTGGCCGCGGCCGATGTCAGTTTCGCCATCGGCGCCGGTTCCGACGCGGCGGTCGAGGCCGCCGACCTGACGCTGATCCGCAGCGACCTGTGCGGTGTCGACGATGCCATCGAACTGTCGCGGGCGACGCTGGGCAAGATTCGCCAGAATCTCTTCTTTGCCTTTATCTATAATGTGCTGGGGATTCCGCTGGCGGCGTTCGGCTGGCTCAATCCGGTCGTCGCCGGGGCGGCGATGGCGATGAGTTCGGTCTCGGTCGTGTCGAATTCCCTGTTGCTCAAGCGCTGGCGCCCGCGCGGCCGCTAGTCGCACCAAGGGGGTTGTCTGGAAGAAAACGAAAAACTGTCGTTCTACGAGGCCTTGCTCGAAAGTATCGAGCGTGTCGTCTATCGCCTGAACCTGGTCACGGGCCGTTTCGAGTACATCTCCGGTGCCGCATCCAGCCTGTTCGGACTCGAACCGGCAATGGTGCGCGACGCCGGGATGGAACTGGTCGGGCGGCACATGCTGCCGGGCGACTACGACGCGGCGATGGCCCGCATCTCGGAAGTCGCGGCCGGCAATCCGGGGCAGCGCGTGTCGCTGGTCGTCCAGTATCGCGTCGTCGGCGCCAACGGCAGGGTGCGCCACTGCCACGACTCGATGACCCTGGAGGTCGATGCGGACGGGCGGGCGCTGGCGGTTTTTGGCGTTGCCGTGGATGTCAGCGAGCGGGTGCTGGCGGAAGCCGCCATGCACGAGAAGGAAGCTCAGTTCCGGGCGACCATGGAAGCCGCGCAGGTCGGGATTTTCGTTCTGCAGGAAGGCTTGTTCCGTTACGTGAATCCCTTCCTGCTCAAGCTGTTCGGTTATGCCGAAGAGGAACTGGTAGACCGGCGCGGGCCGCTCGACCTGATCGTTCCCGAGCAGCGTGCCATGGTTCGGGAGCAGATGCAGCAGCGCGCGTCCGGCGAACCGGGCCGGCCCTACGAGCTGATGGCGGTACGCAAGGACGGCAGCGAACTGCCGGTGATGATCCTCGGCGCGCCGACGACCTACGACGGGCGACTGGCATCGGTCGGCACCTTGCTCGACATCTCGGCCCAGAAGGATGCCGAGCGGCGTGCCCGCGAACTGGCCGATTTCGATCCGTTGACCGGGCTGCCCAACCGCCGCCTGCTCAACGACCGCTTCACCCAGCTGCTGGCTGGCGCCGAGCGCGACGGCAGCGAGCTGGCGCTGGTCTTCCTCGATCTCGATCACTTCAAACGGGTCAACGACTCGCTCGGCCACAGCGTCGGCGACGAACTGCTGTGTGCCGTCGCGCAGCGCCTGTCCACGGTGGTGCGCAAGGTCGATACCCTGGCCCGTCTCGGCGGCGACGAGTTCATCATCGCCTTGCCCGGCATCCGGGCTTCGGCGGCGGCCGAGGTTGCCAGCCGCCTGCTCGATGTCTGCGCGACGCCGTTCCCGGTCGGCGGCCATGAGCTGACCATCACGCCATCGCTCGGCATCAGCCTTTATCCGGTCGACGGCAAGGATTTCGACACCTTGCTGCGCAATGCCGATGCCGCCATGTACAAGGCCAAGGAGGCGGGGCGCAATGCCTTCCGTTTTTATTCCAGCGAAATGAACGTGGCGACGCTCAAGCACCTGCTGATGGAAAGCGGCCTGCGCCGCGGGCTCGGTGCGCGTGAATTCGTCCTCCATTACCAGCCGCTGGTGCACGTCGAAAGCGGCGGCATCATCGGCGTCGAGGCGCTGATCCGCTGGCAGAATCCGGGGGTCGGGCTGGTGCCACCGGACCAGTTCATTCACGTCGCCGAGGACATCGGCCTGATCAATCCGATCGGCGACTGGGTGTTGCGCGAAGCCTGCCGCCAGGTGCGCGCCTGGCAGGATGCCGGCTTGCCGCCGCTGATCGTCGCCGTCAACGTGTCACCGATCCAGTTCCGCCAGCCCGGCTTCGTCGATACCGTGGCCAGTGCGCTCGCGGCGTCGGGGCTGGATGCGCGCTTCCTCGAACTGGAGCTGACCGAACGTACCGTGATGCAGGATGCCGAGCAGACGCTCGGCACCTTGTCAGCCCTGAACCAGATGGGGGTCGAACTGGCGGTCGACGATTTCGGGACGGGCTATTCCTCGCTCGCCTACCTGAAGCGCTTCCCGGTCGGCAAGCTGAAGATCGACCGCTCCTTCGTCCGCGATCTCGAAGCAGACCCGGACGACCGGGCGATCGCCTCGACCATCCTCAGCATGGGCCGCGGCCTGCGCCTCAAGGTGCTGGCCGAAGGCGTCGAGACGAAGGAGCAGTATGCGATCCTGCGCGAAATGGGCTGTGAACTGGTGCAGGGCTACCATTTCAGCCGCCCGCTGCCGCCGGAGCAGTTCGTCGCGTTCCTCAAGAAATATGGATTGGCAGGCAAGGGGTAAAGCATGGAAGACAGCATCATCAAGGTCGGCGGCATGAGCTGCCAGGGTTGCGTCAAGAACATCACCGGTGTCCTGGACGGCATTGCCGGCGTGGCTGCCGCCGAGGTATCACTGGAGGCCGGCGAGGCACGCGTCACCTTCGATCCGCAGACGGTGGCACGTTCGGCACTGGTCGCGGCGATCGAAGACGCGGGCTTTGATGCCGAGTGAGTTAAACTCGACGGCAGGCAACAACCCGAGAGAACAGTCGTGTCCGAAGAAAGCATAAAACTCACCGCACTCTCGCACGGCGGCGGCTGCGGCTGCAAACTCGCCCCCGGCGTGCTGCAGAAACTGCTGGCCGGCGTCAAGCCCGGCATCATTCCACCGCAACTGCTGGTCGGCACCGAAACCAGCGACGATGCGGCGGTCTACCTGATCAACGCGCAGCAGGCCATCGTCGCGACGACCGATTTTTTCATGCCGATCGTCGATGATCCCTACGACTTCGGGCGCATCGCGGCGACCAACGCCATTTCCGATGTATACGCCATGGGCGGCACGCCGCTGTTCGCGCTGGCGCTGGTCGGTATGCCGGTCAACGTGCTGCCGCTGGAAACCATCGGCAGGATCCTCGAAGGCGGTGAAGCAGTCTGCCGGGCGGCGAGCATTCCGATCGCCGGCGGCCATACCATCGACTCGGTCGAGCCGATCTACGGCCTGGTCGCCATCGGTCTGGTCAATCCTGATCACCTCAAGCGCAATGCCGGGGCCAGGCCCGGCGACCGCCTGATTCTCGGCAAGCCCCTGGGGGTCGGCGTCTACAGTGCGGCGCTCAAGAAGGGCAAGCTGAGCGACAGCGATTACGAAAGCATGATTGCCAACACCACCCAGCTCAACACGCCGGGTCCGGTGCTGGCCTGCCTTGACGGCGTGCATGCGGTGACCGACGTCACCGGCTTCGGCCTGCTAGGTCACCTGATGGAAGTGTGCAAGGGCAGCGGCGTGCAGGCCACGGTCGAGTTTTCGGCATTGCCGCTGCTGGGGCGGGCCAGGGAGTTCGCCGATGACGGCTATGTCACCGGCGCCTCGGGGCGTAACTGGGCGAGTTACGGCGATGCGGTGCAACTGTCAGCCGGGCTGGGCGACGTCGAAAAGGCGCTGCTGACCGATCCGCAGACCTCGGGCGGCCTGCTGGTGTCGTGCGCCCCGGACACGGTCACCGAGGTGTTGTCGATCTTCCTGCAGCAAGGCTTTTCGCATGTTTCGGTGATCGGTGAAATCGTCGAGGGCGAGCCGGCGATCGTGGTTTCCTGAACGGGGAGAGTTCGTGATGAGCATTGTCGGGGCGGCGCTGCGTTGCGTGATCCTTCTGATGGTGGTGCTTGCTCCCGGATTGGCGCTGGCCAAGGCCGAAATGGCGCCGGAAGCGGTGTTGACCGTAGCCAATCGCGACATCGCCACGCTGCGGTTTACGGCACTGGGGGCGCCACCCGAACTGCGGGTCAGGCGTATTCACGAACGCCTGCGGCAGATGGACGAAAGGGAACTGTCCAAGCCGGTTACGCGTTCGCACCTGGAGATCGAGGGACACAAGGGGGTTGCCTATTCGATCGGCGAGCGTGTCATCTTCATCCTCTACGAAGCCGACCTCGATCCTGAAGAGAAGATCGGCCTCGAAGATGCCTCGCAGCAGGTCGGCAAGCGTTTCGAAAAGGCCATTGCGGCGTTGATCGAACAGGGGCATGGCCAGGTTCTGGTCAGGGGGCTGCTGTTCTCCGTGCTGGCCACCGCCCTGATGCTGGCATCGCTGTGGGCGATCCGCAGGTCGACGATCTACGTGCTCACCCATTTGGAAGCGCGGGTGCTTTCGGCCAACGAGAATACCAAGCTGCGCTGGGCGGCGCAGGGCTGGCTGCTGGTCAAGCGGATCGCCCAGTTGCTGCTGCTGGCGCTGTGGGTTTCCGTCGCCTATCTGTGGTTCACCTACGTGCTGGCGAATTTTCCGTTGACCCAGCCGCTGGCCGAGCGCCTGTCCGGTTTCCTGGTCGACATGCTCGAGCAGTTCGGCGAAGGCCTGGTCATTGCGGTTCCCGGTTTGCTGACGGTTGGCGTCATCCTCTTCATCACCAAGGCGGCCAACGATGTCGCCGGCAACGTCTTCGAGAATGTCTATCAGGGGCGCTCGCTGATTCCCGGCGTCCATCGCGACACCGCGCACGCCACGCGGCGCCTGCTCGGCGTCCTGATCTGGGCGATCGGCATCGCCATCGCCTATCCCTACCTGCCCGTCGCCGACAGCGAAGCGTTCAAGGGGCTGTCGGTGATGTTCGGCTTCATGCTGACGCTCGGTTCGGCCGGCATCGTCACGCAGTTGATGAGCGGACTGGTGCTGATCTACTCGCGGGCGCTCAAGGTCGGCGATTTCGTCAGCATCGGCGAGGTGACCGGCGTGGTCAGGGAAATGAGCGCGCTGTCGACCAAGATCATCAACATGCGCAACGAGGAAGTGACCATCCCCAATGCCGTGCTGGTCGGCAATCCGATCAAGAATTTCACCGGGGCCAGCGGCGAGCGCGGCGCGCTGGTCTCGACGACGGTGACCATCGGCTACGACACGCCGTGGCGCCAGGTACATGCGATGCTGATCAACGCCGCCGAACGGACGTCCGGGCTGCGCACTCAGCCCAAGCCCTTCGTCATGCAAAAGGCGCTGCAGGATTTCTACGTCGAATACGAGCTCTACGCCTACGTCGACCGTCCCCTGGAGCGCATCCAGATCCTCTCCGAGTTGCATTCGCAGATCCAGGACGAGTTCAACACCTACGGCGTCCAGATCATGTCGCCCAACTTCGTCCTGCAGCCGAAGAACAACGTCGTGGTGGACAAGGCGAACTGGTTCGCCGAACCGGCCGACAAGCCCTAAATACTTCGGTACATCACCTCGTAAGCAAGACAAAGTTGTTTCTGATTTGTAAATGCGATATATTCGCATTTACATTTATGGACTAGCCAGCCACAGCGCGCAGCCAGCAAGGTTCTCAAATTAGCTGTTCGAGCTAGTCCGTGGCGGATTCTTCCAGCCTGGCAATTCGATGACCGCCTGCGGGGGGCCATGTCGAATCTCGAACTGCGTGTTCGGCAAGCCAGCCCTTCAGCCAGCCAGCCTCCCCAAAGACTAGCTGAAGGAATGCCTGTGAAAAACAAGAGGGTAAAAGTGAAAGCGCCTGCGCTTTCGTCATCGACTGCTCCCGGGGGAACAGTGGAAAAACGGCCGTTGCTGCCGCTCGGGGCCATGGTCGTCGCCAGCCTGCTGGGGGCGACCGATACGGCAATCGCCGAAGAGGAAAAGACGTTGGCACCGGTGACGGTGACGGCGACCGCCGAGCCGCAGGATGGCCTTCGTGCGACGAAGACCCGGGTCGGCCGGGTGGCGCAGGATCCGCACGATGTCCCGCAGTCGGTCGTCACCGTGACCCGCCAGCTGATGGACGAGCAGGAGGTCAATTCCCTGCGCGAGGCCTTGCGCAACGTGCCGGGGATTTCCTTCAACGCCGCCGAGGGCGGCCGCTCCGGCGACAACATGATGCTGCGCGGCTTCTACACCTTCGGCGACATCTATCTTGACGGCATTCGCGATACCGCCCAGTACAACCGGGAAGTATTCAACCTGGAGCAGGTCGACGTGCTGCGCGGTGCCGCCGCCATGCTCTTCGGACGCGGCCAGGCCGGCGGCGTCATCAACCAGGTCAGCAAGACGCCGATGCTCTATGGCATCAACAAGGCCGGCGTCGGTGTCGGTACCGACGGCTATGCCGCCTTCAATGCCGACCTCAACCAGCGCCTCGGCGAAACGACGGCGATCCGCATCAACATGATGGCGCGCGAGGAAGACAGCCAGCGCTCCAACCCGGTGAGCGGAACGACGCCGAACATCCAGCGCGCCGGTTTCGCGCCGAGCATCGCCTTCGGCCTCGGTACCGAGCACGAGCTTACCGCCAGCTACTATTACCTGAAGACCGACGATCGTCCGGACTACGGCGTGCCGTTTGCCACCAACCGGCGGCCGAACGAGGCATACGCCAAAGCCAACGCCTACTGGGGCGTGAGCGGCAGTTTCGACAGCAGCGACACGAGTATCGCCACCTTGAATTACGTTTACAAGATTGCCCCCGATACCCAGTGGCGGACGGTGCTGCGCGGCGCGAACTACAAGCGCTCGTACTGGGCGGTGGCACCGCAGGGTGGGGCGCCGACCCAGTACAGCCTGGCCTCGCAGGCCAAGACGCGCGAGACGGATACCGACAATTTCGCGTTCCAGAGCGACTTCAACACCAGCTTCACCACCTTCGGCATGAACAACGAGTTCCTCGCCGGGATCGAATACCTGTACGAGGACAGCAAGCGCTGGGCCCTGCGCAACCAGGGCACCGCGACCCGGCCGATGTACCGGTCGGGTGACTTTGCCGGGGCGCCGAACACCTACAACGGGAACAGCTACAGCTTCTTCGCTCAGGATACGCTGGAGTTCGTCAAGAACTGGAAAGTGCTGGTCGGTGTCCGTCGCGACGAGATCCGCGCCGACTACGTCTCGGTTGCCGGCACCACCAGTACCGCGTTTTCCGGCGACTTCGGCGAATGGAGCTACCGCACCGGCCTGTCGTGGCAGCCGGACGCGGCGCAGCACTATTACCTGAGCTGGAGCGATACCTTCAGCCCGACCGCCGACCTCTACCAGCTTTCCGGCAGCGCCTACCCGCCGGAGCGTGGCGAAGTCATCGAGTTGGGCGCCAAGTGGCTCCTCCTCGACGGCGATCTGGCGCTGCGCACGGCGATTTTCAGCGCGGAAAAGACCTGGGAACGCAGCACCGACCTCGACTCGCCGCAGTATTCGATCCTGACCAAGAAGCGCCGCACCAACGGCGTCGAACTCGAAGTCGCCGGGCGGATT